>Ga0153916_10000432_pt1 | contig 28066 bp, 35 predicted proteins | sample Opewatmetagenome_FD_109642 | JGI IMG/M metagenome (GOLD analysis project Ga0153916, IMG submission 109642) | Freshwater wetland microbial communities from Ohio, USA - Open water 3 Core 3 Depth 4 metaG | ecosystem: Environmental > Aquatic > Freshwater > Wetlands | place: USA: Ohio, Lake Erie...
GCGGCGACGTCACCCTCGCGGGCCGAGTCGACCTACTGGCAGTGCGCGTTCGGTCTCCGTCGCCGGCTGCGTGCCTCCCGGCACGATCCTGCTCGCTACGAAACTTCGATCCCCATGCTGCGCGCCGTGCCCTCGACCATCTTCATCGCGGCGTCGACGTCGTTCGCGTTCAGGTCCTTCATCTTCAGCTCGGCGATGCGCTTCACGTCCGCGCGCGATACTGTGCCGACCTTCTCGCGCTTCTGCGCGCGGCTTCCCTTCTCCAGCCCGGCCGCTTTCTTCAGCATGTCGGACGCGGGCGGCGTCTTCAGCACGAAGGAGAACGAGCGGTCCTCGTAGACCGTGATCTCCGCCGGGACGATGCTCCCCGCCTGGCCGGCGGTCTTCTCGTTGTACTCCTTGCAGAAGCCCATGATGTTGATGCCGTGCTGGCCCAGCGCCGGGCCGACGGGCGGTGCCGGGTTGGCCTTGCCGGCCTCAATCTGCAGGGTGATGACCGCGCGAATCTTCTTTGCCATTGTCTACCTCTGGTGCGGCGCCGAAGCGCCGCGTCGTTCACAAAGAGAAGCCAGGCCGCGGGCCTGGCACCCTCACAGCGTACAACTTATCCCGCCGGCGCTACAGGCGCTCCACCTGCAGGAAGTCCAGCTCGACGGGGGTCTCGCGCCCGAAGAAGGACACCAGCACCTTCACCTTGCCCTTCTCCAGGTTGATGTCGTCCACCTGGCCGACGAAGTCCTGGAACGGCCCGTCCACGATGCGCACGCTCTGGCCGACGACGAAGCCGACCTTCACCTTCGGCGCCTCGACGCGCATCTGGCGCAGGATCCGCTTCACCTCCACTGGCTCCAGCGGCACCGGCCGCGTGCCGGACCCCACGAAGCCCGTAACGCCCGGCGTGTTCCGCACCACGAACCACGCCCGGCTGGACTCGACGTCGTCTTCCTTCAGCTCGATCATCTGCGTCAGGACGTAGCCGGGGAAGATCTTGCGCGCCACGGTGCGGCGCTGGCCGTCCCGGATCTCGATCTCGTCCTCGGTAGGGATCACGACCTGGAAGATCAGGTCCTTCGCGTCCATCGTCTGGATGCGGTGCTCCAGGTTGGTCTTGACCTTGTTCTCGTAGCCGGAGTACGTGTGGATCACGTACCAGGCGCGGCCTTCCTGGATCGCTGCTTCCTCCGGCGATTCCGGGCCGCCTTCGGCCTCGAGGTCCGCGACCTTCGCTGCGGTGGCCTTGCCTTTACGTGCCATTACTCGGTCACCTCAGGAGGGTGTTGTCCACCAGCCAGTTGAACCCGATGTCGATGCCGCCCAGCGAGAGGCCGATGACGATGGAGACGACGACGACGGCGACCGTCAGGCGCGTCGTCTCTTCGCGCGTCGGCCAGCTCACCTTCTTCAGCTCGGAGATCACGTCGCGGACGGGCCGCGGCACGAACCGGTCGTAGAGCGACAGGTGCTTTTTCGCCTCAGCCGCCGCCTCGGCGCTCTGCTTCTTGCCCGGCCGCGGGCCCGCCGGGCGGAAGGCCGGCGCCTTCGCCGGCGGCTTCTGGACGAGCGGTTGTCTGCGCAGGGCGCGGCTCATGTCGTTCCTTCCTACCGGACTTCGCGGTGCGGCCGGTGGACGCGGCACCGCGGGCAGAATTTGCTCAGCTCCAGCCGGTCGGGGTCGTTCCGCTTGTTCTTGGTCGTAGTATACGTCCGCTCCTTGCACTCGGTGCAGGAGAGCGTGATGATCTGCCGGTCGTCCTTCTTCGCCATCGCTGCCTCACCCGGACGCCGCCGGACCGGTGTCCCGCGGGCCCGACAACAGGCAGAACGGCCCGCCCCTACAGTCTATAACGGGCGGGCCGTGCCTGTTTCGTATCGTCTTACTCGAGGATCTTCGACACCGCGCCCGCGCCCACCGTGCGGCCGCCCTCGCGGATTGCGAAGCGCAGGCCGTCCTCCACAGCGACCGGCGTGATCAGCTCCACCGTCATCTTGACGTTGTCGCCCGGCATCACCATCTCGACGCCTTCCGGCAGGCCGATGGTGCCCGTCACGTCCGTCGTCCGGATGTAGAACTGCGGGCGGTATCCCGGCAGGAACGGCGTGTGACGGCCGCCCTCGTCCTTCGAGAGGACGTACACCTCCGCCTCGAACTTCTTGTGCGGCGTGATCGACCCGGGCTTCGCCAGCACCTGTCCGCGCTCGATGTCCTCGCGCTCGATGCCGCGCAGCAGGCACCCGACGTTGTCGCCCGCCTCGCCCGTGTCCAGCGTCTTCTGGAACATCTCGACGCCCGTCACCGTCGTCTTCCGCGATTCGCCGAAGCCGACGATCTCGACTTCCTCGCCCACCTTGATCACGCCGCGCTCGATGCGCCCCGTGACCACCGTGCCGCGCCCCTTGATCCCGAACACGTCCTCCACCGGCATCAGGAACGGCCGGTCCTTCGGGCGCGCCGGCGTCGGGATGTAGTTGTCGACCGCGTCCATGAGCTCGTTGATGCACTTGTACGCTTCGTCGGTCGGATCGTTGCTCGTGCTGTTGAGCGCCGCCAGCGCGCTGCCGCGGATGATCGGGATCTCGTCGCCCGGAAAGCCGTTCTTCGTGAGCAGCTCGCGCAGCTCCAGCTCGACCAGGTCCAGCAGCTCCGGGTCGTCCATCTGGTCGACCTTGTTCAGGAACACGACCATGCTCGGCACTTCCACCTGGCGCGCCAGCAGGATGTGCTCGCGCGTCTGCGGCATCGGCCCTTCGGGCGCCGCCACGACGAGGATCGCGCCGTCCATCTGCGCCGCGCCGGTGATCATGTTCTTGATGTAGTCGGCGTGGCCCGGACAGTCGACGTGCGCGTAGTGGCGCTTCTGCGTCTCGTACTCCACGTGCGCGATCGCGATCGTGATGCCGCGCGCGCGCTCCTCCGGCGCGTTGTCGATGCTGCCGAACTCGCGGTAGTGCGCGAGCTTGCTCATGGCCAGCACCTTGGTGATCGCCGCCGTCAGCGTCGTCTTGCCGTGGTCGACGTGGCCGATCGTGCCGATGTTGACGTGCGGCTTGGTCCTCTCGAATTTCTGCTTGGCCATGTCGGCTACTCCTTTTGTGCCCTCCTGGCTGGAGGGCCTGCTGTCTTCTCCGCCCGTGCGGATGCGCGTCGTACGGTGGAGCCTGCGCCGTATGGCACTCGCTCCGTGGATGTCTTCACTGCCCGCCGCGACGGGCGCGTTTCCTGCTGGAGCCCACAATCGGATTTGAACCGATGACCTCACCCTTACCAAGGGTGTGCTCTGCCAACTGAGCTATGTGGGCAGATCCGGTCTCGTCGTGCCGGGCGTGCGTCCTGCGGTGTCCCGCGCCAGCCCACCATGGCGACCTAATCTGGAGCCCGAGAGGGGATTCGAACCCACTAACCTGCCGATTACAAATCGGCTGCGCTGCCGTTGCGCCACTCGGGCCCGAAACGCCGTCCCTCCGCGTTCAGGGACCCCCTGACCGACGATGGTGGGCTGGTTGTAAAAGTGCCTAACAAAAATAGGCCCCGCCACGTGGCGGGTTTAGCGCCACAGTATATGGACGCAGATTCCGGCAAGTCAAGGAATCGGGGCTCCCCCGCAGATTCCAGCGCCCCTTTCCGCCGATCACCGCCAGCCGATGGATGGCGGCACCCGCCTGCGTCGTCATCAGGGCGCTCGATCCGGCGCAGCGTGCAACGCGCCGCGGCTGTCCGCTCCTCATCCGCGTGGTCGCGAAAGGTCTGGCGATGAATGGCTCAGGGCGCGAACAGGTCAAAGAACTTCGGGAACGTACCCGTGAACCCGCCGGCGATCAGCACCGCCGCGACGACCGCCACCTGCGTCCACGGCAGATTCCGCCGCCACAGCACGGGGGCCAGCACCGCCCACGCGATCACGAACGCCAGCCCCGCGAACGTTACCTTGCCTGACAGGGGGCCGACCCGGTGCTGGAGGTTCAGCTTGTCTGCGAACCCCGTGTACGCTTCCGACCACGTCGTCAGGATGCCCATCACGAGCGACCCGAACGCCGCCGCCAGCAGCGCCGCGACGGCGGGGCCGTTCGGCTTCTCGACGATGTCCAGCTCCGCCGCGGACCAGACGACCTCGTCGACCCGCCTGCCGCCCTGGCCTCTAATCTGGCTCGTAGCCATCGCAATGCTCCCTTCTGCTGCCGCGCGCTACTGCAGCGGCGCCGCCTTCGTGATGAAGGCGCCCATCAGCCCCGCGAAGCCCGCCGCCGCGAACGCCGCGACGAACAGGATCATCGCCGTCCAGCGCAGCCGCCTGTCGATAATGAGCTGGTTGCCGTAGTAGAGCACGATGAACGCCACGGCCGTCGCGAGCATCGGCGACAGCCACGCGACGTGCTCCTTCCACTCCATCCCGAAGTTGTGCCACTCCTCTTTGCCCGACGTGGCGAGCAGCAGCGACCTGGGGTAGTGCGTGAGGTCTGTGGTTCCCTGCGGAGGCTTCGCGCGGTACCACGGATAGACGATATACGTTCCGGTGATCACGGTCACCCAGGCGACGACCGCCATCGCCGTCACGCCGACCTTGAGCCGCAGCATGCGCTCGCTGAGCCCCTCGCGCGTGATCCACTCCGGCCGCAGACTCCAGAGTCCGGCGAGGCCGCCGGCGAACGCCAGCAGGAACAATGCCCCGAAGATCATGCCGTGGGCGGCCGTCCAGGCCTCGCGATTGGTAAGTTCCATGGCCTCCTCCTGAGGATTATCCAATCCCACGTTCAGGCCAGCCTACTCCTGTCGCGCCGCGCTGTCACGCGGACGGACAGTCTTTTTTCAAGAGCGGATCGTGGCATGAAAAGGGAGCGGCGATCCGCAGTGCGCTACCGGAGCGGCTGCACACTTCGGCCCCCGCGCTCCAGCGACCGGCGACCAGCGACTCGCTACACTGATCGCAGGACCATGCACCACCTCCACGTCCTCCACACTATCGGCCGCACGCCGATGCTCGAGCTCAGGCACCTCTCGCCGAAGCCCGACGTGCATCTCTACGCCAAGCTCGAGGGCTGGAACCCCACCGGCTCCATCAAGGACCGCATCGTCAAGCACATGATCCAGCACGCCGAGCGTGACGGCCGCCTCGTCCCCGGCGACACCGTCGTCGAGGCGAGCACCGGCAACACCGGCATCGCCCTGGCGATGATCGGCCGCGCCATGGGCTACAACGTCCGTATCGTCATGCCGGAGAACGTCTACCCGGAGATCCCGCGCACCCTCGGCGTCTACGGCGCCGACGTGCAGTGGGTACCCGCGGCCGACACCGTCACCGGCGCGATGGCCGTCGCCCGCAAGATGGCCGCCGACGAGGGCTGGTTCATGCTCGACCAGTTCTGCAACCCGCACAACGCGCGCGCCCACTACGTCTGGACCGGCCAGGAGATCCTGGAGGACGTGCCGCAGGTCGACGTCTTCGTCGCCGGTCTCGGCACCGGCGGCACGCTGATGGGCACGGGGCAGCGCCTGAAGGAGGCGAACCCGCGCACGAAGGTGATCGCCGTCGAGCCGCACCCCGGCAATCAGCTCCAGGGGCTGAAGAGCCTCGCCGACGGCTTCATTCCGCCGATCCTCGACCTGGGCTTCCTCGACGGCAAGATCCTCGTGCGCAGCGGCCACGCCTTCCGCGCCGCCCGGCTGCTGATGCAGCGCGAGGGCGTCTTCGGCGGCGTCTCCTCGGGTGCCGTGCTCCACGCGGGCCTCAAGTTCGCCGAGCGGCTCGACCGCGGCAACATCGTCATGATCTTCGCCGACTCCGGCTGGAAGTACCTGGAGACCAACCTCTGGACCCGCGACCTCCCCTCGGAGGAGCACGAGGAGTCGCTCGACGACATCATCTGGTGGTAGGGTCGGTACGGGGCCTGCTTTCCATCCTAGGCCAGACCCATTACGGGGCGTATGCGATAGGTATGCTGCCCGTTTGCTGCCCATCGGTCAGGAGTGCTGCCCGAGATCGGCCCGCAGAGCGCGGCTGAGACGTGGATGCAGGCGGCGATGTCGTCCGCGGTTAACGGCGTCGTGCCGTCGCACAACCTTCGGGCTTGTTGCCGAACTCAGTCCGCCTGGCCGAGTCGAAGCCGCCCTTGCTTGACGGCCTGCATGCAGGGCCTTAGGTTTGGTCGGGCGTCTGCCTTGGGAGGGACCCACGTGACAGGAGCGGTAGTCTTTCTGGTCGAGGGGAAAGACGACCTCCCGGGTTAATTGGCGGAATCTCTCCTTAAACCAGGAGCGCGACATGACCGCGGAAGAACTAAAGGAGCAGCAACGAAACCTCTGGGGCGCCGCAGCCCCCGCCTGGGAGCGCTGGGACACCTTCCAAGAAGTACACGCCCGCCCTGTCAACGAATGGTTGTGTCGCTCGACATCGCTAACGGCCGGCAAGACTGTCCTGGATCTCGCCTGCGGGAGCGGTGAGCCGTCGTTCACGGCGGCCCAGTTTGTCCGCCCAGGTGGAAAGGTGATTGCCACTGATATAGCGCCCGAGATGGTCGAGGCAGTCAGGCGGCGCGCGGCCGCTGACGGAGTCGATAACGTCGAAGCGCGAGTTATGGATATCGAGCACATCGATTTGCCGGATGCGACCTTTGACGCGGTGACTTGCCGCTGGGGTTATATGTTCTGCCCGGATCTTCGCCGGGCCCTGGATGAAAGCCAGAGGGTTCTCAGAGTAGGCGGACGGCTCAGCCTAGCGGTCTGGAGCCTACCGGCCGAGAACCCTTGGTTGGGTACATTTGTTAACGTGCTCAACCAGGTTGCCCCGTCGCCCACGCCTCCTGACCCAAATGCCCTGGGGCCCTTCCGCCTGGCCGACCGCGCCCGGCTGGATGACTTGCTCCGCCGCGCGGGCTTCGCAGACCATTCGATAGACACAGTGAATTTTAGCTTCGACTTCGATTCGCCCGAACAGTGGTGGGAGTTCGTCTTCGATATCGCGGCACCGATCCGGACTCGGATCCTCTCCCTGGATGAATCTGGCCAAGAAAGGGTTAAGCAGCTCGTGCTTGCCCAGGCGGATGTCTTCGAGTCCCAGGGCAAGCTAAGGCTTCCGGCCCAGAACCTCTGCGCGGTCGCCAGCAAGTAGCCAGCATTTTAAAGTGGGCGACGCAATTTCAAATCCCTCCGGCCGGCCAAGGAGGCTCCGATCCTGGATCCCATCGTAGTTGAAGCGCAGTAGCTGACGTCGAAGTGAAGTCTTATCCCGTAAGCGCCTGATTCCTGCGCTCCGGAGTGTCCGTGATAGTGCCCACCGAGCAGTTCAGCGAGCCGGTGCCGTACTAACCGGTCGACCCCCACAGCGGGTTGCGCCGGCATGTCCCCACCCAGCGTGGCCCTGGATGAGGCACAATGAGGCCCTACTACTGACATCATCTGGTGGTGATCTGGTCGCTGGTGACTGGCGACTCGTCGGATGACGTCCGATGCTGGTTTCCTACGTCGGGCTGAAGCACGATGCTGGACGCTGGAGGCTGGGCGTCGCGATAAAACCTCCAGCCTCCAATGCCTTGCTTCTAGCTTCGGTGGCGAAGCGGCTACCCGACCTCCTCGCTACCCCAACACCACCGGCAACGCCCGCAGCCCCCGCAAAATGATGTTGTCCCCCCACTGCAGCCGCTCCGACGCCAGCCGCATGTCCGGGAACCGGCGTACCAGCGCCGGCAGCGCGATCTGCCCCTCCAGCCGCGCCAGCGGCGCGCCCAGGCAGTAATGGATGCCGTTGCTGAACGACAGGTGACGGTTCTCCTGCCGCGTGATGTCCAGCCGCTCCGGCTGCTCGTACTCGTCCGGGTCGTGGTTGCCGGCGGCGAGCAGCAGGAACGCCTGCTGCCCCGCCCGGATCACGCGCCCCTCGCCCATGTCGACGTCCTCTAGCGTGAAGCGCGCCGTCATCTGCACCGGGCTGTCGTAGCGCAGCAGCTCCTCCACCGCCGTCCCCGCCAGCGACGGGTCGTCGCGCAGCGCGTGGTACTGCTCCGGGTGCCGCAGCAGCGCCAGCAGCCCGTTGCCGATGAGGTTCGTTGTCGTCTCATTGCCCGCGACGAGCAGCAGCGTCGCCATCGAGAACACCTCGTCGATCGAGAGCTTGTCGCCGTCCTGCTCGGCCGCCAGCAGCGCGCTCAGCAGGTCCTCGCGCGGCTCGCGCCACCGCTCTTCCGCGATCGTCGCGAAGTACGCGCGCAGCTCGCGCCCCGCCTGGTTCGACCGCCGCATATCCTCCGCCGACGCCACGCCGAGCGTGCGCACCACGTCGTCCGACCAGCGCTTGAACTGCTCGCGGTCCTCCGTCGGGATGCCGAGCATCTCCGCGATGACGATCACCGGCAGCGGGTACGCCAGGTCGCGGATCACGTCCATGCTGCCCGCCCGCGCCGCGCGGTCCAGGTGCTCCTCCACGATCGACTCCACGCGTGGCCGCAGCGACTCGACCGTGCGCGGCGTGAACGCGCGGTTGACGAGCGCCCGCAGCCGCGTGTGGTCCGGCGGATCGAGCACCAGCATCGGCCGTGACTCGATCTCTTCCTCGCTCATCAGCCCCTGCCGGAGCGCCTCGGCCCGCTGCTTCTCCCACGTCGGCAGCTTGCGGTTGTCGACCATGAAGCGGTTGTCACGCAGCACCGCGCTGATGTCGCGGTGCCGCGACAGTACCCAGCCGCCCATCATCACCGTCCGGTGGAACGGGTCCTTCGCCAGCAGCCGCCGGTACGTCGGATACGGGTCCTGCTGGAACCGCCGGTCGAGCGGGTTGAACGCCACGCCGGTTCGCACGCGCTCCACCGTCGTCAACGCCCGCACCGCCACCGCCTGCGTCGCCGCCCTCACCGCATCCCGAATCGCCATGGCATTCCCCTCCGCCGTCAGCGCTCGAAGCCAGATCGTGCCACGATCGTTGCATTGGCGACAATCTTCGCCCGGTTGCGGTATTCGCAACCCGCGCCAGCGATCGCTTCGCACCACGCCCGCTGGTCGCCGGCGCCGCCCTTTGTTCTTTGTTCTCTGTTCTTTGTTCCTGTACCGTAATCGGCACCTCATCTCGCCGGAGAGGGCCGCCCCATGCCCCCGCTCTTCACCTCCTTCGACGACGCCTGGCGCTGGTTCAGTGACGGCGGCGAGATCGAGCCCGTCGCCGAGCGCCGCGAGCGCTTCACCGCCGGCCGCGCCCAGTTCCTCGCGTTCCAGGTGCCGCTCGGTGAGCTGCCCGTCGCCGACGAGATCGAGGCGCTGCAGGACGAGCTCGCCGAGGTCGACGGGCTCGAGATGATGCCGCGCGAGGCGCTGCACGTTTCGGTCCGCGGCGTCGGCTTCCAGGTGATCGCGAAGACCCGCCCGGACGACGTCACCCCCGACGAGGCGGCGCGCGTCGGCGCGAGGGCGGCCGCCGTCATCTCCGCGGTCGCTCCCATCGACGTCACCCTCGGCCCGGTCAACGTCTTCCCCGACGCCCTGATCCTGGAAGTACACGACGGCGGCCGCCTCGGCGAGCTGCGCGCCCGGCTCGACGCCCTCGAGCGCGGCGACGCCTTCGGGCTCGACCGCGCGCAGTACCTGCCGCACGTGACGGTCGCCGCGTTCCGCGATGCCTCCTGCTCCGCCGAGCTGCGCCGGCGGCTGCCCCCGCTCCGACACAGGGTGCTGGCACCCACCCGGATTCGCCGCGTCGAGCTGGCTCGCTGGTGGTTCACCGGCGACGACCCCGCCGCCACGCCTGAGCGCGAGACGCTCCGTTCGTATCTGCTGCGCGGCTGATCGAGGGTCGCCACGCCGCCCGCCGCGGGAGTTCCCCGAGGGGACTCCGCCAGCCCGATCGCGCGCTCTCGCCGATGGGAGGGCAGGGCGCTAGCCCCCAGAATGCACCGTGCGACCTTGGGGAGGATCGCTTGGTCGCGGAGGCAGTATGAAAAAGCTGGAAGGACGCCTGCCGGAAGTCCGTATCGAAGTCGTCACGACGACGTTCGTCGCATCCGGCCGGCCGGACGGCATCCACGACCTCGGCCGGTTGCTCGAGAACCTCAACAACCCCGCGGTTTCCCGCCACATCGAGCTCGCCGCGCCCGCCGTGCGGCCGCTCTACCGAGCGCAGGCGCACGTGGAGCTGGACGCGCCGCTGCTCATCCGGCGCCAGGAGATCGTCTTCGCCAACTTCGACGGCCCGTACTTCGCGCGCGGCGTCGTCATGCCTCCGCAGGTCGACGTGTCGGTGCTGCTGATGGCGCCGCCGTTCCAGATCCAGGGCATGGTCGCTCTGTCGCCGACCGCCGCGCCGACGGAAGCGCTGCGCAGCGTCGTCGGCGGTTTCTTCAACGTGCGCTTCGCCCGCGTCTTCGACGCGGAAGGCAATCAGCTCGGCGAGGGCGACCAGATCATCGTCAACGGCGCCGCCGTGCAGATGACCTGCGCCACCCGCTGCCACATCGAGGCCATCGCGCCGGCGGCGCAGCCGCGCCCGGTCGAGGCCGAGCCCGTGCCGGCGCAGGAGCCGGAGAGCGACGAGAGCGCGCGCCGCGCCGCGTAACACGCCAGATTAGCCGTCTGGATGCGGTCGGGAGAGGCGGACGCACGGATGCGTCCGCTTTCTCATGTCCCGCGCCGACCCAGCATGTAGCTGCGCAGCTTCAGCTGCGCCCTCGCTCCAACCCGAGACCCGTCAACCAGCGACCAGCGACCAGACAGGGTACGCTGTCCCCATGATCCGCGTCCTCGTCTCCGGCAGCGGCAAGATGGGCCGCACGATCATCGACGCCCTCGATGCCGAGGCCGATCTCGAGCCGGTCGGTGTCGTCGACGGGCTGGCGCAGCGCGGCGAGTGGCGCCTGCCGTCCGGCGTCGCCGTGCCGCTGCTCAACGACGCGGCCGCCGCCTGCGACGCGACGAAGCCCGACGTCGTCATCGACTTCACCAACGCCGCGTGGACGCCGAAACTGACCGCGGCGGCGCTGCCGCGCGGCGTGCGCCCGGTCATCGGCACGACGGGCCTGCCGCAGTCCTACGTCGACGGCCTCGCGCGCCAATGCCGCGAGCGCAGGCTGGGCGGCCTCATCGCCGCCAACTTCGCGATCGGCGCCGTCCTGCTGATGCACATGGCGAAGGTGGCGGCGCGCTTCTTCGACTCCGCCGAGATCATCGAGCTGCACCACGATCAGAAGGTCGACGCCCCCTCCGGCACGTCGATCGCCACCGCGCAGAAGATGCTCGAGGGCCGCGGCGGCAAGCCGTTCGCCCGCAACGAACCCGACGCGCAGACCATCGCCGGCACGCGCGCGGGCGCGCTGGACGGCGTCACCATCCACAGCGTCCGCCTGCCGGGCCTCGTCGCGCACCAGGAGGTGCTGTTCGGCGGCCGGGGCCAGACGCTCTCCATCCGCCACGACACGACCGGCCGCGACTGCTACATGCCCGGTCTGGTGCTCGCCTCCCGCGAGGTCATGCGGCGGCAGGATCTCGTTATCGGCCTGGACGCACTGGTTGGTTTGACGTAGGGCGGCCCCACGTGGCCGCCCGCGCAGCAGCGTAGCTTCAACGGCGTGCTCACCAGGGCGGGCGACCAATCATCGTTTCCCCGGACGCAACACTAGCCCCACGATCGGGTTCGCGGCGAAGTACGCCACCAGCACGTACGGCCACATGTACCCGCGCTCGACGTGCCAGCCGACCAGGATGTCATCGACCGGCCGCCGCAGGATCACCACGCTGCCGCCCCACTCGAACGCCAGCGCCAGCCCCAGCCACAGGAACCCGGCCTGCACCAGGTCCTTCGTCTCGTACCGCGCGTTGTAGCGCAGCAGCAGCCACGCCAGCACGAAGATGTACACGATCCGCGTCGACATCCCGATCTGGTGCGCCGTCAGCTCGCCCCACAGCGGCTCGTACATCAGGCGCATCAGCACGAAAAAGTTGAACCCGGAGATCAGGATCTCGACGAGCCACACGCGCGCCGCCACCAGCAGGAACGGCGCGTTGAAGAACGGCCTCGCGCGAGGGGCGGTCTGCGTCACGTCCGATTCCTCCGGGATCATCATCCACGGTCCGCGATGCCGGCGTGAGGGCCGATCGCCCCAAGGCGAGACGTATACTCATCGAGTGCGAGCCCCGGAGTGAGCGCGATGAGAAACAGGAGACTCGGAGTCATTCGCCGGTACGAACTCGCCGCCGCTGACCCTCTCATCGAGGACTATTACGGCCACAGCGGTTTCTACAACTTCGGATACTGGCGGGACGACACGCGCGATCAGGTCGACGCGTCTCGCAATCTCATCGAGGGGCTGCTCGCCCTCATCCCCGAGAAGCGCGGCGCGATCCTCGACGTCGCCTGCGGCATGGGCGGCACGACGGGGCATCTGCTGAAGTACTACAGGCCGGCGGACGTCGTAGGGGTGGACGTCACACGGGAGCAACTCCCGAAGAGCACGCTGAACGCGCCGGGCTGCGCGTTCTTAGCCATGGACGCGACGCACCTGGCATTCAGAGATTCTGCCTTCGACAACGTCATCTGCGTCGAGGCGGCGTTTCATTTCGATACGCGCGAGCGGTTTCTGTGCGAAGCCGCCCGTGTCCTCAGGCCCGGCGGTCGTCTGGTGCTGTCGGACATCCTCGTCCGACGTTGGGCGGCGCGACTCAGCCCGGTCTCGCCTCCGCGGAACTACGTCAGGGACCTGACTGTTTACCGGAGCCTGTGCGCACGGGCGGGGTTCGGCGACGTAGAGATTGTCGATGCGACGAACGAATGCTGGAAGCAGTTCTCACGTCGTTCGCGGCGCTGGATGCGGGAACGGCGTGCCGAGGGGCGAATCAGTAGATTCGCGTACGCCGCGCTGCTCCTTCGGTATCTCGCACTCGATCTCGCTATCCGCCAGTACGTGCTGGTCTCAGCGACGAGGCCGTAGCCGCTCCCTCACGTCCGGTCAGCTCCGCTACGCAAGACGTGCGCTAGGTACGCCGCGATCAGCGGGTGCGGGCCCTCGGCGGCCGGCCGCATCTGCGGCAGGAACAGTGTGCCCAGGAAGAACGGCGCTCCCGCCAGCTCGACGACCCTCGCCTCCCCCGCTTCTCCCGTCCCGACGATGCGCAGGTTCGCGCCGTCGAACAGCGGCTGGAAGTCCGGGTTCAGCCCGTAGCTGCAGTGGAACGATTCTTCAATCTCGTGCCGGCCGTAGATACGGGAGGCCAGCGAGTCGCGCAGCAGCGTCACGCGCAGCTTGCCCTCCAGGCGCGGCCCCGGCGTGCCGGCGTCCATGGTATCGATGGGGCACGAGGCAGGCGTGATGAACGCACCAGCCGCGTCGGGCGCCGACGGGTCGTACTCTGCGTGCGTCGCCTGCTCAATGCCGAGGACGTTGCGGGCATACTCTAACAGAGTATGTTGGAAGCCCCCTCACGTCGCGACGAACGGCCTGCCGTGCTCGCGCGCGAAGCGGATCGCCTCCAGCATGCCCTCCAGGCTGCGGTACGGGCTGCCCGGCGATGCCCACAGGCCGTCGAGCTCCGCAAGTCCGTCCGTGCCCAACGACGCGATGGCGTCGGTCGGCACCCACTCGATGTCGACCGTCGCGCGAAGCGCCTGCGCGGCCCGCGCGATGGCGTCGTTCGTCGCCACGTGCGTCGGGCGCGCCGAATCGAAGTCGCCGATAACGCCGATCCGTGCCGTTCTCATGCCGGATTCTACATGATTGCGAGACGCCCGGCGCGGCTACCGGCAGCCTGCGGCTCCGCTTCGCCTCGTCGGGCCAAGAGATCGATGAGCAGCGTCGCCCAGAAACCCAGCGCGCCAACCACCGTGACACCACTGACTACTGACGACTGACGACTGACGACTGACGACTCCCATCACCGCTCGCCGAGCGTACGCGCCCACTCAGGGATGCCCGCGTCCGGCACCGCGTCGTAGTTCGGGAAGTACGGCTTGAGGTCCAGCACCGGCGTCCCGTCGATCGCGTCCAGCCCCTCGACGCGGATCACGTTCCGCCGCCGGCGCAGCAGCCGCACCACCGACACGCCGATCGGGCTCGGCCGCACCTGGCTGCGCGTCGCCAGCACGCCCTGCTCCGGGATGCGCTCGTCGCCGCGCGGGCGCACGCGCAGCTTCAGCTCGCTCTCCGGCACGCGGTCGAAGGCGAACACGACGATGACGTGCGAATACCCCTCGATGCCGTCCAGCGCGTCCGTCAGCTCCTCACGGAAGAGGATGTCCGAGCGCACGTGCTCCCATCCCTCCATCCGCGGCTGCCGCACTCCATTGCGTACGACGCCGATCGGCCGGATGCTGACGGGCTCGCGCGGTACGGCGGTCCGCCCGACGCCGAACCGACGCGAGAACCAGTCGAGGAACTTGAGCCACAGCGCCCGCATGCGCGAAAGGTAACAGGTGCGCCAGCGTGCGCGCAGCGGCGGCCGCCTATCACGTCAAGGCCGTGTGTCGCAGATGTAGGGGCGGGCCTGTCGTGCCCGCCCGCCGGCGTTCTCACCTGATCTGTGGACCCGCCGCGCCCTCAGCCGCCGACCACCGCCGGTGCCTCCACGATGATCCGCACCTGCTCCGCCGCCGGCATGCCGAGCGTGACCGCCCGGCCGTCGATCTCCACCGTCATCGTCGAGTTATACGCCAGGACCTCGCGCACGCGCAGCCGGGCGCCCGGCACCAGGCCGCTTCGCTGGTAGAACGTCATCAGCTCGTGGTCCTCTTCCGCCGGCTCGTTGATGCCGTCGATCACCCACTAGTCGCCCGCCTTCGCCGTCGCCAGCGGCCGTGTCTTCGGCCGCAGCGCCGGGTCGAGCCCCGGCATCGGGTTGCCGTGCGGGCATGTCGTCGGGTTGCCGAGCACCGCCATGATCCGCGCCTCGACGCGCGGCGTGATCGTGTGCTCGATGAGGTGGGCCTCCTCGTGCGCGTCCGCCCAGTCGAGCCCCAGGATGTCCACCAGCAGCCGCTCCGTCAGCAGGTGGCGCCGCTTGATCGATTCGGCGGCCTCCTGGCCGGTGGGGGAGAGGCGGATCTCCTTCGATGCTTCGTCGATCACGACCAGGCCGTCGCGCTCCATCCGGTGCACCGTGTTCCACACCGTTGGCGGCGCCACCGCCATCTTCTCCGTCAGGCGGGCGGCAATGACCGTCCGGCCCGCACGGGTCATGTCGTAAATCTCCATCAGATAGTCTTCGATGGTCGAGGACGGTTTAGGTGACATAATGCATTGATCTGGCGGTCTGGCCGGCTCGGGCCGCTCGGGTGGCCCGATTATAGCCGAATGAACCGTGCAAACCTGCCGGTTGGCCTTTGCGTCGGCTCTACGGTCGAATTAGTCTTGACTAAGACAGGGCATTAGCGTAGGCTAACACTAATTCTAGCAGACATTAGAATAACGTTCTGGCGGGCGCCATGCTTTTCTCGCTCCTCGTCACACTCCGCGAAGGCATCGAGATCGCGCTCATCGTGACGATCCTGCTGGGCTACCTCCGCAACGTCAACCAGAAGCGCCACTTCCGCGAGGTCTGGATCGGCACCGCCGCCGCCGCGGCCCTGTCGCTCGCACTCGCTGCCGGCCTGGAGGTGACGTCGCGCGAGCTGAGCGGCCGCGTCCTCGAGGCCTTCGAGGGCTTCACGATGCTCTTCGCCGTCGCCGTCCTCACCTGGATGGTGTTCTGGATGAAGCGCCAGTCGGCCGGCATCTCGCACGGCCTGCGCCACCAGATCGACGGCGCGCTGTCGCGCGGCTCCGTCGCGGCGCTGGCGCTCCTCGCGTTCTCGTCCGTCGCGCGCGAGGGCATCGAGACGACGCTCTTCCTCTTCGCGGGCTCGACGAACGCCGACTCGGGCGCGCAGTTCGTCCTCGGCGGCGTGCTCGGCTTCGCGATCGCGGCGGCCGCGGGCGTCGCGCTCTACTACGGCGCGGCGCGGCTGCCGCTCAAGCAGTTCTTCCTGGCGACGGGCGTCGTCGTCGTCGTGCTGGCGGCCGGGCTGCTCGCCAACGGCCTCAACGCGCTGCACGAGGCGGCCATCCTCACCGACCTGGGCACGCGGCCGTGGGACACCGACGCCACGCTCTCGATGACGTCGACCCTGGGCAAGTTCCTGCACACCGTGCTCGGCTACGACTCCGCGCCCGCGATAGCGCAGCTCGTCGCCTACTGGTCCTACCTGGTCGTGGTGCTGGGCGCGTACTTCCTGACGCCGGTACGGACGCCGCTGCAGGTCAAGCGCGTCGACACGGCGCCGGCGGTCAATGCCGCCGCGGAGAGCTGACGGCCGATTGGAGGTCCATCATGGGGACATGGAGCGGTCTCGCGGCCGTGATCGGGCTCACCGCGCTCGCCGCGGCGTGCGCCACCGGCGGCGCCGGCGGCCGGCAGGTGACGATCACGCAGCGCCCCGATGGCTGCACGCCGGCCTCCGTCAGCGTCTCGCCGGGCGAGAAGCTGCAGCTCGTCGTGAACAACGAGGCGAAGTCCGACTACGAGGTTGAGGGCATCGACGGCACAAAGCTCGAGGAGGTGCTGGTGCCGGAGGGCCGCACGCGCAGAGTCGGCTATACCGTCCCCTCCGGCGCCGGGTTGCACCACGTGAAGTGCTACGTGCCCGCCGGCGTCTCGACGATCATCGAGCTGGTCGCCGGATCCGGTGCGGCCGCGCAGACGGCGCCGGTCTCCGCTACGCCGTTGTCGACGGCGACGACGGGGACGCCTTCGGCGCTCAAGAAGCCCGACGCCACCGTCGCCGTGACGCTTGCCGATTACACCGTGACGCCCGATAAGCCATCCGTGCAAGCCGGCGTCATCCGCTTCATCGCGACCAACGTCAGCACTGACCAGGCGCACGAGCTCGCCGTCATGCGTGTGAAGGACGACGGCAGCCTGGAAAAGGTCGACGAGCTCGAGGGCATGGCGCCGGGCCAGGGCGGCACGCTTACCGTCGAGCTGACGCCCGGAAAGTACCAGCTCGCCTGCCTCATCACGAAGGGCGAGTCCGGCAGCACGATCGACCACTACCAGCAGGGCATGCACACCGATTTCACGGTGGAGTAACCCGCGGCCCTGCCCGGAGGTTATGGCTTGCGGGTGCGGGCGGCGCGCCGTCTCGATCCGCCGGCGCCGGCGATCCGCAGGCCGGGCGGCAGCTCGGTCCCCGGTATGCGGCCCGAGAGCGCGAAGAGCGCGCTCGCGAGCTGGGCGATCGTGTACGGCCCCTGCGTGCGATGAGACATCAGCGCGTCGATGTCCACCGTATACACGTTGCGACGTCCGTCCTTGCGCCGGGAGATGATCTTGTCCTCCTCCAGCGCGCGGAGGAGCGTGTGCGCGGCGCGCTCCGTGATGTTCGCGGCGCTCGCGATGTCGCGCAGCGTCGAGCGGGGGTGATCGACCACGTGGATCAGGACGAGGGCGTGGTTGGTCAGGAGGCCCCAGCGGCTGGCCATGATGGTGGGTGTGCTCCTGTATTGACGGGGCTCAATTACCGGAAGTACAATGCCAGTAATCTACTTCCGGTAATCTCTATCCGGCTTCGCGTATCCGGGTTTCGACATCCGGTGTTGAGTCCCTAGTAAGCCTCAGACGCGAGGCAGTGTCAATAGTCGCCGGAAATCTTAGACTGGTATTGGAGCGGGACGGCACGGCCAGGCCGTCCCTGGTGGAAGCGGCTCGTGGCGGAGCCGCCGGGTGGGGGGCGGAAGACAGGCAGGATGCTGATACTCGTACGAAAAGCGCAACAGGGGATCTGGATCGAGGGCGACATCTGGGTGAAGGTGCTGAGCGTGGAGCGCGACCGCGTGAAGCTCGGCATCACCGCCCCAGACAGCGTGAAGGTGATGCGGCAGGAGTTGATCGCTGAGGTGGAGTACCCCGGCGTGAAGGACAGCGAAGAGGCGTCCTGAACCCGGGCGTCAGCGGCGCTCCTGCGCTCGCCGAAGCCCTGCGCCGCCGCCCGCTCGATGGGCGGCCACTCCGCAACCGCGGAGACCCATCGGCCAGGCCGTGCGCGCGTGTGCGTAATCACACAGTGGAGGCGGTCCCACGCGGTCGCCCCCGCTAACCCCCGACCTCTAACGACGAGTCACCGCCCCTCGAACTGCGGCGCCCGCCGCTCGATGAACGCCTGCACGCCCTCCATGAAGTCCTTCGAGCGGAACAGCGGCAGCAGCTGCAGGTACACGTGGTGCACGTTCGCCTCGAACGTCTCGTCGAGCGACAGGCGCATCATCCGCTTCGTCGCCTGCACCGCGAGCGGCGCGTTCGCCGCGATCTCCGCCGCCAGCGCGTTCGCCTCGTCCATCAGCGACGCGTGCGGCACCACCTTGTTCACCAGCCCCAGCTCCAGCGCCTCCGCCGCGCTCAGCGTCCGCCCCGTGAACGCCAGCTCCGACGCCTTCGCCCAGCCGACGAGCCGCGGCAGCAGCCACGTGCCGCCGCTCTCCGGCAGCACGCCGCGCTTCGTGAACACCGCCGCCAGCTTCGCCTGGTCCGACGCGACGCGGATGTCGCACCCCAGCGCCAGGTCCAGCCCGTAGCCGGCCGCCGCGCCGTTCAGCGCGCAGATCACCGGCTTGTCCGTCTGGTGCAGCACGATCGGCGGGCTGTCCGCCAGGTCGAACTTCGCCGGCAGCCCGCCCGCGCCGTTGATGCTGTTCTCGTTGGCGTTGCTGCCCTGCTCCTTCAGGTCGAGGCCGGAGCAGAAGCCCTTGCCCGCCCCCGTCAGGATGATTACGCGCACGTTGCGGTCGTGGTCCGCCTCCCGGAACGCCTCCGAGAACGAGGCGAGCATGCCGCCGCTGATCGCGTTCAGCCGCTCCGGCCGGTTGAGCGTGATCGTCGCGACGTTGCCGGCGATGTCGTAGAGCAGGTCACGGTAGGTCATGGCAGTTACTCCTTACGCGGGGATCGCAGGCTCCAGCCTACAGCCGCGCCCGCCCCTGCGCGAGATCGTGGCCACACGCGCCGCGCCTCGCCCAATGCCCGAGCAAAGAAGAGGCGGCCCGAAAGCCGCCTCCACTGTGAACCGTGAACTGCAGACTACGAACTACAACTCCGAACTACCGCCGCGCCCCCGCCTTCGCCCGAGCCTTCGCCGCCGCCCGCTTCGGCGCCGCCGCCTTCCGCGCCGGCACGCGCCCGTTCGGCGACGCGCCGCCGCGCTCGATGGCGCCGCACACCGTGTCGGTGATCAGCCGCGTTACGACGTACGGGTCCATGTTGGCGTTCGGCCGCCGGTCCTCGATGTAGCCCTTCCGCTCCACCGCCACCTGCCACGGGATGCGCACCGACGCCCCGCGGTCCGAGACGCCGTACGTGAACTGCTTGTAAGACGCCGTCTCGTGCAGCCCCGTCAGCCGCTCCTCGATCGCGTAGCCGTAGTTCGCGATGTGCAGGTCGTGCTTCTTGCCGAGCGCCTGCGCCGCCTTCACGCACGGTTCGTAGCTCTGGCGCATCTCCTTCGTCGAGAAGTTGGTGTGCGCGCCGGCGCCGTTCCAGTCGCCCTTCACCGGCTTCGGGTACAGCGTCGCTGCGACGTTGAAGTCCTCGGCGATGCGGTACAGCAGCCAGCGCGCGACCCACAGCTCGTCGGAGCACTGCACGGGGCCGAGCGGCCCCACCTGGAACTCCCACTGGCCCGGCATCACCTCGCCGTTCGTGCCGGAGATGCTGATCCCCGCCATGATGCACGCCGTCGTGTGCGCTTCGACGATCTCGCGCCCGAACACCTCGTCGGCGCCGACGCCGCAGTAGTAACCGCCCTGCGGCGCCGGGAAGCCGTTGTCCGGCCAGCCCAGCGGCTTCGCGCCCTCGAAGAACGTGTACTCCTGCTCGATGCCGAACCACGCGTCGTGCTTCGCGTACTTCTTCGCCGTCGCCTCGCAGGCGGCGCGCGTGTTCGACGGGTGCGGCGTCATGTCGGTCAGCAGCACCTCGCACATGACGAGCTTGTTGTTGCCGCCGCGCAGCGGGTCGTCGCAGACGTACACCGGCCTCAGCACGCAGTCCGAGTTCGACCCCGGCGCCTGGTTCGTGCTCGACCCGTCGAAGCCCCAGATCGGCGGCTTCTGCCCGTCCGGCACGATCTTCGTCTTCGACCGCAGCTTCGCGGTCGGCTTCGTGCCGTCGATCCAGATGTATTCGGCCTTATAGACACCCATGCTCCAACTCCATGTTGATGTGATAGCGGCGGACTTCCGCCAGTCCCTCCCCGCCTGCGTTCGCGCCAGAACTGTACACGATCGATGTTACAGCCATATTTCCGGCCGCTGTGTCAAGCGGGCCGGGGCGGCGCGCCCTCCGGGGGGAAATTGGCCGGTACTTTTCGGTTCCACGGCGCAGAGAGCGGCCGGAGAAGCGCCATGAAATTGGTCGGCACTTTTCATGCGGCCGTGCCGGCGATGGTTCCGTGCAAGGGGCCAGCATGCCCTGTACAGCGCAGCGTACGGCCGGCGCGCGCGAACTCCAAGCAGGCGATGTCACCCCGCGCGCCCGGTAGCGGGTCAGTTTGAATCGGTCAGGGTCAGCGAGCTAGCGCTTGATACCTAGCGCCTTCATGAAATCTAAGTGGGAGACATTCCCCGTTTTCAAGATGCCGTGCAGCGTCCCACGTGGCATTGGATTCTGATCCAGCACCACGGATACAACGTCGATCTTGCCGTCTGGCCTGAGACGATGCATGGAGAGGTGGCTACTGCCCTTTGCTGGACCGTCGATGAACCCCAGACGACGCAAGGCGGTGAGAACTCTGTTACTGGAAACGAGGGGCAGCGGACGCGGCTTAGGAGAAGCCCGCTTCGGTTTCCGCTGCGCGCTCACGCCGCTAACGGTAGTGGGAACACGTGCTTTCCTGCGACAGAATTAGGAGGAAGATCCGATTCCACGCGCGCCGGACTGCTTGGTCTTCTCTTGCGGATCTCGATTCCCTTTTCCTTGAAAATGCGCTCACGCTGCCCCAACTGCTCAATGGCGTTGAGGTACGTGGTTACGGCATCGATCACGGCATCAAAAGCTTCGCCCACGGAGTCGCCGCAGCTGGTGACTTCCAGCTCCCGGCAACGAGAGACGAACCGTTTGCCCTCCGGAAATGCTTCCAGTGTGAGGGTTATGTATCCCTGAACTGCCATAGCCGTATCGAAATCCCTGATCGCAGCGACCGCGCGAGATGCGGAGCCGGGCCGTAGCCCACAACCAAGTACAGGATAGGGGATCTTCCCCTTGAGTGCTAAGGGTTATACCCCTACTGAATTGGTCGTCAAGATTCGGCCAGAGCGTAGGGTACCCCCGCGCTCAGATTCAAATTGACGCGCGATGGCGATTCCAGGCTCTCCGCCGGGGGGTGACACGCACCCCTTTGCGGAATCGAACGAATGTTCTAATCTGCCTGCATCCGCCGTACTCGCGAGTCTGAAAGCTCACCGCCATGGACCTCTCACCCGCCCTCGTCTTCGCCGCCGACGGCACGACCGCGGCCGCCGCCGCCTTCAACGCCGCCTGGCTCTGCGCTCACTGGCTCGGCAGCGCTGCCCCGGTCCGCCGCCTCGCCACGGCGACGCTCGCCCTCGTCAACGCCGGCGTCGCCGTCCAGGCGACCTTCGCGCAGGCGCTCTTCACGGCCCACCGGCTTGGCTGGCCGCTCGCGCCTTGGTTCGAGACGGCGCCCTGGCTCGCCGCCCGCGCGCCGCTCCTCGTTGGCACGCTGCTGCTCTCGCTGCTCATTCTCAGGAGGGTCAAATGACACGCCCGACCGCGCTGGAACTGCAGATCCGCCGCCGCGAGTGGGAGCGCGTCGCGCTCCTCCTCCTGCTCGGCATGACCGTCACCGCCCGCCGCTTCCCGCCCGGCGACATCGACGACGTGATCGCGCTGCTCTCGGACGAAGAGGAGGACCGCCGTGATGCCCGCCGTCCCTGAGCGGCAGCCCGTACCCAACTTCTACGCCTCCGTCATCGATGACACGGAGGCGCTGGCGGTGGCGCACGAGATCGAAGGCTTCGACCACGAGATGGCGGTACTGCGCGTCAAGCTCAAGGAGCGCCTCGACGAGCACCCGGAGGACTACCACCTGATGTTGAAGAGCATCGAGCTGATCGTCCGCGCCGCCGCCGCCCGCTATCGCATGAGCGCGCAGAACGCCCGCGATCTGGCCGAGAGCCTGCGGAACACGCTGCAGCGCTTCGCCGACCAGATTCTCCCGCAGCCCGTGACCGACGTGTGAGGACGCCATGACACAAGCGACGGATGACACCACGGGCCTCGGCGCCGCGCTGCGCCGTCTCTTCCGCCGCGACGGCTCCGACGAGTCGTATGACCCGCCGCCCGAGCTCGCCGCGCTGGAAGCGATGAGCGCACCCGCTTTCCGCGCGCTCGTCGCCGAGCGCCTGCGCATCCTTGAGCGCGATCTCGCGGAGCTGCGCGCCCGCATCAACGGCCTGCTCTTCGTCGTCGCCGGCGCCGTCGTTACGCAGGTCGTCCTGCGCCTCTTCGCCTGAGGCGTCGCTGGCGACAGGGAGCCGCGAAGAGAAATGTAGCTGCGCAGCTTCAGCTGCGCCCGTCCGCGCGAATCGAAGAATCGTTCTCCCCCTCTCCACATCGTGGAGAGGGGGCCGGACAAAGTCTCGCCGTGGCGAGGGGGTGAGGTAATGGTGATGATCTCGGAACTCATGCAACTGGCGGCGGGGGAGCCGGGCGTCCCGTCCCTCCGCCCCTACCAGCGCGAGGCCGCCCGCGCCATCTTCGAGTCCGTGCGCGATCGCCGCGGCCACTCCATCACCGTCGAGATCGCCCGCCAGGGCGGCAAGAACGAGCTGTCCGCGCAGCTTGAGACGCTCCTCCTCGCCCTTCACGCGGTGCGCGATGCCGAGGCCGTCAAGTGCGCGCCGACGTTCCGGCCGCAGCTCGCCGTCAGCCGCCTCCGCCTCTGGAAGCGCATCGGTCAGGCCGGCCTCGGCCCCCTCGCCTCGCGTGAGCCGAACGCGATCCGCCTCGGCCGCGCCCGCATCGTCTTTCTCTCCGCCGAGCCGGCGGCCAACGTCGTCGGCCACACCGCCTCGCTGCTGCTGGAGGTCGACGAGGCGCAGGGCGTCGACCCCGAGAAGTTCGACCGCGACTTCCGCCCGATGGCCGCCGTCGCCAACGCCACCACCGTCTACTACGGCACCGCCTGGGACGACCGCACGCTGCTCGAGCGCGCGAAGCAGGCCAACCTGGAGGCGGAGCGGCGCGACGGGGTCCGCCGCCACTTCGAGTACGACTGGCAGGCCGTCGCAGCGCACGTCCCCGCCTACGCCGCGTTCGTCGAGGGCGAGCGGCAGCGGCTCGGCGAGACGCACCCGCTCTTTCTCACGCAGTACTGCCTCAAGCCGATCGCCGGCGGCGGCCGCCTGCTCACCGCCGCCCAGCGCGCGCAGCTCGCCGGGTCCCACCCACGCCTCTCGCAGCCCGCGGCGGGCCACGCCTACGTCGCCGGCCTCGACCTCGCCGGCGGCGCCGATGACGAAGGCACGCCAACGGTTAGCACTCGCGACGCCACAGTGCTAACGGTCGGCCGCCTGATCTATCAAAGCCCCGCCGCCCTCGTCGCCGAGCCGCGCGTCGAGATCGTCGAGCACTACGCCTGGACCGGCGAGCCGCACGAGACGCTGCTGCCGCGCCTGATCGACCTGCTCCGCGCCGTCTGGCACGTACACCGCGTCGCCGTCGACGCCACCGGCCTCGGCGAGACGATGGCGCGGCTGCTGGCGTCGGCGCTCGGCGAGCGCCGCGTCGAGCCCGTGAAGTTCTCGATGGAGAGCAAGTCGAAGCTCGGCTTTGAGCTGCTGGCGTCGATCAACGGTGGCCGCCTGAAGGTGTACGCCGGCGACGCCTCGCCGGAGCACCGCGAGTTCTGGCGCCAGGCCGAGCTGGCCCGCGTCGACTACCGCGCCAACCGCACGATGAACTTCTTCGTCGACCCCGCGGAGGGCCACGACGACTACCTGGTGAGCGCCGCGCTGCTGGTGCACGCGTCGCGCGGCCAGGCGCGGCGCATCGCCACCGGCCGCACGCGCGACGGCGGCCGGTGAGGCGCATGGACGGAGCCGAGCCGGACGGCCCGTCTGGGAGGGTGGATCGGAGGACGAGATGGTGGCATGGCGAAAGGACCGAGAGGATGAATCGCCCGCGCGACCGGCGCGCGCGCACCTGCGCCTCGTCGTCGGGCAGCCGCTCCCGCTCGTGCGGCGCGACACGCTGCCCGAGCACACCGACTATCGCGACACCGGCTGCGACGTCGCGCCGCGCTGCCTGCGCTGCCCGCTTCCGCGCTGCCGCTACGACGAGCCGCGGCCCGTGCGCGGCGTCTCGACGCTCGCCCGCGACCGCGAGATCGCGCTGCTGCGCCGCCGTCACCGCGCGCCGATCAAGCTGCTCGCCGGCGCGTACGGCCTCGAACCGCGCACCATCTTCCGCATCCTGCGCGAGCAGCAATGATGGCTACGGCGCAGGTGTCCCGGCCGCCGTCGGTGGGAAGTACGGAGTCGGGCACGGCATGTAGCGGAGGTGGGGCGTGGGCGTCGGCTCGCCGTTGTAGATCGGGACATCCTGCCAGACTTCCACGGCGCAGAGAGTCGGCGTGGCCGTCGCGCGCGAGCCGCCCCCGGCGCTACCGGAGCCGCACGCCGCGAGGATCAGAGGAGCAGCAGACAGCAGGACAAGGACGGAACGCATCGCGACACAGCAGCTAATCGTCAACGAGGAGCATACGCCATGGCCGACACGATCACCATCCCCCAGCAGATCCGCCAAATGGACGCCGACCGCCTGCGCCGCTACGCCGACAACCTCGCGTTCTACGGCGGTGACCAGTGGCCCGCCTCGATGGTACGCCAGAAGAACCGCCGCCTCGTCTTCAACTACGCGAAGGCGATCGTCGACAAGACGACGTCGTACCTCGTGTCGGGCCTCAACTTCGCCGTCGACCCGGCCGACGACACGCCGGAGGCCGCCGCCCGTGCCCGCGCCAGCGAGCGTGCCCTGGCGCAGGTCTACGACGCGAACCAGCTCGACCAGCTCGACTTCGACACGGAGATCGATGCCGCGGTGCTGGGCGACGGCGCCTACAAGGTGACGTGGGACGCCGCGGAGCGGCGCGTGCGCGTGACGGCGCCCGACGTGCAGGGCCTCTTCGCCTGGTGGGCCGGCGACGACCTGTCGCGCGTGTGGCGCGTCGCCAGCCGCTACTCAATCGATGCGGAGTCGGCGCGGACGCTGTACGGCGTCACGCAACCGAAGGCGCGCGTGCGCAGCGGCGGCGGCCGCCAGCCCGGCGTCGAGATCGTCGAAGTGTGGACGGCCGGCGAATTCGAGCTGTGGGCTGACGGCGCGCGCGTCGAGCAGCGGGACAATCCGTACGGCTTCATCCCGTTCGTCATCTACCCGAACCTGCGCGAGCCCAAGCAGTTCTGGGGCGTCTCCGACCTGCCCGTGATCAAGGAGCCCGTGCGCGAGCTGAACCGCGCGCTCACGCAGCTCTCGATGATCCTGGAGCTGAGCGGCAACCCGATCGCCGTGCTGGAGAACGTCAGCGAGTCGTCGGACATCGCCGTGACACCCGGCGCCGTGTGGGAGCTGCCGGAGCGCGCCCGCGCCTACCTGCTCGACCTCCTGCAGGGCGGCGGCGTCAAGCTGCACGCCGACTACGTCGACCTGGTCTACCGCGCGCTGCACGACCTCGGCGAGTCGCCGCGCACGGCGTTCGGCGAGAACCGGGCGGGGCTGTCCGGTGTCGCGCTGAACGTCGAGCTGGACCCGCTGCTGAAGAAGGTGGCGCGCAAGCGGCTGATCCGCGCGGCTGCCTACCGCCGCCGCAACGAGATGATCCTGCGCATTCTCGAGCAGTATGCGCAGCCGGCGGTCAGCCACGCGCCGTTCCGCTCGCGCGTCGTCTGGGGCAGCGTGCTGCCACTCGACCGCAGCCGCCTGGTCGAGGACGAGCGCGTGCTCGTCACGGCGGGGATCCACAGCCGCCGCCGCGCCGCCGACGAACTGGGCGTTGAGGACCCGGACGGGGAGTTCCGGCGATGGGTGGAGGAGCAGCGCTCGGCGGACGGCGCGATGGCGTGACAGCGTCGGGGGCGCGACGTTGCCTAGCGCGGCGCGGCGTGCTGAGATGTGCCGGTGCGCGCACCGCGGCGTCTGCTGCTGTCCGTCTCGCGCTGGCACGCGGTGATCGCGATGCTGGCGCTGATCTTCGCGCTGTCGTCCATCCCGAACGTGGCGGAACCGCACCGGTACGTGATCCCGTACGACAAGGTGGCGCACTTCGGCGAATACTCGGTGCTGGCGCTGGTGCTGGCAGGGTCGCTGCGGCGGCAGGCGGCGGGGCGGCTGCCGCTGGCGCTGCTGATCGCGGCGGCGGTGACGTTCGGGGCGGCGTACGGCGCCAGCGACGAGTTCCACCAGCGCTTCGTGCCGGGGCGGGACCCGGCGGTGTCGGACTGGCTGGCCGACGTCAGCGGCTCGCTGGCGGGGGCGATGGTGTCGGTGGCGCTGTTGCGCGCGGGGGACTTTCGGCGCGAAGACGGGTGACTGCCGGTGGCGGTCGTCTTCCGTTACAGACCCCGCAGCATCGCCACGAAGCCTTCCTGCTCGAAATCCCGGTCGTGTGTCAGGACGCCAGTGATGGCGCGCTCGCCGCAGATGACCATCGACATGCAGTCGGTCATGCTGTAGCTCTTGTCAGCGCGCGACCGATACAGGTCGAGACCCGCGTCGAAGAGCTGCCTTGTGTGAGGCACGATCGTCACACCCGGCTTGTGGCGAAGCGCATCGACGTAGGCTGCGGCTCCCAGCCGTGCTTGCGGCCCTGCGCGGCGTACGAACGTGAGGAACTCAACGAGCACCTCCTCAGTCGTGACGAACCGAATCGTCGAGTCCCGCGTCAGTTCGTCCGAGAGACGGACAGCACGGACATGCAAGTCATTGGTGTCGTTGAACACGGCAACGTGAAATGACGTGTCGACGAACAGGTGGCGCACCTACTCTTCTTTCGGTGAGCCATCCAGGTAGTGGTCCAGATTCCGCGCGCCGTCGCGCGGTAATGCCGAGCGCTCGCTCGGCGGAATGGAGCTGCCGACCTCACTCAGCTCCCGCCAGATGTTGCGCGACTTCCTCACCCTCGCGCGCTTGGCTGGTGCGCGTCCCACCGCTGACTTGTCGGATTTCTTCGTTACCATCGTGCCCCAGTATAGCCGCGGCCGCTTCGCGAAGCCGCGCCTTCTCGTGCCGCTGCTCGCCTCCCGATCCCAACGTCCAACCTCCCGATCAGCCCTGGCGCTTGAGCCGGCCGGTCTTCTTGGCCCACCGCTCGGCCACGCCGAACAGCATCATCCCGCCGGGGATCAGCGTGACGCCGAACAGCGCCAGGGCGCCGAGCTGCGGCAGGACGTCGGCCACGCTCTTGCCGTCGATCACGGCGCCGCGGATGCCGTCCAGGATGTACGTCGCCGGCGAGACGACCGAGAACGCGCGGAGCCAGGACGGCAGCACCTCGACCTGGTAGTACACGCCGGAGACGAGCAACACGAACGCCTGGATCATCATCGACATCTGCTGGCCGCGCTCCGGGTACAGCATCGGCAGGATGCCGGCGAGGATCGCCAGCCCCGCCACGCTGAAGCTGCCGACGAGCAGCACAAGCGCCGCGGCCAGCCAATCGGCGCGGCCGAGGTCCACCGTGAAGAACGGGACGGCGATGAGGAAGATCAGCCCCGTCCGCAACATCGCGTGGATGATGCCGAAGAGCACCATGCCGGTGAGGTGCAGCCAGCGCTCGACCGGCGCCATCAGCGTGTGCTCGATGGTGCCCTCCCAGCGCTCCCACGAGATGACGAGGCTGATGTCGTCCAGCACTGCCGAGAGGTACGCCCAGACGAGCGTGCCGATGAGCAGGAAGAGCACGAGGTGCCGCACCTGCTCCTTGTCGACGGCGCCGGACTGGCCCACCTGGTTGGCGATCAGCGTGACCGCCAGCGTGTTGACGACGCCGTACACCAGCCACACCAGCTCCCACGCCCAGTAGCGCTTCCACAGGTTCGTCTGCCGCTCGATGAACGCCCACGC
>Ga0153916_10000433_pt1 | contig 28066 bp, 18 predicted proteins | sample Opewatmetagenome_FD_109642 | JGI IMG/M metagenome (GOLD analysis project Ga0153916, IMG submission 109642) | Freshwater wetland microbial communities from Ohio, USA - Open water 3 Core 3 Depth 4 metaG | ecosystem: Environmental > Aquatic > Freshwater > Wetlands | place: USA: Ohio, Lake Erie...
CATGGCGATCCCGGGGCTCGTGGATCGCCGCCAGGGGACCGCGCGGTTCTTGCCCAACCTGCCGACCCAATGGCGGGACGTGGCCGTGCGCGACGTTCTCGCTCCCCGGCTCGGCTGCCCGGTCTACCTGCTCAACGACGTCCGCGCGGCGACCTTGGGCGAGCTGACGTTCGGCCGCGGCCGGTCGGCCCGCACGATGGCCTTCTTCGCCATCGGCACGGGCATCGGCGGCGGGATCGTGGTCGACGGCAAGCTCCGGCTGGGGCCCTTGGGAGCGGCGGGCGAGTTGGGCCACCACACCATCCTGCCCGACGGCCCCCGCTGCGGCTGCGGCAACCAGGGCTGCCTGGAAACGCTGGCCAGCGGGCCCGCCATCGCCGCCGAAGGAATCCGCCTCATGCAGAGCGGCCTGGCCCCCAAGCTCTATGAGCTGGTCGAGGGGGACGCCTCCCGCGTGACGACCAAGGAGATGGCCCTGGCCGCCGCGGCGGGCGACGCCAACGTCCGAGAGGCGATCGTCCGCGCCGCCGGCTATCTCGGCATCGGCGTGGCCAACGTCGTCGTCACGCTCCACCCGGAACTCGTCGTGCTGGGCGGCGGCGTCGCGCAGATCGGCGAGCTATTGTTCGAGACGGTCCGCGAGACGGTCCGCCGGCGGGTGGGCATGTTTCCCACCGGCGACGTGGCCGTGCTCCCCTCCGCCCTCGGCGACAACGCCGGGGTTCTAGGGGGGATCGCCCTGGCCGCTCAACAAGGATTGCTGACAGTTTAGCAAGGACATCGGGTAACCGCGAAAGCGCGAAAGGGCGAAAACGCGAAAAAACTTCGCAAACGGCTTGCGGGCCTCTGGTCCTTTTTGGCCTCTTGTTTCGCTTTTTCGTTCTTTCGCATTTTCGTGGTTCCCTTCCCGCTTCAAAGTCTAAGGAGCCACCTCGCCATGGACTACACCACCCAGCAAATCGCCAAGATGATCGACCACTCGCTGCTCAATCCCACCCTGACCGCGGACGACCTGGAGAAGGGCATCCGGGTCGCCCGCGACTACGACGTGGCCAGCGTCTGCATCCTGCCGTACTACCTGAAGCGGTGCGCGGAGTTACTCCATGGCACTTCCGTCAAGGCCAGCACCACGATCGGCTTCCCCCACGGCGGCCACACCACCGCGGTCAAGGTCGCCGAAGCCCTTCAGGCCCTCGACGACGGCGGCCAGGAGCTCGACATGGTCGTCAACATCAGCAAGGTCCTGAGCGGCGACTGGGACTATGTCCGACAGGACCTCAAGGCGGTCATCGGCCCGGCCCACGCACGCGGCCGGAAGGTCAAGGTGATCTTCGAGAACTGCTATCTCAAGGACGAGCATAAGATCCGGCTCTGCGAGATCTGCGGCAAGCTGGGGGCCGACTGGGTGAAGACCTCGACCGGCTATGGGACCGGGGGCGCGACGCTCGAGGACCTGAAGCTGATGCGTAAACACGCCCCGCCGCACGTCCAGGTCAAGGCGGCCGGGGGAATCCGCGACCTCGACGCGGCCCTGGCGGTCCGCGCGATCGGCGTCACCCGCTTCGGCTGCACCCGCACCGTCGATGTCCTCGAAGAGTGCAAGCGCCGCGTGGCCGCTTCCACGTAGGGTGGGCTCTGCCCACCGCGTGCGAACCCGCAACCTGGAGAGATCAACTTGCGCTCGGCGCGGGTCTGCGCTCGGCGCGGGTCTCCTGACCCCGCCGATTGCCTGACCGAAGGTCTCCCCAAACGGTGTCGGCGTGGCTCAGGCAGGCCGTGCTTGGCAACTGCGGTCTGCACCCAGACGCGATGCACAAGGGGCGCGCTTCCTGTTACCGGGCCTCCGGCGCACGGTCTGTGATCGCGCGCACGCTTCAATGTGATCCTGGGCGCGATTGAATGCCGAATCACCCTGCTCGGGAGACCTACGGTCGCCGCCGCGGCGGGGTCTGGAGACCCGCGCCGAGCGCGCCGGGAGACCCGCGCCCAGCGCGAGGTAGGAAAAAGGGGACACGCGCTCGGCGGGGGTTTGCGATGCGCTCGGCGCGGGGCTCGCGACGCCGCTGCTCCGCGACGGCGCGCCGAGTGCTCCCGTAGACCTTCCCGCTTTCGCCCTTTCGTGTTTTCGTGATCCCCTCGGGAATCGCGGCGGTCCTTCTCCCTGAGGTCCTTGGAATCGCCGTGAGTCCTCACGGGTTGCCCGGCGTGCCGTGGGTGATGTAAAACGGAGGGTACACGCTGTCCCACACGCCCCATCGAGCACGCCCATGAAGATCTTTGACTCGAAGCTCCTCGACTCCGGCGACACGGCCTTGTACCAGGTGACCACGTGCGGCCCGGGGCCGCGGGGCAAGCTGCCGTTGTCGGCCGAGATGCTCCGCCACCGCCCCAGCGGCGACGCCTTCGGGATGACCGAAGACGCGGGCATGGGCTGGGAGCCGTCGGCCCTGGCCGGCCCGCAGTTCGTGATCCTCACCACCCTCGGCGGCATCCGCCGCGACGACGGCACGCCCGTGGCCCTGGGCTATCACACCGGGCACTGGGAGCTGGGCCTGGCCGTCGCCGCCGCGGCCGACGAGTTCAAAAAGGCCGGGGCGGTCCCCTACGCCGCCCATTGCACCGACCCTTGCGACGGCCGCACCCAGGGCACGCCGGGGATGTTCGACAGCCTCGCCTACCGCAACGACGCCGCGGCGATCTTCCGCCGGCAGGCACGCTCGATCCCCACCGCCCGGGGAATCCTCGGCGTGGCCACTTGCGACAAGGGCCTGCCGGCGATGATGATGGCCCTGGTCAGCTTCCGGCATTTGCCCTGCGTGCTGGTGCCCGGCGGAGTCACCCTGCCGCCCACCGACGGCGAGGACACGGCCAAGGTCCAATCGATCGGGGCACGGTTCGCCCGCGGCGAGCTGACGCTGGAGGAAGCCTGTGAGCGGGGATGCCGGGTGTGCGCGTCGCCGGGCGGGGGATGCCATTTCCTCGGCACCGCGGCCAGCGCGCAAGTGGTGGGGGAAGCCCTCGGGCTGGCCCTGCCGCACTCTGCGCTGGCCCCCTCGGGCCAGCCCATCTGGCTGGACATCGCCCGGCGGAGCGCCGCGGCCCTCTTGTCCCTTTCGACCAAGGGGCTCCGCACCGCCGACATCATCACGGCCGCGTCGGTCCGCAACGCGATGGTCGTGCACGCGGCCTTCGGCGGCTCGACGAACCTGCTCCTCCACTTGCCGGCGATTGCCCATGCCGCCCGGCTCCCGCGGCCCTCGATCGAGGACTGGACCGAGATCAACCGCCGCGTGCCCCGGCTGGTCGACGTCCTGCCCAACGGCCCGGCCAATCACCCGACGATCCGCGCGTACCTGGCCGGCGGCGTGCCCGAGGTCATGCTGCGGCTGCGGGAAATGGAGCTGTTGGACCTGGACGCTCTCTCGATCACCGGCCGCCCATTGGGCGAGGTGCTTCAGTGGTGGGAGGGCTCTCCGCGGCGCGAAGCGTTGCGCAACCGGCTGCGGGAGTGCGACGGCGTGGACCCGGACGACGTCATATTCTCACCCCAACGTGCCCACCAGCTCGGCGTGACCAGCACCGTCTGCTTTCCCCGCGGCAACCTGGCCCCGGAAGGCTCGGCGATCAAGAGCACGGCGATCGACCCCCGCGTGCTCGACCCGGACGGCGTGTACCGCAAGACCGGCCCGGCCAAGGTCTTCTGCCGCGAGACCGACGCCATCGCGGCCATCAAGGGCCAGGGCGACCGCCCGATCCAGCCCGGCGACGTGCTGGTGCTGGTGGGCCGCGGCCCGTTGGGCTCGGGGATGGAGGAAATCTACCAGATCACCGCCGCGCTGCGCTATCTTTCCTGGGGCCACGAGGTGGCCGTCGTGACCGACGCCCGGTTCTCCGGGGTGAGCACGGGCGCGTGCATCGGCCTGGTCGGGCCCGAGGCCCTGGCCGGCGGCCCGATCGGCAGGCTCCGCGACGGCGACCAGGTGCGAATCGTCATCGACCGCACGAAGCTGGAAGGGAGCGTGGACCTGGTGGGCGAGCCGGGCCGCCCGTTCACGCCGGAAGAGGCCGCCCGAATCCTTGCCACTCGCTCCGCTCACCCCGATCTATCACCCGACCCGCAACTCCCCGACGAGACCCGCCTCTGGGCCGCGCTCCAGCAGATCGGGGGCGGCACCTGGGGCGGCTGCGTGTACGACGTGGAGCGGATCCTGGAAGTGCTCGCCGCCGGTGAAGACTCGTTGAAGCGTGCCGGCCGCGCGGGCCCCTCCGCCGCCGGCAACAGCTAGGCGACGCGCCTCCGTCGCCAGTAGGCGAAGCTGATCGAGAGGGCCGCCAGCAGGGACCAGACGACCAACGAGGCTGGCTCGGGAATCACCTGTTCCCCGGTGGTGAACGTGAAGTTGTCCATGGCGAAGTGATTGTCGGCGAGCCCTGCGGGAGTCCCGCCAAAGGACGAGAACACCAGCCTGTCGATGTTCAAGTAGTTGAAGTTGAACAACTTGGGGGCGGTCGTGTCGACGGTCACCGTCGTGTCGTACTTCAAGATGGGGTTCCCCAAGAGGTCCTTCCCCAAGAAGCCCGTTACCTGAACGTTCAGACCGTCCCTCCAGGCCCCGGTCAAGTAGGCCGAGTTAAAATCGAAGGCCCCATCGCAGACTGCAGCAGCGTTTCCATCCGCGTTGTAGGCGACGTGGTAATTCGACACGCGGCCGTTATCGAAGCCGCTTCCCGGCGCCAAAACCGTTCCGTCCATATGCGAGAAGTCGGTCCAATCGAACCCCCCATAACCATCGGGGATTGGGATTGCCGACTCGGATCCCAGGTCATCGAACGTCAAGATGCCGCCCTGCGCTTGGCCCACCGCCGCGAGCATGACAAGTGCCGAAACCACCGCGATGTAATTTCTCATGGTTGAGGCCCTCCAAGACGATGAGCCCGCACTTCGGACTATACTCCGTAGCTATATAGGCCGCCGAAGGCCGAATCCTGACAAAAAATCTGCCGCTTTTTCCAGTCGGCATGAGAATAGACCTCGGGTGGGATGCGACACCCCTCTAGAGTGGCCCACGATGCCTGCGATTCGGCCCACGAGAGGTGGCAGGTCGATATAGGGTTTTCCGGATAAGCCGCTCTCCCACTGACTGGCGATGAAGCTGATGGGAAGCCGGAGTTCGCGCGCCTTCTGGATGGCCTTCTCGTAGCACGCGAAGAAGAAATCCTTGCGATCAGGGGGCAGCGGCCCGAACGACGGATGGCCAATTGCACGCGGAGAGAGGGATTCTCCGGTTCGACGATCGCCACCCTCAGCCGATACTCACCGGGGGGAGTGTTGGCCGGGACAGACACCACATCCTTCAGCATCGTTGGTTCGATCCCAAGGGTCTGTGGTGTGATCGGCAGGCTCACGACTTGGCGCGGCGGGCCGGCTGGAACGGATACACGGCGTCCTTCAGGGGCAAGCCGGCAATCTCGATCCGCTTGAGGTCGTTGGTGCCCACGCCCACCGACGCCAAGAGCCGCAGGTGATTGTCGCCCTGGAACGGGGGCTTGCCGTGGGGGGCCTGGGGATCGAAGCCCATCACCGCGGTCGCCACGGCGTCCGTGCACACGCCGTTGCGGCCGGCCAAAAGCAGCTTCGGCTCGACCGCGGCCACGCCCCGGTTCCACCAGCCCTCGCCGCCGCGGATCGTGCGGATGCCGTCGATGAGGTTCAGCTCGGCGGGCCGGGCCCCGAAAACGTCGGCGACGATCCGCGGCACGCGGTATCGCCCCTCGCGCGGCGCGTCGTTGGGCAGCTCGGCCGGGACGCCTTCGGGCACGCGCTTCCGGCCGTCGTGAAACGTCGCCGTGCGGTGGTCCTTGGGGTTCTCGCTGGGGGCGTCGTTGCCGTAGAGCGAGCAGGGGGTGATCCCGAAGAAGTTCTTCACCGCCCCCGTGACGCCGGCACAAGCGTGCTGCTTCAGCTTGGCCAGCGACACCAGCACGTCGGTCTTCTCGAACCGCTGGTTGAGGTCGAAGGCGGGGAAGATGAAGCCGCCCCAGGGGACCTTGAACCGGCTGTAGCCCGGCCAGGGACCGCGGTGGCGGGTGTCCTCGAAGCCGACGCGGTGGCTGCCCGCCGCACCGATCGCCGCCACGTCCCAGCCGGCCTCGCGCAGCACCGTCTCGAAGGGCTTGTCCCAGTAGAGGTTCTCGACGACCACGATCCGCCGGGCCCCCGCGTCGGCCAGCGCGGCGGCCAGCGCGGCGACCGTGTTCGGGTGCGTCTGGTACGTTTCGTAGGCCGGCATCCCGCCCAGCGGCTTCCACTCGAGGCCCGTCAGGTTGATCTTGATCGTGACGGTCTTGTTCTCGACCAGCTTCTTGACGCCGCCGATCAGGTCCAGGACCGCGTCCAACCTGCGCCGCAGCAACTGCGGCTCGAACGATTCGCACCGCTGGATGCCGACCGGCGTGCTGGGGGCATCCCGAGAGCGGTCGGCGGCTTGCGGGGCGGCAGGGGCCGTCGTCAAGCCGGCCGGCACCATCCCCGTACCCAGCGCGGCAGCGGCACCCAGGCTGTGGGCCAGCCAGGTCCGCCGGTCCATTTCCCGTGCCATTCCAATCTCCTCCAGTGCACTTGGGTCTCGCGGCCCGAAGGGCCTTTTCCGCGGGCGGAAATCCGCGTCCCCCTATGCTCGCCGCGATCGACGGCCGTGTCAAGTCCGCAGCGTCAGCGGTAATGCCGCCTGGTCAGCTCCAGCACGCGATCGACGTCCTTCTTGAGGATGACCGCGGCGCCGGCGTCCACGTTGGAGGGCTGGATGCCGTAGCGGCACCAGAGCGCGAGCTGCACCACCGGATAGTAGCCCTGGATGTACGGCTGCTGGTCGATCGTGAGGCGAATCACGTCGGCCTTGACGAGGCGGAGGATCTCGGGCGAGAGGTCGAAGCCGGCCGACGCGCAGCCCCGATCGGGAAAATCCCGCTCGATGGCCCGGCCCGCCGCCTCGGTGTCCGTCAGGCCGGTGCCCAGGACGAACTTGATGCCCGGGTCGGCCTTCAATTCCCGCGAGACGACCTCGATCGCCTTGGCGGGCTCGTTCGTGGTGCAGACCACTTTCCAGGCGATCCCCTGCTTCTGGAGCACTTCCTCGATGCCGCGGAGCCGGTCGTCGAGGGCCGAGATCCCGCGGTCGTGCTGGGTGACGAGGACCTTGGTCCCGGGCGGAATGGAGCGGAGCGCGTGGGTCGCCAGGGTCCGGCCCGCCTTGTGGAAATCCTGGCAGACCGCGCTCAGCCGGGCGTTGGGAGTCGTGTGGTCGTCCACGTTGAAGGCCACCACCGGCACGCCCTTGCCGACCGCCTCGGCCACCACGTCGTCGAAGGACGCCGGATCGATGATGTTCAGCGCGATCCCGTCGCAGCCATCGGCCACCGCCTTGCGGACCAATTGCGCCTGGGCCTTGAGGTCCACCCCCTCGGTGCCGGTGAACTCGCAGCGGACGTTCATCGCCCGGGCGGCGTCTTCCATCCCCTGCTTCACGGGATTGAAGAAGGCTTCGTCCCGGCAGCAGGTGATGAACACGAAACGGAGCTGCTTCGGCCGCGGCGGCGCGGCCTCGCCCGCGGACTGAAGGACCATCATGGCTACTCCTGCAAGCGCGACTGGTAGGGTCTTCATGGCAGGTTGTTCCCGGAAGTGTGTCCAAGCTCTGAACTCAGGCTTGCTCCCGAGAGCAAGCGCCGATCCGTTGATCTCGCCGGGTGCCACGGTTGGCTTGTCCAACCGTGCTGTGGGCACTGCTGGGCAAGCCAGCAGTGGCACCCCCGGGCTCCCCGGCGGTCCTCGGCTAGTGTATGATGGCCTCGACGGGCGGTGCAAGAGGGACAGCGCTCGTGGTCTCGGCGCTTGGGTGCCACGGTTGGCTTGTCCAACCGTGCCGCGGGCACTGCTGGACAAGCCAGCAGTGGCACCCAACCCGTCACTCTAGATGTGCCGGACTACTAGACGGAAGGTCACAGCCGCGAGACAATAGTCTGGGCAGTGGGTAGGAGGATGCGTCCTGTGGCAAGAGAGAACCTGATCGCCGTTTGTCTTCTGGTGGCAGGCTTTCCGCCTGCCGCGATGGGCGAAGACCTCGTCCGGATCGACCTGACGCGACACGCGAGGATCGCGGCGTCGCACGCGACCCCCGGCGAGGAGTTCGCGATTCAAAACGCGATCGATGGCGACCCGGAGACGAAGTGGGTGGGGGAGAGCCATCCGCTCGGGTTTCAGCCGACCAGCGTCGTGCTGGAGTTCGACGCCCCCGTGGTGGTGAAGCGGGTGGTGCTCGTCTCGACCGTCTTCCGCGAGAGACTGGCGCTCAAGGATTTCGAGTTGTACGGCTGGGCGGAGCGCGGCTGGGCGGGAGGATCGCCGCTGGCGGTCGTCCGGGGAACTCGCGACGTCAGGACCGTGGTCGATTGCCAGCCGGCGAGCGTCACCCGGCTGCGTCTGCGGATCCGCGACACCTGGCGGGAGGACCACGCCTTTCCGCGACTGCACGAGATCGAGGTCTATGCGGCCGCGGCTGGCGCGCCGGCCCCGACGCTGAAGGATTCTCCCGTCCCCGGCGAGAAGGCCTCCGAACAGCTCCTGCTGCGACGGGCGATGGGCGAGAAAATCGTCTTCCCCGGCGAGCCTTTCGACCCCGCCAAGGGATACCTGCACTATGCCCGGAGCTTCCTGGACACGATGATCGCCGAGGGGACGGACCGGTATGGGCCGGTCCACAGCCCGATGTTCGCCTCGCTCCTGGACATGGGCACCCACCGAAATCCCGAAGACGTGCCCGGGAACGTCCCCGGCCAGCGCCTGGGGGACCGCGCGATCCGCGGGGGCAACCTGTTTCACGACGTGATGCTGCTCCGCGCGGCGGACTACCTGGCGGAGCTGACCGGCGAGGCGAAGTATCGCCAGGCGGCCACGGACTACCTGAAGTTCTTTCTGGCACACTGCCCCCAGCCGACCGGGCTCTTTCCCTGGGGGGAGCACGCCCATTGGGACTTCTATCGAGAGGCACCGGGGCACACGGTCCACGAGTTCCTCGGCGGCGTTCCGGCCCCGTTCTGGCAGCGCTTGTGGGAGCTGAGCCCGGAAGCCGTCCGCGGCGAGGCGGACGGCCTGCTCAATCACGTGGTCAACCTGGAGAGCTTCGCCTTCAACCGGCACGCGGACATTCGCGTCCCGCTTCGCGACCCGCGACCCCAACGACTGGCCTATCTCGACTTTCCCAGGCACGGCGGCTTCTACGTCCAGCTCTGGACGTTCGTCCATGCCAGGACCGGCGACGCCAAGTACCTCGCCTGGTCGCAGAAGATGATCGACAAGCACTGGAAGGCGAGGAGCGGCGTTTCCGGGTTGCCGCCGGGTTGTCCCGCGCGGGATCTCCGCGCGGGGTCCTCGGAGACCGTGCTCAGCTTCTCCGTGAGCCTGCTCGAGGCGGCGCAGTTCCTCCCGCAGGGCGAGGCCAGGAATCGCTACGAGACGGTCGCCAAGGCTTTCCTCGACAGCATCCTTCGCTTGCCCCATCGACCCGCGGAAGGCCGGTTCCTGGTCGACTTCGCCGTCGATTCAAGGCCGGAGGAGGCGAAGGGGGATTACACCAAGCCGTACGAGTATGGCTATGGCGGCGGCTTTACCGCGGACGACGCCGTCCTGCTGGTGGCCGCCCACCGCCTGGCGGGCGATCCCCGGGCCGTTGGCCTTGCCGAGGCCTTCGCGGCGTACTATGCCGCCCACGATCCCCCGCCGCCCACCGAGATCGTCCGCGCCCACGTCTACGCCAGCATCCTCGGCCTGTTCAACGACCTGTACGACGTGACGGGCAGACCCGAGCATCTTCGACAGGCGGAGCGATACGCCCGGCTGGCCATCGAGCGGCTGTTCTACCGGGGGCTAGTGCGCGGGGCGACGGGCGTCGACCACTACGAGGGGGACATGATGGTCGGCAACCTGGTCTACAACCTCGTTTGGCTCCACTCCCTGAAGGAAAAGACCGCCGTCAAGGTGGAGCCGAATTACTTCAATCGGTAAGGCAATCGGTAAGGTCCTGCTTGACGACAACGACACCACCACAGCGAAAGGAGCCATCATGAACAGGTCGAACGTCTCTCGGTGCATCCTGCTGGCCGCCGTCCTTGGGGGGGCGGCGCTTGTGGGCGCGGCGTGCGTCCTGGCCGCCGACAACGAGCCGCCCGAGGGCTTTACGGCCCTGTTCAATGGAAAAGACCTGACCGGCTGGAAGGTGCCGGCCGGCGACGGCGGCCACTGGAAGGTCGTGGACGGGGTGATCGACTACGACGCCCAGAGCGAGGCCAAGGGGGACAAGAGCCTCTGGAGCGAGCGCGAGCTGGGCGACTTCGTTCTCCACGTCGATTGGCGGATCAAGGAGACGCCCTACGTGAACCCCAACGTCCCGTACATCCTCCCCGACGGCACGCACGCCCGGGACATCCACGGCAAGCCGCACCGCTTTGCACTGCCGGACTCCGACTCCGGCATCATGCTCCGCGGCTCGGGGAAGAACCAGGCGAACATCTGGTGCTGGCCGGCCGGCTCGGGCGAGTTCTACGGCTACCGGACGGACCCGAAAATGCCCCCCGAGGTCCGCGCCGCGGCCACCCCGCGGACCCAGGCCGACAAGCCGGTGGGCCAGTGGAATCGCTTTGAGATCACGATGCGGGGCGATCGCGCCACCGTGGTCCTGAACGGCAAGACCGTCATTCCCGACGTCCGGCTGCCCGGGGTGGCATCGCGAGGCCCCATCGGGCTGCAGCATCACGGGGGGAAGCGCGGCGGCCAGTGGGCCGGGCCCCCGAGCCTCGTGCAGTTCAAGAATATCTACGTCAAAGAACTCGAGAAGTGACGGCGGCGGTCAGGCGATCACCTCGACCCCCAGCCCGAGCGTCTCGCCGAGGGTCTTCAGCTCCTTGGTGTAATCCCCGTAGACCCACTGGAGATGGTTGCCGACGACGAGCCGGCTTCGCAGGAACTCGTCGGTCCGGCCCGGGGGCGGCTTGATCACCGCCTCCACCGAGCAGCCGATCAGGTCTTGGCCCCAACCGCTTGCCCCGACTAAGGTCCCCTTGAGCACGAGGACCTTCGTGGCGGTGGGATCGACTCGGGCCACGGTGACGGTCTTCTCCCGGTTGTTCATGAAATCAATAACCGCCTTCGCCCCCCAGCCCTGCGTGACGAAACGGCCGAGTTGATAGGGCAGATCGGGCTGGTCGTGGCCGTTCATCTTCATGCTCGGGGCGCTGTGGTTGATGCGGAAGGTGTCGGCGGTTCTCGGATCGGAGTTCCCCTGGTGACACGACTTGCCCGACACGCTCATCAGCAGCCGCACCGCCAGCAGCGATCCGAGGTCCGCTTCGCACGACGAGGCGATCCCCTCGTTGCCGAACAGGGCGTGAAGCAGGCAGGGCGTGATCAGCCATTGCTGCGGCAGCTTGCTGGAGCAGAACTCGAAGCACTCGATGGTGAAGGCGTTGCAGCCGTGCCGGGCCATGAGCGCCCTCACGGCCTGGTCGAACTGCACGCTGCGGACCAGGTAGGTCTTCTCGATGAACGACTTGTCGGCCTTGCGCACGAGCTCCGCGGCGTCTCGCTCGGCCCGCTGTGTCCCGGCCTGATCGCCGAGGGTCCGATTCATCTCGTCGGCCAGCTCCCGGTAGCCGATCGTCTTCACGGCCACGCCGAGCCGCTTCTGGAGGCCGTCCAGGTCCCAGACGCTCCCCACGGAGCAAACGGCCGGCAGCCCGCGGTTCGTGGGGAAGAGGATTCTCGTCTGGCGAAAGACCTTCCTCGCCCGCAGCAGCGAGAGCAGCTTCGCCAGGTCCGCGTCGTCGGCAGCGACGAAGGCCTCGTTCCCTCGGCTCCGCGTGTAGGCGGCGATGTCGACGCTCCGGCAGCCGAGGCCATTGAGCACGATCGGCTTGCCGAAGGTCTTGCCGATGTCGTACGCCGAAATCGAGGAGCCGGCCGGGAAGAGCAGGTACACGTCCGTGTCGCGGCTGTCCGGGGCGAGTTTGGCAAGTTCCTCGGGCTTGAGCACGAAGTCCTCGGAGAAGGTCAGGTGGGCCGGCTCCAGCAACTGGACGTCCTCCGGCCGGCCGGGGCTCTTCGCCTTGAGCTGCTTCGACCACCAGGCGAAGCTCTGCTCGGCATTGGCCCGCTCTTGCTCCGGCTTTACCGAATTCCACCGGCAAGGTCCCTCCCAAGCGCCGGAGTGGATGATATTCGTCATCACCGGCTTCACGCCAAGCTTGGTGTCACGAGGGTGCACGGAGGCGCTGCCTGCTCCGCCGGCCCGCGCGGCCTCGCCCGCCGGCTCCGCCGCGATGGCCGCCTGTCCTGCGGCGGCGCTCGCCGCAACCGTCCCCAGACCCGTTGCCAGAAAACCGCGCCGATTCATGGATCACCTCCTTCGCAAGAAAACCGCCAGCGACTTACGCTTGAGTCTACCCGCAGCGGCCTGGAAAGAAAGAGAGGCCCCCAGAGAATCCTTCCTTCTTGCGGCCTTCCCGGGGCGCGTCCTCCGGGGAGGCCGTCGCCAATGGGCAACTCTGGACCGAGGACTTCTACCCCGCTATCCTGGAAACGGCAACGGCTGACTCCAGGAGGTCATGATGCGGTCTTCACGACGACTCGGTCTGATCGGCATTCTCGCAGGGGCCCTTGCGGCCCTCCCCACCGCCACCGCGGCCGCGCCGGATTCGATCTCGCTGGAAGGACCATGGGCGTTTCGGCTCGATCGCGACGACCGGGGCGTCCAAGAGAAGTGGTGGGAATCGGCGTTTTCCGCGCGGATTCGCCTTCCCGGGGCCCTTCAGGCGCAGGGCTATGGGGACGAGGTCTCGACCCGCACGAGCTGGACGGGCGAGATCGTCGACCGCTCCTGGTTCACGGCCCCCGAGTACGAGAAGTACCGCAAGCCGGGCAACGTCAAGGTGTCCTTCTGGCTCCAGCCGGAGAGGCACTACGTCGGCCCGGCGTGGTATCAACGGGCGATCGAGGTGCCGCGGCAGTGGGCGGGCAAACGCATCGTGCTCTCGTTGGAGCGGCCCCACTGGGAGACCCGCGTGTGGCTCGACGGCCGGTTCCTCGGCTCCAACAACAGCCTCTCGACGCCGCACGTCTACGACCTCGGCACGCGGATCCCGCCGGGAAGGCACCGGCTTGCGATCCGCGTCGACAACCGGCTCGTGGTCGACGTCGGAATCAACTCGCACAGCGTGACCGACCATACCCAGAGCAACTGGAACGGCATTGCCGGGCGGTTGGCACTGGAGGCCACGGAGCCGGTGGCGATCGACGACCTTCAGGTCTATCCCCACGTGGCGACGCGATCGATCAGCGTGAAGGGCCGGCTGGCCAACGCGACCGGGCAGGCCGGGCAAGGCCGCGTCCGGTTGGCGGTCGAGCCTGCCGGAGCGGGCGCCGGATCGAGCCCGCCGCCCACGGATATTGCCGTGACCTGGAATGCCGACGGGGGATCGTTCCAAGCGGAGTACCCCCTGGGGAGCGGCGCCGCACTGTGGGACGAGTTCCATCCGGCGGTCTATCGCCTTTCGGCCGCGCTGGACGGCGGTCCCCCGAAATCGGTGACCTTCGGGCTCCGCGAGATTGCCACGCGGGGCACGCAGTTCGTCCTCAACGGGCGGAAGATCTTCATCCGCGGCACCCTGGAGTGCTGCATCTTTCCGCTCACCGGCTACCCGCCCACCGACGTCGACTCCTGGAAGCGGATCATCGGCGTGGCCAAGGCGCACGGGCTGAACAACTTCCGTTTCCACTCCTGGTGCCCGCCCGAGGCCGCCTTCGTCGCCGCCGACGAGCTGGGATTCTACTTGCACGTGGAATGCGCCTCCTGGGCAAACCAGTCCACCACGCTCGGCGACGGCAAGCCCGTCGACGAGTGGATCTACCAGGAGGCCGATCGGATCCTGGAGGCCTACGGCAATCATCCGTCATTCGTGCTCATGCTCTACGGCAACGAGCCGGGCGGTGCGCGGCACGCCAAGTACCTGGCCCAGTGGGTCGAGCACTACAAGGCCGGCGGGCCTCCCAAGCGATGGGTGGGCAAAGACCCCCGCCGGCTTTACAGCGGCGCCGCCGGCTGGCCGCAGATCCCCGAGAACCAGTTCCACGTCGCGCCGCAGCCCCGCATCCAGGCCTGGGGCGGGGGCCTGAAATCGCGGATCAACGCCCGCCCGCCCGAAACCCAAACCGACTACCGCGATTACATCGCGGCCCGCAGCGTCCCCGTCATCAGCCACGAGATCGGCCAGTGGTGCGTTTACCCGAACTTCGAGGAGATCCCGAAGTACACGGGGCATCTCAAGCCGAAGAACTTCGAGATCTTCCGCGACACGCTCTCCGTCCACCACATGGCCGGCCAGGCCCGCGATTTCCTCCTGGCCTCCGGCAAGCTCCAGACGCTCTGCTACAAGGAGGAGATCGAGTCGGCCCTGCGGACGCCGGGGATGGGCGGGTTCCAACTGTTGGACCTGCACGACTTCCCCGGCCAAGGGACCGCGCTGGTGGGAGTGCTCGATCCCTTCTGGGACTCGAAAGGATACGTGACCGCGGACGAGTATCGCCGGTTCTGCAACAGCACCGTGCCGCTGGCGCGGATGCCCAAGCGCGTGTGGACGACCGGCGAGACGCTCGAGGCGGAGCTGGAAGTGGCCCATTTCGGGCCGGAGCCGCTTTCCCGGTGCACGGCCCAGTGGAAGCTGGTCGCGCCCGACGGCCGCGCGGTCGCCGCGGGAAAGCTCCCTCCGCGCGACGTCCCCGTCGACAACGGGATCGCCTTGGGAAGCCTCCGCGTCGATTTGAAGCCCCTGCCCGCTCCTTCCCGCTATCGCCTCGTGGTGGGCTTGGCGGGCACGCGGTTTGAGAACGACTGGGACGTCTGGGTCTATCCCGCGGAGGTGGAGGCGCGGGCGCCGCAGGCCGTCGCGATCGTCGAGGATCTCACCCAGCCTGCGCTGGACGCCCTGCGGGGCGGCGGAAAAGTGCTCCTCATGATCCCTCCGCAGCGCGTCAAGGGGGACCCGCGCCGGAAGATCGCCCTGGGGTTCTCGAGCATCTTCTGGAACACGGCCTGGACCCGCGGCCAGGCGCCGCACACGCTCGGCATCCTCTGCGATCCCAAGCACCCGGCGCTGGCCGAGTTTCCCACCGAGTTCCACAGCAATTGGCAGTGGTGGTACCTCGTCACCCGGGCGCAGCCGATGATCCTCGACGCTCTGCCGCCGAAGCTCCGGCCGACGGTGCAGGTGATCGACGACTGGTTCACCAACCGCCGGCTTGGCCTGGTCCTCGAGGCCCGCCTCGGCGGCGGCAAGCTGCTGGTCTCGTCGATCGATCTCAGAAAAGACCTCGATCGGAATCCCGTGGCCCGGCAGATGCTCCACAGCCTGTTGGACTACGCGGCCGGCGAGCGTTTCCAGCCGGAGATCGAATTGACGGCCGAGCAGGTCCGGGAGCTGATCGCCGAGCCGTCGGCGATGGAGCGGCTGGGGGCCCGCGTGGTGAAGGCCGACAGCGCGGAGCCCGGCTTCGAGCCCCAAAACGCGATCGACGGGGACCCGTCGACGATCTGGCACACCGCCTGGTCGCCGCAGCCGCCGGGCCCGCCGCACGAGATCCAGATCGAGCTGGGCCAGGCGGCGGTCCTGCGAGGGATCGCGATCCTCCCCCGCCAAGACGGCAACCCGAACGGCCAGATCAAGGACTACGCCTGCTACGCGAGCGGGGATGGAAAGGAGTGGGGCGAGGCGGTGGCCACCGGCTCGCTCGGCAAGGACCCCAAGCGGAAGACGATCCGCTTTGCGCGGCCCGTCGAAGCCCGATACGTCCGGCTTGTGACCCTTTCCAGCGTGACGGGTGGACCCTGGACCTCGATCGCCGAGCTGGAGTTGCTTCCTGAGAGTCGGTAAGAAAGGCGTCCCGCCCGCCGCCCGGGTAGTGTCCTAATTCAGTGTTGCCGGGGTCAAGACCGCCTCGAATAGCTCGTCAAAGCTCCAGACATGCCCAGTGAGGCCAGCCATCATGGCGGCGGTCGGCCGCTTCGCTCCCCCGGTCCCGGGCTTCCGTGTTTGCCAGCAGTAGTTGTACCACGCCGCAAACATGGCGAAAGCCGCCTCTAGATTCTCCAGCTTCTTGGAGAAGCAAAGCGTCAATCGATTGAGTCGCTTCAGGAACAGCCGGTGTGACCCATTCAGCCGTTCAATGTGTGACGCGGAGAGAGGGGGTTACGATCCCATCCGTGAGCGCACGGACACCTCCGGCAGATTGTAGGGCTGCTGCGCCGCCAAGGCGCGGGCCGCTCTCCCCAAATTGAGACCGGGGAAAGAGAATAATTAAACACCCCTAACCCGATTGCGTTTCGCGGCGTTGCTGAGCGAGTGCCCGGAGTCTTCGTTGGATATCAAGCAATACCGTCGCAGGGCATTCCCCACCACACTCACGAATTGAGGAGGAATGAATCTCCTCAGTCCACGTCAGTAATGCAGCGGTAGGCTTTTTTAATCTGGTTAGTGGATGTCGTCCGGGCGCTGACGGCAACTCAATTTCCGTTGCCGGGTCAGTGCCAATGCGGGTTGTGCATACGACAACAAAAAGGTTGCCATCAGAATCGGGGCTGTTCAGCGCAACCGCGGGACGTTCCTTGTATCCACCGCGAGGGCCGAGGCGCACCCAGATTATTGTGCCTGCCGAGATATTCCGTGCCACCCTCCGACCTCGCGGCTAAAATGGGCATTCTTCGTCGCCTTCCAATAGGCGGGGGTCTGGTCTGCTTCCCGTGGCGAGTGCCTTTAGTTCGTTGATGGAAAATGGTTCCTGGTTGAACAGCTTTCGGTTTGCTATTTCTTCCTCATACACCACCGCGATATCGATTCCTCGGCGCTTGGCCTCGTATTCAAGGTACGCACGCATGTCGGCGCTAAGTGTCACCATCTTATCGGATGTGAGCATCGCGTCTCTCTCTATGGCGCAAAAGGTAGCCAGCGTGATGAGGGAACGTACCTCCTGTATGGAGCATTCGCTAACTTGGTACTGAACAGATGCCGCTGAGGCCACAAAAATCGACAGCATATCAGGTAAATTGATTATGTTTTTTCTTGTTTGGTTATCTTGTCTACGATCGCAAGGTGTTTCTGACAAGCCTCCACGACGGCGCGAAAACTCTCAGGTGCCATCACGAGGCGAATGACTGGCGAGACCACAATTGACTGAACTTTATCTAATTGCTGCTGCTTTTCCTCCTCAGTGCTCCCGATAAGCACCGGAGGGTTGGCCTGGCCAAATGTCAGATACACCAGATTTCCGTCATATTGTATAACGGCCTGGTTCGCAAAAACCGCCGTGCCGGACTCACCCCAAACAAGCGGCACCATCTTGCCTTTCGGCTGTGTACCCGTTTCTTCCGCCATCGCTTCGATATCCTCGCGCAGAGTGGTAGCCAGCAGGCTCATTCTATTCCTACCATACTATCGGCGTGCGGACAGGTCAATCTTCGTATGCCCACCCGGACCATCGGCGAAATGCTGAGCGAACCCCCCGAACTGATGCCTTGCTCAGCTCTTGGGCGGCCACACGCCCCCTACATGGTAGTGGGTCTCCATGAAGATGCAAGGAGACCACCTACGGTGTGTGAGGTATTGCGGGGGCAATCCAGCGTGTCTTTGCCAGCAACACAGTCGTAGGACACTACCCCGCCCGGGTGGTGCTTGACAGATGAGGCCGCCGACCTTTAAGCTAACACATGGAATCCCTCCGGGAAGGGGTTTCACGTCATGGTCTGTGCGTCGATGCCGGTGGGGTTGTTGTGCTCCCGCCGGCTGTCCCGTGCTTGAAAGAGCCTGGTCTCGTCAGGAGCGGAGGGGCCGGGAGTCGTCCGTGACCGAGGAGGCGTCGATGAATCCAGTAAGAACGGGGAACGTGAGCATGGCATTGCACAAGGCGTTTGCGGAGCCCCAGCGGGGACATGTTTCGTTGGGAAGAGCGTTGCGGGGCCTCCTGTTTGTCGCAGGCGTCATCCCTTTCGGCCTGGCGCTTCTCGGGCTGGTGATGCCCAAGACCGAGGCGGAGATCACCGTGGTGGCCGTGATCGGGGTGGTGTTTGCGATCCTCTGGGGGATCCTCGTTTCCGGCGTGCGGGTCGCCGCCCAATGGGAGCGGGGCGTGGTGCTGCGCCTGGGAAAATTCCAGGGGATCAAGGGGCCGGGCCTCCTCTACATCATCCCCTTTGTCGACGCCGTGCTGTTCGTCGATCTGCGGCTGTTGACGGTCAACATTCCCAGCCAGCAGGTGATCACCAAGGACAACGTCCCGGCGGCCGTCGACGGCGTGCTCTTCTTCTACGTGGCTGACCCGGAGAAGGCGATCATCGGAGTCCAGGATTTCACCTTTGCCATTGCCCAGTATGCCCAGGCCACGCTGCGGGACGTGGTCGGCGGGCTGTCCCTGGACGAGCTGCTTGCCGAGCGGGAGCAAATCCAGCAGCGGATCGCCGAGATCGTGGAGGAGCACATCCGCGGCTGGGGAATGCACCTCGATTCCATCCGCCTCCAGGACATCGAGATGCCCGAGGACCTGAAGCGGATCATGTCGCGGCAGGCCTCGGCGGAGCGGGAGAAGCGGGCCACGATCACCAAGGCCGAAGGGGACAAGATCGCCGCCACCAACCTCTCAGCCGCGGCGTCGATCATGGCGGAGACGCCCGGCGCTATGAAGCTCCGCACCCTCCAGACGATCGACGGCCTGGGGGCCAGCCCCTCGAATACCGTGATCCTCTTCCCGGCGGATCTGGCCGACACCGTCAAAGGCTTGGTGGACGCCTTGCCGAAGAAGGCCGGCCCGCCCCGGGCCGATTGAGCCGGGGCGCCTGTTGACTGCCGGATGCGTCGGCCGATAATGGTGCGGCGGCGGCGATTTGCGTCGCCGCGAGGGGACCAAGTTTACGATCCGAGGGAGGACCCGATGAGCGGCAAGTTCATGACGGCCGAGGGCATGGTGCGGGAAAGGCCCGACTGGGGCTCGCTGGGCTGGTGCTGCCGGCCCGCCGATACGGGAGCCAAGGACCTGGTGGTCATCGAGGTCACCCTGGCCCCGGGGGGCGGACACGCCTTCCACAAGCACCCCAAACAAGAGGAGGTCATCTACGTGATGGAGGGCCAGGTCGAGCAGTGGCTCGACCAGGAAAAGCGGGTCCTCCGATCGGGCGACTCGATCTTCATCCCCGCCGGCGTCGTTCACGCCTCCTTCAACACCGGCAAGACCAACGCCAAGATGCTGGCGATCCTGGGGCCCTGCGTGGGCCGGGAGAACGGCTACGAGGTGACCGAGGTCGCCGACCAGGTCCCGTGGAGCGGCCTCCGCTAAGGCGGTTCGCGCGTAACAGGGCGCGTGCTACAGCCTGACACGGCGCTCGGCGCGGGTCTCTGACCCCGCCGAGGGCTCGGACCGGAGGTCGCCCCCCGCTCCCCCGCGATTCACGCCCACACGCCGGCAATCGCCGTGCCGCACCAGCGGCACTTGCCCCCGTCGAGCTTCCGCGAGCGGACGAAGAAGGCCGTCCGCTCGATCACCGCCTTCTTGCAGCCCGGGCAGAAGGTGGTCTCGCCGTCTTCCACCTGCGGGGCATTGCCGATGTAGACGTAGTGCAGCCCGGAGCGGCGGGCGATCTCGCGGGCCTCCAGGAGGACGTCGATCGGCGTGGGCGGGAGGTGGGTCAGCTTGTGCTGCGGATGGAAGCGGGAGAAGTGCAAAGGATAGTCCGGCCCGAGATGGTCCAACAGCCACCCGCACATCCGCCCGATCATCTCCCGGTCGTCGGTGTACGTGGGCACGACGAGATTGGTCACCTCGAACCACACCCCTTCGCGCTGGAGCGTCGTGAGCGTGTTGAGAACGGGGGCCAGCCGGCCGGCGTTGAGCCGCTCGTAGATCTCCTCGTCGTAGCTCTTCAGGTTCACGTTCGCCGCGTCGATCACCCGGCACAGATCCGCCAGCGGCTCCTCCTGGATCGAGCCGCAGGTGATCCAGAGGTTCTTGATGTTCTTCTGCCGGGCCAGCGCGGCGGTGTCGACGAGGTATTCGAACCAGGCGATCGGCTCGGAATACGTGTAGGCGATCGAAGCGGAGTGGAAGTGCTCGGCCAGCGCGACCACGTCCTCGGGGAACATGCTCAGCCGCTCGACGTCGGACAGGGCCAACGACGCCAGCGACTCGGGACGCGCCCGGACCGGCTCGCCGCGCGGGTCCTTCGTCTCGTCGGGCTTCTTCTGCGAGATGTCCCAGTTCTGGCAGTTCAGGCAGCGGAAGACGCACCCGGCGATCGCCAGCGAGAAGGCCTCCGTGCCGGGGAGGAAGTGGAACAGCGGCTTCTTCTCGATCGGGTCGACGTGGATCGCGCAGGGGTTGCCGTAGGCCAGCGAGTAGAGCGTGCCGTCCTTGTTGACCCGGGTGCGGCAATGGCTGCGATCGTCCGGCTCGAGCAGGCATTGGTTGGGACAGACCTTGCACTGGACGTTGCGGCCGAGCTTGAGGTAGTGCCGGGCCTCGGTCAGCCAGCCCTGCTTCTGCCACGCCTCCCAGAACTCGCCCTGGGGGGCGTCGCCGGGGAACACGTCGGCACTGGTCGCGGCGACGTTCTCTTCCCCCTGCCCCCGGCGGCTGCCGCAGCCCAGCCAGCCGACCGTCGACAGGCCCGCCAACCCGCCCAGGCCGATCTTGAGCACCTGGCGCCTTGAGGTCCGCCCGGCCCGGCCGGTCGAAGCTGCCGGCGGCAGCCTCGGGGCCGCTCGGGATTCGCCGGTCCTCATTTGCGGGCGCGTCCCCCGATCCATCGCCATCTCCTCAGGGCGAAGTAGATGGTCACCGCCGAGTGCGTGGCAAATATCACCAGCAGCGGCCACTCGAAGACCTGGTGGATTTGCAGCGCCCTCTGCGCGCTGATCCACCGCGAGACCCCGTACTCTCCGCAGAGGGCAAACCCCGTTACGATATATAATAGCACGAGGAGGAAAAGCAGCCAACCGCTCACCCGGGCGATCTTCACGAGCCAGAACGTTGCCGTCTTTCGGGTCATTCTTCTCTTATCCTACAATCATTTCCGCGACGCCCAAAACACGACCGCGCCGCTTGCCAAATTCAGTCCGGCCGTAAGCAGGCAGACCGCCGTTACCCCCAGCAGGGGAATCAGGATCGCACTGACCGCCAGCGCGCCCAGCGCCGCCCCGAGGTAGTCGGCCGAATAGAGCCGGGAGGTGGTGGGAGCGACGCCCCGGAAGTCGATCTTTCCGGCCAAAGGGAACTCCAGCCCCACCAGCACGGCCAGGGCCAAAGCTAGCATGTAGATCGCCGTCTGCGACAAAACGCTGGCCAGCGAGGTCGATTGCAGGCGGCTCAGCCCCGCTAGCACAAGCGGCAGACAAACGGCGTACAGCGCGATTCCCCATTGAATGCCGACCAGGTCGCGGGCCCCTCGCCGGGCAAGCATCCGGTTCATCCCCAGCGAGCCGATGGCCAGTCCCAGCATGAACATGGTCACGATCAGCCCCACCCGGTGGTACACCGAGCCGTAAAGGACCTGGAACCCCATCAGGAGCACCACCTCCAGGGCAGAGGCGGCCCAGCCGGTCGTAAACACCGCGAACGATACCGGCCGGAACCGCACCACGCAGACCGCCAACAGCACCGCCAACGCCAGCTCGAACGCCCGGAACTTCGCGTCGAACTGGCTCGCCCAGTAGCGCAACAGGTGGTAGGTGAGGATCGGGCTGAAGTCGCGATTGACGGGGGCATCGTCGCTCACCGCCCGGCCGACGTCGGCCAGGCGGTCCTCGGCCAAGGTCGCCCGGAGGTAGTGGCGATTCACCAGCCGGGTCGGGATGCCCCCGGCCTCCAGCGGCGAGGCGATGTCGCTGGTCAGCGGGCCGTCCGAGGCGAGGAACCGGACCCGATCCGCCGGCAGGATCAACACCCGGGCGAACTCGGTCCGCAGCGTGCGATGCGTCACCGCCACCAGCGCGGCCAGCTCGGGACTGAGCCGGTTCTCGTAGTGCCCCACCGACACCGACAGCACTCCCTCGGGGCTGAGCCTGCGCTTCACTTCGGCGAAGAACTCCCGGGTGTAGAAACGGTTGAGCTGCCAGGTCGAGGGATCGGGGACGTTGACCAGAACGACGTCGTACTGGCGGTCGGTCTGCCGCACGAAGAGGCGGCCGTCGGTGTTGATCACCTCGATCCGCCGGTCGGCCAGGCTCTCGGGGACGAAGCGGCGGCCGAGATCGAGGACCATCGGGTCGAGTTCCACGTAGTCCACGGCGGCGGGGTACTTGAGCAGCTCCTTGGCCGTCCCCGAGACTCCCCCGCCCACCAGCAGCACCCGGCGGGCGCGGGGCCGCTGGGCCATCGCGTAATGGACCTCTTCTTCCACCTGCTGGAGATTCTGGGTCGAGAAGAGCACCACGCCGTTCTCGAGGAAGTTGTATTCCCGCGGCGTGCCCGTGACCACAAGGCTCCCATACGGAGAGTTGGCCCGGTGGACGATCTGCTGCCCCGGGTACAGGAAGCGGGCCGAGAGGGCGTCCAGGTCCCATCGCCAAGCCACGATCAGCAGGGCCGCGGCCACGAGGCCCGCCGTCCAGGCGATCGCTCGCCGGCCGCAGGCCCGGGCCAGCCAGAGGGCAAGAGCGAGATTCAGCAGGGCGGGGATGTAGAGGATCGAAAAATGATCGAGCCAGCCGACCAGCAGGAAACTGAACACCAGCCCGCCGGCCACCGCCCCCACGCTGTCGAGGAAATAGACCCCTCCAATCCCCTCCCCCTCCTTGCGCGAAGGAAAGATCAGGGTCGCCAGCGTGAGCAGGTAGCCCATCAGCAGGCAATAAGGGGCCAACAGCACGAGGCAACTGATCGCCGTCTCCGTCACCCCGATGGCCGCTCCCCGCACGAACACCACGCTGCGGAGCCAGCGGAGCAGCCAGACGTCGGCCACGGGCAGCAAGGCCACCAGCACCTGGGCAGCCAGGAAGAACTCGAGCGGCCGACGCAGCCGCGAGCCGGTCCGCCCCAGGGCCGCGCCGATCCCCATCAACAAGAGCCACGCCCCCAAGACGATCCCGAAGACCAGCTCGTTCCCCGCCAGCACGCTGACCAGCTCCCGCATCAGCGTCACCTGGGTGATGAACGCCGAGACCCCCAGGCCGACGATGGCCAGGCAAAGTACCCGTCGGTTGCCGGACAGGTCGCCAGCGGAACTGACCCGGGGCTCCTTTACACCTCCCTCTCCCTTTGGGAGAGGGCCGGGGTGAGGGGGAATTGCAGGGACAGGAAGGGGTCGGGAGTCGTCTTTCATGTCGGCGGGAACGGCTCTCGAGTATAGGTTGACTCTCTCGCCGACATGAAAGACGACTCCCGACCCCCTCGACCCAGCTCGATATCAGCGAGGCTGTTTACCCCCGGGCTTTTCCTCGAAGACCTCCGCTTGGTACGTCAGCACGACGGCCTCCGGGCTTTTCCAGGCCGTGGGGGGGAGCCCCGCCTTCTCGGCCAGCTCGCTCATGAACGTTTCCTTGTCTGGGATCTTCTCCCAGACCTGCGGCAGGTAGGTCGCCAGGCGTCGCCCCACCTGGAGGACCACGCCGTCGACCCGCGGGCGGAGTTTCGCCACCAGGTCTTCAGGCGACTGGAACTCCAACCGCCGGGGGATCGTGAGCACGCTGATCTCGATCTCGATCCGGTCCAGCTCGGCCGGGGCGACGGGCTGGAAGCGCGTGTCCTTGAGCGCGGCCGCCACCGCGTTCTGCGAAACCGCCCGCACCAAGGGCTCCTGGGGTACGATGTGGCCGATGCAGCCGCGGAGCTGCCCGTTCTTGTTGAGCGTCACGAAACACCCCCGCGGGCCGGCCATCTTCGCCGGCCACTGGGCCAGCTCGACCTCGGGAAGCTCCCGCCCGCGGACGGCCGCCTCGACCGTCTTTCGCGCCAACTCGACCAACCGCTTCCGCTCCTCGGGCGTGAACTCGGCGGAAGGGGCCGCTTCCGCGGTCGGCGTCTCCTGCTGGTCGAAAAAGGCGATCGCCGCGTAGCCCACCACGGCCGATCGGTCCCCGGACGTGTCGCCGCTGGTGCGGTAGTCCAGCAGCCTCGCCTTCCAGCCCTTTTGGCGGGCGACGTGGATCAGCGTGCGGATGGGGAGCCGCCCGCACGCCTGCCTCTCCGCGATTCCGTCGGGATCGAGCTTGCAGATCGCCTCGATGCAGGCCGTGTCCAGCTTGTTGGCCGCCTCTTGCGGAAGCTGGTGGCTCAGATCGGAGCTGGCCACGAGCAGGGTCCGCTCGTCCAGCCGCGCCGCCAGGAGCTTGGCGGCGGCCTCGATCGCTGCCGCATCCGCCTCGCCGAACTCGACCGGCACCAGCTCGAAGTCCTTGAGCACCCGCTGGAGAAACGGGAGCTGAACCTCCAGCGAGTGTTCCCAGGTGTCGGGCCTGTCCTCTCCGGGCGGAGGGGCTTTGAGGGGAGACTGCCGCCACCAGCCCGGCCGCATCACCCGGCAATCCGGCCGCGCGGTGAAGGGGCGACTCGCGGCCAGGGTCTGCGCCAGCGGCGACAGGAGGATGCGCCCCAGCGGCGTCGCGTAGGCGTCCACTTCCGGCACGTACACGCCGTCGAAGAGTGCATAGTGACTCGGGCTCATCACCACCACGGTGCGGATCGGCCGCCCTTCGAGCTGCTTGTAGGCGATGGCTGCCGTGGGGCCGGAGAAGGCATAACCGGCATGGGGAGCGACCAGGCCCCGCAGCCCCTTGATGCCCGCCGGCTTGGCCGCGGCCAAGAGCTTGTCGACTTCCCGGGCGAGCTCCTTCTCGTCGCCAGGATAGAACAGTCCCGCAACCGCCGCTTCGCGGACCGTCTTGATCGTGCGGCTGGGACCGGGGGGTGACTGCTCGGCAGCTTCCCGCCGTATTGGCCGGCCTTCCGCCGGCGGTGCCTGCCCGGCCCCTCGTCCGCAGCCACCCAAGGCGATGGCCGCCGCCACCGCCACCCGCCACCACTCGTTTCGCGCCATGGCCGTGCCCTCGCGCTGCCCCAGGGATTCTCGCAGTTGTTGTGAGGCCCTCCGGGAATTCAGTGGGACCGGCGTCTCGCCGGTCCCACTGACGCTCGATCCGGCGTGCATTGTCTGAGGACGATTCCCGGACGGCCTCACTAATTGTACTTCTCGGCGAGAGTCGTGGCGAGACGGACTGGGGGGGCGCCGCGTGGGACCCGTCAAGGGCTGTGTCCCGGCCACACCCCGACGATCTTGCCATATGGCGCAACCGCGCATAGATTGACGAGTGCGGAGTATCGAGCCTATCCGTTGGCCCATCGGTTTGGTGGAAAAGCGAGTTCCAAGGAGCACAGACGATGCACGAGCACGAAACGACGATCTCAAAGCACGCCCCGGCGAGCGCCCTCACCCGGCGGCACTTCCTGGGCAACGTGGCCGCCACCGCCGCATCGGCCTCCCTGCCGGGGACCGGAGTGGGCAAGGCGGCCGAGCAGCCGGCCGCGGCGGCGAAGCCGCCCGGGCGCAAGATCAAGCTGGGGTGGCTCGGCTGCGGCGGCCGCGGGGCCTGGCTCGCCGGACTGTTCAAGAGCCACGGCGGGTACGAGATCCACGCCCTGGCCGATTACTTTCCGGACCTCGTCCAGCAGGCCGGCGACGCCCTGGGCGTCGACAAGTCGCGGCGATTCACGGGCCTGTCGGGCTGCAAGAGGGTCCTGGAAACCGGCGTCGAGGCGCTGGGGGTGCTCGACGTCCCCTGCTTCTATCCCGAGCAGGCCCAGGCCGCGGTGGCCGCCGGGTGCCACGTCTACATGGCCAAGCCGGTCGCGGTGGACGTGCCGGGCTGCCTGGCCATCGAGGCCGCCGGCAAGCTCGCCGCCCAAAAGAAGCTCTGCTTCCTGGTCGATTACCAGATGCCTACCGACCCGATCAACGTCGAGGTCGCCAAGCGGATCTGGGAGGGCGGGCTGGGCGAGCTGGTGGCGGTGACGACGCTGGGCGCCGGGGGCGGCTCGGGCCTGCGGGGCGACCCGCCCAAGCAGAAGACCATCGAGAGCCGGCTCCGCGGGCTGATCTGGTGCAACGACGTCCCGCTCGGCGGCGACCCGATCGTCAACTACGACATCCACGCGATCGACGCCGCGGTGTGGGCCATCCGCCGGCGGCCCACCAGCGCGGTCGGGTATTCGCGGCTCTGCCGCCCCAAGCCGCAGAGCGACTGCGTGGACATGGCCTTCGTCGTTTACGAGTGCCCGGGCGGGCTGCTGTGGAACCACCAGACCCTCACGCTCCCCGACCACGGCCAGTCCCTGGTCGTCAACGTCCACGGCCTGCTGGCCAGCGCCCAGATCAGCTACTCGGGCAAGTCGTTCCTCCGCGGCGGTCCGAAGCACTTCGGCGGGGGCGACGTGGAGAGCCTCTACGACCGCGGGGCCGTGCGCAACATCGCCGAGTTCTATAGCGCGATCGTCGAGGGCCGGTGCGACAACCCCACGGTCCCCCGCGCCGTGGACGGCACGCTCACCGCGATCCTCGGCCGCGAGGCCGCGCGGCGCCGCACCCGGCTCACGATGGACGACCTCGTCAAGGAGAATAAGAAGCTGGAGGTCGACCTGAGCGGTCTGAAGGTCTGACCGCCTCAGAATCGCACCTCCCGCTCCTGGCCGAACTCCAGCCGCACCGGCCCGAGGAGACCGGACGGGAGGAGCGGATCCGTGGAGCCGTAGCCCTGGTAGGGCTTGAGCGTGCGGTCTCCTGCCTGGAGGCGGATGTTGGTCTTGGTGAGGCGCCGATCCTCGGGGAGGCCGGCGTCGCCGATCAGGCGGTTGGCCCAAACGTTGGTCACGTCGATCTCCAGATCGTTCTCTCCGGGTCGCACGAGCCCGGAAAGGTCGACGGTCCAAGGACTCGTCCACACCACTCCCAGGTCCTTTCCATTGAGCCGCACCCGGGCCACGTGCTTGACCTCGCCGAGCTGAAGCCGGACGAGGCCGCCGGCCTGCGCGGCGCTGAGATTGAGCGTTTTCCGATACGTGGCCGTGCCCGAAAAGTGCCTGATCCCGGGGTCGGGATGCTTGTCCCAGGCGACAAGTTCGTCCAGCACGATCCGCTCCGGCGCGCCCCAGCCCGGGGCGAAGCGGACCTCCCAAGGGCCGGCCAGGGTGATGGGGTCCGGGATCGCGGCCGCGTCGAGCGTAAGTTGCTTCTCCGGCGAGGCGTCGAGCACGTAGCGCCCGTTCTTCCACAGTCGCACCGTCGCACCCGAGGCGGTTCGGCCCTCGATTTCCATTCCCCCCTCCGGACCGGATACCGAGATGAGTCGCCGAACCTGGGCGGGCTTGCGAAAGACGACGAAGATCGAGCCGTTTTCGGGCAGGCTGATCGGCACGATCGTCCGGCCGTCGCCGGTCATGCGATAGCAGACCGCGTCGTGGATCGCCCCGGTCGTCGGGTCCCAAAGCTCCGGCTCCTTGCCGCGGACGCGGAACGTGTGCTCGGCCCGGCCCGCCCCGGACAGGAAATAGACGTCCAGGCCCTCGCCGCGGCGGTGGATGTACTCCCACGGTCCGGCGCAATCGGGAAGGACGTCCTCGGCCGGCAGGGCCTGCTGGAGCCCCATGCCGCCGACGAGCTTGCCCTTCCCCAGCGGCCGGCGGGACGGCCGATCGCCGGGATCGCCCCACAGATCGGCCGCCAGGCGGCGGACTTCCTCGTCGCACGCCGGATAGTTTTTCAGCCCGGGCGCCCGCCGGGGCCGGCGCTCGCCCAGCACGATCGTCGCCCCTTGCTCGGCCAGCCGGAGGATCTTGCGGAGCGCCTCCGGAGGGAGCGAATCCTCCTCCGGATCGACGACCAGCACGCGGTACCGCACGGCGTCGGGCAGGACCAGGCTTCCGTCGCTCACCGACAACCGCTCCAACAGCACTTCGGTGTTAATCAGGTCGAACGCGTATCCGTTGGGCATCGCC
>Ga0153916_10000434_pt1 | contig 28063 bp, 29 predicted proteins | sample Opewatmetagenome_FD_109642 | JGI IMG/M metagenome (GOLD analysis project Ga0153916, IMG submission 109642) | Freshwater wetland microbial communities from Ohio, USA - Open water 3 Core 3 Depth 4 metaG | ecosystem: Environmental > Aquatic > Freshwater > Wetlands | place: USA: Ohio, Lake Erie...
AAACGAGCATGGCTTGCAAATCAAAAGCTATTGGGATGGCGATGAAACGGTCTGTACTTATTTGCCCAGGCCTTACCATATTGCGATCCCAGGTTACGTCTATGGCGGCTTGATCGCATCGCTGATCGACTGTCATTGCACAGGAACGGCCGCGGCAGCAGCTTACAAAGCGGAAGGACGCTCGATGGACACCCAGCCACCCCTTCGTTTTGTCACAGGCTCGCTCAAAGTAGATTATCTCAAACCAACACCCCTGGGAATACCCCTGGAAGTCCGCGCCAGGGTGAAGGAAATCAAAGGACGCAAGGTTGTCATGGAGGCCTGGTTATCTGCTCAAGGCCAGGTATGCGCACGCGGCGAAGTGGTGGCAATCCAGGCTCCGCCGCAACTTTTCGGCGAATAAAAGCGCAGGTGCAACATGCCCCAATTTTATGTCGAAGGCGTATTCATCACCAAGCAAGCAGTGAAAAAAGCACGCGAGTCCGGGAAAATAGCACCAGGATCCTTTGAGCCTTACGCCAAGACCATCTGGGCGAATAATGCAAAAGAGGCCATTCAAATTGCCACCGAGGAGCTGGCAGGTGGCGAATGGACGGATGGTCCCCGGGTTGGCCAGGTGACCGAAGAAGACCGCATGCGTGCGCAGGGTGCCCCTGAGTTACCCGGCTTATTCGATCGCCATCCTAAAGGTCGGAGAGCTTAGCTCGAGCAGGCGTAAACCTGTGCAGTAATGCTGCTGAAGCCCTCGGATATATATCATCCGCAGGTAATATTCCCAATTAATGTGCAAGATCATCACCCGAGCGACGGGTGACCTATGCTGATCGAACCAGCCAATCTCTGAATACTTCTCAGGCTATAAAATGCCCGGATCACCGGCAGTAATCAGAAAGGTGAAGGTATGAGAAGTACCGATTTGCTTCCTCTGAGAATAGGTGTTGTAATCGCTGCGATATAATCAGGCTGATGAGACGCCGTTGGATTTTCTGGGTTCTGGTGATTCTCTTCGTCTGGGTGGTTATCAGCCGGATGAGCGAGATCAAGAAATTGGCTGAAACCCTGGTGGGGGGACAATGGCAATGGGTGGCTATCGCAGCCTTATTGCAGGTGATCTATTACATCACATATACAGGCCTGTACCAATCGGCATTCCAGGTGGTCGGGATAGAGAGCCATATCGGCGAGCTGCTTCCAGTGACCTTTGCATCCATTTTCGTAAACGTGGCAGCCCCGAGCGGAGGAGCCAGTGGTGTGGCTTTATTCGTGGATGATGCCGCCAGACGGGGACAATCAGCTGTACGAGCGACAGTTGGAACCTTACTCGTATTGGTGGCAGATTTCAGTGCATTCCTGGTGTTGTTGTTAACCGGATTGATCTACCTGTTTACACGCCACAACCTGAAAATTTACGAAAGCATTGCCGCGGTGATCCTGGTAGTGATCATTGCGGGGTTGACCGGATTTCTATTGCTTGGTTTATGGCGACCGGAATGGCTGCGTCGCCTGCTCACCTGGGTCAAAGGAATAGCTAATCGCATCGCCCGGATGGTCAAGCGCCCGGATTTCCTCGATGAGACCTGGGTCGAACGAAATACGGCTGAATTCACCGAAGCGGCCATGGCAATCACAGCTCAACCGGGGCTCGTATTGCAAACGCTGGGGATTGCTTTCGCCGCGCATCTGGTCGACCTGGCTTCTTTATTCACCCTGTTCCTGGCATTCCACCAGAGTGTGCACTTCGGTGTGCTGGTAGCTGGTTACGCGATGGGGATCCTGTTTTGGATCGTGGCGATCACCCCACAAGGAATAGGGGTGGTGGAGGGCATGATGACCCTCGTGTTTGCCTCATTGGGTGTTCCGATCGAGCGTGCCACAGTCGTAGCACTTGCTTTTCGCGGGCTGACTTTCTGGCTGCCATTGGCGATTGGATTCGTCCTTTTACGCCGGCTAAAATCCTTTGGGGTGCGAGAATCTGCCCGTAGCGAAGTATGGAGCATCCGAATGGTGGCTCTCCTAACAGCAGGAATGGGAGTCATCGACGTGCTATCCGGCCTGACACCGACCCTGCATACCCGGCTACGGCTCCTTGAACAATATTCACCTTTTGGTGTCGATGTCGGGGGTCACCTGACCTCGGTGCTGGCAGGATTCGCATTACTGCTCCTGGCCAACGGCTTGTGGAGGCGCAAACGCCTGGCCTGGGCTTTAACGGTGACCATCCTGATCATATCGGTGCCTGTCCACCTGTTTAAGGGACTGGATTATGAGGAGGCATTGCTAGGCGCGGCACTGGCAATCTGGATGATCTACCTGCGCGCACACTTCCATGCCCGTTCCGACCAGCCTTCCATGCGGCAGGGATTAATGACATTACTGGTAGCGGTAATATTCACCTTGATCTATGGTGTGCTTGGATTTTACCTGCTGGACCGTCATTTCATTGTGAATGGCCAACGGGTTAGCTTCAGCCTGTGGGCTGCTGTACGCCAAACCGTGGTCATGTTCACCCAATTCTACAATCCCGGCTTGGTGCCTGCCACTCGTTTCGCGCGTTATTTTGTCGGATCGATTTACATCGTCAGTGCGGTCACAGTGGGTTATGCCATGCTTATGCTGATCAGACCAGTATTGGTGCGCGCAGGCGCCAGGCCTGAGGAGAGACAGAGGGCTAAGACAATCGTGGAGGCGTATGGCCATAGCACGCTAGCACACTTGCTGCTATTGAACGACAAGCTGTACTACTTCGACCCGGGTGGCGCAGTGATCGGATACGTGGTCGAAGGCCGGATCGCCCTGACGCTGGGTGACCCAATTGGTCCACCGGGTGATATCGCTAATTGCATCACCAGCTTCGACACCTATTGTAAGGACAATGATTGGGAAGCTGCTTTTTATCAGGTAATACCCGATCACCTGGAAGCCTATAAGAAATTGGGGTACCACGCCCTTTGCATCGGATCCGAGGCGATTGTTAACTTATCCACATTCAGCATTGCAGGTGGCGATAAGAAGAACATTCGTACAGGGGTAAATAAACTGACCAAGCTGGGTTATCAAGCAGAGATCCTTCAGCCACCCCATTCACTCGATTTGCTGAATGAGCTGCGCCAGATCAGCGATGAATGGCTGACTGCTGTACACGGTACGGAAAAGCGGTTTTCATTAGGTTGGTTTGATGAAGCCTACCTGAATACTACTCCAATAATCGTAGTGCATAACCCGGCAGGTGGTATCGATGCGTTCGCTAACATCCTCCCCGAGTATCAAGCCAACGAAGTCTCCATCGATTTGATGCGCCACCGCAAGCAAGCTGAAAAAGGGCATATGGATTTCCTCTTCGTCTCGCTAATTGGCTGGGCAAAACAGCAAGGCTATGCCACCTTTAACATGGGATTGAGTGGCCTGGCAGGTATCGGCGAAAACCCAACTGATCCAGCGATCGAGCGGGTCTTGCACTATGTATACGAGCACGTGAACCAGTTCTATAATTTTAAGGGTTTACACGAGTTCAAGGCTAAGTTTGACCCGACCTGGTCACCACGCTACCTGGTCTATCCAGGTGTGGCCAGCCTGCCTGCGGTGACGATCGCCATGATGCGAGCTGATGCTGGGACGGATATCCTGGCTGGTCGCCTGAAGCGTCCAAGATTGGAGAAAGTAAATCCCTGATAACTTTGGAGAGAAAATGTCAGATAAATCGATCACTCAAAGACTGTTTATTAGACCGGGTGACAGGTTCCTGCTCATCAACCCTCCAGCAGGATACCTTGAAAAGATGGGTGAGATCCCAAAAGGTGTCACCATCCTACAAACCTCAAGCGGACCAGTAGATGTTATCCAGGTCTTCGTTGCAAATCGTGCCGAACTGGAGAAGCAGCTCCCACAGCTAAAAAAGTTGTTGGCACCCAAAGGAATGATCTGGATCACATACCATAAAAGCACATCCAGGGTAAAAACAGACATCAACCGCGATACGATCAATGCTTATGCCAGCTCGATTGGGATGACAGGAGTGGCAATGATCTCAATCGACGAAGATTGGTCGGTATTACGCCTGAAGCTGATTTAGCAATTTACAAATCCGAACGTGATAATGAAAGCAATCTTCACTCTAGTTGGTGGATTGAATGATTTCCTACCTCAGAGGCGAAAAAATACCTCCTTCGCCATCGACTTCGAAAGTCATCAAACCCTCAAACACTTAATCGAATCTCTCGGGGTGCCGCATACAGAATTCGGTAAAGTCGTGGTTAACGGGCAACCGGCTGCCCCATCCGATCGCTTGCGGGATGGTGACCAGGTGACGGTTTTCCCCGCTGATACCCTGCTTCAAGATATGCCCTGTTTTGTCTTGGATAACCACCTGGGTCAGCTGGCAATTTACCTGCGTATGCTGGGATTCGACAGCCTGTATCGAAATGACTACCAGGACGATGAGCTGACCACGATATCAAGTGATGAAGGCCGGACGCTGCTCACGCGTGATCGAAGGCTACTGATGCGCAAGGCAATCGGGCATGGGTATTGCATCCACGAGACTGACCCACGCCAGCAAACTGTTGAGGTGCTACGGCGTTTTAAGCTATTTGGGCAGATCAAACCTTTCCAGCGCTGCCTGCGTTGCAACAGCCCACTTCAGGCAGTGAATAAGCAGGAAATCATCGAGCGCCTGGAGCCTTTGACCAAGATTTATTATGACGACTTCCGCATCTGTCCAGCCTGTAACCAGATCTATTGGAAGGGATCGCATTATGGTCACATGCAGGAGATGATCACTACACTGGCAAACCAGGCTTAGCTCATTATTTGGAGGAGTATATGACCACCGATCGAATTGCCCCCTGGAAATTTTTTGTCATTGTAGGATTAATATTTATCCTGGTGATCCTGGCATCTTTCCGCATCAGCATGGCTTTAGCCACATCATCCGCTCCTTCCATTCTGGGAAACATTATGAATATTCAAGCTACTGTGACCCCGCACGTCTATATGCCGTTTATAGATCAAGGAGCGCAACTACCCCAAACCATCATTATCGACCACAATCATCGCGACATTGCACTTATTCCACCTGAATGGATCCAGGCTGCCATGCAAAACGTCGTCTGGTCATACGGATCCACATCGCACGGTACACAGCTTTGGGCAGGTGCTGAGTATCTGAGTTCGTATGTCAACCCACCCGCATACAACTTCCGTAAACAATCCATCATCCCTCCACAACAAAGTAGCCCCGCGTACTTGCGCATGGGTTATAACAGTGGCTTTTCCTGGAACGCGGCTGCTTTCCTGAATTCTGCGCGCAACATGTTGAACTCTGCTCCACAGGCAAATGCCTTCATGTGGTCTTGGTGTGGGGAGATGTCTTGGCTAAGCACAAGCGACGTCCAGCTATATTTGGATATGATGAGCCAGCTCGAAGGCGAATACCCGCATGTACACTTCGTATATATGACAGGCCACACGGATAGTGCCAATCAGGCCGTGTTGGAGCGCAACAACAACATGGTGCGTGATTACGCCCTGGCTAATGGAAAGATCCTATATGATTTCGCAGATATCGAAAGCTGGCTCCCGGATGGCACGGTTTATCCGAACCCTTCAGATAGCTGCCCGTGGTGCCAAACATGGTGCGATAGCCATCCGGGTTATTGCCCTGATCCAGCCATCAGCTGTGCACATTCACATTCCTTGAACTGCTACTTAAAAGCTGAGGCGTTTTGGTGGCTTTCAGCCCGCCTGGCAGGCTGGGATGGAGCCGTAAACCCATAGATTGAATTCACCCTTGATGAATCAGCTTATCACTTTCCCTTGCGTCTTCCCATTAAAAGTGATGGGAGCAAATGAAGATGATTTCGAAGCGCTGGTGCTATCGATCATTGCGAAGCACAGCTCAGTGGCGCCTGATAAAGCGACATCCAGGAGGCTAAGCCGGGGTGGCAAGTACCTGTCGTTAACGGTCCAAATCCAGGCTGAAAACCAGGCTCAGCTGGATGCGATTTACCGCGAGCTCTCTGCTCACGAGCGGGTGCTGATGATTTTGTAACCAGGCGAGCGAAAAAGCTGAAGTAATCGATTAATTAAGGTGTAACGGGGGCACAACATGTGGCATGACCCTGTAATGACAAAAAAGGTCATCTCGTCACCTGATCAGGTGGATAAGGGCATCAGCACTTCTTCGGTAGTGATGACTTCTGCCTGGAGCTTACCATTGGTAAGGTCACTCAGTGCAGATTGAAAAACAGACAACTTCGGAGCCATAATTCGGGCAGTCAGGGTCACATCAACCCCGAAGGACTCGTCCAGGACCTGGCCATCCTGGCCAGCAATCATCAGACGCACCCTCTCCAGGTAAGTATAAGGGAAGGCAAGCAAGATGGTATGGGCTAACACTTTCTTGGCACGGGGAACAGCCTCCACCACCTGGCGCACGGCCTCCGAGTATGCCCGTACCAACCCGCCTGTCCCCAGTTTGGTGCCACCAAAATAACGCGTTACCACCACAGCTACATCCCCCAACCTACTCCCGCGCAGCACTGCCAGGGCAGGTCGCCCAGCTGTGCCGGAGGGCTCGCCGGCATCTGAGCAATGGGCAATCTCTGAATCGCCATGCCCGATCAGGTAGAGCGGAACATTGTGAGACGCATCGGGGAACTCAGCCTTGATGCGCTGGATAAAAGCTTTGGCTTCGTCTAGCGAGAAGACTGGAGCTAGCGTGGTTATGAAGCGTGAGTTTGATACCCGAAGCTCACGACGGATCTCCTGAGCAGGGACAGGATAGGATTGCATGGGTGGAGAATACACCCAATGATGAGGAAATGCAAGTCAGGATGGAGAGCGGTCTAGGGTTAAAATCCCAACTGAGGCCAGCGAAATATAAGTATGGCAATCAGAAGGGCGAGGTTGATGAGAACGCCCACACCTCCCTGACCATCCAGATTCTGCAACCTTCCATTCCACAAAAGGATAAAGACAACAGAAGAAAAGATGGCTACTCCCACAACCACCGGGCGCCACCAGGAGAGGCCGCCAAAGATTCCAATGCTGCCCACGATGAGACCAGCGGTTGCCAGAATTAATGAAATACTCGCCAGATTTCTGGCGGTTATATCACCAAGTAGCTTCGAGAATGCCCAAGACCCCGCAGGCCAAACCAACCCGGGTTTCAACTCAAAAAGTCGGAGGCTATGCCCAAAGTATAACAAGTGCACCAGGCCGTGCAGCAAGATGAATATGCCGAATAAGATTCTCATTGATGAATCCCTCACTTCTGTTTTATTTCAAACAAGTCGGATCTATATCAGCGGATAGTGATTAACTATTAATTCTATAATGATTTTTTTTAAATGACATGTTAATTCAGGTCAATATTTAGATAAACTTGGAAATTAACGCATAGCAATTCCAATATTGAAGTTGCTGATTTAATAGCCATACGAAAAAATCGTCAACCAAGATTTCTCCTTCTCGCCATCGGTCAGTACTACCCGCTTACCCTCCCAAAGGCAGGTTACGATTCTGTGAAGTTGAGTATATAATACAGTTCATTACCGGTAATTCGAAGCAAATACTTTATGTGGTAAAAAAATGGAGAATGACTATGAAGCGCCAGCCCCCCATCACGCGCCGGAATTTTCTTAAGTTGACTGCCACAGCTGCAGCAGCAGCCGCCCTGGCAAGCTGCACCTCGAAGGAAAGCGCATCTACCCCAGACAATACCCCTGCTCCAGAAATTAAACCGACCTTACCCGGTTCCACCAATCCGAGCACCACTAGTGTAGCTTCCCCCAGCGAGACCAGACCAACGGAGACCAGCACACCGGAACCCACCTCCACACCGGAGCCAACCCCGACTACAGCCCCAGCTTACCTGGCAGTGGCACATGGACCTGACCCGGCTGCCATCACACGCGCAGCCATCGAAGCGGTCGGAGGGATGGCCGGCTTTGTGAGCGCAGGATACGACGTGATCATCAAACCCAATATCTGCGTCGATTATCATCGGCCGGAATATGCTGCCACCACCAACCCAATCGTGGTGGGCACACTGGTCACGATGTGCCTGGAGGCGGGGGCTTCACGCGTGCGGGTGATGGACAATCCGATTGCCGGCACACCCGGCTCAGGTTATGTCATCTCGGAAATTAAAAAGGCCGTTACTGAGGCTGGTGGAGAAATGCACATCATGAGCGAGCCTAAATTTGTTGAGGTGGAAATCCCTGAGGGCAGAGATATCAAATCTGTGCAGATTTACCCTGACATATTGGAGGCTGACTTGCTGATCAACGTGCCCATCGCCAAGGACCACGGTGCTACCCGGCTGACGCTGGGGAGTAAGAACCTGATGGGGGTTATCCTGCACCGGGGTGTGTTTCATGAAAACCTTAGCCAACGGATTGCCGACCTGGTCAGCCTGGTTCGCCCAGAATTGACTGTAATTGATGCCGTGCGCATCCTAACCGCGCATGGTCCTACGGGAGGCGACCTATCAGACGTCAAGCAGATGGACACGGTGATCGCCAGCCGCGATATCATCGCCGCGGACGCATATGCGACGACCTTGTTCGGCCTCACTGGTGAAGACATCGGTTACATCCAGGCGGGCGCAGACATGGGACTGGGTACTCTGGACCTGAATAATATCAGTATCCAGGAGATTACCCTCGGATGACTTGGACAAACTGGCGGCGGGTCAGAATAGCTGTCCAAATCCTGGTTTTCGCCTTTTACATCTACCTGATCTTCGGCGTAGTGCAGCAGAGGGCTGCACCAGCATTTTCAGATATCTTCTTTCGACTGAATCCACTCTCAGCACTGGGCTCAATGCTCGCCAGTCGACAATGGATCCCGAAGCTGGGGCTAGCGCTGATCACGATTGGAGTGACAGTGGTCATCGGGCGGGTATGGTGTGGCTGGATTTGCCCGCTAGGCAGCCTGCTGGAATGGGTATCCTTCCGCAAGGCACGGAAACGCGCAGCCAAGATCTCTCCAAAGTTGCGGATTGTGAAATACTTCCTGCTGGCCACCAGCCTGGCAGCAGCCTTGTTTGGTGGGCTAACCCTGCTGGCGATCGACCCCATCGCCATTTTTACCCGTACACTGACCACTGCTATCCTGCCGGCACTGTTCTATGCCATCAATTCGATAGAAAAAGTGCTCTTTCGGCTGGATTTCATCGTCCCTGCCGTGGACAGTTTCGAGGGGCTCGTGCGGGGGACGATCGTACCAGCTACGCAGCCTGCATTTTCCCAGAGCCTGGCATTTGCGGCATTATTTGCGGGTCTCATCGGCCTGAACCTGCTGGCACATCGCTTCTGGTGCCGTTATCTCTGCCCACTGGGAGCCCTTCTTGGCTTGCTCTCGAAAGTTTCCCTCTTCCGCCCGGTCATTGGTGCGGCCTGTACAGGCTGCACCCGTTGCGCCATCGTCTGCAAACCAGGAGCCATCGACGCAGGTGAGGAAGACATTCAGATCATGCCCGCTGAATGCACCATGTGCCTGGACTGCATGGCTAATTGCAAACCAGACGATATTCGGGTCCGATTTACGCCGAGATTGGCCGCGAGGCAAGAATTCGACCTATCACGGCGGCAAGCCCTAGGCGCCCTGGCAACCGGGGCAGTGGGAGTGGTTTTATTAAGCACCGACCTGCGTTTAAGGCAGGATAACCCATGGCGCATCCGCCCACCAGGGGTAACCGATGAGAACATATTCCAATCCACGTGCCTGCGCTGTTCCCAGTGTATGAAAATCTGCCCGACTACTGCGCTGCAGCCTGCGCTGACCGAAGCTGGTCTGGGAGGCTTATGGACCCCTTTGGTTGTGCCGCGTGTGGGGTATTGTGATTATGGATGCACAGCTTGTGGACAGGTGTGCCCGTCGGGCGCGATCCCGTTGCTGGCGCTGGAAGAGAAACGCCAGGCGGTGATGGGCAAAGCCAGCATCGACCGCGACCGTTGCCTGCCATGGGCAAGTGGTGTGCCCTGTATCGTGTGTGAAGAGATGTGCCCCACCCCGCAAAAATCCATCCGATTGGAAGAAGCTGAGGTGATCGATTCCAACGGGCAGACCATTACTTTGCTACGCCCTTCCGTGCTGCGTGAACTATGCATCGGGTGTGGCATCTGTGAGTACAAATGCCCATTGGAAGGCAGTGCAGCTATCCGGGTATATGACGTGTAAGCCTGCCTAATACACGGCGACCCAATTCTCATTGAAAATATATCAGACGGCCAATAAAATGATGTAGAATATCATCATTGTGCTATTTGTATTCGATGTATGTTTCACACGCCTAAGGAGCGGACAATGAACAGGAAAATCATCTTCACAAGCGTATTCCTGATGATGCTGGCAATGGCCATCACGTCGTGTAAATTGCCTGCAAGCGGAAGTCCGGTGCCCATCACCCAGCAACCAGTGGTGCCGAGTGCAACCCAAGGTGTGTTAGTGTTACCGACCAGCACTTCAGCACCACCCACCCCGGTAGTGGTGACTTCCACTTCAGCCCCGCCCACGCCTATTCCCACCACTGCAATACCCACAACGGCAGTTCCTCCCACTCCATTGCTCCCCACGGTACCATCCCTGCCCCCAGCCACCCGCATCCAGTTCGCCATCGGGGGTACATCGGCCGCGGTTAGCGGTGAGATTAGCCAAGGGCAGACCGTATATTATGTACTGCGAGCAAGCAGCAACCAAACGATGAACGTGAAAGTCTCATCCCCAAACGCAGACGTATTTCTGGGAATATTTGGGTCAGATGGGCAGGTATTGCTGACCAACACATCTGAGGATACCGTCTGGACTGGCAAGCTGCCCAGCACACAAGACTATTACATCAGTCTCACCAGCACCGGAGGCAGCACCAGTTATACGCTCTCGGTGGACATCCCACCCCTGGTGGCAATCCCCACAGCCAATCTCACCCCGGTAGCAGGCCAGTTCGACCCCGTGGCGACCTATGGCCAGCCGACCTTCGAAGACAATATGAAAGGTGAAAATATCGACGACTGGGTCAATCCGTCGACCGGATTGCTGCCCGATACCAAATACATCAAAATTGTTGAAACGAATGAAAAGTTCTACGTCACCGGCAAGGAGCTTGATTTCAATACCTGGTACTTCACCTGGCGTGAGTTAACCGATTTCTATCTGCAATCGACGTTTAACTCGGGCACCTGTTCTGACAAGGATGCTTATGGACTGATCATGCGCGGTCCCGCACACCTGGCAGGCGTATCGTATGGCTATGTGGTTGCATTCTCATGTGATGGTTCCGTGTGGGTATTCCGGTTAGACAGTGCCAGCCCTTATTCCGCGGAGGAGCTGGTCAGCTGGACGCATAGCGATTACATCCAGGCAGGATCCAACCAGATAAACGTGATGGGTATACGGGCAAGCGGTGATAAGCTGACTATCTATGCCAATGGGCATCAGATCGCACAAGTTACCGATAGTCACTATAAATCCGGACGTTTTGGCGTCTTCACCAGCCCAGACGTGACGGCAAATTACACCTACCAGATCACCCAGATGTCTTATTGGGATCTGACACCGTAGTGAAATAATCTCATTATATATAATACTCACAAAATTGGCTGTGGAGCTACTCCGCAGCCAATTTTTCCTTCCTTAGAATCCTTTATACAAATTCTAAGTAAATCTATATTGTAGAATTAATCAGAACCTGATAGAGTTGATCAGTCTTTCCGGAACAACCACGAATGAGGCATCTATATGGATGAATGGCTTAGCTTGGGCCAGGCAGCAAAAAAATTAGGCGTGCATCCGAGCACAGTGCGGGCATGGGCAGACCATGGCTATCTGCCTTCACAACGTACACAAGGAGGGCATAGGCGCTTCCGTCGCTCAGATATCGATATTCGTATGCATACCAGGTTTGAAAGCTCAGCTCCTGAGGCAACCTCGGTGTATGCCAATGTGCTGAGGAATACACGCATACAAATCAGTGAGAGCAACCTGGAAGCGGAAAAATGGTACCGCAAGATGGATTCTGAATCCCGTGAGCAATATCGCCAGAGCGGGCGATCGCTGGTGCAAGGGCTGGTCGGGCATTTAACCACCAATGAAGACGGACTGGAGGCTGAAGCGCGTTCGCTTGGATATGAGTATGCCTCACGCGGCCAGCGGGTAGGCTTGACCAGCGTGGAGGCAGCCCACGCATTTCAATTCTTCCGGACAGCGGTGATGGATGCCATCCTGATGGCCTACGAAAACGCGGATGTCCGCTCACCACAGATTTGGGCAGACTTGCTTCGCAAGATAAACTCGTTTTCTGACCAGATCATCATCACATTACTGGATACCTACGAGGCTTTACAACACCCAGCGCATTGATGTAGTACTTATCTGAATTAAAAATCTTGGACGTGGAGTGGAAAAATGCATTACCTGCCTATTCTTACCACCATCATCACTTTCATTTTTGCAGCAGCGGTTTTCAACCGCTTCAAGGTGAGGCACGGATCACATTTATTGTTATGGAGCATCGGACTGGTATTGTATGGCATCGGAGCATTAACCGAGGTGGTGCTGCTCTTCACCTTCAATGCCATCGCGCTGAAGGTATGGTACCTGAGTGGGGCAATGCTGACCGCAGCCTGGCTGGGGCAAGGGACAATCAACCTTCTGGTCAGGCGGCGAGGCATAGCACCTACGCTGAATGTCATCTTGATCATCGCCAGCCTCCTGGCAGTGGTGTTGGTCTTCATCGCCCCTATCACTTCTGCCGCAGCAAGTTTCAACCCGGCACAACCGGTAACCGGCCAATACCAGGATATCCTCACCCGACCGGCGATGGTGAAAGTGCTGACCATCCTGCTCAACACCTATGGCACATTCACTCTGGTTGGGGGAGCAATTTACTCAGCCTTCATTTTCTGGCGTAAGCGCGTGCTTTTCAACCGCATGATTGGTAATATACTGATTGCCGCAGGTGCGATCCTACCAGCCTTGGGCGGTTCACTTATCAAGGTGGGACTGCCCGATTTCCTATATCTGAGCGAATTCTTGGGGGCCATCCTGATGTATATCGGATTCTTACAAGCTACAGTGGCTGTGCAGGTGAAGGCGCCTTCACCAGTCTCGGTTGACTAATTTGGATCCAAACGGATTTAACCAGGGAATGACGGGCCTTATTTGCTATTATCGCGTTAGCGATATCAAGAAAAGCCGGCAATTACTCCTGGATGCTGGTGGAAAAGTGATCCAGGATATCTGGGATGTTGGTGGGGGAAAGTTACTTGCGTCTATACAAGGACCGGAAGGAAATGTCATCGAGCTCACCCAGATGCCTGGTGGATAATCGCTCAAATAACCATACATCCGAGCCGGCCTCTAAATATGGGCCGGCTTTTTTCGTCCATCGGTGTGGCAGGGTTTAATATTCGAATGACCACCAGCAACTTCGTTGGACCAGAAGTCTTAAATATTTTATAGAAATTCAGACTCCAGGACAACTACACCCAAAACCCAACTATCTCTACTGAAACGAAATGGCTCATCATTTTAAGCTATAATCGTTCCAGAGCGCTTATTTCCCACAACAGTTCATTTACCATATCAATTGATTAAAATATCGTTCGCTTTCCTGGCACTTATCTTTCTCACCAGCGCTTGCTTGCAGAGCACGAGCTCGCAGGGAATCACTGCCACTAGCCAACCTACGGGGGTAGTACCAAATTGGTATACCGTATATTTCAGCGAACCGACAGATCCAACAAACACATCCTACCGAGGTGGCATCGACGAAGCCCTGGCTGCAGCCATCGGCTGGGCGCGCCTCAGCGTGGATATGGCGATCTATGATCTAAACCTGTGGTCCATGCGGGACGCATTAATCGCGGCTCATCGCAGGGGAGTAAGTGTGCGCCTGGTAACCGAATCAGACAACATGGACGAGCAGGAGGTGCAAGAGCTCAAAGAGGCGGGCATTGAGGTAGTGGGTGACCGTAAGGAAGGCCTGATGCATGATAAATTTGCCATCATAGACCGCATCGAGGTGTGGACCGGCTCGATGAACTTCACCACCGGTGGGGCTTACCTGGATAATAACAGTCTGATCCGGTTGCAGTCAACTCAATTAGCTGAGGATTACACGCACGAATTCGAGCAGATGTTCGTCGATGACCATTTTGGAATGCTCAAAACTGCCGATACACCCAACCCTGTGGTGACGATTAATGGTACCCCGATCGAAATATATTTCTCCCCTGAAGATGGCACATTAGAGCACATCCTGGCTGCGGTGAGCAATGCCCAGGAGAGCATTTACTTCATGGCCTATTCATTCACCACAGACGAATTAGCCCAAGCTCTGATCGAGCGCGCAAGTTCGGGTGTGAGTGTAGCTGGGGTGTTCGATAAAGACCAATACCATACCAATTCAGGGAGCGAATTCGATACGCTGAGCAACGCCGGCATAGACGTCAGGCTGGATGGTAACCCACGCCTCATGCACCATAAGGTGTTCATCATCGACCACCAAACGGTCATCACCGGCTCGTACAACTTCAGCAGAAATGCCGAGGAAAATAACGATGAAAATACACTTATAATTCACAATCAGGATATCGCCGCGGAATATATGGCAGAATTTCAACGAATCTACGATTCGTCTCAGAGGTGAATGATCATGGAAACGAATGGCAAATTCTACCTGGGGCGCATATTTGATCCCCAGCAAACCAAGGCCACCGACCAGGCTCTGCTTTATGAGCCAGCAGACCTGACAACACATGCTGTGGTGGTAGGCATGACTGGATCAGGCAAGACTGGGTTATGCATCGACCTGCTAGAAGAGGCCGCACTGAACAATATCCCTGCCCTGATGATCGACCCCAAAGGGGATATGACCAACACCCTGTTACACTTCCCAGACCTGCTGCCGCAAGACTTCCAACCTTGGGTCAACCCCGACCAGGCACGTCGCGCTGGCAAGACCCTGGAACAAGCAGCGTTTGATACCGCCCAGCAGTGGAAACAAGGCATAACCGATTGGGGTATGGATCCAGGGCGTGTGCTAAAGCTCAAAAGCTCAGCTCAATTCGCGGTTTTCACCCCAGGCTCCGATGCGGGCATCCCGATCAACATCCTGGCGTCTTTGAAAGCTCCCAGCATACCCTGGGAGACTAACAAGGAAGTGCTGCGGGAAAAGATCTCCGGTACGGTGACAGCCTTGCTGGGTTTGGTGGGCATGCAGGATATCGACCCGGTGCGTACACGCGAGCATATCCTGCTCTCCAATATATTCGAGAATGCCTGGCGCCAGGGCAAAGACCTCGACCTGGGTGAGCTGATTTTACAGGCCCAATCACCGCCTTTCCAAAAACTGGGCGTATTCGATGTGAACACCTTCTTCCCAGAAAAAGACCGCTTCGATCTGGCAATGTTGCTCAATAACATCCTGGCGGCACCGGCATTCCAGGTGTGGATCGAGGGTCAGCCGCTCGACATCCCCACCTTGCTCTATACCCCGGAAGGCAAACCGCGTCACAGTGTGTTCTACATCGCCCACCTGAGTGATTCGGAGCGCATGTTCTTCGTCACTCTGCTTTACGCAGCCGTAGAAACCTGGATGCGCTCACAGACCGGCACAACCAGCTTGCGAGCCCTGGTATATTTCGATGAAATCTTCGGCTACCTACCACCGGTGGCAAATCCGCCTTCCAAGCAACCTATGTTGCGCATGCTGAAACAAGCACGTGCATTCGGCGTGGGGCAGGTACTGGTGACTCAAAACCCCGTAGACGTGGACTACAAGGCTCTCTCCAATGCCGGCACCTGGATGATTGGCAAGCTACAGACCGACCAGGATAAACAACGTTTGCTGGATGGCCTGGATAGTGCCATGGCGGGCAGCCTGAACCGGGCAGAGTATGACCGCCTGATATCCACACTGGGCAAACGCGTCTTCCTGCTGCACAACGTGAACGCCAAAGCCCCGGCCCTTTTCCAGACACGCTGGGCGATGAACTACCTGACCGGGCCATTGACCCGCACCCAAGTCCCAGACCTGAACAAGCTGGCAGGTGCTGCCTGGTTGCCACCATCAGCTCCGTCGCAGGCCGCTCCAGTTGTGGCAGGGGCTGGACAAACGGTGGTCTCTCAGCCATCCCAGCCATTCGCGACAGTCGCACCGGCCCAGGCAGCCATCGGAGTGCAAGCCCAGGAATTCTCAGCAACTCGCCCTTCCATCCCCTCTGGGATCGATGAGTATTTCCTCCCGAATAATCTCACGTTTACCCAGGCATTTAAAGTAGCCGGCCGCGAGTACCCGACCGAAGCCTTAAATCAGGGATTGATCTACCATCCGGTCATACTATGCCAGGCCAGGGCCCGCCTTTTCAATCTGAGATACCATCTCGATATCGAGGCGTTTAAGACCGCACTGGTGGAAAATCCGGACAGGCGAGGTGTGGTGCGCTGGGATAGTTACCTGATAGACAAAATTGACCCGTCAATATTTGACCAGACTGCAGACCCGCAAGCACGCTTTGCCAGCCTCGATGTACCACTTAATGATGCGCGAATGATGAGCACTTTACAGAAGGACTTTCTAGATTGGGCATATCGTAGCACCCAGGTGATGGTACGCAGCAATGAGGGCCTAAAGATTTATGCTGGACCGGAAACCACGGAAGGTGAGTTCCGCACACAATGTGCCGATGCCGCCCGCGAAGCGCGTGAGGCTGACCTCAAGAAAGCCTCAGCAGCATACGATTCCAAACTGCGTACTCTGCAAGATAAGCTGGAGCGTGAACAGCGCGAGTTGAAGCAAGATGAAGCCGAGCTCTCCAGCAGAAAGATGGAGGAATTGGGTACAGGCCTGGAAACCATGGCAGGTTTCTTGGGATTCGGGCGTAAACGCTCCATCACGTCATCGATCACTAAACGCAGGATGGCCAAAAAAGCCAAAAGCGATGTGGAAGAATCCAAAGATGCCATCAAAGATTACCAGGAGCAGATGGCGGAGATAGAAAAGGAGAGGGAGGAAGCCTTACAGGTTGTGAATGAAAAGTGGTCGGAGGTCGCTAACCAAATCACTGAAATCCCCATCGCTGCTCAGAAGAAAGACATCCTGGTCGATTTCTTCGGTGTAGCATGGATGCCTTATCATCTGGTGAAGGCTGGAGAGCAGGCTTTCGAGCTGAGGGGTTTTGCAACCAAATAACACGGGTATGCACAGCCAGCATTACACGATCAGCGATGTGCATGGTAATCTGGTACAGGTGGAGCTCAGGCGAGACAAGCGCCTGAAAAAGAGCTCGCGCTGGGAACGTTTGGCTGATGGCAGCGTATTATTGCGCATCCCGCAGCGGCTACCAAAATTTAGGGTAGGCGGATTACTTGAGCAAGTTGCCACCCAGCTGGACAAAGCGAATAAAATCGCCACCCGTCGAACCGATACTCAATTACACAAGCGGGCTGAATTAATTAATCAAAAGCACTTTAGCGGAAAAATCCATTGGAATGCCATCCGGTGGGTGAGCAACATGCAGAGGCGCCTGGGAAGCTGCACCAGTGGAGGCGCGACGGATGGTCAAATCCACATCAGCGACAGGATCAAAAACTGGCCAGATTGGGTGGTCGATTATGTGATAGCGCATGAATTGATGCATCGCAAACATCCCGGCCACTCGCGGGAGTTTTGGGATGAGCTAAAAGCCGCCTATCCACTGACCGAACGGGCACGCGGATTCATTCACGGGGTAGATTTTACGCGTGGGCAACCGATCGAGGAAGATTATTGAAAGTACCGATATACCTTTCATCAATTGGATAAAATAGTGGGTAGGCGTGGCCCATTACTTGCAACTAAATCATAATCATGGAACATGATCCCACCCCTCTGCCTGATTATATGAATGTCGTAGGGCTGCTTAACCGGCGTGAAATTGAAGCCCGTTTACTCGCACCCCTATTGGAGGCATTAAGCACAGAGTTCGGCCATGAGCGAGTATGGGAAATCACGAGCCAGGTCATCCAGGAACTTGCCAGGCAGCAGGGTGCTCAACTCAGGATTACCGTGGAGGCTAATGATCTGGAGCACCTGGCAATCGCACAGGAAGTTTGGAAAAAGGACAATGCCATTCAAACCGAGGTGCTTGAGCAAACGCGGAAGAAATTCTCATTCAATGTTTTCCGTTGCCGGTATGCAGAGATGTACCAACATCTGGGTATCCCTGAGCTGGGTAAAATGCTATCATGTGATCGAGATATGCCCTTCATTGAAGGCTACAATCAGAACATCCGACTGACCCGCTCCCAAACCATCATGGAAGGGGCGGACATCTGTGACTTCCGCTATAAGCTGATCAATGGGCGATAATCGCCGGGAGTGATTGGCTTGACGCAAAATTCGGATTATGCTAGTATCATTCAGGAAAAGCCTTCAATGTTTACTAGTTTTTAACTCCCCCGCAGCCTGATGTGGGAGTGGGAAGGAGAAAATATTATTATGAACCCGAAGCGCCCTATACGGATTATTACGCTGCTTTTCATCATTGGTTTATTGGTATTTGGATTGACCTCCTGCAAGCTTCCCGCCTCCAAGGGACCGTCCATCGTAAGCGAGACAAGTGCCGGATTTCCAGTGCCTGGGGAAACCGAGCCGACCAGTGGGATCGATGTAAGTGCATTCGCCACCCAAACTGCCCAGGCTATGCCTCCAGTGGCGGTCACACCTCAAGCTACTGATATCGTCCCAATCCCCCCCAGCCCTACGCCCTATCCCATAGCTACCGAGATACCTCCAGCTCCAACAGCCACACCCACTTCAGTCACCTACGTCCAGCCAACTCAAGGTAGCTTACCAACATCCTATACTCTTCTGGTGGGAGAATACCCGTTCTGCATCGCACGTCGCTTCGATGTAAACGTGTCTGAACTGCTCTCACTCAATAATCTGTCTGCGGACACATTCTTCTATGGTGGGGAGGTTTTACAAATCCCTCAGACAGGCAATCCATTTGAAGGGACCCGCGTTTTGCAGGAACATCCCACCACATATATAGTCATGGAAGGAGATACACTCGGCTCGATTGCCTGCTCCTTTGGAGACGTCTCGCCCGAGCTCATTGCCGAACAAAACCACCTGAGCTCATATGATGTGAGCCCTGGCACACAGCTGGTTATCCCGTAATTTTGACCCTGATCCTTGCGAAGGTTTAAACGGCGAGCCCTGTTTAAACCTTCGTAAATTTTAAGGAGTAATATGCCCATCGAAGTTATCACGCGCGAAACTATATATCAAGGCCATGCTTTCAATGTACGCCGGGATAGAGTCCGATTCCAGAACCAGAATGTTGGACAGCTTGATATCATCGAGCACCCTGGCGCGGTCACTATCCTGCCGGTAGATGCAGAAGGACGCATCCTTTTCGTGCGCCAATACCGGCATGCAGCTGGTAAAGAGCTGCTCGAGCTCCCGGCGGGTACACTGGATGCGGGTGAACTACCCGAAAGTTGTGCCTTGCGTGAAATCCGGGAAGAAACAGGGTTTGCCACAGGAAAATTGGTTAAGCTGGGTGAATTCTATCTCGCACCAGGATATTCCACGGAATATATGACCGTCTTTTTAGCCACCGACCTGCAGTCAAGCCCTCTACAAGGTGACGCTGACGAATTTATCACCCTGGAAAAGGTACCGGTTGAACAAGCGTACCAGCTGGCACTGACTGGTAGATTACAGGATGGAAAAAGCCTGGCAGCATTGCTGCTGGCACAGCCATTTGTCCAAAATACATAAAAACATCCACCATTCACCAGAATGTTGGATAACGATATAGCCTCGGTCAGGAGACCGGATTCGACGGGTTTTACGAATTAGGAGCTGGGATGGTGGGTGATTTCTTATTGACGATCATCGATTCCAGAAAACCGCGGTTGAGCAAGATGATCGGTGTTTCAAGCTTTAGCTCAGGGTAAAGCGGCGCGGTGAGCGTGGCATCATAGATAATAAAGAAATTGCTGGTGCCCTCGGTAATCAGGGCAGAAAACTCAAACCGCCCGGACCATTCAAGGGTGCCTTTGATCTCGTATGTGCGGGTGGTGATTTGAACCGGGTATGGGAACAGGCGCTGAAAGCCTCCTTTCATGACCCCCTGCAAGCCCATATATTCGCGCTTACTCAAGCAGACCGCTGCCACCTCAGAGCGGACCATATAAATCTGTGATGCATAATTCATCACGCTGGATGGCTTCTGGATGGGGGCGATACTGGCATCATTAATCTCCAGAAAAGAGCTGGTCGTATCAGTGAGCATGCCCAATAGCCCGCTCTGGATGACCTTGATCTGACCAAAGATGTAATGGCTGCTGGTCAAAATTTCGGCTGGGATGAGGCGATTACTGATCGGCGATACCATTACCTGACTCCGTTGATCGTTCAGTTTTGAGGTTGAGGTCGGTTTAAACTGCCACGTTGATTCCGGCGACGGGTGCGTGGTTTGCGACCAGTATTCGGGCTGAGCAGCATGTTTAACCAGCTTACTGCACGCACATCATATTCGCGCTTGCCACAGACATCACAGACCCAAGAAGGAAAGTTTGGGACAGTGATCAGCTCATCATTCAACCATGTAAAATAGGTGAGGAACTCCAACCGATATACACCGGTGTGGCATTCCGGACAAATACGAGAGTATTCTTGTGGCGAGTCTTCGCTAGACTTATCTTCCGGCTTCTTAGATTCGAGGTTCATTTTGCCATCGCCTCAGCTTCCTGCACGATTTTTACTCCCGCGCTTGCTCCCAGGCGGTTTGCTCCAGCTTTGATCATTGCCAGGGCGTCGGCATAAGTGCGGATACCTCCCGCAGCCTTGACACCCATATCGGATCCCACCACTCGCCGCATCAAATCCACATCCTCGATGGTTGCACCTCCAATGCCAAAACCGGTGGAGGTCTTCACGAAATCCGCTCCTGCTGCTTTACTGATCAGACATGCCAGGATCTTTTCACGCCTGGTCAGAAGAGCTGCCTCCAGGATGACTTTGGTGATTGCACCCTGGTTATGGGCAGTTTGAGTGACTGCCTGGATTTCATTCATTATCAACCCAAATGCTTCAGATTTCAATGCCCCAATGTTGATGACCATATCTATTTCTGATGCTCCAGCACCGAGGCAACCTAGAGTTTCATAGACTTTGAACTCCGGCAAGACCGCACCAAGGGGGAAACCAATCACAGTACAGATGACCTCCGGTGCATCTCTGAGCAGCCCACAGGCCAAGGGAATATACGCGGGATTAATACAAACGGAAGCAAAATGATATTCCATTGCTTCCTGGCATAGGATTCGTATCTGAGCTGCGGTGGCCTCAGGTTTTAGCAAGGTATGGTCGATCCAACCCGCGATTTGCTTACCCTGGGGAATATTCAAAGGCGCCGGCGCAGGAGGTAACTGGTGGTCATACTCCTGTGCTAAGGATACAATTTGGGATAATTCCATCGATTAATATTCCAATCAACGCGCGGCATTGGCTAAGGGGACGTGATCAATCAATCCCCAGGAAGGAGGGGGCCAGTAGACCAGGAGGGCTTTCCCCACCACATAATCCATCGGGACGGTGCCCCAATCGTGGGAATCTGATGAGTTGTTACGGTTATCACCCAGGACAAATAACTGACCTGCAGGGACTTCCCAAGTTCCGATGTAATTGGTTTTAACTTTCAGGTAGGTCTCGTCCAATTGTTGTCCATTGACATAAACCGAACCGTCTTTCACCGCGACCACATCACCGGGTAAGCCAATGATCCGCTTGATATACTCTTCATTGGGGTCGCGTGGGAAGTGGAAGACGATGATATCCCCTCGTTGAGGGCTTCCCAGGCGATAACTCAGCCGGCTGACGATCACATATTCTCCAGAAACCAAAGTCGGCTCCATGCTGGCGCCATCCACCCGGATGCGGGCAGAGATTACATTGATGCTAACAAACAACACCACTGAAAGGATAAGCGTCTCTAGAACATCAACCAGAAAGTTTACAAAACCAGTGCGTTTACCTTTAGATTCAGATAGCTCGGGTACAAACCCCGATTGATTCGTATTCAAAATTCCTCCATGTTTCAGGGATTATAAAACCGCTCTTCCTTGAGGGCAAGGTAGAAGGGATTAATGATTGCTAAATCCTGGTATGGTTGAATCAAGACCCGGATTATTTCCTGCGAGGCCGCAAGACAATACGAATGGGTGTTCCCATAAAGGGATGCTCAGACCGAATACGATTCTCTAAATACCGCAGATAGGTGAAGTGGGCCAATTTAGGATCATTTACGTGCAGCAAGAACACTGGAGGGTCATTCCTCACCTGTGTACCGTAATAAATCTTCAACCCGATACCAGCGTGCGATGGAGCAGCATGACGCCCCTGGGCATTCTGTAAAATGCGATTGATCTTTGAAGTGGGCAAGCGGGTGAGGCGTTCTTCCTGTACTCTCAACGCCAGAGGTAAAACCTGGTCCACACGCATGCCGGTTTTGGCTGAGATAAAAAGGACGGGGACATAATCCATGAAATTCAATTCCTGTCGGATGCTTTGGGTAAAGGTAGCCATGGTCTGGCTATCTTTCTCAACCGCATCCCACTTGTTCACCAAAACCACAGCGCTCTTCCAAGCATCCAGGATGAATCCGGCGATGTGGGCATCCTGGGCAGTTAAACCAGCGGTGGCGTCGAGTACCAGGAGAACCACATCCGAGCGTTCGATGGCTTGCAGGGAGCGCAGCACACTGTACTGTTCCACGCCTGGAGCAATATGCCCTCGTCGCCGGATACCCGCGGTATCTATTAACAAGACTGGGATATCTCCGTAAGTGAGGTGGGTATCGATGGCATCACGCGTGGTGCCTGCGATTGGGCTGACAATAGCACGCTCCTCCCCTAGAAGCTGGTTCAACAGGCTGGATTTCCCCACATTCGGCTTACCAACAATGGCAATTTTTACTGAATCATCCTCGAGTTCAGCACCTTCACGCTTGAATGTCGCCACCAGTGCATCAAGCAAATCTCCGGTGCCGGTGCCATGCAAGGCGGATATCGGATACGGTTCACCCAAACCCAGCTCAAAAAATTCCATGGCTGCCAGCCGGCGGGATTCATTCTCACATTTATTCACCACCAGAAAGACAGGGGGGGTTGACTGTCCACCAACAACCCGTTGATGTTTGCGCAGGATTTGAGCCACTTCATGATCGGCTGGAGTTACACCACTTTCGGCATCGGTAATGAACAGCACCGCATCTGAATCCTTGATCGCGATCTCCGCTTGAGCACGAATCTGGTCGATATAATCGGCGGAGCCGATCGAGAGAGGGCGTTGGTTGCGACCGGCACTGGCTTGGGTAGGATCGATCCCACCCGTGTCTACAATGTCAAAGGTCCTACCAGCCCATTCAGCTTCCATCACCAGGCGATCACGCGTAGTACCAGGCACTTCGTCCACCACAGCCAGGCGTTCTCCTGCCAGGCGATTAAATAATGTACTTTTCCCGACATTGGGTCGCCCGACCAGGGCAACAACAGGCTTTGCCATGAATGATCCTTAAGGGATTGCAGGTGTTTGCGTAGGCAGTCGTTGTGGAGCTGCCGTCCCACCTGGCGTTCCAGTTGGGGTGGGCGTAGGAGCGGTGGAAATCGTGATCTCAACCGTAGCAGGCAGGATTGAAACCTTTTGCACTCGCTCAGGCAAGATATTAATCTGTGGGATAAATTGATAGGTGCCCACTTCGTAACCGGTCAAATCAACCACCGCCCTGACGTCCGTCGGGCTAAGCGTATTCAGCACCGGGACCGGACCCGAAAGGATAACATCCACGGTGGCTGGGGATGAGGTGGCCTGCAAGCCTGGAGCGAGGTTAATCACTTCCACCGGTAATGAAACTGCCAGGCTTGACTCGATGGCAGCAATACTAACCTGCACCAGGACCTTGGGATCCCCAACGACCGAGATACCGGAGGCTAAATTGAGCTCCACCAGAGTCTCGAAATCGTCCTCTTTGCCGGATAAATCGATCGGTTGGGTCTCCACATACCCGGGTAAATTATTCACCAGCTCCGGATTGGAGGAAAAAACCACCACGCCCACAGGCGAGACAAATATATTGGTTAACCTATAACCGTTTGCCACCTGCCCTGTTGAGACTGTGCGCACAATCACATTGCGATAACCACCCAGAAGTGTAATGGGTTGGTTAACACTAACCGTATCTGGTGAAACCGTCAGACCACTGACAACCTTGCCTTCTGCATCCAGCAGCATAGGCACCTGTTCTCTGATGATGGTTTGATTGGCATTCGTGATGTCCAATATTACGCGTACTTCTTTAACCGTTGAGAGCAAAGATTCAGGTCCGGTCACCTTCACTTCGGTTGGGTCAATCCAGGGACGCTGAGCCTCATAACCGACCGGGGGAGTGCCACTGACACTCAAATTGACCGGGAAAACCTGAGCGATGATGGAATCAAGATTGATGCTTAACTCCACCGGGTTCTGACTGATCTTGCGCACGAGGCGAGGGGTGATCTGAACCTGAACGGGAACCGTATGTTCGCCAGGTCCAAGGTTGGTCAAGTCTACCCAGGCGCGAACGGATGACTGGTCATTATTCAGGGTGGTCCAGACCGAAGCAGGTGCTCTAAGGACCAGGGAGATATTGCGAGGTACATCACTCATGATCTGCAACCCTGGATCCTGCCCGACGATCTCGATGGGCACAGAACGACCAAGGATATGCTCTTCATTTGGATCTGAGGCAACGACCGAGGATACCCAAACTATGACCGCGAGAATTAAGGCAGTCAACAACGTACCTAGGTTTTTCGCCAACCAACGCAGAATTCTCACTTAATGAACTTCTCCTCCGGGTTTCTTCCAATTGGGATAAATGCCTTTGAATATCTCCGTTAATCCCTGACGTTGCGCCGTGGGACTAAAGAAGGCTTTTAGAATGTTTTCCAAACGGTCTGCATCCAGGCGGCGGATCATCCTGCCATCGTGGACCACAGAAATCGTCCCGCTCTCCTCCGATATGACCACCACGACCGCATCGCTCACCTCTGAAATACCCAGTGCAGCACGATGGCGCAAGCCCAACTGCCTGTCGGGTGTGTGGGCCAGCACACCACTGGCTGACAGTGGCATCACGCAGGCAGCAGCCAACATGCGCGATCCCTCCAGGATGACCGCTCCATCATGCAATGGCGTGTTCGGATAAAACACCTGCAAGATCAATTCAGGAGTTACCTGCGCATCCACGATGACGCCCGTCCGGACGAACTCTTCCAGATTATCGAGGCGCTGAAGGATGATCAGCGCGCCATGCCGGCGGTCGGACAGGCGGAGTGATGCATTCACCACTGCGGTAATGGACTTCAGGGTGCCCGGTAAGGCCTTTCCGTTCCCAAATATAAAACCCGCCCGACCGAGGCGTTCCAACCCACGCCGTATCTCGGGGGCAAAAATGACCGGTATTGCTAACACTAAGGCTGGTAAGGTGGTACGCACCAACCATGAAAATGCCGGCAGTACTTCCGTGCTATTCAGTAGGCTACCCAAGACGACCAGCAGAAGCACGCCGCGCAGTAACACCATGGCTTGGGTATCGCGCAGCAAGGTCAGCAATCCAAAAAATATCAGCGTGACAATGGCCAAGTCGAGGATACTCACCCATGTGAGGCGCTCAATAACAAACCCCAGACTTTCAATCAGGTAACGAATAAGGTTTTCCACGAATATCCTGGTCCATTATATGCTCAACTTAAGCGGTTGGGTTGCATTTGTCATGCCTCGAATAGGGAGGCATATCGTGCATTTTATATGGGCCGTAGCACACGGTCCTTGCGTAATTGTTTGAAGAACATGGATTCCCCTTTTCCAATCGTCTCCTGGGCAGCTTCCTGCCAGGCACGCACGCCCAATGATTCAATCGTACGTGGCTCATAACCGAGAGATTTCCATACTTCTTCTTGTCGGCTCAATTCAGGAGGTAGGAACAGCAAGGCAACCTCGCATTGTAAATCGCGAGAGGTGGTCTCAATCTCATTCAATAACACCTGCATGGCGATCGATAGCGATTGACCTGGCTCGATATATACTTCGTCTGTGCGCTCAACCAGGTTTTCCACCTGCCAGCCAACCACCCCAACCGAGGATCCATCCAATTTGAGGAATAAGAAGGCTTTCTCACCAAAGGCTGCCATGATATCTTCACTGGTAGGTTTATCTCTGCCGTCGCTTAGCCTGCCAATCAAGGCAGCGATTTCAGCTGCATGACGTGGCCTGGCTTTCTCAGCCATCAAAATCCCCTTCGGCGCAGCAATGGGTTCAGCCACCGGCGCTTCATAGGTTGGGAAAAGCTCTTTCCAGGCTTTGGTGACCTGCCGCCAGGTATCTTCAAAAGATCCTTCGTTGTAGATGACGGTGTTAGCAACTTTTACCTTGTCGATCTGCGGTGACTGGGCATTCACCCTCTGATGTGCCAGGCTAAGACTCATGCCGCGCTTGCGGACCAGGCGTGCAATCTGCACTTCCTTCTGAGAGTAGGTCACCCAGATGGAATCGCAGGCCTGGTGTAGAGGTCCTTCCAATAGCTTGATCGCTTCGATGACGATCACCTTTTGTTTGGAACGCCGGATGAGTAAATCCACAGCCTGACGCACCAGTGGATGGACGATGGATTCAAGCTGGGCAAGCGCCACAGGGTCTGAAAATACCACCCGGGCAAGCCTGGTGCGGTCGATCTGCCCATCCGAGCCCAGAATCCAATTCCCAAATGTATTCAATACAGCTTGATAACCGGGAGCGTCTTTGGCAATGGCACGGTGACCAAGTGCATCGGCATCAATGCCATATGCTCCGAGGTGCTCGAGCATCTTGCGGACCACGCTCTTGCCAGTGGCGATGTTTCCTGTCAAACCAATGACGAATTTTCCCGGCCAGGCACTCATCCTGCCTCCAGAGGTATGTCTTCATTTTAGTCGCGCTAATGCAGAATGTCAAAGGTTATTGCAAAATTTGGGGAGGAAAGTAAGGGGTGATGGAGGTCAAGTGAATAGATAGCAATAATGTGAAGGGTATAATGAACACATGACAGGACCATTCGTGCCACAAGATTTTAATGTGCCTGAAGTCTTACAAACTGATAAATTCAGGCTGAGGATGTTATCGGTATCGGATGTGGAAAAAGATTATGAGGCGGTGATGACAAGCATCGATCATTTACGGGGTGTATTCGGCGAAAATTCCAAGTGGCCAACAAAAGACTTGACCCTTGAACAGGACCTGCGTGATTTACAGTGGCACCAAAACGAATTTCATAATAGGTCATCATTTACCTATACGGTGATGAATTTGGATGAAACAATTTGTCTCGGTTGTGTGTATATTTACCCCTCCAAAAGTCCAGATTTCGAAGCTGATGTTTATATGTGGGTGAGGAAAAGTGAATACGATCGGGGTCTTGATCCAATTCTATTTAAAACAGTCAAGAATTGGATCACAGATCAATGGCCATTTAAAAAAGTTTGCTTTCCTGGAAGATCATAAAACAGAATTTAGTAAATCCTGGTAAAAAGTTGTACAAAAGGTTAGCAATATATAGACAGACCCTAATCTCCTGATTAAAATGACATGCAAGAAGGTTTGTTTGCTACCAGTTGATACGGATCAGACGGTCGAGCCAGTTCAAGACTGGTAAAGCAACGTAGTAAGCAGCCAGAGGGATGATAACCAGCAGTGCACGGCCGACCCAATTCCTCAACCCACTCTCCCAAAGCCGATATACCCTCGTATAAGACGGGATGAGACATGCCAGTGAAATGACTAACGAAAGCAAGGGCGGTATCCAAAAGCCATAGGTTGAGAGGAAGGAACCAGGATATGTTTGGAGCAAGGTGCTGAAGCTCAGTCCTGTAGTAGCCAGATCGGGGTGGACATATTTCGTCACGATCCATACCCCCCAACTCACCTCGTCCTCGATGTAAGGCTTACCGAAAGCTGAACTTATCAATACCATCAGCATGGGTATGGTGCGGATAA
>Ga0153916_10000435_pt1 | contig 27993 bp, 18 predicted proteins | sample Opewatmetagenome_FD_109642 | JGI IMG/M metagenome (GOLD analysis project Ga0153916, IMG submission 109642) | Freshwater wetland microbial communities from Ohio, USA - Open water 3 Core 3 Depth 4 metaG | ecosystem: Environmental > Aquatic > Freshwater > Wetlands | place: USA: Ohio, Lake Erie...
AAGATCCCCCTCGCGGGCGCGGGCGGCGCCGGGGTGAGGGAAGGTGTAGCCGCCGCGCCGAAGGCGCGCGAGAAACCGGCGGAAAATCCAGCGGCGGCCGGCCCTCACCCTAACCCTCTCCCAGAGGGAGAGGGGACAAGAACGCCTCTCCCAAAGGGAGAGGGGACAAGAACGGCTTTCCCAGACGGAGAGGGGAGGAAGAAGCCCATCCGGCGGTTCCACACGGCCTCCAGCCCGTTTGTGGTCGAGCGGGATTTGAAGGTCTCGGTGATCACCAGGCGCAAGGGGGGCGCTAAGGGCCCGATCCGGCCCGGGGAAGAGATCGAGGTGGTCGTCACCACGACCGATCCCCAGGGAAAGCCGGTCTCGGCCGAGCTGAGCCTGGCGCTGGTCGAGCAGTCGCTTTTGGAGCGGTTCGGCTGGCCGGTGCCGGCGATCCAGGATTTCTTCCGCGGCAATTTGCGGCAGCCGGCGGTGCGGACCACCTCCAGCATCACCTTCGAGTATCGCCCGACCACCCGGCCCATCAACCCGCAACTCTTGGCCGAGGCCGAGCGGCTGGAGGTCGCCAAGGAGGAAGAGGCCAGCCGGCGGCACCTGGTGACGGGATCGGGAACCGCAGCCGGCGCGGCAGCGTACCCCGTGACCGGCCTGGTCGTTCCGCCGGGCGCGATGGAGGGACGAGAGCGCGGGGGAGTCGATCTCAACGCGGACGCGGTGCTCTACCCGGACGATGCCGCCTGGGGCCGTATGGGCACAAGCGGCCGGGCTGCCGACCAGCCGGCTTTAGAAAGGCGGGCCAGGTTGGGCATGTCTGGAGCGATCAGCCGGGGCGGACAAGTGCGACTGGGTCAGCAGTTGGGCGTGGTGAACGGCCCCGTGGCCGGAGTACCGCTGGTCCCGGCCGTAGCGATGTATGACGCCGGCGTGCAGCAGATCGAGTTGTCGCAGTTGTCGGAAGGGCTCGACGCCTTTGTCCTCCGCGGCAGCCGGAAAGACGTAGAAGCAGTCCAACAGACCATCGCTCAGATCGAGTCGCTGTCGGAGGGCAAGTTCTACTACGGCCCCGCCAAGGCCGATTACATCGTCGGCAAGGCCGTCTGGGACACCGGAGGAAAAACGATCACCACGGTTGACACCTGGGGGCGGATGCAGGAGTTGAACCTGGCCCTCTCTGGAGTAGCCGACCGCTCCCGCGCGGAGGCATTGGCCGCCGACTTGAACCGCTCCGGGACGATGCTCGTGGCCGGACTGGGCCCCCAGGAGACCGGCTACTGGAACCCGGCGATCACGACCGACAAGGAGGGCAAGGCGACGCTGGCCGTCACGATGCCCGACCGCTCCACCGGGTGGAAGTTCGTCGCCAAGGGGATCACCACGGAAACCCTGGCCGGCGAGGCCACGGGCGACGTGGTCGTCAAGAAGGACCTCTTCGGCGAGCTCAAGCTGCCGATGGCCTTCACCGACGGCGACGAGGCCGAGGTGATCGCGTCGGTCCACAACGACGCGGTCGAGAAGGGCACCATCGAGGTGACCTTGAAGACCACGGTGGCCGGCCGCAGCGTCGAGGAGAAAAGGACGATCGAGGTCAAGAGCAAGGGGATCGAAGAGGTTTCGTTCAAGGTCGCCTTGCGTCGGCCCGAGCCGGCCAAGGACGCCAAGGCCGCGCACGAGGCGGAGGTCAGCGCGGTGTTTGAGCTGGCGGTGTCCGCGGGGACCGCCCGCGACGTGACCACCCGGTCCGTGCCGCTGGTGCCCTACGGGATGCCGGTCTACGCGACGGCCAGCGGGTCGGCCACCAGCGACGCGACGGCCTGGGTTGAAAGCCCCAAGGACATCCCGCTGGAAGGGCCGAGCCTCCAGATCCTCGTCGGCCCGACCGTGGAGCGGAGCCTGCTGGACATCGTGCTCGGGGCGGCGCCGGGGTGCCAGGTCGAGGCCTTCCGCTACGCCTCCGGGCTGGACACGGCCACCAGCGATCTGTTGGCCGCACTGGCCCTTCAGCGGCTGGTGAAGACAACCCGCGACGCCGGCGGGCCGCAGGCCCAGGCACTGGACGGCCGGGTCCGCGCGTCGGTGAGCCTGCTGGTCTCGTCGCAGCAGGACAACGGCGGCTGGAGCTGGACGGGCCGCGGCGGCAAGAGCGACCGCTACGTCTCGGCCCGCGCCTTCTGGGCCCTGACCCTCGCCCGCGCCGCCGGATACCCCGTCCCCGACGATTGCGCCAACAAGGCCGCCGGCTACCTGAAGAACCAGGTCGCGGCGGCCGACAACAGCGACTACGAGAGCAAGGCGATCCTGCTGCACGCGCTTTCGACGGCGGGCCAGGGAGATTTCGCCCTGGCCAACCGCCTCTATCGTGACCGGCCCTCGCTCTCGGCGGCCGCCCTGGCCCACCTGGCGCTGGCCCTGGTCGAGATGGACCGCAAGGCCACGGCCGGGGAAATCCTGGCCCTTCTGGCCAGCCGCAACCTGGACGACGCCGCGCTGCGGCGCCAGACGTCCCACGGGCTCCTCCCCTGGAGTCACTCCCCGGCGGAGCTTCGGGCCCTCGCGGCCCTGGCGATCCAGAAGGTCACTCCCCAGGCCCCCAAGGCCAAGGAGCTGGTCGACTGGCTCCTGGCCCATCGCGTCGGCCATCGCTGGGCCCCCGACAAGGCCACCGGGCCGGCCGCGCTGGCTTTGGTCGAGTGGTTCGCCCAGAGCCGCTTCCAGGGGGAGCGCTATCGCCTGGCGGTGTTCGTCAACGACGTCCAGGCGCAAGTGCTCGATATCGACGACACTTCCGGCACCCAGGTGATCGACGTCCCGGTCAAGCTGCTGAAGCCCGAGAAGCAGCGGATCAACTTCCAGATTACCGGGCGGGGGCGCTACGCCTACCAGTGCATCCTCGGCGGGTTTGTGGCGGCCGAGAAGCTCAAGGGCACGACCAACCAATGGGTTGTGCAGCGGTTCCACGAGCCGGCGCCCTTGGAGCTGGACGGGCGGGAGATCCCCCGCGGATTCGGCGTCCTGGAGGGGAGCTATCAGCACTTCCGCAACCCGCTCACGCAGCTCCCGGTGGGCAAGCGCGGCCTGGTCGAGCTGGTCGTCTGGCGGACCAACCTGCCGGTCAACGTGCCGGAAGAGCAGTTGGAATACCTGGTGATCACCGAGCCCATCCCCTGCGGGGCGACGGTGATCGAGAAATCGGTGCGGGGAGGCTTCGACCGGTTCGAGGTCGCACCGGGGGCGATCACCTTTTACGTCGGCAGCCGGCGGCACGTCGAGACGATCTACTACGAGCTCGTCGGCTACCTGCCCGGCGCCTACCGCGCCGCCCCCACCGTGATCCGCAACGCCTACCGGCCCGATCAACTGGCAATCTCCACGCCCAAGCCGCTGGCCGTGCTGCCGCGCGGCGTCCCATCGGCCGACAAGTACCAGCCCACGCCCCAGGAGCTCTACGAGCTGGGCAAGCGGTACTTCGAGAAGGCCGACTACAAGAGTGCCCAAGGGCACCTGACCGAACTGGTGGAGAAGTGGAACCTGCGGGCCGACGTCTACAAGCCCAGCGTGCAGATGCTCCTGGACGCCCACCTCGAGACCGGCCCGGCGGCCAAGGTCGTCCGCTACTTCGAGATCATCAAGGAGAAGTGGCCGGCCGAGGAGATCCCGTTTGCCAAGATCGTCAAGGTCGGGGCGGCCTACGACGAGATGGGCGAGTACGAGCGGAGCTACCTGGTCTTCCGGGCCACGGTCGAGAGCAGCTTCGGCCGCGAAAGCGGGGTGGCCGGATTCCTCGACGCCCAGGGGGAGTTCCTCCGCAGCGTCGACGTGATGGGCCGGCTGCTGCGCGAGTATCCGCCCGAGGGCTACGTGGCCGCGGCCGGCTACGCCCTGGCCCAGCGGGTCTACGCCAAGGCCCCGCAGGCCGCCGAAGACGCCAAGCTCCGCCAGGCGAAGGTCAACCGCGTGGACCTGATCCAGCGGGCCTGGGCGATGCTCGAAAGCTTCCTCACCGCGTATCCGGATGATCCGGCCGCCGACCAGGCCGCCTTCGCCACGGCCAACGCGCTTTTGGAGCTGAAACGCTACGACCCGGCCGCCGCGGCCTGCAACCGCTACGCCCAGCGCTATCCCAAGAGCGACCTGGTGGACAGCTACTGGTACATCATCGGCTACTGCCACTTTGCCTCCGGCCGGCACCAGCAGGCCCTGGAAATGTGCCGCAAGGTGGCCGAGGCCAAGCGGATCGACAAGCGGACCGGGGCCGAGACGGAAAGCACCAACAAGTGGCGGGCCGTGTACATCCTCGGCCAGGTCTTCCACAGCCTCGGCGAGGCCGCCCAGGCGATCCAGGAGTACCGTCGCGTCGAAGACCGCTTCGCCGACGCCAAGGAGGCGATCCAGTACTTCCTCCGCAAGGCCATCGAGCTGCCGGAAGTGACCGCCGTGAAGCCCGGCACGCCGGCCGAGCTGGAGCTGAAGTTCCGCAACGTCGCCGCCTGCGACGTGAAGGTCTACGCGATCGACCTCATGAAATTCAGCCTCTTGAAGCGGAACCTCGGCGGGATCACCCAGATCAACCTGGCCGGCATCCGCCCGTACCACGAGGCCACCGTCGCGTTGGGCGACGGCAAGGACTACCGCGATCGGACCCGGAAGATCCCCCTGCCGCTCAAGGAAGAGGGGGCCTACCTGGTCGTCTGCCGCGGCGACGACCTGCACACCAGCGGACTGGTGCTGGTCACGCCGCTGGCGGTCGAGGTCCAGGAGGATACCTCCAGCGGCAGGGTGCGGACCACGGTCAAGGACCTCGCGGCCGGCCGCTGCGTGACGGGCGTCCACGTCAAGGTGATCGGCAGCCGCAACCCCGATTTTGTCTCCGGCTCGAGCGATCTGAGGGGCGTCTTTGTGGCCGACGGGATCAAGGGCACCTCGACGGTGATCGCCCAGGCCGACGCGGGCCGGTATGCCTTCTTCCGCGGCCAGACGAACCTCGTGCCCGAGGCCCCGCTGCCCGCCCTGTCGACCCAGCCTGCCGCCCCGGCGCGGGAACCCGCCAAGACCCAGGCCGGCGGAAAGGCCATGGCCCCCGCCACCCTCGACCAGCAGTTGCTCCAGGGCCTGCAAGAGACAAACTTCGAGATCCAGGGGCGGCAGGTCGAGCAGCTCAAGCAGATGTACAAGCGCGAGCAGAAGGGCGTCGAAGCGCAAAAAGCATACTGACCGCGTTTAGCGGCGGCACTTGTGCCGCGCGCGTTGCCGGCGGCACTTGTGCCGCGCGCCGCCCCTATCGCCCGGATTCCGAGAACACCTTCGCAGCGTCCTCGGCCGACAGTCCGCTGAGCGTAGCCAGTTGCCGGACGAACCTCCCCTGGATTGGCTTCAGCGCCGCTTGATTCTGGTCGTCGGCCGTGCGGAGGGCGTCGAGTTCTCCGCCTCGCAGTGTGCGGCCCATCAGCGACTCGAGCCGGGCGATCATCGCCTTGTCGACCGGCCGGGCGCCCGGGCCGACCGGCGGCAAGAGCCCGTCGATCTCGTCCGGGTCAAGCCCCGTCACGCCGGCCAGGTCATCGACGAATTGTTTTCGGGGCCCCTCCAGACTTTCGAGGCACTGGAGCGCGGCGGCGGCGACTTGTTTCCGCTGCCAGGCCGACATCGGCTGGCCCCGCCGGGCCTCCAGCCGCGGCACGACGGCCTCGGCGATGGCCCCGGCCCGCTCGACGTCCTCGGGCGAGGACCCGTCGGGGCGAGGCAGCATCTCCATCCCGTCCTTGATGTTCGCGGCCACGTGGCCCTTCATCTGCCGCGGGGCGTTGCGCTGCTGCGCTTCCAGGGTCCTCAGGACCCGTTCGGGGATCCGGGTCGGTTGTGCCGGCACCGCCGGGGAGCCAAGTCCCAGCCATACCCCCGCCGCCAAGACCGCCAGACCGATGTTATAGTTACGGCACGGCATGACGTTCCTTTCGTTCCTATGTGACGCGGTCCCCCCAACTCAAGCCTACCTTTCTTGTTTTCGGCGTCCGGCGGGGTCCGACTGTCTGGAAAAGCCCCGCCCGGGGGCAAACGCCGGCACGGCCGAGGGTTGACAGCCGGGCGGTTCTACCGATAATCGGGGGATGCTCGGGCCCACCACGGACACCACACCATCAACCGAGGAGACTCCCATGAACCGAAGAGTGCTCGTCCTGTCGGCGGTCTTCCTGGCATGGGGCGCGGCGGCAATTGCCGGCGATGCCCCCCGGCCGAAGGCCCATCCCGATTCCACGGCCTGGAAAGACCTGTTGGCCTCGGACTTGTCCAACGCCATTTTCCCCAAGGGGGTTTGGGCCTTCCAGGACGGCGTGCTGACAGCCACCGAGGACCAGTGCCTCTGGACAAAGGCCCAGTACGCCAACTTCATCCTCGACCTGGAGTTCAAGAACGATCCCGGGACCAACAGCGGGGTGATCGTCTACGCGAGCGAGCTGGAGAACTGGATCCCGAACGCGGTCGAGATCCAGATCGCCGACGACTACGCGGAGAAGTGGGCGAAGGCCCCGAAGACCTGGCACTGCGCCGCGATCTTCGGCCACCTTGCTCCCGCCAAGCGGACCGTGAAGAAGCCCGGCGAGTGGAACCGGATGACGATCACCTGCCGCGGCCCGCGGATCACCGTGGCCCTCAACGGGGAAGTGGTCACGAGAATGGACATGAAGAAGTGGACCTCGGCGAAGAAGAACCCCGACGGGAGCGAGATCCCCCCGTGGCTGAGCAAGCCCAAGGCCGAGCTTGCGACCAAGGGCCACATCGGGCTCCAGGGCAAGCACGGCGGGGTGCCGATCTACTTCCGCAACCTCAAGATCCAACAGCTCGATTGAGCCGGGCCTACGACTCTCTGAGTACTCAGTACTGAGTACTCAGTACTCAGAACCGCGCCCGCCGGCTCGCAACGGCACAGTCATTCACAGCAGCCCGTAGTTGCTCAGCGTCTTGCGGAGCCTGGCTTCTTCGCCGTCGGCCAGCGGGGTCATGGGCATCCGCAGCTCGCCGGTGTCGCGGCCCATAAGCCGCATCGCGGCCTTGATCGGGATCGGGTTGGTTGCCAGCCCGAGCATGTCCCGGCACAGGGGGAAGAGCTTCTTGTGCCATGCTTGGGCCTCGCGGGTCTTGCCTTCCTCGAAGGCCCGGACTAGGGCGATCATGTCCTGCGGGACGATGTTGCCGACCACGGAGATCACGCCCCGGCCGCCGATCGACAACAAGGGGAGCGTCAGGCTGTCGTCGCCGCTCAAGACCGTCAGGTCGGTCAGGGCGAGGATCTGCGACGCCTGGTCCATCGAGCCGGTCGCCTCCTTGACCATGGCGACGTTGGGCAATTCGGCCATCCGGGCGATCGTCTCCGGCTCGATGTTCTTGCCGGTCCGGCCCGGGATGTTGTAGACGCAGATCGGGATCTCGACCGCCTCGGCCAGGGCCTTGAAGTGCTGGTAGAAGCCTTCCTGGGTGGGTTTGTTGTAGTAGGGGGCGACGACCAAGGCGGCGTCGGCCCCTTCCTTGGCGGCCCAGCGGGTCAGCCGCAGGGCCTCGGCGGTGCTGTTGGAGCCGGTGCCGGGCATGACCTTGATCCGGCCCGCTGCCGCCTCCACCACGGCCGAGATCACCCGCTCGTGCTCCGCGTGGGAGAGCGTGGGCGATTCGCCGGTCGTCCCCACCGGGCACAGGCAGACCGTCCCGGCGCGGACCTGGAACTCGACCTGCTCCTTCAAGGCGGCCAGGTCGATCTGGCCGTCGCGGAAGGGGGTGATCGTCGCCACCGACAGTCCGGCGAATGGTTCAGCTCGGGTGGGCATGGTGGGTGGGTTCTCCGGAAGAAGCCGCGCGGCACAAGTGCCGCCGCTAGACGATGCCGCGCGGCACAAGTGCCGCCGCTAAACGAACGACTGCTCACTGCCCTCTGCCTACTGCCCCGCCCAGCAACTGCTTCATCTCGCGGACGGCCTGCTGGAAGCCGACCATCACCGCTCGGGCGACGATGCTGTGGCCGATGTTCAGCTCGTGCATGCCCTCGATCGCGGCGACGGGGCGGACGTTATGGTAGTTCAGGCCGTGGCCGGCGTGAAGGGTCATGCCCGAGCGGCGCACGAGCGCGGCGGCCTTGCGGATCGCTTCGAGCTCGGCGTCCCGGGCGGGGCCGGGGGCGGCCAGGCAGTACCGCCCGGTGTGGATCTCCACGGCGTCGGCCCCCAGCGCGGCCGCGGCTTCGATCTGCCGGGGGTCGGGATCGAGGAACAGGCTCACGGCGATGCCGGCGTCGCGAAGCGGCGCGATGGTGGCGGCCGCGCGGTCGCGCTGGCCGGCTGCGTCGAGCCCACCCTCCGTGGTCACTTCCTCCCGCCGCTCCGGCACCAGCGTGACCTGGTCCGGTTTCGTGCGGCAGGCGATCTGGAGGATCTCTTGGCTGCAGGCCATCTCCAGGTTGAGCTTCACGGTGACCGTTTGGCGGAGCAGGTGGAGGTCGCGGTCCTGGATGTGGCGGCGGTCTTCGCGCAAATGGAGCGTGATTCCGTCGGCCCCCCCCAATTCTGCCAGGGCCGCTGCCCAGATGGGGTCCGGCTCGTAGGTCCGCCGGGCCTGGCGGAGCGTCGCCACGTGATCGATGTTCACACCCAAGTGCACCATGAGGCGATCTCCCCCGGGGTGGGGAAATTCACGGCCCTTTCACGGCCAAAGGCTGATTATAGCGGTCGCCGGGGTCGGATCAAGGAGCCGGTTTTTCCCCGATGCCCGCCGGAGGCCGGGGAAACGGCTAGGCTTTGGGTGGCGAGGGCCCGGATGAGACTGCCATGAAGACTTGCCACGAGTTGGCCGCCCGCATCGAGCAATTCCAGCCGGAGGCGTCGCCCCGCGACGTGGCCCGGCCAGCCCACGCTCAGTTGAACAACTGCCGTCCGGCGGGGGGCTTCCTCTCCGGCTCCTCGAGGAACGCGGACCGGACCGGCGTCTCCCTGCGGAGCTTGGCCAACAGCGCCGCTTTGGCTTCCTCCTGCCGCTGTTTGAGAATCTTCTCCCGGATCTCCTTCTGCGCGTCGAAGAACGGCTTGCGGGCCGCGTCCACGCGCTTGATCACGCGGATGATGTGAAAGCCCTCCTCGTCCTCGAGGATCGGGCTGAGCTGGCCGGGGGGCAAATGGGCCGAGAAGATCGCCTTGTCGAGCACTTCGGAGCGGAGGTTCCCCTGGGTGGTCCAATCCCACTGGCCTCCCAGCGCGGCCGTCGGCCCCTGCGACTGGGCGCTGGCCACCTCGGCCAGCGGGACGCCGTCGAGGACCTGGTTCCCCATCGTGCAGAGCTTCGCGCGCGCTGCGCTCGGGTCGGGCGACTTGCGGACCGTGAGTTGTTCCCACCGGGCCCGGCCCGGCGTCTCGAAGTCCTTCGCGTGCTCCCGGTAGTAGCGGAGCAGCTCGTCGTGGCCGACGTCCTGGCTGGGCTTGATCTGCTCCCGCAGCCAAAGCTGGGCAACGCCGGTTTCCACGAACGCCTGCTTGTGGACCTCGAGCGTGATTCCCCATTCCTCCTCGACCTTCTCTTCCAGCTCGCGTCGCGACTTGGCCCCGAATTTCTTCATCAAGTCGTCAAGGGCCATGCTCTCGTACTTGCTGAGGACGAACTTCTTCAGCGCCTCGAAGCCTTCGGCCGGGGCTTTCCGCTTGGCATCCAGGTAAAGGATCTTCGTCTCGATCTTCTGCTTGAGCTGCTCCCGCATCGCGGCGTCGATCTGCGACTCCATCGCCGCATGGGCCTCTGCCTCCAGCACGCCCCGGGGGACCTTGTCCTTGTTCTCCTCCAACAGCGCGGCGAAATAGGCGCGGATCTTGGGCACGCCGAGCGACACGTCCCGGGCGAGGATCACGTCGAAGCCGACCGTGGCCACGACCTGGGAGCCCCCGCACGCGCTGAGCCGCGGTGGCGAGGACGGGTCTGGGCGGACGGGCGCGAGGGGAGCACGGGGGCGGTCGATCCCGGGCCGGGACCCCGGGGGACGTTCCCCCAACGGCGCGGCGACCCGGGTAGCCGGATTTTCCCGACTGGCCACCCGCTCCGGACCCCAGCCGGGCGCCGGCCGACCGATCGGCCGCGTCGGCGGCGCCGGTTCGAGGTCCGAGACTTGGGCCTCGCCGGAGGGTTCCGTCTCGGGCTCCCCCGGCCAGCTCGCCGGACGCGCACTCACCGACGGCCGCAAGGGAGGACTGGGGGCCGGAGGCACAGGGGAGCCACGCGGCGCGACCGCTCCCTGGGAGGAGTCCGGCCACGGCACCGCGTCCCAATTGCCGGCCAGGGCGAGGATCTCTCCCACAATCGTCGGCCGTTGCAAGAAAACGATCGCCGCGGCGACGCCCACCACGCACACCAACGGAGAGACGTGTCGCTGCACGGGGGTCCGCTTCCGGGTCCAAAGGGCAAGGGGCCGGATTATAGTGGCAACCTCAACGGGACTGCAACAGCAGTTTGACCCGGCGGAAGATCTGATCCGGCTCCATAACTCCTTGTTCCAAGGGGAGATACGCGCTCTGCCCGTCCGCCACGCGAAGCTGCCCCCGGCTTTGCTGGACGAGCTGGCGGATGAGCCGCGGCGAGCTGTAGCCCAAAACCGCGTAGTGATTTTCCATCCGGATCGAGTGGACCTCCCAGCGCTGGGCCTCGATCCTTAACTCGGCAAGGGAGAGGAGTCTCGCTACAACGGGTGGCACGGGGCCGAAGCGATCCACCAGCTCCCCGGCGAAGTCCTGCAGCTCGGCGTGGCTGGAGACTCGCGCCAATCGCCGGTAGAGGTCGATTTTCTCCCGCATCCCGGGTACGTAGCTCCGCGGCAAGTGGGCCTCGCCGGGCAGGTCGACGTCGACCTCGATCAGGGCCCTCGGCGGCAGGCGTTTCAGCCGGCGGACGGCCTGCTCCAATAGCCCGCAGTACAGCTCGTAGCCGACCAGGGCGATGTGTCCGCTCTGCTCGGTGCCGAGGATGTTGCCCGCCCCGCGGATCTCGAGGTCCCGCATGGCCAGGGCGAAGCCGGCCCCCAGATCGCTGAACTCCTCGATCGCCCGGAGCCGCCGGGCGGCGTTCGGGGTGACGTGCTTGTTGGGATCGACCAAGAGGTAGCAGTAGGCGCGGTGCTTGTAGCGCCCCACCCGGCCGCGGAGCTGGTGCAGGTCGGCCAGCCCGTAGCGGTCCGCCTCGTCGATGAACATCGTGTTCGCGTTGGGGATGTCCAGGCCGCTCTCGATGATCGTCGTGCAGAGCAGGACGTCGTACCGCCGGTCGATGAAGTCGAGCATCGCCCGCTCGAGCTGGTGTTCGGGCATCTGGGCATGGGCGACGGCCAGGGAGGCCTCGGGGACGATCTGGCGGAGCCGCTGGGCGAGCGGCTCGATGTCGCAGACGCGGTTGTGGACGAAGAACACCTGGCCCTCGCGGCTCAGCTCGCGGAGGACGGCGTTGCGGACGATGGCGGGGTCGAAGCGGGCCACGCGGGTCTCGACCGCCAGCCGGTCCTCCGGCGGGGTTTGCAGGTTGGTGATGTCGCGGAGCCCCAACAGCGCCATGTGCAGCGTCCGCGGGATCGGCGTGGCGGTCATCGTCAGCACGTCCACCGTGGTCCGCAGCGTCTTGAGCCGCTCCTTGACCTCGACCCCGAACCGCTGCTCCTCGTCGATCACGACCAGGCCCAGGTTGTGGAACTTCACGTCCGGCTGGGCGAGCCGGTGCGTGCCGATGACGATGTCGGTCGCTCCGCCGCCCAGCCGCTCGATGATCTCCGCCTGCTGCTTCCGCGTGGCGAAGCGAGACAAGGTGGCGATCTCGAAGGGAAACTCGGCCATGCGCCCGGCGAACGTGCGGGCGTGCTGCTCGGCGAGGATCGTGGTCGGCACGAGGATCGCCACCTGGTAGCCGGCCTCCACCGCCTTGAACGCCGCCCGCATCGCCATCTCCGTCTTGCCGAACCCCACGTCGCCGCAGAGCAGCCGGTCCATGGGGCGGGGCCGGGTCATGTCGCGCTTGATCCCCTCCATGGTCAGGACCTGGTCGTCCGTCTCCTTGTAGGGGAACGACGCGTCGAATTCCTGCTGCCACTCGGTGTCCGGGGGGAAAGCGATCCCCGGCCGCGCGGCCCGGGCCGCCTGGAGCTCGAGCATCTCCGCGGCCATGTCGGTCACGGCGTCTTCGACGGCCTTCTTCTGGCGGACCCAGGTGCGGCCGCCGAGCCGGGCGAGCTTGGGCCGGCTCTTCGTCCCCCCCACGTACTTCTGCACCAGGCCGATCTTCGAGCTGGGCACGTAGAGCTTCACCCCCCCGTCGAACTCCAGGACGAGGTGCTCCTCGACTTGCCGCTCTTTTTCCAGGAGTTTCATCCCGCGGTAGCGGGCGATGCCGTGCGACACGTGGACCACCAGCTCCCCCTCGCGGAGCTCGAGGAAGCTGTCGATGGCCCGGCCCAGCCGGCGCTGGGCGACGCGGCGGATCTCGGTCCGCTGGAACAGCTCGCCGCTAGCGACCAGCGCCAGGTTCTCCGGCACGAGCCGGAACCCCCGCTTGAGATTGCCCAGCGCGAAGTGCAGCCGCCCTTGCTCGGCCAGGCGGGTGCCGCCGAACAGATCGGCCAGGCGGCGGATCTCGGCCTCCGTCTGGCAGACCACGAACACCTCCTGGCCGGCGCCCGCCGCGTCGAGCTCGCCGCGGACCTTGCCGATGTCGCCGCTGAACCGCTCGACCGACTCGATCTTCAGCCGGCAGGTCGTTTCCAGCGGGCTGGCCGCTACGCCTGAGGCGGTCACCAACGGGAACCGCACGATCCGCTCCATCACGGCCGCCGGGGCATGCATCTCCTGCGGACGCTCCAGGCGCTCGAGGTAATGGCGCCCCGCCTCCTGCAACTGCTCCGGCTCGACCAGCAAGAACCAGCTCTGCGGCGGCAGGTAGTCGGCCAGGTGCCCGGTGGCCGGACCGCCCCGATCGAGCACCGTCACTTCGACCTCGTCCAGCCGGGCAAGGCTCCGCTGGGTGGCCACCTCAAACCGGCGGATCGATTCGATCCGGTCGCCGAACAGCTCGATCCGCACCGGGTCGTACCAGTCCGAGGCAAAGATGTCCAAGATCCCGCCCCGTTGCGACACCTCCCCGGGAAGCTCCACCGCCGACGTGTTGTGGAACCGGTTCTCCAAGAGCCACTGGACCAGCTCCCGGACGTTCACCTCGTCCCCCGCGCGGAGCAGCCGGGTGTGCCGCGCGAGCTGCTCCCGCTCGGGAACCGGCTGCACAAGCGCCTGAATGCTCGTCACCAGGATCTTGGGAGGGTCGCGGCCTTCGAGCAGCTTGAGGACCCGCGTGCGGTCCCCGGATACTTCGTCGTGGATCAGCCGATCGTGGGGAACGGACTCCCAGGCGGGGAATCTCTCGGGCGTGAGACGGGAGAAGAGCCCGAGGTCGTCGATCAAGTCGTCCACCTGGTCGACGTGCGGGCAGACGACCACCAGCAAGGCGGGGGCGTGAGCCGCCAGTGCGGCGGCGGCCAGCGCGCAGCTCGAGCCCCAGACTCCGTCCAACGTGGCCGCGCCCCCTCCCCTCAGGCTCGCAACCACCTCGGAGAAGCCTTCGTGCCGCTCCAGGCACCCGACCAGCTCCATCAGCCGGTCGGCTGGAACCGTGGCCATCCCGGCGTTTGACATAAGTGCGTTTGAGGCCGTGCCAATTCCTGGACGGTCTCAGATGCGTACGCCAATTCTAAGCGAGTGGCTCGTGGGGAAAAAGACGAATGTTTCCCCGCCCCCAACCGGCGGCAATTGCTTTGGGCCGCTGGGCGGGGGCGTTACAATAGAGGCCCTTGTGCCCCTGCGAAATGCCAGGAGTCCTGCCCATGTACGTCGTATGCGTCCATGTTCACGTGAAGCCGGAGCACCGGGAGGAGTTCATTCGCCAGACGCTGGAAAACGCCCGGCACACCGTCCAGGAGCCGGGAAACTTGCGGTTCGACGTGATCCAGCGGATCGATGACCCGAACCGTTTCATGCTCTACGAGGTCTATCGGGATGAGGCGGGCATGGAGGCCCACAAGCAAACCGCCCACTACGCCCGGTGGCGCGACGCCGTGGGACCCTGGATGGCGGAACCCCGCCAAGGTGTTAAACATGTCCCCCTGTTTCCCGGGGAGGAAGGCGGTTGGGCATCTGGGACTTGAGGCCCCATCGTTGCCCAAGGTCCCTTCGGTACGTATACTAAAGCCTATTCTCTTGTGCATCCGGGCCGGGGCAGGAGGCGAACGGCGGGCGGGTGAAACCCGTTCATGGGGGACGCGGCCCGCCGTTGGACGGGCGTGGATACCCCGGTCCAGAGCTTCTGATCCTTCGCACTTGGTCGAACGGAATTGGACCTATCCCGTGAAAGGCGTTGCCGAGCCAGCCATCGAACTATTACCCCCTTCTCCAGAAGGAGAGAATCGGCGCGATGCGGATTGCGATTGGAAGTGACCATCGTGGCACGGACATGCGGCAGGCCGTCATCCAGTTGCTCCACCGTCACGGCCAGGAAGTGATCGACGTGGGGGCGGATGACGGCACGCCGGTCGACTACCCCGATGTGGCCGCCGCGGTGGCCGGCCAGGTGAGCCGAGGGGAGGTCGATCGGGGGATCCTGATCTCCGGCTCCGGCCTGGGCATGTCGATCGCCGCCAACAAGTTCCCTGGGGTTCGTGCTGCTCCCTGCCACGACGACTTGACCGCCGAGATGAGCCGCCGCCACAACGATCTGAACGTGCTCTGCCTGGCGAGCGATATCCTCGGGGAGCGGCTCGTCGGGCGGCTGGTCACAATCTGGCTGAACACCGACTTCGAAGGGGGCCGCCACGCCCGGCGCGTCCAGAAGATCGCCGAGTTGGAGGGCCGTAACGGGAAGGCGTGATCCCGAGGCCCTGGAGTTCTCGTCTTTCGTCCGCCCTCCGATGGACCTGAAAAGGTGAAAGAGGGGGTTGCCTGCCGCGGGCCGCCTAGCCAAGAATACATTGCAGGGCAGCCGGCATGCCGGGCGGCCGGTGGGCTTGTCGCAGCGTCTTCCTTGAAACGGGAGGTGCAAGATGACGGACCAACCCAGGCTTTCCGAGGCGGAGTGGGCCCTGGTGGTGGAACTCCTCGAGCGGGAACTGGAGGAGCTGCCGGTGGAGATTCACCACACGCGGACCTCCAGCTATCGCGAAGAACTGATCGGGCGGCGTCAGCAGGTGCGGGACCTCCTGGAGCGGTTGCGCCCCGTGACGGTCTAGCGCACACGGTCAGAGTCCGAAAGCCGCCGCGAGCCCGTGCCGCAACCCAGCGGCCGGAGCGGGGGGGTTATTTCCCCTTCGCTTTCCCCCTCCCCGGGCCTTTGGCCGGGCCCTTGGTCGCCGCCCATCTCATCCCGCGGGACAACAGCTCGGTGAAGTTCGGGTTCTTCCAGGCCTGGCTGTCGTGACCCAGCATCAAATAGAAGACCTTGCTGTTGCCGAAGCTCGTGACCCAGGCAATCTCGGGGCTGTTCTTGGGATGATCGGTCTTGAGGAGGACCCTCACCTTGGGCGAAACCCAGTAACCCTTGTAAGTCTCGTCGTGGATCGCGAAGTCCTTCAGGTCCCTGGTGATCGGGTGCTTCGGGTCGGCCACGGTGACGTTCAGGTCCTGGTCGTGGTCCCAGGTCGATGTCTTGTAGGGCTTGCCGTCGATGGTGCAGTCCTTGGTGCAGAACTTCCCGCCGATGATCCTGTGGAACTCGTCCCAGCCCTGGTGGGCGCCCATGTTGTGGTGCAGCGAGACCACGCCGATCCCTTTTTTCAGCAAATCGACGAAGGCCTCTTGCTGCTGGGGGCTGATCGCCCCGACCATGTCGTACATCACGATCACGTCGTAGTCCTTTTCCAGGCCCGGCTTCAACAGGCCGGCTTGCTTCGGCAGCTCGACCTTGGTGAAGGTGATGTTGGGCATGGCCTTGAACATGGCGTCAAACGGCTGCTCTTCGTAGCCGTGGCCGCCGACGGTCACCAGGACGCGGATCTTGCCCGGCGCGGGCGCGTCCGCGGCCCGGCTCGGCCGGGCCGCCGCCGCGGCAACCAGGGCCAGAGACATCGCACAACAGATCAACCGCTTCATAACGTTCTCCTTTCCACGTGGTCGCAACCGGATCATTCCCTTCTCGGGCCACTGTAAAGGCGGTTCGGGCGGGCGTCAAGAACCCCGGCGTTTTTCCCGCCGGTGCCCCGGTCAGCAACGTGTTTCGCCGCAACACCCGGCGGGGTATACTGGGAGCAATTCTCCCAGGTGCCCGCACGTCGAGCCTCCGCCGGAGCTGCCTCCCTTTCCAGCGCGTGTACAACGTCTGCTTCCGCGTCGCCTGCCCGGCCGAGCCGGTCAGCGTCGCGGCGACGAGCCCGTCCGCACCAAGCCGGTAGAACCTGAATTCCGTCTCCCTGCGGGAGAGGGCCGGGGTGAGTGGGCGGAGGAGACACGGTCGCGATCCCTCTTCGCGACTTGTCGCGGCTAGACTGGTGCCATCACGGCACCTCAACGATCTTTCGCCTACGAGTTCAATTCGCGTTTTCGCTTCGCTGCCTCGGCGAAGACTTCATCACGAGCTTGGTCGTGCGTAGGCTTTGTCTGCTCCGAATACCAGACAACGACAGGATCATCGTGGTTCATAATGGCCCCAATGAAACCCGCTGCCCGGTGTCCCATAACGACAGGTTGCCCGACAACGCGGCAGTCCTCTTCAGTCCGGCCCCGTGGTAGTACGATACTCTCTTCAAGTTGGCCGGGAGTGTCGCTGGCGAGCCGTTCTACGATTTCCTCGGGCCTGAGCATCTGACCACTTCCTTTCTCTACGAGGGTGCGTGATGGTTGGGTGTGCCACTGCTTCGCAGAAGTAGTGCAATCCCGTCGGCAGGCCAACACTGCTTGCCTGGCGGGAAGCAGTGGCACACCGAGGGATCGGTCTTCGTGCGCGCAACATCGCCTTACGACCCACCCGACTCCTCCAGATCAAACACCCACCTTCCGTGCTCGTTGCGGCGGCGCGTGAGTCGGAAGCAGGTCTGGAAGACGGCGGAGTGCTGGAATCCGTCTGCGTCGGGCAGGATCGCCTCGTAAGCCGATCGCCCGCGGTGGTGGATCTGGAAGAGAAGCGTCTCCCCCCGGGCATCGACAAGCCAGAACTCCTCGACCCCGGCCCGCCAGTACGCGGCCGGCAACCGCCGGGTGTCCTTGGTGACCGAACGGTCGCTGACGATCTCCACGATCAGGTCGGGAGGGCCTTCCAGCTCGACGTAGCGATCCGGCTCCGCCGACGTCTTGGGCACCAGCCGCACGCGGCCGCTCTCGATCGAGTGATGGGAGAGGAAAACCACGTCCGGCTCCACGGACAACTCGGCCTCCGGGGAAGAGACTCTTGCCCGGTCGCTGAAGAGGTATCCGGCACCCGAAGACTTGACCAGCCCGCCCAGAACCTGGATGATCTCCGTTTTCAACGTTCCGTGACAGAAAAGGTCTTCCGGGGACATATCCACCTCGATGTGACCGGCCAAGAAGTCGATTCGCCCCCGCTCGGGAAAGTCGTCCGACGTGGCCCACGCGCGGAACTCCGCGAGCGAGCGAACGAAAGGGATCTCGAGCTGCTCTTCGATCATTACCGAAAAGGCCATAGCGGCACCTGCCTCGAGGGCACGAGAGAACTTTAGATTGCCCGGGTAAACCCAAGCCGAAGGCCCACTCTAACTCATTATACCGCTTTCAGGTGCCGACGTCCAAGCAGAGGCGCAGTAATCCTCTGTGGCTCGGCAGGAGCTTCGCCCTCCCCAGCGCGCCATCGATCCGCTACTGCGCCCTTCAAGCGGGCGCCGCTATCCCGTGTGCGTGGTTTCACTTACAATAGTGCGGCATACCTTGAAAGGAAACCCGTCACTGATGAGAAGACTCGCCCTGGTCGCGGTTCTGTTGGCGATGCCGGCCCGGGCGGCCGATCTTGACGAGTTCTACTGTAAGCGGCCGACGTGGTCGGCCGCGATGACTGCCACCCGGCAGAAGCTCGCGCAGGCCTCGCTCAACGAGTCTAAACGTTCCTCGCAGGATGCCGCCGAACCGCAGCCGGCCGGGCGTGAGGAGCATGACGCCGTGCTGGAGGGGCTGTGCCGGGAGTTCTGGGCGGACTATCCCGAGACCGACTGGTTCATGCAGGACGCTCCCTGGGGGCAATCCGGCGGCAGCGGCTTCGACGTGCGGCGGGACTTCGGCAGGTACTTCCAGCCCGGCCGCGATGCCAAGCTGGAGGAGGAGATGATCCGCCGGGTCCTGGCGGAGTTGGGGAGCAAGGGCGCCTCGCTGGCGGCCCGGCTCGACGCGCTGGTGAAAGCGAACCCTTCGGCGGACGATCCCACCTGGCTGGAGCTCTACGTGGCGGTATGCCGGCTCCGCCGCCGCGAGCGGCTCGGGCCGCTGGCGGCCAGGGCCCCGCGGATCATCTTCACCAAGCACTACACCCTGGGAGGCTCGCACTACGCATACACGGAAGGCCAGTCCGACGCCCAGGCGGAGCGCCACTTCCTGCCCGGCTCCGCCCTGTGCTTGCTGGAGCTGGACGGGACAGGGGCCCGCGTCCGGACGCTGATCGAGGACCCCGGCGGCGTGATCCGCGATCCCGACGTCTCCTTCGACGGCCGTGGCGTCGTCTTTGCCTGGAAGAAGTCGGACCGGGAGGATGATTATCATTTGTACGAGATGGACGTAGCGACGGGGCGCGTCCGCCAGCTCACCGCCGGGCTGGGCGTGGCCGACTACGAGGCGGCCTATCTTCCCGACGGCGACCTCGTGTTCAACTCCACCCGCTGCGTCCAGACCGTCGATTGCTGGTGGACCGAGGTCAGCAACCTCTATCGCCGCGACCGCCAAAGCGGATTCCTCTATCGGCTGACCTTCGATCAGGTCCACGACAACTACCCGACCGTCACCGAGGACGGCCGGATCCTCTACACCCGCTGGGAATACAACGACCGCGGCCAGATCTACCCCCAGCCGCTCTTGCAGATGAACCCCGACGGCACCAGCCAGGCGGAGTTCTACGGGGTGAACTCCTGGTTCCCCACCACGATCCTCCACGCCCGCGGCATCCCCGGCACACAGAAGGTCCTGGCGATCGCCACCGGGCACCACTCGCGGCAGACCGGGAAGGTGATCGAGATCGATCCGGCGCTGGGGCGGCAGGAGAACGAGGGGGTGCAACTGATCGCACCGGTCCGCGAGACGCCGGCCGAGAAGATCGACTCCTACGGCCAGGACGGCGAGCTGTTCCAGTATCCCTATCCCTTGAGCGAGACCGAATTCCTGGTGGCCTATCACCCGGTGGGCTGGCGCTGGGAGGAGGGCGGTCTCGGGCCTCGCTTCGCCGTCTACTTCATGACGAGGGACGGGCGGCGCGAGCTCTTGGCCTCGGATCCCGCGCTGCCCTGCAATCAGCCGGTGCCGCTGCAACCCCGGGAGGCCCGCCGCCACCCCAGCCGCGTGGACTACTCCAAGACCGAGGGCACCTGCTACGTGCAGGACGTGTACGCCGGCCCCGGGCTTCGCGGGGTGCCGCGGGGGACGGTGAAGACCCTAAGGGTCGTGTCGCTCGAGTTCCGCGCAGCCGGGATCGGCTCGAACGGCAACGTGGGCCCGGGCGGCGCGGCCCTGGTCAGCACCCCGGTCGCCGTGGGCAACGGGGCCTGGGACCCCAAGATCGTGTTCGGCGACGCCGCGGTCCGGGACGACGGCTCGGCGCTGTTCCGTGTCCCCGCCCGCACGCCGGTCTACTTCCAACTCCTCGACGCCCACGGCCGGATGGTGCAGACGATGCGGAGCTGGGCCACGCTCCAGCCCGGCGAGAACGCCTCCTGCGTCGGCTGCCACGAGCACAAGAACTCCGCGCCGCTGGCCGCATTGCCCGTGACCCAGGCCCTGCGGGAAGGCGCGGAGCCGCTCCGGCCCTTTTACGGCCCGCCCCGCGGATTCAGCTTTCCCAAGGAAATCCAGCCGATCCTCGACCGGAAGTGCACGAGCTGTCACAACGGAGAGGCAGGCAAGTCGTTCGGCCTGACCGGACGGGAGATCGTCGACCCCCACGCCAAGCGCCGCTGGAGCGAGGCCTACCTGGCCCTGACCCACGCGCGATCGGATGACCAGGGCGAGTTGGCCGGCTGGCGCGGCGACCCCGACCACCCGGAGGTCAACTGGGTCAGCGCCCAGTCCGCTCCGCCGATCGAGCCCCCCTACTCCGCCGGCTCCAACCGCAGCACGCTGATCCCGTTGCTGGAGAAAGGGCACGAAGGCGCCACGCTCTCGCGCGAAGAGCTCGACAAGGTTGCCGCCTGGATCGACCTGGGCGTGCCGTTCTGCGGGGACTACTTCGAGGCCAGCGCCTGGACCGCCGAAGAAATGGAGAAATACCGGCACTACCTCGCCAAGCGCGAGCGGCTGGCGGCCAAGGAAAGGGCGGGCCTCGCCGCGTGGCTCCGCGAGCGCTCCGGCGCGGCCGGCAGGCTTTTCTCGCGCGGGGCAAGCCCCGCCGCTTCCCGAAGTCCTGAACCCTGAACCCTGAACCCGCGCCCTATTCTTCCCCGACTTCCGCGGCGGATCCCCCGCCCGCCGCCGCTGTTCGCTTCAATCTCGCATCTCCCGGAGGTATGCCTCGTAGAGGGCGACGGCCTGCTCGTCCGAGATTGCGCGGCCGAGGACGAGGCGGGCTCGCGCGGTGGCCGGCCGCCCGGCCGGAAGATCGCGGCCGAACAGGGAGAAATAGAGCGACCGGTGGCCTTCCTCGCCGTGCGGGGTCGAGACGGCGAAACAGTCGTTGGGCGGGGCCATCACCAGCGCGGCCAGGCCGCTTTTGGCGTCCCGCCGCACGGCCAGCGGCGCCGCCAGCAGCGGCATGACCTTCCAATCGACCGGGTTGGGCAGGCGTTTCCATCGGCCGTCGCGGATCGTTTTCACCGCTTCGTCGTCCCGGGGAAACATCTGCCAGGGACCGTACGCCGCCTTGGCCTCGAGGAAGCCCGCCTTCCCGCCGGTCTCCGCACAAGCCTTCACGTACACGGCCGACGCGGGGAAGCCGTTGAAATACGACGCCAGGAAGACCTCGAATCGCGCGAGGGCCTTCCGCGGGGTCACGGTGGTCGCCACGTCGAGCGTGCCGGGGGCCTTCCAGCGGTAGACGGCCTTCATGTCCAGCGGATGCGCCTGGTCCGCCGACCAGGCGACTTCCACGGCGCCGTCCCCGAGAAGCTGCGAGCGGCTGGCCCAATCCCAGGCGGCCACCCCGTATCGGGCATCGGCGTCGAGCAGGCGGTAGTGGGAGAGCCACCCGAAGGCCCCGGCCAGCGGCGAGCCCGAGGCGGCGTCGGCCACCGGCCCCAGTCCCAGACTTTTCCCCCCAGACCGCAGCGTTCCGCGGAGGGCCCCGGTGTCGAAGCGGTACTCCTTTCCGCCGGCGACAAACGCCAACCTGGCCGGCGCCTCGGGGGCCGCCGCAACGGAGGGCGCTCCGTCGGCCGGGGCTGCGCCCCCCGCGAGGCTTGCCTCGTGCCGCGCAAGCGCGATCACGCCCAGGACAATGCAGGCAACCATCGGCAACGGTCGAGTCATGCTTGGACTCCCGGCTCAGCTCATGGGGTTAAACGTTGATGGTGCACTCCGGCCTCTCCCTTCGGCGAGGAGGCGGACGGCCCACCCTGCGGTTCGGGCCCATTGCGGCAGGCGATGCTGGCGCCCAGAATACACCAAACGCCGTGGCCACGCCACGGGCCGGCCCTTGCCGACGGCCGGGGACGGGACATGATGGTGATGCACGGGAGCCCCCAAGTGTTGACAGCTCCCCGGGGGACCGGTCTAATGGACACCCACGCTGGTGAGCACCAAGAAACCCCATTCCTTTTGGCATCTGGAAGGAGGACGATACGATGAGTGAAAGAACGTTCCCCTCGCGTCGGGATTTCCTCAAGAGATCGGCGGCAGCCGCCGCGGGAGCGGCGCTGGCGAGCCAGTTGAGCATCGGCCGGACGGCTCACGCCGCGGGCAGCGACCAGCTCAAGGCGGCCCTGATCGGGTGCGGCGGCCGCGGCAACGGCGCCATCCGGGACTGCCTCAACGCCGATCCCGCGGTGAAGGTGATCGCCGTGGCCGACGCCTTCGAGGACCGCGCCAAGGGCGCGGCGGACAGCCTGAGAAGGGAACTGGCCAACCGGGTCGACATCCCGGGGGACCGCGTCTTTTCCGGGCTGGACGCGTACCAGAAGGCGATCGACTGCGGCGTGGACATGATCGTCACGGCCACCCCCCCGGCTTCCGCCCGATGATCTACTCCGCCGCCATCAAGGCCGGCAAGCACGTTTTCATGGAAAAGCCCTGCTGCGTCGACGCCCCGGGCTTCCGCACGCTCATGGAAGCCAACCAGCTCGCCGATGAGAAGGGGCTGAAGGTGGGCGTGGGCTTCCAGCGCCGCCACACCCCCAGCTACGTCGAAACGATCAAGCGGATCCACGACGGCGCGATCGGCAAGCTGATGCTCTTGCGGGCGTATTGGAACGGCTCCGGGATCTGGAACAACAAGCGGAGGCCGGACTGGACGGAAATGCAGTACCAGGTCCGCAACTGGTATCACTTCTGCTGGCTCTCGGGCGACAACATCTGCGAGCAGCACATCCACAACCTCGACGTCTGCAACTGGGCCAAGGACGCCGAGGGCGATCCGAAGAAGACCCACCCCGTCGAGGCCAACGGCATGGGCGCCTGCCTCCTCCGCTACCTGGGCGAGTGGAAGGGAACCGGCCAGATCTTCGACGAGCACTTCGTCGAGTTCGTCTACGCCGACGGCACGAGGATGCTCAGCCAGTGCCGCCACATCCCCAACACCTGGGGCAACGTCAGCGAGGCGGTCCACGGCACCAAGGGCGAGTCGAATTGCAACGGCTGGATCAAGGGAGAAAGCGAGTGGCGCTTCCGCGGCGAGAACGTCAACTCGATGGTCCAGGAGCACAAGGACCTCATCGCCGCCATCCGCAACGGCACCAAGTACAACGAGGGCTGGCACGGCGCCACCAGCAGCATGACCGCCGTGCTGGGCCGCATGGCGACCTACTCCGGACAACAGGTCCGCTGGGACGACGCCGTGGCCAAGGGGACCTCGGAATTCCCCAAGACGCTGGCCTGGGATGCGGAAGCTCCGGTCAAGCTCGGCGCGGACGGCAACTACCCGATCCCCGTCCCCGGGATCTACAAGGCCTATTGAGTTTTTCCTGCGGAAGGGCGACAACTGGTAGGGTGGGTCGAGCGCAGCGAGCCCCACCGAGAAGTAACCGGACTGCCGATGGTGGGGCTCGCTTCGCTCGACCCACCCTACCGATGTCTCCGTAACCGAAACGATTGACGTCCTGGGCGGCCCCAGGTGAAAAGGAGCGCTCCATGCCCGAGTCTGTCAACCGGCGCGAGTTCCTCGGGACCTGCGCCGCCTGCGGCGGGCTGGTGCTGGCCGGCGGGCTGGCGGCGCGGCCGCTGGCGGCCGCCGAGGAGGCCGGCTGGCCCGGGATGCCGCCCGTGAAGATCCGCGTCGTCTACGTGGGCCTGGGCGGGGCCTGGCCGAAGCCGGAGTTCGACGCCAAGGCCGAGGTGGCGAAGTTCCAAAAGTATCTTGAGGAGGTCCGCCAGCGGCTGGGCGACGTGGAGTTCACGGGCGGCGAGCTGATTGCCAACAGCGACGCCGCGGCCGCGGCGCTGGTGCCGAAGCTGGCCGGCGCCGACGGGCTGCTGCTGGTGCACCTCGCCTTCGGCAGCGGCGGCCCGCTTTTGAAGCTCGTCGACGCCGGCCTCCCCACGGCCATCTTCTCCCAGCCGTTCAGCGGCCACGACTGGATGTACGTGCCGCAGTGGCAGAAGGCGGGCAAGAAGGTAGTGCTGGCGGCCTCCAGCGACTACGGCGACATCGACCGCGCCGTGGCATTGCTCCGCGTGCCGGCGCGGATGCGGCAATCGCGGGTCCTGGTCGTCGGCCGTCCCACCGGCACGGCCTCCGCCCGCTCCCCCCAAAAAATCAAGGAGAAGCTCGGCGCCGAACTGGTCCCGATCACGGCCGCCGAGCAACTGGAGGCCTACCGGGCCGTGGACCCCAAGGCCGCCGAGGCCGAGGCCCAGCAGTATTGGCTCACGGCGGCCAAGAAGATCGTCGAGCCCTCGCGGGAGGACATCCTGAGCGCGGCCCGGCTCTACCTGGCGATCAAGGGCCTGATGATCCAGAACCGCGCCCGGGCGGTCACCAGCACGCTGTGCATGAGCAATCCGACCAACGCCTGCCTGGCGTTCAGCAAGCTGAACGACCTGGGGCTGGTGGGGGCCTGCGAGGGAGACATGGACTCCACGCTCACGATGCTCCTGTTCGGCTACGCCTTCGGCAAGCCGGGGTTCATCACCGACCCCCTGTTCGACCTCTCCAAGAACGCGGTGATTCACGCCCATTGCGTGGCGGCGACGAAGATGGACGGTCCCGCCGGGAAGCGAGCCCCCTTCATGATCCGCACCCACCGCGACGACAACAACGGGGCCGCGGTCGAGGTCGAGCTCCGCGTGGGCCAGGAGATCACTTGCGCGAAGCTGGTCAACCTGGACACGATGCTGCTGTCGGCCCAGAAGATCATCGAGATTCCCGACTTCGACGACCGCGGCTGCCGCACGCAGTGCACCGCCCAGGTGGCCGATGCCCGGCAGATGCTCGCTGCCTGGGGCAGCGGGATCCTCGAGCGCACGGACATGATGACCCTGCTGCACCGGGTGGTCTTCTACGGCAACCACGTGGCCAGCGCACGCGACCTGGCCCAGCTCATGGGGATGAAAGTCGTCATCGAGGGCTAGTGGGCGGAGGCACCTTCCATGTAGCCTGTAACAAAGTACAAGAACATCAGATAGGGACGGCGCGACCGGGATAAATGACTATCATAGGCTGTTTGAGTGAATTGCAGAGTGTAAAATGCAAAGTGTAAAGTGCAAAATGGCGTTACACTTTTCACTTTGCGTTTTGCACTCTGCATTCTTCACTGCCAGGTTCAGGGGTGTTCTGTAGTCTGTTTTTCAGACTACATGGAAGCAAGTATTCCTCAACATAGAAAGGCAAAACACCATGAACGAAACGCGATCCCCGCGGACGAGCACCACCACGCGACGCGATTTCCTCAAGGCCTCCGCCGCCGGAGCGGCCGCGGTGAGCGGGCTGGCCCTGGCCCGCAGCGTTCACGCGGCCGGGAAGGAAGTGGTCAAGATCGGCATGATCGGCTGCGGCGGGCGGTGCTCCGGCGCGGCCGCCGAGAGCCTCCGCGCCGGTCCCTTCGTCAAGCTGGTGGCGATGTACGACGTCTTCGCCAACCGCCTCCAGGCCAGCCGAAACAACCTGAAGAAGGCCTTCCCCGACCAGGTCGCGGTGGACGACGACCACTGCTTCAGTGACTTTGGCGGCTACCAGAAGGTGATCCAGAGCGCCGACGTGGTGCTCATCGCCTGCGCGTCGAAGTTCCACCCCATGTACTCGGAGGCGGCGATCAAGGCGGGCAAGCACGTCTTCGTCGAAAAGCCCCACGCCGTCGACCCGGCTGGATGCCACCGCATGCAGGCCGCCTGCGACCTCGCCAAGCAGAAGGGCCTGAGCATCGTCTCCGGACTCCAGAGCCGCTTCCACGCCGGCTTCCAGGAGTGCGTCAAGCGGATCCACGACGGCCAGATCGGCGAGGTGGTGGCCGTCCAGTCGATGTTCCTCCGCGGGCCCTATGGCCTGGTGAAGCGCGACCCGAAGCTCAACGAAACCCAGTACCAGTTCTCCAACTGGTACCACTTCTGCTGGCTCTCCGGCGACGACGTCCCCCAGTCGCTCGTGCACAACATGGACCGCATTACCTGGGTGCTGAAGGAGGAGATGCCCGCGTGGTGCTTCGGACTGGCCGGCCGCTCCACCTCCTTCGGCGAGGTCTACGGCGACATGTTCGACCACCACACGGTCGTCTACGAGTATGCCCGCGGCACCCGGGTCTACGCCCTCTGCCAGACCCGCAACGGCTGCTACGGCAACAGCTCCGACATCATCATGGGCAGCAAGGGAACCTGCCACCTCGGCGAGTGCCGCATCGAGGGGGAGAACAAGTGGCGGTTCCCCGGGCCGCACAACAACCCCTACGACGCCGAGCAGAAGGCCCTGATCGACTCGGTCCTCAGCGGCAAGCCCATCAACAGCGGCTACCACATGGCCCAGAGCACCCTGGTGACCGTGATGGGCCAGATCGCCTGCTACGAGGGGAAGCCGATCCGGTGGGAGCAGGTCACCAAGTCCGACTTCCAGTACCGCCCCACGCCCGACGAGACGACCTTCGAGACCAAGCCGCCGTCCGTCCCGGAGGCGACGGGCAACTACCGGCTCCCCGTCCCCGGAATCACCAAGCTCCTGTAACGAGCGACTTGCCCCTCCGGAATGTCTCACTTCCCTCCGGAGCCGTCTTCCGCCCAGGCGGTCTTGATGGTCGCCAGCACGATGTCGGAGCCGTAGAGACGGCGGGAGCCGGCCACGATGCTCCCGTCGGGGGCGATCACCTCCGAGAACCCGTAGCCGAACCACGGCTGCTTCCCGTCGACGCTCCAGTTCGCGCCGATCAGGTAATGCCGGCAGCGGGCCACGCGGCGCGGCAGCTCGTGCCAGAACCAATCCGCCGGATGGCTCTCGTCCACCCAGGCGATCGGATAGAGCAGTGCCCAGATCTTGTGCGGCTCGTACTTCTCGAGAATCGAGTGGATGTCGAAGCAGATCGCCAGGCCGACCCGGCCGTATTCGGTGTCGAACACCTGCACGCCCCGGTCGCCCGGCGTTGCCCAGGATTTCTCCGGATGGGGCCAGGGCGTGAGCTTGCGGTAGTGGGCCGCGATCCGGCCCTGGGGCGAAACCAGGCACACCGTGTTGTAGTAGACCGCGGGGCCGCCGGCTTGCTTCGGTCCCACTCCTTGATCTGAGGGCTGGGCCTTCCTGACGACCTCCACCAGCGGCACGGTGACGTAGACCCCGAGCCGTTTGGCCAGTTGGCAGAAATGGCTCGTCGAAGGCCCGGGCACCTCCTCGGCGGCCGCGTCCGGGCTTCTTCCCTGAAACGCCCGCTCCAGCGGCCGGCCCTTGACGTGCCAGTTCAGCCGCAGGTCCTGGGACAGATAGCCGGTGATGCACGCTTCCGGCAAGACGAGGATCTTGGCCCCCTCGGCCGCGGCCTTCTCGCACAGGGCCGTGAGCTTGGCACGGTTGGCCTCCGGGTCGCCGAATCTCGAGGAGCACTGAATGGCGGCGACCTTCACCGTGAGCGGTTTGCCCGGCCGATCTGCTTCCGCCGCCGGCCTCTTGGGGGTCGGCTTCTCCGCCGCCGCAAGCTCGCTGGCCGCAACGCCCAACAAAGCCGCCAAAACCGGCGCAAGCAGCCGCCAGCCCACTGCCGGGATCATGGGGCCGAGCATTGCGGGGCCTCGTGCATGGTTTCTGTACCGATTGTCTGTCAGCGCCACTTCGCTCCCGCGGCTTGTTCCCGTTTGGTACCGCCGGATCCTCCCTTGGGCTATTGTAGTGTGCTCTTTGCCCACGCATCATGCCTGCTGCTGTCTCCCCACCAAGATGGGTTATTCAGGGCCTGCTGGGAAACTGCCCTTGCAATCGCGGCCGATTCAGATACAATATTTGAAGGTACATTTTCTGTAGTTGCAGAACATGAATGTCAGATGGACGTGCCCCAAACCTACATTGCCGCGGGATTCCAAATGGCTAGGTTGGCGATAGTTGAACTAGCCATTTGCCCGGGTTCACCAGAGGTGAACGGTTCAGGGGCCGCCTTTCCTTGGGGAGCAAGACGATGAACACACTCCAGGTGTGGATACGTCCGTTGGGTGCCGACTGCCGGGTCCGAGTCGATGGCATGAAGAGTGCCGAATGGCT
>Ga0153916_10000436_pt1 | contig 27963 bp, 21 predicted proteins | sample Opewatmetagenome_FD_109642 | JGI IMG/M metagenome (GOLD analysis project Ga0153916, IMG submission 109642) | Freshwater wetland microbial communities from Ohio, USA - Open water 3 Core 3 Depth 4 metaG | ecosystem: Environmental > Aquatic > Freshwater > Wetlands | place: USA: Ohio, Lake Erie...
ACTTTTATTGCCATCGATAATAGTTGTATCCTTATCCTCACCAACAAGACTAATGGTTTTATTAAGAAACAAACACTCATAATAAGGAGAAGAATCATCAAAAACAAATACAGTATCACCAACAGATGCATTATCAATTGCATCCTGAATCCTAGTATAATTCCCTGGTCCACTACCACCAACATACAAAATATTACCACTAGAAACAGACATAGAAGATTTCTTTATATTATCAACAGCAAAAGATGGATTGATACACATACAAATAAACAAAATTATTACAGCAATTACCAATCCTTTCTTAACCCAGTTATCTATCATTTCCCATTACACTCCAATATCATATGGTTCTTTTGCGGGATGCCAATCAAATTGAAAAATATTAAAATGATATGGAGCTTCCATAATAGGTCCACGAATTAAACTAATTAATCCAGGAACCATGCAAGGCATCAATCTTGGCCTATCCCAAAAGTTTCCATTCCAAGTACTCCCTCTAATTGGAAGACTTAGAAAATTTTTAAAAATCTGAATCCTTGTGAGTATCGGATGATTGAAATATGCATTTTGTCCATTTTTGATAAAATTATTTTGAAGTATCTTATCTAAGGATGTACAAAAGATTGAAACACCAAGTTTTTCATTCTTTGTAATATTGTTCCTATAAATCACATTACTATATGAAGCTACAATAAAGATACCATATTCATTCTCTGAGATAAAATTATTTGATAAATTATTTGCCACTGCAAACATTAACATAATACCATACTGGGTTTGAGAGATAATATTTCCATTAATAGTATTATTCTCACCGGTTAAACCAATACCTAGACCTTTATTACCGATGATAAGATTATTTGTAATCGTGTTATATACGCAACTAAGAATTACTGTAGGTTCATATGAATCACTACCATAATACGTTTCGATACCAATCAGGATACCAGCTATATTATAAGATATAATATTATCAGTAATTATGCAATTATTTGAGTAGAGACAAATTCCTGCTCCGTTACTACAATTGTCGATAGTGAATCCAACTATCTTAACATTATCTGCGGAGATGTTCACATCGTTACCATTAGTTGCACCATCAATGATAGTAGTATTTTTATCTTCACCAATCAAATTAATAGATTTATTTACAACCAAATTTTCATAATATGGTGAAGAATCATCATAAACAAAAACAGTATCCCCGTCACTTGCATTATCAATTGCATCCTGAATACGACTATAATTCCCTTCTCCACTTCCACCAACATACAAAATATTATCATTAGAAACAGGAATTGTAGAATTCTTTACATTATCAACAGCAGTTGATGGATTGATACTGATAAAGATAAATAATAGGATTATTTCAATAACCAGAGTTCTATCTAGCAACTCTTTCTTCATGTTGCCTCCCTCTTTGTAAAATAATCATCTTATACCAAGTATTTAAAATCTATGCTAAGAATTATCACAAACTGACGAAATAATGTCAGTAAAGCATTTATTATGTTTAAGTTTCATTTAATCTATTAATGAAATAAATTTTGCGAGAAGGGGAAATCTTTCCAAAATCTGAAGTAATCTAGAATTTATAAATTCTCTAGACCTTGGTATTTTAACCTCTAGTGTTGCCCAGCTGCTTTCATTACCATGTACATCTTTAGCTTTTGCTTTTATTGTATAAGTACCCATTTCGCTCCAACTATAATTAACGGAAATTTCTACACTGGAATTATAAGGTCCAAGCCATCCACTGTAGTTTCCATCTCCCCAGAATATGTAGTAATATACATCATCACCATCAGGATCTATTGAAACAAATTTGTATGTAAGCTGTGTTCCTACTTTTCCTTTTGTGGTTCCATTTATTTCAGGAGTACTTGGAGGATTATTAGGTGGAATAATTTCGTGAACTAGATGCTGTACAGCATCAATGTCAACCCCAGGATTTTGTTCAGTAGCACTTCCATCATTGTCATCAACTATTTTTACAAATTGTGCAGATTCTACAGAAACATTAGCTAAATCAAACTCGGCTGTACCTAAAACTTGTCCCATATCTATCCATGGACCTGACCAGTTTGAAGAAACATACACAGTATAACCATCTTGGGTTGCATCTCCTTCAAATATTTTAAAATCAGTTTCATTCTCATGATCAACAATTGTCCCTTCTTCACCCATGTCCAGTACTATATAACCACCTACACCTAAAGATGCACAAATATCATCTGGCGGACCCAAAGCTGAAATTGCCTCAGTTGGATTATTTTGGAAATTATTTGGATAGTTAAAAGGATCGTAAAAACTACATAATGTAACCTGGTATGCATAGTGATTGTTTTCTGGCTCCAGTGCAACATCAAGTACGGTTGGATCGTTAGCTATAACATTTACAGTATGTGTTTGCTCTATGTACCCATTTGCTCTGAAATGAACTGTGTAGGTGCCAGATTTAAGAATTTTATGGTAATCACCAATTACTGGGTCTGTAAAGCACGGCCAATTTGCTTCATCAACCCAAATGGTAGCTGCAATAGGTTGCCCAGAGTCAGCATCTGTAACTATTCCTCTTAATCCTGTATCAGCTGCTGCTATGAAGTCAAATATTGCCGGCCCATGTAGCTGCCACATTAAAGGAATATTGGAGTTTGGTGTCTCAATGGTCCAGTCTAAATCCCCACGGCAGCCGTAGCTAAAATCGTTTGTGTCTCCCCTTGTTTGATACCAGTCATATCCATCTATTACTTCGTAACTATTATGGGATGCATATAAATAAGAAAGATACTCAACAACAGTGTTGTCTGGTACACGCATATGCTTGTAATTCCAGACATAATTTACTATTGTTTCTGAACAGTGATATGATAACGAAAGCACAAAATTATTTTCTAAAGCATTTGCTCTTATTGCTTGTGTTTCAGGTTGCGAAAACGGTGCAGGACTGTCCCATCCTGATCCCCACATGTATCCATAATCTCTATTCAGATCAACACCATTTGCGTTATACCTGGACCCGGATTCTCGGCCGTCAGGGTTTACAAAAGGAATTATCCAAATTTCTCTATTATCAACAAAATCAGTAATTAAAGAATTAATTCCATAGTTTTCTGTTAGGTTCTGTGCCAATAGAAGTGAAAGTTCGCCTCCCATATATTCATTTCCATGATGTACACCACATATTCTAACTTCTGGTTCATCTTCTTCAATAGTTGGATTATCTGTAACCTTTAATCCCCAAATTACACGACCTTGAACACTATGACCTAGATCATAAAGTTGGGTAATCGAAGGATATGTATCTGCAATTGTTTGAAGAGCTGCAGTCATCTGGGCATAATTATGAAAATCAAGAATATCTGAACTATGTATAACATCATTCATCTCTTTAAGATTATTGAAAAGAATAACTGGATTAAAATTATAATCATATAACCATTTTAATTGAATGTCGTTAACATAAGCAATAGCATTTGATTCTTCTAAATCAACTATATCTACATGATGATTAATCAATTCACCTATTTGTGATTGTTGTGTAAAAGGAATACTTACAACTTTTAAATCATTTAAATGAAAGTTATAATTTTCTAAAATTTTATTGCTGCTTTCGAAATCAACTTTATTTATACTTGAAGAAACTGCAGTTCCAATAAATATTAGAAATATCGAACAAATAATTGTTTTTTTTATAAATTTACCAGTTTTCAAATTTATTGCCTCCGCAAATCTTTATTTAAAGCATTTCTGATATATATAGTTTTTATTGGATTGTTATATAATAAAGGAAATTATATAAAAATTACAATTTGTTAAAATAAATAGCAAAATTTTTTCTATTAAATTCAAAAATTATCAAAAGTTTTAAATACCATATATAAATACAATACAATGTAGAATAAAATTTTTAATATACAATATATTGTATCTTATGTCAATCTGGAGGGTAAGAAATGGAATGTCCATACTGCCATTATAATGAGAGTAAAGTAACTGATTCTCGCGACACAGGAACTATGTCAATTAGAAGAAGAAGGGAGTGTCTCAAATGCAATAAACGCTTTACAACATATGAATACATTGAACTAACCCCCCTATATGTTAAAAAGAAAGATGGGCGATTAGAGAAATTTGACAGGAGCAAAATTAAAAATGGTATAATGAAAGCCTTAGAAAAACGTCCAATAGAACACGAAAAAATTGAAGAAATACTCAATCAAATCGAGGAAAAGATAAGAAGAACCGGAACAGAACAAATAGAAAGTAAAGTTATAGGCGAGTATGTAATGGAAAGTCTAAAAGAAACAGATCATGTCGCCTATATCAGATTTGCTTCTGTTTATAGATCATTTACTGATGTTTCTTCTTTTCAAGAAGAAGTTAAAAATCTAATAAAACAAAAAACAGGAGGAATTAAAAAATGATACGGAAAATAAAAAAGAGGGATGGAAAAATCGTTGACTTTAATCCTATAAAAATAACAGAAGCAATATGGAAAGCAGCACAAGCAGTTGGTGGTAAAGACTATAAAAAAGCAACGCAACTAACAGATAAAGCCATGGAGATGCTAGAAAAAACTTTGAAAAAAGGGGAGATACCAACAGTTGAACTTGTGCAGGATATTGTTGAAAAGACGCTTATAGAAGAAGGACATGCAAGAACGGCTAAGGCTTATATTTTATATAGGAAACAACACCAAGACATGCGAGAAATAGGCGGTTTACTAAAAGATATAGATGTTGTTGACGGCTATCTTAGTATGATGGATTGGAAGGTTCAAGAAAACAGTAACATGGCCTATTCACTCCAAGGATTAAATGTTTATGCAACAGAAAATATCATTTCTCATTACTGGCTTAATAAAATATATCCACCAGAAATAGGAGACGCCCATACAAAAGGATCATACCACATTCACGATCTTGGTACACTTGGTGCGTACTGCGTAGGGTGGGATTTAAAAGATATTCTACTTCTAGGATTTCGCGGAGTTTCAGGGAAAATAGAAAGCAAACCTGCAAAACATTTCAGCACAGCACTAATGCAGATTGTTAACTACTTATATACATTACAAGGGGAAGCAGCTGGTGCACAGGCATTATCAAACTTTGACAGTCTACTTTCGCCATTTATTAGATACGATGGTTTAAACTATAAAGATATAAAACAAGAAATGCAGAAATTCCTATTCAACATGAATGTGCCTACACGCGTGGGCTTCCAAAGTCCATTTTCGAATTGTACACTGGATCTTACAGTTCCAAGCTACATGATGGAAGAACCTGTTATAGTTGGCGGAGATTTAAAAGATGATACTTACAGTGATTTTGTCGATGAAATGGGTATGTTCAATCAAGCATTTGCTGAAGTGATGTTTGAGGGCGATGCTAAAGGAAGACCTTTTACGTTTCCAATTCCGACATATAATATTACAAAGGACTTCAATTGGGACAATGGTTCTTTAATCCCTTTATGGAATATGACTGCAAAATATGGTGTACCATATTTCTCTAATTTTATTAATAGCGATATGAAACCAGATGATGCAAGGAGTATGTGTTGTAGACTTAGATTGGACAATAGAGAGCTTCGAAAACGTGGCGGTGGACTTTTTGGTGCGAACCCAAAAACAGGTTGTTATGATGAAAAAACCGAGATACTTACTGAAAATGGTTGGAAATTTTTTAAAGATGTAAATAAAAATGAAAAAGTCTTTACTTTAACTAAAATTAACGAAATCAAATTACATAAACCAACAAGATTTTTTGAATATGATTATGATAATGAAATGTATCATTTTAAGACAAGATCTTTTGATTTATTAGTCACTCCAAACCATCGAATGTTAGTCGATAATACATGGACGAAAGAAAGAAAATTTGTAGAAGCAAAAGATTTCGTACCCAATACTCATCGCATCCCCAAACAGGGTATATGGAATTGCTCAAATAAAAAATTCTTTGAATTACCTCCTGTATCAATCTTAGGTGGTTCAGGTCCCTCTTCAAGCTTTTCTGAAAAAGAAATTGAAGCTATAAAGGCAGAAAAAAGAGACGGAAAAAGCATATATCAACTTGCCAAGAAGTACAATTGTAATCCTGTAACTATTCATAATATTTGTAAATATTCTAAATATGGCAATAGAGAAAGATTAAGACTCAGATATGAAACACATGCTTTAAAAATAAAAATAAATAATTGGTTGAAATTTTTTGGCCTCTGGTTAGCAGAAGGTTCTACAGATAATGAAAAAAATGCTAAAAGCCACGGATATAGAACGGTAATTACTCAAACCAATAAACCAAAAAGAAAAGAAATTAAGAAAGTATTGGATTCACTGCCTTTTAATTACTTTTTAGAGGGCGAAGCTCATTTTGTAATCTGTAATAAACAACTTTGGTTTTATCTAAGACAGTTTGGTGATAAATATACAAAGTATATTCCACGTGAAATCAAAGAATTACATAGAAAAAAATTGAAAATTTTGTTTGATTGGATGGTAAAAGGAGATGGACATATAAGAAAAAACACTGGGCAAATCAATTATTGGACAGCTTCTAAAAAATTAGCAGATGATGTACAAGAAGTGGTTTTAAAACTAGGTTGGCTTGCTACAATAAAAGCAGAGAATAGAAATATTTCTGAGATAAAAGGCAGGAAAGTAACTTCAGGGATTGTATATACAATTGGTGTTCATCGAAAATCAAAACATTTTAGATTAAGGGAAAATAGCATACTGAAAAAACACTATAAAGGAAAGGTTTATTGTCTAGAGGTTCCCAATCATACACTATATGTAAGAAGAAACGGAAAACCTTGTTGGTGTGGAAATTCAATAGGCGTTGTAACAATAAATATGCCACAGATTGGATACCTTGCAAAAGATGAAAATGATTTTTTTGAAAGACTAGACGCGCTTATGGATTTAGCAAAGCAAAGTTTGGAAATTAAAAGAGAATTAATTGAAAATCTTACATTTAGTGGTTTACATCCCTATTCAAGATTTTATCTTGGGGATGTTAAAAAAACATTTGGCGAGTATTGGAAAAACCATTTTTCCACAATTGGTTTGATTGGAATGAATGATGCTTTGCTTAACTTTATAAATAAAAGTATTGGTGACAAGGAAGGTAAAGCCTTTGCTGAGAAAGTCCTAGATCATATGCGGGATAAAATAAGTGATTACCAGCAAGAAACCGGTAACATATTTAATCTTGAGGCTACGCCGGCCGAGGGTAGTTTGGCACCTGATGAAAAAGTGCTAATATCTCAAAGCGATCCTCGTTTTAACGAAATTGGGCCTTTAGTTGATAATTATTTAGAAAATAATGAGGATAAAATCCAAATGGTTGGAACTAGTGAAGTTTTAAGGATTCCTTATGGTAAAATGTTTACATATGGTTTCAGTAGAAATAATCAAAAAATAAAAAAATATCCTGTTACAGCACTTGTAAGACACCCTGGTAAATCAATGTATAGTATCAAAACTGTCTCCGGTAGAAGTGTAAAAGTAACAGGTCAGCATAGTGTTTTTACTTTGAACTCTGAAGGAATACTTAAAGAGGTTCTAGTTAGTGACCTAAGTGTTGGTGCACCTATTGCTATTCCTAAAAAAATTGAAATAGAAACAACTAATGAGGAATTTAATCTATTTGAACTATTTAAAAAATCCTCATTTAATAAATATCTCTATGCAATCTTCCCTATTTCTTTTATTGAAAAATTAATTAAAGATATTTATGTGAAAAAATGGTGCGACAAAAATTATAAGTTTAAATGGAGCGCCATAAAACGTTTATGGATGAAAAGAGGGGTTATTCCCTTAAAATTAATTTATGATTTAAACATCAAAATAAACAAAGAAACGTTGTTGTCTTCAAAGATATTTTACCGGTATACTAAAAACACCAAACCAATTAATGTTATAATACCGATTAATGAAGATTTTGGTTTTACAATCGGTTGTCTACTTTCTGAAGGTTGGCTAACTGAAAGAAGTCAGTTTAATAATACTGATAAAGAATTTGCTAAGAAATTTTTTAAGTCTGCTGAAAAAATTTTTGGAAGCGAATCTGTCCATCCTGCTCACTCTGAAAGAAAAAAACCCCGAAAAAATATGTATATTATAACATTAAGTAAATCTACTGGTTTATTTTTCAAAGAAATTGGTTTACAAGGTAAAAGCAATGAAAAACAAGTACCATCCTTTATATTTTCATCAAATCTTGATTGTGCCGCAGGACTATTAAAAGGATATTATCTGGGTGATGGATCTTTCTATAAAAACAGAAAAAAAAATGATTATTCTGTTGACTTATACTCTAACTCTATAAAATTGATCGATGGTCTTAATTTACTACTTTTACGTTTTGGGATTTTAACAAAAATTAGAGAGGATAAAAAATCGAAATATAACCTGAAATGGAATGATAATTATTGTATATCAATTACTGGTGCAGAAAATTTAGAGATATTTTTTGCAAATGTTATCAAAGAGAAATTCCAGATAGACAAGATTCATTCAGGAAGATACATAATTCCCGAGATTCCAAAAATAATAAAACAGATAATGCGGAAACATGGAATTAAACCAGGTGATTTGAATATTTGTAAGGATAGTATCAATAAAAATGTTAGAATAAATAGAATAAGTATTCAGTATCTACAAGAAATTATTCAGAAGCTTTCTAATCATATAAAGGATAAAGATGAAACACTTGAACAGCTAAAAAGATTGGTTAATTCTGATATTTATTGGGATAAAATTAAAGAGATTAAAAAATTAAAATCAACAAGATATGTTTATGATTTTGAAGTCGACGTTAAAGATGATCAAGTGAATAATTTCCTTGGTGGAAGGGGACTTGTATGTCTTCATAATACAAGCTATAGACTAGCTCGTATTGATAAATCAACATATCCTGATATCAGAATTTATAACCAAGAGAAATACAACGGTGGACATAGAGGAGATGTTGAACCATATTACACAAACTCAACACAATTACCAGTTGGTTATACTAGTGATGTTTTTGAAGCACTTGACTTGCAAGATTCATTACAATCAAAATATACAGGTGGAACGGTTCTTCATATATATTTAGGTGAAGATAGTCCTTCACCTGAAGCAGCAAAGAAACTTATAAGAAAGATTGCAGAGAATTATTCTCTTCCATATTATACTTTAACTCCAACTTTTTCCATTTGTCCAGATCACGGATATATTGCTGGTGAACATGAGACATGTCCAACTTGTGCTGGTCAAAAGAAAACAACAGCCTGTGAGGTTTACTCAAGGGTTGTAGGTTACTTGCGTCCTGTTAGTCAATGGAACCGTGGTAAACAGCAGGAGTTTAAGGATAGAAAAATGTTTAATACAAAGGAAAAGAGTATAACGGTTACCAAATGAAGATAGGTGGTTTTCAAAAAACATCACTTTTGGACTACCCTGAAACAATTAGTGCAATAATCTGGACTATAGGGTGCAACTTTCGTTGTCCATTTTGTTATAACAAAGATATTGTTTTAGGTAAGCTAGGTCTTATTTCTGAAAAAGAAGTACTATCTTATCTTGAGAAAAGAAAAGGAATGTTGGAAGGACTTGTTATTACCGGTGGGGAACCGCTACTGCAAAAAGATATTGTTGATTTTGCAAGTAAAATAAAAAAACTTGGCTATCTAATAAAAATCGATACCAATGGTTGCTACCCTAAAAAACTCCAGGAACTACTTGATAAAAAACTCGTTGATTACATTGCAATGGATGTCAAAGCACCGAAGAAAAAATATGAACAACTAACTGATGTAAAAACTGATTTAAAAAAAATAGAAGAATCAATAGAGGTAATAAAAACTAATGCACCTGATTATGAGTTTAGAACAACCTTTATTCCAGGGCTTTTGACAAAAGAAGATATTTTAAATATAGCTAAATGGCTTGAAGGATCTAAACGGTTTTATCTTCAACAATTTAAAAATGATACTACTTTGATTTCTTCAAAACTTCAGAATGTTTTACCATATTCTGAGCAAGAACTTATGGAAACATTAGATATAATAAAACCATTTTTTAAAAACTGCAATATCCGAGGAATATGACAAATGTTCTGCGCTCTTTTGAAAAAATGTTGAAAGATGAAGTGATATTTTTATAAATTAATAGATGAGTACTGCTTTTACGCCTTTTGCTTTTCTTATCCTGGGTATTAGAAAGCCTGGTATCTGTTTTTCGGCAACGATAAAAAGCCTTGGTTCCTCAGATAGTTCAAAATCATCAACTATTGCTTGTCTTATACTAATATTGTTATCTGCAATTATTTTTGCTACATCTGCTAAAATTCCTGGTAGACTTGGGTCCTCTGGTATTATTTCTATAACTCCCCACTTCATTTCCGCTGCAACATCTTTTAAATGACATGTTGGTCTTAATTTTGAAAATACTTTGTTTAGTTCAGGTTGTTCCGTAATAACTTCTATTGTATAATCTATGGATCTTCTATCTGTATTGAGAGCCCTTGCTATTTTTGAATTTGATAGTTCTATTTCTCCGCAGTATATTTTATTATCTCTTACTTGCAGTCCGTATTCTATAAGTTTTTGCGCTATTTTTTTTCTTTTTGGGTATTTATTAAAGTATTTTGCTATGTTTCTCCACATATGTTTATGTAATAATATGTTCATATATAAAAATTAGCATTAATGATAATAATTGTACAATAATGTACATTATTTGATAATATTTATATAGTGTGAAAATTATAATATATGTTATGAAACAAACAAAAATAATGTTAGATGAAAATGACATCCCAAAAAAATGGTACAACATTCAAGCAGATCTAAAAAAACCTTTAGACCCGCCGCTTCACCCACAAACAAAAAAACCAGTAACTCCTGATGATTTAAAAGTAATATTTCCAATGGAATTAATAAAACAAGAAGTGAGTAAAGAAAGATTTATAGATATACCTAAGGAAGTCAGGGAAATTTATAGACTATGGAGACCAACTCCATTATACAGAGCGTATCGTCTAGAAAAAGCATTAAAGACACCTGCAAAGATTTATTATAAATGGGAAGGTGTAAGCCCCGCAGGAAGTCATAAACCAAACACTGCTGTAGCACAAGCATATTATAACATGAAAGAGGGCATACAAAGATTAACAACTGAAACTGGAGCCGGACAATGGGGCTCAGCATTAGCTTTTAGCACTATGCTTTTTGGTCTTAAATGTTCTATCTACATGGTTAAATGCAGTTATGAACAGAAGCCATATAGAAAAATGTTAATGGAAAACTGGGGAGCAGAGGTCTTTTCTAGTCCTACAACAAAAACAAAAGCAGGACAAGAAATAATAAAGAAAAATCCACATACTTCAGGGAGTCTTGGTATAGCAATTAGTGAAGCAGTAGAAGATGCAGCTACACATGATAATACTAATTATTCACTAGGCTCTGTATTAAATCACGTTATTTTGCATCAAACAATCATTGGTTTGGAGTTAAAAAAACAGTTTGAAATGATTAACGAATATCCAGATATAATCTGTGGATGTGTTGGTGGAGGAAGCAATTTTTCGGGTACCTCTTTTCCGTTTGTTTATGATAAAATAATGGGTAAAAAACCAGATTTGAGAATTATTTCATGTGAGCCCTTGGCCTGTCCTACATTAACAAAAGGGGTATATCGATATGATTATGGTGATACAGTTGGTCTAACACCATTAATAAAAATGTATACTCTTGGTCACAATTTCGTTCCACCTGCTATACATGCTGGTAGTTTAAGGTATCACGGCGATGCTCCATTACTTTGCAAGCTTACAAAGGATAGTTATATGGAAGCTGTTGCTTATTATCAAAATGAGGTCTTTGAAGCAGCTGCATTATTTGCTAAAACAGAAGGAATGGTAGTCGCACCAGAATCAGCACATGCAGTAAAAGCAGCAATAGATTTTGCTAAAATGTGCAAACATAAAAAAGAGAAAAAAATAATTGTATTTGCAAATAGTGGACATGGATTTTTTGATTTAACAGCTTATGATGCATATAATCGTGGAACTTTAGATGATTTTGAGTATCCAAAAGAACAGATCAAAAAATCAATGAAAGAGTTGCCAGTAGTTTGATACTAATTATAGTTAAATAGTTTAGAGTGATTCGATTTGTAAGATTTTATGGACTATGAATTAGCTATTATTGGAGCAGGACCAGCAGGTTTTTCAGCTGCTATTTATGCAGTTAGAGCAGGAATAAAAACTGTTGTTATTGACAAAGGTATTGGTGGCGGTCTTGCAAATGTTTCACCAAAAATTGATAACTACCCTGGCTTTGAATCCATTTCTGGTATGGATCTAATGGAAAAAATGAAACATCATGCAAGTAAATATACTAAAATTTATTTTGGAGAAGAAGTTAAAAAAATTGAAAAAAAAGAGGATAAATTCAAAATTATTACTGATAAAAAAACATACAATGCAAAGGCAGTTATTCTCTGTATGGGTACAGAATATCGTAAACTGAATGCACCAGGTGAAAAAGAACTATCGGGGAAAGGAGTATCCTATTGTTCTACTTGCGACGGATATTTTTTCAAGGAGAAAAAAGTGGCAGTTATCGGTGGTGGAAACTCTGCTTTGGTTGAAGCAATATTTTTAAAACAAGTAGGATGCGCAGAAGTATTTTTGATTCATAGACGAGATCAACTGCGTGCAGAGAAAGCTTATCAGGATGAAGCATTGCAAAAAGGTGTTAAAATTATTTATAATACACATGTAGAAAGCGTACATGGAAATCAAAAAGTCGAATATCTACAAGTCCATGACGTAAGAACAGAAAAAAAATCAAAAATCCCTGTTGATGGAGTTTTTATATCAATCGGTGAAGAACCACAAAATACACTTGCAAAAGAACTTGGTTGTAAACTTGATGAAACAGGATATATCATTATTGATAAAGAAGGGCGAACAAATATAAAAGGTATATATGCAGCAGGTGATGTTACAGGAGGATTAAGACAGGTTGTAACAGCATGTGCTAAAGGTGCAATTGCTGCGCTTTCTTCAACAGAAGTACTTGGTAAAAAATATCCTTATTAATTATATTTTATTTTAATTAATTTTTAAATTAATAATATGTAAAAATTTTGGATTAAAAGAAAATTATATTAATGTATTTTATATTTATCCCGAAAATCATATATACTCATTAAACAAACAAATGTAGTAGCTGAAAAAAAGATAGATAATTATGCTTGAATATCTGGGAAGAATTATAGAAAAAAGACCATGGTTCGTGGTTCTTTTAGTTATATTAGTAACAATAGGATTTGCATTATTTATACCAAGCCTTGAGTTCAAAACCAATTTCGAAGATTTTGCACCAGATAATGAACTTGTAATAGCAAACAATCGTATCTCTGATTATTTTGGTATGAGTCAACAAGTGGTTTTTCTTTTTGTTGAAAAACAACAAGAAAAAAGTACCATAACACCACAGGCATTAAAAGATCAATATAAAATCCAAAAAGAACTTGAAAAAATACCTGAAATAAATGGTAGTTTTTCCATCACAACTTTTTTAGATACAGTGTGTCAGATGGAATTTAACAAAACTTTAGAAAACTGTACAGATAAAGAACTAGAAATGGCGTTAAATGACCTATTAAATGAGGAAGAAAAAGGGGAAATAAAAATTTTAAACACAGATGATTCAAATGAACCTGTTGATTATAAAAAATCATTTTTTTCAAAAGGAAAATCTGTTGATAGTACAGATATTAAAAATTGCTATATTTCAAAAGATAATAGTATTGTAACATTTTCTATTGAAGTTTATGACCTTTCTTATTTTAAATCAAAGCTTAAACCACCTTTATCAAAAGTAAGGATAATGGAATGGTTTATCGAATTTGAAAATATATTACTCCCACCTGAATATAATATGAAATATCAGATAGCAGCTCGTATTGAACCAACAAGTTCTTTTTGGGAAATAGGACGAGGATTTCTTGGAAATATAAAGCAGATTATTCAGAATATTAAAAGCAATACTTTGTTTTCATCTTATAAAAAAGAGGTTTATCTATGGTTAGGCACTCCTGGACAAGAAATGTTGCTCCCAATACATCTTGAAAACGCGAATATAACATTTGATTTTAACAAAAATAGAATTAATATTATTGTACCAAAAAAAGAACTAGGGAAATTCGGAATAGCTCCTCAATATGACTCTTTTGAACTACCAGCAAAACTATCTAATTTTACTGCCGGTATAAGATATTACCAGTCACCAATCTTACATAGACCTGATGGACGCATTGTTGTGAACACGAGTTTCTTGTTTAAGCGTATTGATAAGCTTCAAAACAGACCCATACTTGGTGCAATAGTATCTCGACTACTTAAAAAATTTAATTTAAACTTGGATGACCTTTCTAGTTTTTCTGATATGAGCCCTGTTATGTTTCCTGAGATTTTTTCATTAAGTAATATAGAAATGCTTTGGGCACACACAGATACAGCACCAGATAAAGATGTTTCAAACATAGTATTTCCTATGATTCCAAATTTATTTAGTGATTTAAGGGTAAATGCTTTGTCATTTATTTCAAAAGATTATGAGCAGACAAAAAATCCAAAGGCCAGCATTATTATTGTTCAGTTGGAAAGTACAAGTAGTGATTCTGTTGAACAAACGCGGATTAATAATGATATAGTTAATGAAGTTGCAGAGCTTGACAGTCAACTTAATTCAATTTCCGTACAAGCTACAGGTGAAAGCATAGTTTCTACCCAGATTGAAGATGTAACGATGCAAGCAAATACTATAATTGGTCCAGCAATTTTTATCATAATTGTCTGCATCTTATTTCTTGCATTCAGAAAACCGTCGTATGTTATTTTACCTATTTTGGTATTCGCCTTTTCATGTATATGGTTATTTGGAACCATGGCCTTACTTGGTATTTCTTTTAACATTATTGCTGTTGCGTTGCTTCCCTTAAACATCGGTTTAGGAGTTGAGTATTCGGTGAACTTATTGTATAACTATCGTATAGAAATGAGTAAAGGAAGAACAGCAGCTGAAGCAATTCGCCTTTCTATAAAAGAAGTTGGTATTGCTATTTTTCTTGCGTGGTTCACAACATTTGTTGCGTTTCTTTCATTCCTAACTGCCAGTCTTCCTCCAGTAAGAGACTTTGGGATTTTTCTTGCTCTAGGAATTACTTATACATTTATTATAACAATGACATTTTTATCTTCGTTTAGATACATTACAGATCGAAAAAAGAAGACAATTAAAGCAAAAAAGAAGAAACAAATTTTTTCTGTTAAAAATATTATGGGACGACTTGCAGAAAAACTAATTCGTCATGAAAAAAAGATTTTTCTTGCAACTATAATCATCTGTTTAGTTATGGGTATTGGAATTTTGCAACTAAAATCAGGATTTAGCATGGAGCAATTCATCCCTCAGGATAATCCAGCACTAACCCTTTTTGACAAGATAAGCCAGGATTTTCCATATTCAAGTCAGGATCAAGAATACATACTCATCGAAGGTAATGTTGCAACCGTCCAAGCACTGCAAGGGCTTGCTATTACGCATAAAAACATGAATGATGATCAGTATGTTGCTAGAAAATCTGATAGTACCACAAAAACAGAAAGCATATATACAATAATCCAGCAGGCAGTAGCAAATAATAAATCACTAGTTTCAGAGTATAATATAGATATATCTACAAATCTGCCGAAAACTGATTCGGATGTTTATAGGTTCTATAATTACTTATATAATAGTAATGAATATGGAATGCAGTTACAAGGAATTCTATTCAAAGATAAAGATAGTTATAAGGCAACAATAGTTCGCATCTATACCGATATTGGTTCAAATATAAGTGGAGATGTAACAAAGGAGTTAGAAACGTTAAATGAAGAATTAAATGATGATCTTGTAAGTTATGGAGAAACAACTCCTATTGTAACTGGAAATTTACTCATTACATTGACTATTCTTAAAAACATGACTGAAAGTCAGATTATCTCCACAGCTGTATGTTTCATTCTTGCTGCTATAATGCTTTCTCTCATCTATCGAAATCCTATACTTGGGCTGATTGCAATGATTCCAGTTACTATTTCAATCATCTGCGTACTTGGAACAATGTACTTTATCGGATATACTTTGAACATTTTAACAATCACAGTAACATGCATCACAATTGGTGTTGGTATAGACTACGCATGCTACATCACTGAGAGATTTAGATTAACTGCTGATAAAACAGGTGATATAACAAAAGCAGTTTCAGAAACTATATCGCGTACAGGTAGTGCTATATTTATCGCTGCGTTAAGCTCTATGTTTGGATTTGGTGTTCTGGTTTTTGCTCCGATTCCTCCACAACAACAGTTTGGTATAATCACAGCAATAACTCTTATCTATGCTTTTACCGCTTCAATTATTGTGTTACCACTGGTACTTGCTAGATGGGCAAAATGGAGGAAAAAAAGGAAAGGATACATAATTTCTCCTGGTGCACCAAAGCAATTAGAAGGCATTAATGAACCAATTGAATATATTGAAGAATAATTAATAACTTGGACTTTTTTTTAAAGAAATGATTTACTAACCTTTAAACTGCGTTTTTTTATTGAAATATTTCTATTTTCTCTAGTTCATAAATTTTTATAATTTTTACTAATTTATTTGCACTTTTTTTAACCGGCTCTGTTATTTTATCAAATATTGTTTTTGGTTGAATCCCTATTAAAATAATATTTTTTACATATTTATCTAAATAATTTATCAAAACAGATATTGGGATTCCATGGGTACTTACACTCAATACTCCAATTTTTTCTTTTGGAACAATTCTTATTTCTCCAGGTTTAAGTCCCATTTCAACAGCATCTATAATAATGAGATTCTTAGGTTTTTTACTTTTTACAACTGAGGTATAATTTTCAGGAACAGTGCCGCAATCAATAACTAAAAGGTCTTTATTATGAATTTTTTTTAATTTATCTGCGATATAAGGTCCAACTGAATCATCTCCACCATCCCTGTTACCTATACACATTACAAGATATTTCATTCATTGGTTCTAACACTAAAAAATTGATAAAATTATCGTATTTATAAAAAAGGGCCTTTCTCCACTATTCAAAATATAAAGAATTAAATTAAGTAATACTTAGAAAAATATTTATATGATGTATGCATACATGCTACAAACTAACACGATATAATAAAATGAGACTACAAAATGATAAAAAATAAAATTTATACAAAAAACATAAGTTTAATTTTCTGTATATTTGTATTTTTAATAATTATATCAATAACAACTTCAAAAGGAACAATAAATACCAGAAACGAAAATACAAATGAAAATCAAGGTATACTTGGGGATCCATTTACTGGATTTTTAATAGGTAAAATTTCTAATTTACATCGTTTCAGTAATAAAGATTATATTATATGCCAAGCAGTATTTGTATATTATAATGGTGGGGTAATAATCCGTCCTCCACATGTTATTGACGAGCTCAAAGGATGGCTTTTTTCAGATGAAATAAAAATATTAAGACCATACATAGGTATCATTACAAGAAATTTTATTTGTGCCTTTGTTGCTGCTGACAGTGATATATTTTATTCCAATCCATCTATAATACAATTAAACTAAGATTTTAATTAAAAAATTAACAAATTAATCTGACCTATAAGAACTTGTTATTATTATTCAAAAAGATCTATGAATCTAAAATTTTCAGAGTCAAAAAGACCTTTATCGGTAATTTTTAAACGTGGGATAACCGGTAGAGCCATAAAAGAAAGCGTCATAAAAGGTGCTTTTAATTTTGAACCAAGAGCATTAGCTATTTTGTTAATTTCTGTGTATTTCTTGGCAACTTGGTCATAGCTAATATCACTCATTATACCTGCAATAGGAAGGGCAAGAACAATTTCATAATTTTTTCCAACTACACTAATTCCACCTTTATTTTTAATAATCAAATTTACAGCTTTACAAATATACTCATCGGTAATCCCAACAGCAATAATATTATGTGAATCATGGGCAACACTGGAAGCAATAGCACCATCTTTTAGTCCAAAATTTTTTATGAAAGCAATAGTTGGTTTTGCTTTTTTATATCTGTTAATCACTGCTATTTTTAAAATATCTTTATCTACATTGGAAATAACATAGCCATCTATAACTTTAGGTTTTTCTTTAGTTTTTTGGGTAAAAATCTGTCCATCAATTACAACAATAACATTCATTTTTTCTGCTGTAGAACTTAGAGCAAAATCAATAGGTTTGAGTTTTTCAATATTAAAGTTGTTTATTATTTCAGATTTAACTTTATTTATCAGTGACTTACCCGCTTTAGCCACCTCAAACCCATTTATGAAAGTTGAAATTACATTAAGTTTATCTAAACTATCAATAATTAAAAAATCAGCAGAATCTCCTACTTTTAATAAACCGACATTTAGATTGTAATGTCTAATGGGATTCAATGTAGCAGCAATAAATACTTTTATTGGATCAATTTTATTTTCAATAGCCTTTTTAACCATGAGGTTAATGTGACCTTTAACTAGATCATCAGGGTGTTTATCATCACTACAGAGCATGCAACTTTGCCAGTGATTTTCTAAAAGAGGTTTAAGTTCTTCAAAATTTCTAGCAGCTGAACCATCTCTAATTAATATTTTCATTCCCAGGTTTATTTTTTCATGCGCTTCTTCTATAGACAAACATTCATGATCTGTAGTTATTCCAGATGATGCATATTTTTTTAGATCAGCACCAGATAAACCTGGTGCATGACCATCAATTGGTTTTGTGTATTTCTTTGCTAAATTTATCTTTTCTACAACATCGGGGTCATTGTTAATCACACCAGGATAGTTCATCATTTCTGCAAGAAATTTTATTTTATCATTTCTTAGAAGTGTTTCAACATCTTTTGTAGTTATTACACCACCACTAGTTTCAAAAATGGATGCCGGAACACAAGAAGGTGCACCAAAATAGAATTTAAAAGGAACTTTAGATGCATTTTTAATCATGTAATAAACACCATCAAGCCCTACAACATTAGCAATTTCATGCGGATCAGCAACTACTGCTACCGTTCCATGGATAGTTGCAATTCTTGCAAACTCTGAGGGGATAAGCATAGAACTTTCTACATGTATATGGGCATCTATAAATCCAGGAATAATATAATTTTTAAAATCCTGATTCTTTTTAATAATTTCAGAAATTTTTCCATTATCTACCTTAATTGTTCCAGAAAAAATTTTTTGATCTAGTAAATCAACAATATTGCCTGATACTTCTTTACTCATATTGTCCACTTTATATTTCAATGTAAAGCAAAAAGCTTTTTTAGTTATTTTCATTCGTCAAAGCTATGTCAACTAAAATTGGAATCATAGGTGGTAGCGGTTTATCTAAGATGGGAATAATAAAAGATATCGAGGAAATCGAAGTTAATACTCCTTTTGGTAAACCATCTGAAAAAATAATTTTTGGTAAAATTGATGGAATTGATATAGCTTTTTTATCAAGACACGGGAAAAACCATACTATACCTCCACATAAAGTAAACAACCAAGCAAATATCTTTGCTTTAAAGGAGTGCGGTGTTGAGTATCTGATTTCTACTGCAGCTGTTGGGAGTTTAAAAAAAGAAATTAAACCGCAGGATTTTGTAATAGCTAATCAACTTGTTGATAGAACTGCTAAACGAGTTAACACGTTTTTTGATGAAGGAGTTGTTGCTCATGTTGGATTTGCAGATCCATTTTGTAAAACATTATCAGATCTTGCTTTTAATGTAACAAAAGATGAAGGTGTAAATGCTCATCGTGGAACATATATCTGTATGGAAGGACCACAGTTTTCTACAAGGGCTGAATCAAATCTTTACAGAAGTTGGAATATGGACATAATTGGAATGACACTTGGGCCGGAAGCAAAACTTGCTCGTGAAGCCGAAATGTGTTTATGCGCAATCAGCTCAGTTACTGATTATGACTGCTGGTATGAAGGAAAAGATGATGTAACTGTTACTTCTGTTGTTGAGACCATGAAGAAAAATAGTATTCATATGGCAAATATAATAAAAAAATTGGTGCCAAAAATAAAATATAAAAGGACTTGTGAATGCCACAATGCATTGGAATTTGCATTAATCACTCCGCCTGAGCTTATAGAAAAGTATGGTAATTACCAAGTAAATAGAGTTTTACTAAAGAGATTTATAAAATAAAAAAATCGGATGATTTTTTAAAAAAGCAAAAAAGAATCTTACTTAGCTATTTTTTTATTTTTTACAGATAAGATAAACAATAATAACCAAATTATACCTGAAAACGTCTCAGCAACAACTGAAATTAATAGATTAAGAGTAAAAAATGTTAATGCAAGAATAAACAACCCGATTGTAGTTAATGCTGCTGTAAACCCATTTAAAATAGTCTTTCCACTCCATACATCTTTTAATTGCGGAATTAGAATGAAACCAAATAGTAAACTAACAACTGCAATTACAATATCTTGCCACAACATTAAACCACCCAGAAACAGAGAAGTTAAATAAAACTTATGTATCAAGATAAGCCCTAGAGATTCTTATGACAGAAAAAATTCGGCTTGCGCAAGGCGCAGGCGGACAGTTGATGGACAAACTTATTAAAGAAAAAATTTTAAAATATTTTAGTAAAAATCAAGGCAAAGCAGAAATATCCCTAAAAATGCTTGATGATTCAGCAGTTATTGACGATATTGTTTTTACAACAGATTCTCACACAATTCATCCAATAATTTTTCCAGGGGGAGACCTAGGTTCACTTGCTGTTGCTGGGACTATAAACGATATATCTGTTATGGGTGCAAAACCTATTGCACTTTCTGCCGCATTTATTGTAGAAGAAGGTCTTTCAATGGAAGTATTTGAAAAGATAGTAAACAGTATGAGTAAAGTTGCAGAAACTGCAGGTGTACCAATTATTACAGGGGATACAAAGGTTGTAGAAAAAGGTGCTATACAAGAATTTATGATAAATACAAGCGGTATTGGGAAAAGGACTTCCTTACTTGATAAGAATATCAAAGTTGTAAAAAAATACCGCAGTTTTAGTAGTAGATGGCTTCTTGATTCTAATTTAAGAACTGGTGACAAAATAATACTTTCTGGAAATATTGGTGAACATGGTGTAACTCTTATGTCTTTTAGAGAAGGTTACGGTTTTGAAACAAAGATAAAATCAGATATAGCTCCAGTTAATGGTTTAATGGAAAAAGTGCTATCCGTTGGTGGTATTGTTTCTGCAAAGGATCCAACACGTGGTGGTCTTGCAAATACTGTCAATGAGTTTTCAGATAAATCAAATGTTGGAATTATACTAGACGAAGAAAAAATCCCAATTCCTAAAGGTGTTAAAGCAGCATGCAATATGCTTGGGATTGATCCTTTGGAAATTGGAAATGAGGGTAAAGTTGTTCTTGGTGTAGTAAAAGAAAAAGCTGATGAGGTTTTAGCAGTAATTAAAAAGCATCCTTTAGGTAAAAACGCTGCCATAATTGGTGAAGTATCAAACAAGATAAACGGTGTTGTTTTGAAAACAACAGTTGGCGGTAAAAGGAATCTACACAAACCATTAGGCGATCCAGTTCCTCGTATTTGTTAAAAAATGTCCCAAACATTTATATAGTGTAAATTCTAATAAAGTAGAGTTATTTGGGGAGGAGTAATATATGCATAAAAATATTATAAAAAAGAAAGGTCTAGCAGCTATAGCTGTATTTGTCTTAATTTTAATTGGATATTTCCCAGTTGCTCAGAGTTTAATACTAAAAGAAAATACTACTTCTATAAAAGCCACTTTTAATATCCAATATAATGGTACCTTATCTGGTTTTGTAAGAGATTCTAGCGCTAATCCAATTGAGGGTGCACTGGTTCGTGTATATTTTCATGAAGAGTATCGTGAAAACTATAGTGATTCAACTGGTTACTATCATGTTACAGATATTCCTATATGTTATTGTTTAAAGAATGCTACATGTTCAAAAGAAGGATATAGAACCGAATGGGTGTTACTTTCAATATATGAAAACTCAACATATGATTTTACACTTTTTCCATTAGGTCCTTGTTATCCTGTTTTTAATGGAACTATGGGATGTGGTTGGTATATAAGTCCAGTGGAAGTAAGTTTTGTATATGATCCTGAGGAAGTGGCAGAGATTTGGTATAATTATAAAGGATGGCATAATTATTCTGAACCTTTTATTATTGATGAGGAAGGAGTAATAACTGTTGATTTTTATTGGATTGATTATGAAGGAGTCCAATCTCCAATTCAAAACTTTACTGTTTATATTGATCAAACACCGCCAATTATAGAACTTAAATGGGAGGTTTATAAAGAAGGCTATGGATGGTATGTTAAATTCATATTAACTGCTGATGATACATTAAGTGGAATGGCACCTAGATTAGATATCTATATTAATGATTTATTACTAGAAACAATTGAAGTATGGGATTGGGAAAATGTAGAGTTTTTTATTCAATGGTCTAAAAATTTCAAATATTGTACTTTTGGATTTATGTGTTTTGACAACGCAGGAAATATGGCATATGAATCAGTTAATGGTTCAGATATTAAATCACGTAACATTAATCAACTTTTTCATACCCAAAAATTTTATAATATATGTTTTCAACGTTTGCTTGAGCATTTCAAAAATCTTTTTTTTCAATTTTTTTAAAATATAATATTTCTAATAATCTCACAAATTTTTAAATAGCACATATGATTACCAGAAACAGAGTTTTTAGGTTTCATGGAGGCTAAGAGCGATGGCAAGAGGTCTTACAAAATCTTTTAAAAAAGCTTTATGGGTATATCATTGTAACTCTGGTTCTTGTAATGGTTGTGATATAGAAATTATTGCGGCCTTATGTCCCCGTTACGACCTTGAACGTTTTGGTATAAAACTTGTTGGGACTCCTCGTCATGCAGATGTATTACTTATTACTGGTCCTGTTACAAAACAAATGGAGGACAAGGTTAAACGAGTTTACGAACAGATGCCTGATCCTAAGGCAGTAATTTCTGTTGGTAACTGTGGTAACACTGGTGATGTTTTCTATGAGTCATATAATCTTGTTGGTCCAATTGATAAAGTTTTACCAGTTGATATTTATGTAATAGGTTGTCCTCCACGACCTGAAGCCATAATAAACGCAGTTGCAAAAGCATGGGTTAAACTAGAAACCTTGGAGGGCAAAAAATGACAGAAGAAAAAATTTTAACAGCTGAGGAAATTGTTAAATATTTCATTGATGAGTTTAATACGAAAATTAAAGATGTAAAAATAAAAAAACGATCAGCAGGATTGAAGAAGAACGAAACTACAAATATCTGGATAAAAATTGATAAAGGTGCTTTTAAAGATATTATAAAACATCTATGTGCACTTCAGTTTCCACATCTATCGGTTATTTCTGGTAATGATCTAGTTAACTCCATTGAATTGATTTATCATTTTACCTTTAATTATGGGCACCGTATGAGCGAAATCATGCTGAATTTATCTGTGGAACTACCAAAACCTAATCCTGAAATTGAAACAATTTGTGATTACATTCCTGGTGCTCTTATTTCAGAACGTGAAAAACAGGAGTTTTTAGGTATTAAAATTATCGATATACCTGATAATAAAAGATTATTTTTACCTGAAGATTTCCCTGAGGGTGTTTACCCATGGCGTAGAGATGAAACAGGTCCTGAAAAACTTTATCGGAATTTACATGAGGTGAAGAAATGAGTAAAGCAACTACAACTAAGACCACTTACCAAATTCCCATTGGTCCTATTCACCCGGCTCTTAAAGAACCGGTTTTTTTCGAGTTTGAACTAGATGGAGAAAAAATAATTGATGTAAATGTAAAACTAGGCCATGTTCACAGAGGCATTGAATGGGCGTCTAGGAATAGAAATCCTATTCAAATCCTTTATTTAGCTGAAAGAATCTGTGGGATTTGTTCTTATTGTCATCCTATTGCTTTTTCACTTGCTGTTGAGAGTGTTGCCGATATTCAAGTACCAGAGCGTGCTGAGTATCTTAGGGTGATTCATGGGGAGCTTGAGAGAATTTGTTCACATATTTTATGGGCTGGTGTTGCTGCACATGAAATAGGTTTTGACACGGTTTTATATTTAACATGGCAGATTAGAGAAAGAACCCTTGATCTAACTGAGTATTTGACAGGTAATAGAGTTACTAAGGGTATTACTATGATCGGCGGTGTTAGACGTGACATTACTCAGGATATGCTTCCTAAGATTCATGAAACATTGAAATATTTGAAAGATAATTTTGAGAAGCTTCGTCATATACTTTTGGATGATAAAACTGTTAAAATGCGTACCAAAGGCTGTGGTATTCTGACAAAAGAGGATGCATTGAAACTCTGTGCAGTTGGTCCTCTTACTAGATCATCTGGTGTTAAAAAAGATGTTCGTGTTGATAGTTCTTATTTTGCTTATGGTGATCTTGACATTAACTATACAACTCCAGATATTCTCACAGGTGAGGTAAATGGTGATGTGTATGATAGGATAATTGTTCGTTTACTTGAAATTAAGCAATCCATTGATTTAATTGAGCAGTGTCTAGATAAAATGCCAGCAGGTCCCATTGTTGCCGAACCTAAAATTCCAAAGCTTCTGGCACAACTTAAAAAAGTTAATGGTGAAGGCGTAGGTAGACATGAAGCACCCCGTGGTGAGGTAATACATTATGTAAAACTCGATGGGGTAAATGATGCACCTTACACTTGGAAAGTTAGGGCACCAACTTATAATAATATTTTACCTTGGATACCAATGCTAAAAGGTGAACAGATAGCAGATATACCGATTGTTGCTGCTTCAACTGATCCATGTATGTCATGTACAAACAGAGTAGCAATTGTAAAAGACGGTAACAAATTTGAAATGAATAAAGAGGAACTCCATAGATTAAGTGTTGAAAAAACAAGGGGGCTTATGTTATGAGATTTTCAATGCTTCCTAGAGCTTTTGCTCAGATGTTTAAAAAACCTTGGACAAACAAGTTTCCTGCTAAATACACACCTTCAAATACAACCAGATTTCTAGAAAAAGTTCAAGCTGGTAAAGTAAAAATAAATCCACCTGTTGAAACACCTCCAGGATTTCGAGGTAAAATCCAGTATGATAAAGAAAAATGCATTGGTTGCCAACTCTGTTTAAAGGTTTGTCCCTCTGAAGCTATTGAATTTAAACCCGAAGATAAAAAGATTAAAATTTATCTAGCTAGATGCACTTTTTGTTCCCAATGTAACGATATCTGTCCTGTTAACTGTCTCAGCATGAGTAATGAATTTTTACTAGCTGATTCTAATTTATATTCAAAGGATTTGATTGTTGAATAGGTAAGATTTGATGAAAGTTATTTTCAAAGGCGTAGTACAAGGGGTAGGTTTTAGACCAACAATTTATAGAATAGCTAAAAAACTAGGTCTAAAAGGCTATGTTTTAAACAAAGGCTCAGAAGTAGAAGTAGTTATAGATAAAAATAAAGAGGAGTTTTTTAAAGAAATTAAAAAAAATTTACCATCAGTTGCTAAAATAACAGATATAATTATTTTAAAAGATGAAAGAACTTTTAATGATTTTAAAATTTTACATAGTAAAAAAGGTGAAAAACAGTCGCTAATACCTATTGATATAAGTATTTGTGATGATTGTTTAAAAGAATTATTTGATGAAAAAAATAAGCGTTTTCTTTTTCCTTTTACAAACTGCACAGTTTGTGGCGCTCGTTTCAGTGTCGTAAAAGATGTACCATATGATAGAGAAAGAACCAGCATGGATGAGTTTAAACTATGTAACTCATGTAAAAAAGAGTATGATCAACCCTTGGATCGAAGGTATCATGCACAAACTATTTCATGTCCGGTTTGTGGCCCTGTCTATAAATTATATGATAAACAAAAAAAAGACCTTGGACAAAAAGATGCAATAAAACGTTTTGCTTATCAAATTGACATAGGCAATATAGGTGTAATAAAATCCTGGGGTGGAATGCACCTATGCTGTAAAATTGATGAAATTAATCATTTTAGAAAATGGTATAACCGGCCACAAAAAGCATTTGCTGTGATGGTAAAAAACATAAAAACGGCAGAGAAATATGGTGAAATAACAGAGGATGAAAAACGACTTTTACTATCTAAAAACAAACCAATTGTTTTGGTTAAAAAGAAAAAAGCAGAAGAAATTTCACCAGGTTTAAACACAATAGGACTTTACCTTCCTTACACTGGTCTACATCATCTTTTATTTTCGTATCTGAAATCTGATGCACTTATTATGACTTCTGCGAACTTACCTGGTGAACCGATGATTATTACAAATGATGATGCTTTTTCTATTAATGCAGATGTTTATCTTTTACATAACAGGAATATCCCAAATAGAGTTGATGACTCCGTTGTTAGGCTTTGGAAAGGAAATATTTTTTTCATTAGAAAATCAAGAGGTTTTGTACCTGAACCAATATCTGTTTCTTATAATAACCGTATATTAAGTGTTGGTGCTGGTGAAAATATTTGTGGTGCAATATCTCATGATAAAAATGTTTATGCTACTCAGTATATTGGCAACTCAAAGTATTATGGAGTACTTGAGTTTCTGGAGAGTAGCTTGCGTCATTTGATGAAACTTACAATGAAAAAACAGGAACTTGATGCCGTTGTTCAAGATATTCATCCAGGTTATGATTCAAGAAAAGTTGCTAAGAAATTTTCTGATGAATTTTCTGCACCTATTTTTAATGTTCAGCATCATTGGGCTCATGCTGCATCGCTTTTAGTTGATAGAAATATTAGTGAAAGTGTTGTTTTGGCACTCGATGGACTAGGCTATGGTAATGATGGAACTTTTTGGGGTGGTGAAGTTTTGATTTCTAACTTTGAGGATTTCAAACGAGTTGGCCATTTAGAAAATATTCCTCTTTTGGGTGGAGATCAAGCAACAATTGATCCTAGGCGATTAGTTTTTGCAATTTTCAAAAAATTTGATATTGAAAGATTCTTCACAGATAATGAAGCAACAATTCTTTCTAAGATGATGAATAAATCTCCACAAACTAGTAGTCTTGGTCGTGTTCTTGATGCACTTTCATGCTATCTTAATATTTGCACAAAAAGAACCTATGATGGCGAACCTGCTATGAAACTAGAAAAATACTTAGATATTGGCAAGAATAAATATTCTTTTAATGTCGAAATTAAAAATGGTGTTGTTGGAACTATTGATCTTTTTAGACAATTAGACGAAAAGATAAATAAAACGCTTACAAAAAAAGAAAAAGCAGATTTTGTTTATTCCTTTGTAAATTCTATTGTTGATAAACTAACTGAAATTGCAATTGAGAATGCAGAAAATGAAGGTATTAAAAATATTGGTATAACTGGCGGTGTATCTTATAATATTCCAATCACAGAAATGGTAGAAAAAAAAGTGAAACAAGAGGGTTTAAATTTTATAGTTCACAACCGTGTACCTAATGGTGATGGTGGTATTGCTATTGGGCAAAATGTTGTCATAGGCAATAAAATAATTTAGTAATAAAATAATTTAGTATTATTGGGTCCATCTAATTAGACAATAAATCTTATCTAAAGAGCAAAAGCTAATTAGGCAACAATAATAAAATTTTATAAATTTGTGTTATCAAAACTTTATAAAATTTTCGGTATAGGGTGCTTTGTGTAATTATTTTTAAAGGACATAGTCCTTTAACATTTCTCAGGGATGGGAAATGCAAAGAACTAGTCCAAAAAAGATAGAATGGAGGAGGTATAAAGAAGTTAGTGTTCCATGGGC
>Ga0153916_10000437_pt1 | contig 27956 bp, 19 predicted proteins | sample Opewatmetagenome_FD_109642 | JGI IMG/M metagenome (GOLD analysis project Ga0153916, IMG submission 109642) | Freshwater wetland microbial communities from Ohio, USA - Open water 3 Core 3 Depth 4 metaG | ecosystem: Environmental > Aquatic > Freshwater > Wetlands | place: USA: Ohio, Lake Erie...
CCCGCTTTCTCCGAGCGGTTCACGCGGGAGGCCCGGGCCCTGGCCAAGCTCATCCACCCGCACATCGTGGCGGTCTACGACTTCGGCCAGACGCCAATAACTCCCCTCGCCCCTGAGGGGAGAGGGGCCGGGGGTGAGGGCCAGTTGTACTACTTCGTCATGGAGTACGTCGACGGCGTGAACCTGCGGGAGATGCTCGCCGCCGGGCACCTCCAGCCCCGCGAGGCCCTGGCCATCGTCCCGCAGATCTGCGAGGCCCTTCAGTTCGCCCACGACGAAGGGATCGTCCACCGCGACGTCAAGCCGGAGAACGTCCTGGTGGACCGCAAGGGCCGGGTGAAGATGGCCGACTTCGGCCTGGCCAAGCTGCTGGGCATCCCTGCGGGTCCCAAGACCCTGACGCGAACCGGCCAGGTGATGGGCACGCCCCACTACATGGCCCCCGAGCAGATCGAGCACCCGCACGACATCGACCACCGGGCCGACATCTACGCCCTGGGTGTGGTCTTCTACGAGATGCTCACCGGGGAGCTGCCCCTCGGCCGGTTCGAGCCCCCCTCCCACAAGGTCCGCATTGACGTGCGCCTGGACGAGGTCGTGCTGCGGACGCTGGAGAAGGAGCCGGAGCGGCGCTACCAGCACGCCAGCCAGGTGCAGACCGACGTGGAGGCCATTGCCCGGGGCCCCGCGCCGCCTCCGCTTTCGCCGGCGCCGGCACCACCGCCGACCCAGGCCGGCCTGGAAGCGGCTCGGGCCCAGGTGACCGGGCCGGCGATCGGCCTGATCGTCACTGGCGCCCTCCACTTGGCGGCCCTGTTGCTGCTGGTCGTATTACTTGTCCCCCCGGCTCTCAGGGCGAGACGGCATGCCTCGCAGATGTCCAGGGGGGGGGTATCTGACACGGGCAGTCCCGGGGCCCTGGCGCCAGGAAAAGAAGACATCCGCATCGTCGCGCGGTCGGAGCCGGGCACCGAGCCTGAATGGGTGTCGGTGGAAGTTGGCTCCCAGTCTTCAAACTGGGCGATGATCCTCGTGCCGGGGCTGTTCATCCTGCTGTTGACGGTGGGCGTGCTGCCCGGGCTCGTGATCCTCGTCGGCGCGGTGAAGATGATGCGGCTCAGCTCGTATCGCTGGGCGACGGCCGCAAGCATCGTGGCTCTCCTGCCTACTCCCATCTGGCTGCTCGGCCTGGCCATGGGGATCTGGTCGCTCGCGGTACTGAGCCGGCCGGAGGTCAAGGCGGCGTTTGCGGCCCAAGCGGCCGGGGCGCAGCGGGTCGGTCTAAGCGGCGCCAAGCCGCAAGGCGGCTCGTGGCTCGGCTGTCTCGTGGCGGCGATCCTCGTGCTGCTGGCCGTGCCCGCCGGCCTGCTGGGGCTGGCGCTCTTGTACCGGTTTGCAGCCGGGCCCAACCCCCCGCTAAGACCCGTGCCGCAGGCAGCCGAGAAGTGGCAGGTGCGGGCGCCAGGGTCGTCTGACGAACCCGCGAGCGTGCTTCCGGCGCCGGAAAAGCTGCCGCAGAAGGAGCCCGCCGGGCAGAAGTCGCCGGAGACAGAACCAACGCAGACAAAGTCGCCTGAGCGGGAGCCGCCGGGGAAAGCACCTTCGGTACCTCGGTGAGGGGTCGGCAATCGTTCCCGCATCAGTTCGTCCCGAAGGGACGTTTGAAAGGACATCAATTGTCCCTACGGGACAACCCGATGCCCCAACCACCGGGAACCCAGCGATGAATCGCTGGGCTATTCTCAGGCGCCCCTGGCGGGGCGCATGGGGCCGAACAGGGCCAACAAGCGAAACCTCGATGGCGAATCGGAGTCGCACATGCCCGGGAAAAAGGCCGCATTCTGAGGCGGTCCTACTGGGAAAGCCCGCTCCAGGCCGTGCCCGGCTTCCACACGAAAAGGTCCCAGTACTTGCGTTCCAGGGCGTAGGGGTCGATCGGGTCGCGGGCGAGGTCGAACGATGGGGGCAGCACGCCGTAGCGTTTCAGCTCCCGGACGTACTCCGGCCGCGGACGGAAGCCGGGCATGTCGAACCGCTTGATCTCGTCGAGCCGGCGGCGGCCCGCCTCGCACATGGCCAAGAGCAGGCGGTAGTCGGGATCGCCCTTAGCCGCGAAAACCGCGGCGCCACTGCCTGGGGCCGCGCCGGTGCCTAAGGCGGCACTGCTGCCTGGGGCGGCGGCCGCCGACCGGCAGAGGCCGTATCCCCCCGCCGCCTTGGCCAGCGGCGCCAGCAGGATCAGCGATTTGTCGGGCCGGGTGAGGTTGAACACGATGTGCCGGCTGTGCCGCAGCCGCGGATCGTTCATGTCGGGGCACCAGAAGCTCAGCCCGATCTCGTCGGAGAGGGTCCGCGGGACGGGATGCTCCCGGTCGTTGTGGCAGGCCGCGCAGCGGCGGGGGAAGACCTCCTGGGCGGCGCGGGTCTGGGGCCAGTCGGCGTCGTTTTCCAGGACCTGCTCGTTTTTCTGGTACCCGCCGATCATCCCCGTGCCCAGCGCGGCGTAGGTCCCGGGGTAGGGCGCGCCGGCGTCGAGCCAGAGCCGCACTGCCTGCCGCTCTTGGGGCGAAACCTTCACGCCGTAGTGCGAGGGCTCGAGCATCTTCACGAGCCGGCTGCCGCCGCTCCCCAGGGCCCGCGGCGGATAGTTGCTCCGCGGGTAGTTTCGCCCGTCGGCCACCTGTTTCCACACGACCAGGGTGTAATAGCTGTGGGAGAACATCGGGCCGCGGTCGCCGGTGAGGATCACCCCGCCCTCGCGCTTCGGGTAGTCGTGGCAGGGAAGGCAGTGGTGGTCCAGGACCGGCTGGACGTCGCGGGGAAAATCGGGGACCTCCGGCGCGCCGGGGATCGGCTCGATGGGCCTGGGAGGGCGGCGGGCAGCCAAGGGGAGCCGCGCCTTCCGCGCCGGCGGCGTCACGACCCGCTGCTCGTGGCAGCCTACGCAGCCCATCGTCTCGCCGGGCTCGACCGACGTGAAGCGATCGGCGCCGACGGCCGGCTCGCTGACCTTGACGATGAATCCCGCGTTACCGCCGCTTGCCGCCCGGCAAGCAGTGCGGGCTTCCCCGCCGGACCGCTCCGTTTGCGAGTGCCGCTGCCCGGATGACTACGCTACTCGTGCGGGCGGACCTCGGGGAACTGCTCCTTCGCTGAGCGAAGGGATCGCTCGCACCAAACGGCCAAGTCCTCCAACTTGTCTTCGACCTGCAACTGCCAGCACTCGGGGTGTTCGTTGCCGTTCCGCCAGCCCCCCATCCCAAGGTGTATTCGCGGAACGTCGACCGCCGCAGGACTCACAGATGCACCGATTTCCTCAAGTGCATTCGGCTCGGCGGAGGGAAGCTCCTCCAATGCTTCAGTCTCATGTGTCGGGGGAATTCGAGGTACTCTGGGCGCATACGAGGTCATCGCCATCGCAGCGTCAAAGTGCCAGTGTGGCTGCGCGGCCTTTCCGCCGCGGTGCCGTACTTGGTCCCATTCCGCCCGGAAGATCTGCTGTTCCTCTCCCAGTCGGCCGACCTTTCCCCAGTAGAACGTCCAGCTTGCTCCCACTAGCTCGAATTTTCCTACGTCAATACACTTCCACTCCTCGTACCAACCTGCCCATGGTTGGTCGTCCTCCATGTCCCAGCCAGCAAGTGGGAGAACAGGACATGGTACGCCGCGTCTGCGTCGCGCGTACACCACTCCAACGGGGTCGCATACGTGAAAGCCGAACGTTCTCGGGGGCCTGAGAGTACGCCAATCGGTAGGCTTAAGATCCGGGATGAACCTCACCCTCCGTTCGAGCGTCCGTTCAAGGCGATCGAGAATCTCCTGATGCAGGGTAATGATTTCCTGCCTTGACGCCATTGTAGGTCGATTCCCGATCAACGTCCGGAAGGCGGATCAATCCACGAGCCCGTGGGTGCGCCATAGGCCCGGGCAGCCAACTCATCAATGGTACCCATCAACTTCGTGTCACCAAGATCTCCGCGGTGGATGCGTCTTCCTGCGTCCGCCAGCTCCTCAAGAAGCATCGCGGTGACGCGAAGATCATCCAACAGGTCCGGCAGAAACACGCGGTTCACGAACCGCGTCGACAAGTTGAACTGTCCCCCCTGTACGCGCGGGCAGAAGGCCTCGAGCAAGCTCTCGAACACGCGGCTATTCACAATTCCCAGATAAGCCCAAGGCAGCAATGGGCGGTAGAAAGATCTGTCGCGCTTGCCACCGACGTGCGTCGGCTTAGGCTTCTGCGTCGTTCCGTTTCTCTTCCACAACCAGACGTAGCCCTGAACAACAGCGTACTCTCCCATGTCATCATACGCGAAGCTGCCTCGGTACCCGAAGTACGAGGTAACAATCTTCGGCTTTCGGGTCCACTGCCAATGACGCTCGCGAATCAGTAGCCACCAGGAATCGGGGTCAATGCCCCGTCTCTGCTTGAGTGCGTCGGCATTTGGCGCGAGCCAGCCTGCGTAGTACTTTGGTACCTCCGATTTGACCTCGCCATCGGTCTTCAGGAGGATCCCGGTGGTCCCGTAGGGATAGAAGACGTACCTAGATGGGGAAATCGTCCCGTTGCGAATCGTGGAATTGCCCGCAACGGGACGAAAGAACTTCCGCTCGCGTTTGGGAAGCCCCTTCAACTCTTCGGAAGACAATACAAAAGCCTTGTTAAGACCGGTGCGAATGCCTTGGTGAACTCTGAAAAGGTCGCCAACGGTCGTCATCCCCGTTTCCGAAAGCGATTCCACCAACTGCATGGACCGACGAGCGCGAGGCATCCAACTCGCGGACGAGAGTACGGACTCGCCAACGTCAAACATCTCCCAGCCCTGATCCTCATCACTCGGACGGGAGTCCTGCCGGAGGCCTCGCAACGCGACCTCCTCTCGACCGGTCTTCGCGAAAAGGACTTTCGTGGACCTGTCCAGAGGGGGTTCGTGGGGCGCCTTTCGGCGCAGGACGAGCATCCCAGGCTCCACCATGGATTCCCTGAAGAAACTGTAACCCTCAAACCTTCCCAGAAGCAGCACGTCGTACTTGGTAGCCAGTGCCTTGCGCCACGTCAGGCCTGACTCCGTCTCAAAGAGCGGAGCGGGCATGACCGAGGCGAGGACAGCCCCGTTGTCCAGACTGCCGGCACCTTTCCAGATGAAGGCCATGGCCATGTCGACTCGACCAGTACCGAGTTCTCCCAGGACTGTCTTCACGGCCTGCCTGTCCTCGTCTGCGGTCAGCCTTTCCCAGGGGACAAATGGCGGATTCATGAGAATGAGATCCGGATGGCCCCAGTCGTTTCGGAGCGCATCAACCTCCTGAATATCAACATCCACCGAGATCCGTTCCGCCTCGGCCTTTGCACGCCCAAGACAGAACTTGGCAATGGCACAAGAGACCGTCGATGTATCAAAGCCTCTCAACTTCAGCGATCCGAAGTATCCTCGAGAAATCAACTCCCGTAAGGCTTCCTGAAGGAACACGCCCGATCCGCAAGCAGGATCCAGAACTTCTATCGAGGCTTTCGCGCGAAGAACGTCCCAATTGGCCCCTATTGCCTGCTCTGCCAATGCTCGAGCCAAGATCGTTGGTGTGAATCGGACGTCTCGCGTCAAGATGCCACGCGGCATTAGGTCCGATGCTAAGCCGGGCAAGTTCAATTGCCGCGATTCGCGCTCCAAACGCAAGTGCGCTTCCTGGTAGAGTTGACCTGCTGCATGTCGAAGCAGTAAGTCGGGCTCAAGACGGCATTGCGTCAACGGTTCCGGGAGAAGAAAGTACGCGAACAGGTCCTCGCCCAGGATGGTATCGACCACCGGCTTTCGATTCCGGAAGTCCTGCCCCCCGAGCAGTTCGATTTCAGATTCCTTGAAGAGGGGCAGGGCTTCTTTCAGCGATCGGCATCTTGACCAGTCCTTATCCTTTATTCGGCCAGCCCGCACCGCATCGGTACCGAGCAACAGAGCGTTCAACACGCGAATGGAATCAAGCCCTTTGTCGCCGCGGAGGGAATTCCGGATAGTCCGGAATGCGCGTAGTACGAATAGTACGACATCGTCAAAACCAGGTGAGGGAGCCTTGGTAAGGATGTCGAGAAGCCCTACTGCCGCCTGAGGATTCCTCGCCAGTCGGAAGTGTCGCACGGCCGGGGAGTCCCACCGTCGCAGAAACATCTCCTCGCGTCGTTTGTCGATTATAAGGGTGTGCCGCAGGTTTGCAGACCAGGACCACGAAAGAGGTTCCTGCTCGTGGACAAACCCCTCCTTGTCAGTCACAGAAAGCGCGAAGCTCGCTGCGTCTCCGTCAACCAGGACTGCGTGTTCGCCCGCGACCCTTTGGGCGCCACGCCCGAACATCGGGACACAGACGAGCCCAAGGGTTCGTGCCCACGAGGCGGGGAGAATCGGGTTCCATTCCCAAGTATTGGCCATTGCACCCGCCGATTCAAAAGAGGACTGACCCCTCGTGTTGGGGGTAGCCGTATCTACACATCGCTTATTATAGCGCCATCCGAGGGGCTGCGGAAGAGCGGCTACGCTTCCCGGACGATCTGGAGCCCGAGGGCCTTGCCGAACTCCACGAGCGGCTCCTGGACGTCGCCGTAGACGGTCACGCGGTGCCAGCCGAAGCGGTCCCACTCGTGGAACAGCTTGCCCACGTCGCCGCGGACCTCGCCCAGGAGCTGGGTGCGGCAGCCGCGGTCGGCGTCCAGGTTGCCCACCGCCTTGGCCTGGTGGATGACCATCTTCTTCTGGGCGACGCTGGTGCGGAAGGTGGTGGTCATGTAGCCTTCGGGGAGGAAGGACTGGGCGCAGCAGCCGCGCGGGTCGCGGTTGTGGAGCGTGCGGATGCGGAACTTGTTCGACTCGCCCTTGGGGCCGAAGACCTTGGTCAGCGCCATGCAGTGGGAGTAGACGATCTGGTTCTTCGAGGTGTCCAGGGCCGGATCGGAGACGTAGCCGGCCCGGCCGGTGAGGATCCGGCCCATCAGCGTGCTCACCGAGTCGTCGGGCATGGCCTCGCACACGCCCTGGCTGCCGTCGTTCAATAGCTGCATGAACCCCAGGCAGGGGTAGGCGGGGAGTTGGCCGCTGGCGAAACCGCCCAGGCAGTTCATCGTGATGCTATCGGTGCCGTGCTGCTTCAACAGGGCGAGCATCGCCAGGTAGACGCCGCCGGCCTTGGCGATCCACGCCGCCGTGGCCTCGACGACCTTGTCGGCCCGGGCGGACCAGCGGCGGCCCCACTCGGCCGCCTCGTCGCGATCGACCTTGTCGTAGAGGGCCTTGAACTGGTCGAAGCCGACGTAGATCGCCCTGGTGCCGAGGAACTCCTGCTCCTGGCCCGACGGCCCCGCCCCCACGATCAGGAACCGCGACTGGCGGAGCCGCTTGACGCATTGGCCGATCTCGGCGAGCGGGACCTTGTCCTCGACACATTTCATCTCCCCGGCGGCGGCGAAGGTGCGGCGATAGACCTCCTCGCACCGCTTGGCGAAGGAGGCGGGGGTCGTGCCCGGCTGCTTCACGTCGGCAAACAGCCGGGCCACGGCCACGAGGTCCTCGGGCCGGGTGGTCGAAACGGCCGCGACCGGGAGCCCCTGCCGGGAAAGGCTGCTGTAGCCCACCAAAAAAACGCCCGAGCCCCCCAGGTACTCGTCGGCCACGAGCGTCGGCTTGCCGAGCTTGCCGATCCCGACCAGCACGCCCGTCAGGCCCCAGTTGAGCGTGACCGTGTAGACCAGGTAGCCATCGACCGCGTCCTTCATGGCGATGGCTTTCCGGGCGTCGCCGGGCTGTTGCACGACGACGGGGAGGAACTCGATCCCCGGGCAGCCCTGCCGGAGCAGCTTGAGGATCTCCTCGTGGCGGCCCGCGCAGTCATAGCCCGGGTACGGCCAGATCTCCCGCTCGGCACTGTTGGAGAGGAAGACCACGGCGACGCGGGTTTTCTCCTCCTTCGGCTGCCCCGCGGTGCCGGCCATCGGCCCCAGCGCGCCGGCCGCCGCTGCGGCAGCCCCGCACCCCTTGAGAAAGCCTCGCCGGCTGATCCCGTGACCGCACCCGAGACATGAAGCAGGATGACGGCCGCTTGACATCGGTTTCTCCTTCCAGGAGCAAGAGGCGGATTACTTCTTCGTCCACTGCGCTTCCCAGGCTTTCCAGACCTTCATCGAGCGCTCGAGGTGCTCGCGGGCGTCGCCGGGGATGCCGTAGCACATCAGCCCGATCGGGCCGCGGTAGCCGATCTCGCGGAGCGTATCGAGCAGTTGTCGGTTGTCGAAGTCGCCCTGGTCCAGCGGCTGGATCAGGCCGTTGGTCCAGGTTTTCGAGCCGAGCTTGGCCCCGTTGATCGTGACGGCGAAGATCCTCGCGGCGTTCTCGCGGAGCACGGGCCGGTAGTCCTTCTCTCCGTCGACCATCAGCCAGTGGCAGAGGTTGAAGTTGGCCCCGACCTGCGGATGGTCGACCTTCTTCACCACCCGGAGTGCGAACAAAAGGCTCTCCGTCCAGTCGCCGGTGTGGTGATAGATCGAGATCCGCAGTCCGCTCTGGGCGGCCAGGTCGCCGAGCTGGCGGAGGATCTTGACTGCCGGCTCTTCGCCCCGCGGGTCGCCCGGCGGGAAACCCCGCAAGAGCACCGAGATCGTCACCGGCCGCCCGTTGAGCTTGCGGATCGCCTCGGGAAGGCGGGGATCGTAGGGCGGGGCCTTCGGGTCCACGTTGACCGAGGCGTGGAGCAGATAGACTTTCAGTCCGGACTGGTCGAGCGTGCGGAGGTTCTCGGCCAGGCTCTCATCGAGCCAGAGGGGATAGCCGGCGCCGTTGAAGCCCAGCTCGCGGAGCATTTGGGCCTGCTCGGGAATCGATCGCTTCTTGGCGTCGTGCGTGTCTACGCAGAAGCCGTAGAGTTTCGGCGCCCAGGGTGCCCGGGCCGCCTCGGGCGACGGGCGAGGCGCTTCGGCGCGGCCGCTCGTCGCGAGCACGAGGGCGCCGAGCGTCATCCCCGCGACCGCCAGGACGTTCCACGCAATCTTTCGCATCGTTGCCTGTCTCCTTTTCTTACGAGCCACTTGTGGCCGGGCTTGGGCGGCGCAATACCACGGGCCGCAAGCGGCCCCGCTACACGGAAGTTGCATTACTTTTCTGAGGACCAACAAACCTGATTGCCCGCCGACCATTGTCGCCGCTGGACCGCGCCGCCGCAAGCCGGCGCGGTCCCCCAGGACGTGGTTCCGCCGAGTGCGGGTCGTCAGCAGGATGACCGGGCCGGCGTCACTCGATCCGCTCGACACGGCTGATCGATTGGCCGCGGGCGTAGCGGGTGCGGATCGCCTCCCCGGTCTCCAACTGGCTTGCGTCGCGGAGGACCCGGCCGTCCCGGACCCGCTGGGTCAGGCTGTAACCCCGCCCGAGAACGGCCAGGGGGCTGAGGGAATCGAGGCGGGCGGCGGCCGAGTCCGCCTGCTGCCGCCCGCGGCCGAGGTGCTGCCGGACCGCGCGGAGCGTGCGGGACTCGATCTCGTCCAGCCGCCGCGCCAGGTCGAACAGGCGATCCAGCGGGCGGCGGAAGACGCGATCTTCTGCCACCCCCTCCAGCCGGCGCCGGCCCGCCGCGAGCCGGCTCCGCAGGGCCGTCGCCGCCCGCCCCTGGTACTGCCGCAAGAGCTGGGCCGCCTCCTCGGCCGAAGGAGCGATCCGCTCCGCGGCCTCGCTGGGCGTGAGCGCCCGGACGTCCGCCGCCAGGTCGGCCAGGGTGACGTCGATCTCGTGTCCCACGCCGGAGACGACCGGGAGCCGCGAGCCGTAGATCGCCCGAACCACGATCTCCTCGTTGAAGGCCCATAGGTCTTCCAGGCTGCCGCCCCCGCGGATCACGGCCAGGCAGTCGATCGGTGTCGCAAGGCGGTTGACCAGCCCGATCGCGGCGGCGATCTCTTCGGCGGCGCCGGCCCCCTGGACTCGGACGGGCACGACCAGCACGTCGATCGCCCGCCACCGCCGGCGGAGCACTTCGAGGAAGTCGCGGATCGCCGCCCCGGTGGGACTGGTCACCACGGCCACGCGGCGGGCGAACCGCGGCAGGGGGCGTTTTCGCACCGGGTCGAAGAGCCCCTCCCGGGCCAGCCTCGCGTGGAGCTGCCGCAGCGCTAGCTCCAGCGCCCCGATCCCCCGCGGCTCGATCCGGTCGACGATCAACTGGTACTTGCCCCGCGGAAGATAGACGTCGAGGTGCCCGTGGCAGATCACCTCCAGGCCGTCGTGCAGGTCGAACCGCAGGCGGCCGGCGGTGCCCCGCCAGATCACGGCGCCGAGCTGCGCGTGCTCGTCCTTGAGCGTCAGGTAGCAGTGGCCCGACTGCGGCCGGGCCAGGTCGCCGATCTCCCCGGCAACCCAAACCGCGGGAAAGGACGTCTCCAGCAGGTTCTTGATGCGGAGCGTGAGCTCGGAGACCGAGAGGACCGGCTCCTCGGAGGATTCTCGCGGATCGTCGTCAGGAAGCAAGTTGCCGGGCATTCGCGGTACCGCCCCTTGCGATTCAGCCCTCGTTACGGCGCTCCGCGTCGTAACGCGCGTTCGGACGCTCCTAAACCTCGTTACGACGCTCCGCGTCGTAACGCGCGTTCGGACGCTCTGCGTCCGGGATTGACGTAACCTACTGCATCAGCGTTTGCTCGCCTCCAGGGACGCGGAGCGTCCGGACCGTGCGTTCCCACGCGGGAGCGTGGGAACGAGGACAAGACGGGCTCGACCGTGAACTGTCCGACCCGCGGCGTCCCCGACTCCGCCCAGGCTTCCGCCTCGTCGCACAGGCGGTTCTGCAACTCTTCAATCCGCCGGCGGAAGTGTTCCAGGCCCTCGCGGTCCAGGTCCGGCGGGACGTGGATCTCCGGGCTGACCACCGCCCGGGCCCGCGAGTAGGGGCGCGGAATGGCAAACTGGTCCCACGCGCTGCGGACCCGCCACGGACGCTCGTAGCCAAAACCCATCACCACCAGGGGAAGACCCAGTTTCGAGGCCAGGTAGATCGGTCCCGGGGCCATCCGGCGTCTCGGCCCGCGTGGACCGTCGGGGGTGATGGCCAGGTGCATCCGCCGGCTCTTCCGCAACAGCTCGCGCAGCGCGGACACGCCGCCGCGCTGGGTGGAGCCGCGGACGAAGTCGAAGCCCAGTTGCCGCGCCACCCGCGACAGCACCTCCGCGTCGCGATGCCGGCTCAAGAGCATCGTCAGGTTGCAGTGGCCGCGGAGGTAGAGGGGAAGCAGGATGTATTCGTGCCAGACAAGGTAGATCTTCTGGCCGCGGCAGAGGGGGGACGCGAGGTCCGTGGCCCGATCGTAGCAGGCGGCCTTGCAGTCGAGCGTGCCCATCCACGCCCGGATCGCCGCCGCTCCCAGAAGACCTCCCAGCTCCAACAGCAGCGGACTCTGGATCTTCATGGCGCGGGCCAATCCCCCGAGAACACTTCCACGGCCGGGCCGGTCATGTAGACGTGCCGGTCGTCGGCCCAGTGGAGTTCCAGGTCGCCGCCGGGGAGGTGGGCGAGGATCTTCCGCCCGGTGCGCCCGGCCAGGGCCCCCGCCACGCAGACCGCGCTGGCCCCGGTGCCGCAGGCCAGCGTTTCCCCCGATCCCCGCTCCCACACCCGCACGCGGACCTCACCCGGCGAAAGCACCTCGACGAACTCGGCGTTCACGCGGCGGGGGAAGTGCGGATCGACTTCGATCTTCGGTCCGACCTGGAGGACCCAATAATCGCTAAGCTCCTTGAGGAAAATCACGCAGTGCGGATTGCCCATCGAGACGCAGGTGACTCGAAGCTCCCTGCCGCGGACCTTGAGCGGGGCGTCGACGACGGGGCATCCGGGCAGGGTGGGATTGCCCGGCAAGGTCGTGGGGACCTGCTCCGCGGCGAGGATCGGCTCCCCCATGTCGACGCGGACCCGCCGGACCCGGCCGTCGGCAATCTCCAACTCCAGCGCGAGGGTCCCGCGGCCGGTCTCGATTTGCAGCGTCGGCTTGCGGGCCAGGCCGTGGTCGTAGAGGTACTTGGCGACGCAGCGGATCGCGTTGCCGCACATCTCCGCCTCGGAGCCGTCGGCGTTGAACATCTGCATCCGGGCATCCGCCCCCGACGTCGGGAGGATCAGCACCAGACCGTCGCCGCCGACGCCGAAATGGCGATCGGAGACCCGCCGGGCCAGCTCGGCCGGGTCCGCGGGCGGAGGCTCGTGGAAGCAATCCACGTAGACGTAGTCGTTGCCCGCCCCCTGCATCTTCGTGAAACGCATCGATCGGCTCCCCAGAACACCTGCCAAGACCGCATTTTACGGGCGCAAGGACCCTTGGACAAGACGGGCTTGGCCGGCGGAACAGCGAAGGGGTCGGGAGTCGTTTTCCATGTCGGCGAGAGAGTCAATCTAATACTCAAAAGCCATTTCCGCCGACATGGAAAACGACTCCCGACCCCCTTGGTCAACCCTTGGTCAACGGCGCGTCACCCGGTCAAGTCGAGCAGCGTGCCGCGCTGGCCGCTGGCGTCTTTGCTCTGGAGGGGGACGGGAGGCGGCTCGTCGGCCGCGGCGGGCGTGTTGGGGCGGGCCGGCTCCTCCCACAGGCGGCGGCCGTCGGCGTCGCGCTCCGCCGCCTCGTGGTCCTCGCCGTCGGCCTCGCCGATCCCCGCCGCGTTCTCGGCGCGGAGATCGTTGCTCACACGCCGCTCGTGGTTGCGGACGTCCTGCTGGGCCCGCTCGACTTCCGAGCCCGCCGTCTGGGCCAGGGGTGCGCCCGCCGCACCGGCCGCCAATCCTCCGAGGGGACCTACGCTCATGAGAAACCTCCACGGCTCGGGTGTTCTCACGTGGCGGAAGAACGTGGTGTCGTAGTTCGACGCAAAGCGACGAAACCTCCTTGGAAGTCTAGGTCACGGTTTCTTGGGGAGCCGCCGCCCGAGCAGGCCCTGCCCGGCGCCCTCCGGGAGGATCCCCAGCGGGGCAAGGCCGTTGCGCTCCCGTTCCGCCCGCAACTGCTGGATCGCCTGGTTGACGGCGGGGAGCGGCTCGCGGCGGGTTTCCGGGTTTTGCAGGGTGCCGGTCACGCGGATCTGCATGATCTGCTGGCTGGCGCCGCCGAGGATCTCGCCGAGGATCGGCACGCTCCGGTCGCTGCGCCCCACCACGGAGTGGAACACCAGGTTGACGTTTCCCTGGAAGTCCATCTCCCCCCGCGTGCCGACGAGGCTGATCGCGTCGCCGTTGAAGTTGAGGCGGTCGAAATAGAGCCGGCCGTGCTCGACGTGGAAATCGATGTCGCTGGAGCAGAAGGCGGACTTGTCGGGGCGGCGGATGCTGAGGATCTTCAGCAGGGCGATCATCAGGGGGATCTCGTAGATGTCGGCGTCGCGCAGCGCGACGCTCCCCCGCCCGACCAGCGAACTGGCGCTCCGCCCCTCCCCCTGCAAGCTCACCTCCGACCACATCTTCCCCTGGAGATTCTGGCGGCCGGGGATGAGGTCCTGGGCGCAGCGGGCCAGGTCCGCGTCCTGAAGGCTGGCATAGATCACGTAGCGGGGGCTCGGCCCGAGCGCGATCTTGGCGTCGCAAAAGACCGTGCCGCCGAAGAGCTTTGCCGAGAGGGACGCGGGCTGCTGGCCAGCGGGGCCGGGCGCGGCGGCGCGGCCAAAGGGAGGCGCGTGGTCCCATGCCCCGAACAGCACCCGCTGGTCGTCGATCCACACCGGCCCGCGGACCTGGGTGAACTGCAAGTCCTTGTAGCTCACCGAGTCCACGTCCAGCTCGCCGCGCGAGCGGAAGCGCTCGCCGTCGTGCTCGCCCACCAGCCGCAGCGCGCCGCTCAGGCCGTCCAGCCTGAGGCCGAGATCGAGGTCCAACTGCTGGAAGCCGATTTCCAGGTTCCATTGCGACGTGAGGGGATCGCCCGGATTGCCGCCGCGGCCCAGCGCCAGCGCGCCCTGGCCGCCGCGGAGATAGATCGGCCCGCCGGGATTCAGCTCGGCGACCGCCCTTTTCAACAGCGCCGGGAGGGCCTGGACGAGCTCGCGGTCGAAGCGGACGCGGTCCACGGCGAGGTTGTCGAAGCGGAACCGCCAGCTCCCGTCGGGGAGGAAATCGCCCTGGCCGCTGGTGGCCACCTCCACGTTGTCGTGCTTGCCGCGAAACCCCTTCAACGTCGCCTGCCCGTCGCGATATTCGAGCACCCCTTGAAGCCGGTCGAGGCGATAGGGGAAACGGACCGGCTGGATCGAGGCCGTCTCGCTTCGCGGCTCCGCCTTGAAGGCGACGTTGAGGCGGCGGCTGGCGGGCTCGTAGAGGATCTCGGCGTCGCCAAGATCGAAGGTTCCCTGCGGCCGGAAATCGTCCCAGACCTGCCGCATTGCCGGCGGCAGGGCGTTGCGGAGCTCCTCCTCGAAGCGAACGTTGCTGCCCCCCAGCCACAGGTGCAATTGGCTCCCCTCGGCCAGCGAATCGAGATCGCCGCGGCAGGCGATTGCGCCGGCGTCGTTGGCGCCTGCGAGCTGGTGGGCCGTCCAGTGGTCGTCGAGCATCTCCAGGGTGCCGCGGATGTTGGAGATCGGGTAGGGGAACTGCTTGTACCGCATCGCGCAGTCGTTGAGCTCCGCGGCGAGCCACCGGTGCCAGGGCTCCTCGGCCCGGTCCCGCCACACCTTGGCCGAGAAATCGATCGTCCCCCGCGGCTCCAGCGAGCGGATCACCGCCTGCGCCTTTTCCGGAACGGCGCCCAGCAGCTTCTCGTCCAGCGGCAGTCTCTCGCCCTTGGCCGTGACCCAGCCGCAGGGCGCCCCGAGCGGGTTCTGGATCTCGGCCACCAGCCGGATCGATTGGCTCCCGCTGTAGCCGGTCAGGTTGGCCGTGAGCACGTCGTCCTTGAGCTCCAGCGTGCCGCGGGCGTGCTCGAGGCGATAGGGAAACTTGTGGTAAGTGAACGACGCGTCCTGGCAGCGGACCGTCAGCTCCGGCTTCCAGCGGCGGCCGTCGTAGTCCAGCTTGAAGTCGGCGTTGATCTGGCCGCTCGGAAGGTAGTGGAACCAATGCCTGCGGAGCGCGTCCGGGAGGATGTCGACCAGGGAATCGTCCAGCTTGAGCTGCTTGATTTCTCCCTCGAGCACCCGCGGGGAACACTCCCCGTAGCCGCTCACCCGGCCCGACAGCTCCAGCGTCGCCTGGTCGCAGCGGGCGGAAAACCGCTTGACCCGGATTCCCTCGCGGTCCAGGTCCACCGTCGCCTCCACGTCGCTGAGCGAGTGCGGCAGCCGCGGATCGTCCAGCCGGCCCTGGGCCAAACGCGCGGAAACGGCGAAATCCAGGGGCGTCTCCTCGTCGGGGTCGTAGCGGGCCTGGAAGTCCAGCCGCGCGTCCCCGCGGAGCGAGCGGAGGTGTGCAAGCGGCGCCGCCCACTCGGGCGGCAAGGCGTCGCGGAGCTCCGGCGAGATCGCCACCGACGCCACCGACCCGCGGATCGTCCATCGCGGCTGGTGCGGGTCGACCTGCCCTTCGATCTCGGCCCCCCGCAGCAGGTCCCCGGTGAACGTCCCGCGGAACGAGCGCATCCTCGGATTGGCGCCCGGATCGGCGGTCTGTTCCGATCCCGCGATCGCAACGTTCAATTCCCGCAGCGCGAGCGTCCCCCCCGGCGTGCAAAGCTCGATCGTTCCGCCGTCGATCTCGACCGCGGGCGACCTTCCCGTGGACGCCGGCAAGGGGAGCAACGCGGCCGTGCTCCAGGTGCCGTCGGCAAGAAGGCTCGAGCGGAGCGTCGGCCGGCGGAGGACGACCCAATCGACCTCCGGCTCCCCCTTGAGCAACTCCTCCAGCTCGGTCCGGCAGCTCAGGTACATCTCCTCGACGTACAGCAGCTCGGAATAGGGCTTCTCCAGCTCCGGCGCGACGATCTTCAGGCCCCGAACGGCAATCCCTTTGCCCTCGACCAGCTCCGCCGCGTGGACGGTCACCTTCAGTCCGGCGTAGTGCTGGGCGAGCTTGGCCTCGATCCGGCGGCGGACGACCTCGTCGACGCGGCGGAAGAGCTGCGGCAGGGCAAGAGCGCCCCCGATCAGCCCCGCCACCAGGCTGTACTTCAACAGGAACCAGCCGAAGTCGACCGCGCTCTTGACGATAGGAATCAACCCTCCCTGGCTGAGACGAAGGAAGAGAAGAAGGATGGGGGATAAAGGATGAAGGATGAAGGATGAATGTCGGGTGAAGTGGGGTGCCGAGCGGTCAGAGACTATGCACCACCCACGCTTCACTTTTCACTTTACACTTTGCACTGTTCACTTTTCACTCTTCCCTATACTCCCCTCCGTTCCCTTCCATGGTTTGCCCTGCACCGCTTATTTCCCTCCGCCCGCCGCCGAGAAACACGCGGCACAAGTGCCGCGGCTAAACGGCCTTCCGCTCTCTGCCCGTTGCCCCCTGCTTACTGCCCCCCGCCCGCTGCCCCCCGCCCACCACTCAGCGGCCGCGCCCGCCGCCAGGACCATCAAGGGGAGCATCGCCGGCTGGCGGTAGCGGATCGAGCTGACAAACACTGTGTGGAGCAGGCTGAAATACACGGCCGGGAGCCAGCAGAGGACGTACGGCCAGCCGCGGTGGGCCGTCCGGACCGCCCCCACCAGGGCCAGCAACAGCACCGGCACGTAGGTGGCCGCAATGGCCAGCCGCATGGGCCAGCTCGACAGGGAAGGCTCGTTGGGCCAGAGGTTCCACATCCGCACCAGCTTGATCCAGGCCAACTCGACGACCCGGCCCGGATTGTGCCGGGCCCAGGCCAGCGCCTCGTCGCGGAGCCGCCGGTCGAGCCGGTATTCGAGCGTATCGGCGGCGGTGCCGGTTTGGGCAGGCTGGCTTTCGGGATGAGCGTCCTGATCGCCGGGTGGGCCGGCCTGACGGCGGCGCTCCTCGTCGGCCAGTCGCTCGACAAACGACATTTCACTCGCCCCGGTCGCACGGGGATTCCATCCGTCGTAGAGGCTCGCCCCGACTTGGAGCGTCGTGGGCACGAAGTGGCCGGTGACCAGGGCGTTGCGGATCCACCAGGGCGTCATCGCCACCGCGAGGCCGACGAGCATCGCGGCGCCGAGGGCGAGGTGCCGCCCGCGGGGCTTGCCCGCCGCCAGCCCGATCGCCACGGCAAACGGCGTGAACAGGAGCCAACTGGGCCGCATCAAGGTCGCCAGTCCCGCAGCCAGGCCCGCCAGGCCGGCAAGCCAGCCGGCGGTCCGGGCCGAAGGCGCTTTCCAGGCGGCGATCCACAGGCCGAGCTGGAGGAGCATCAGCGGACAAAAGGGGGCCTCGCTGAGGACCAGCGCCCCGACGGCGATCGAGCCGGGATAACAGGCGGCAATCGTCGCGGCCAAGAGCCCTGCGCGGGCGTCGAACAGTCTCCACGCCAACCAGGCCACGCCCGCCACCGACAGACTATCGAGCACGGCACTGAGGGCACGGCCCCAAAGGACCGGCGGCCGATCGCCGGCCACCAGGAAGATCGGCGCCAAGAGGACCGGGTAGCCGGGCGTGCGAAAGACCCTCGCGCCGTCTTGGCCGAACCGGTACGGTTCTTCCCGCGCGACGCACCGGGCGAGCTCCCAGTAGCTTTCGCTGTCGCCGAACAGGAAGGGGCCTTCCAGCCGGGATTGCCACCACCAACCCGCTGCCAGCCGCACGGCGAGGGCCGCCACAAGCACCAGCGCGAGCGGTTTGAGGGCTGGAGACTTCATCGGCGTGGACGGCCCTGAAGGGAGGCAACGGGAACTTGGGTCTGGAGTTGGACTTCGGTACGTGCGAGAAGTCCGGGAAACGGGCGAGGCATGGTACTTTGCTTTGGCGGTCCAGGTCAAGGCGGATCGAGACCGATCCACCCGTGCGGGTGGATAAGATCAGGGCAGCCGAGGGTGTATGCCGGAGGTGACGGCCCAGAACGCAGGGCCGGCTGTGCCGGCCGCCCGGCCAAGGACAATCATACCCGCCGCACGAGGGGAATTTGGGGGCCCCACCCGCTTTCCCGCAGAGTCCCGCCCGCGGGACTCCTTGATCGATGCCCGCCGGTAGGCCATGATACTGCAAGCTTTGGGCGGTGGCGGCACTGCTAGCACCGTGCCTGGGGCGAGGCAAGGGGGCGGCGAGCCGAGGGACGCGCACGTTTAGTTGCACTAGTAACGGGAGGAAACTATGGCTTCGAATCTACCGGATTATCTCGCAGCGGCTCAGCCCGTACCGCAGGAAAAGCGGGCTCCCTGGTACAAGAACATTGCGCAGACCTACGCCGGCGTGATGTTGTGGTACGTGTTCTGGCGCTCTCTGGCCGGTGCCGGCACGACCCCCGGCGGCGCGCTGGCCGCCGGGGTCTGGCACGCCGTGCTGGCAATCCTTTTGGCCGGGCTCATCTGTCACTTCCTGTTTTACCTGGTGCCCGGGCTGCTGGGGATGAAGACCGGGCTGCCGCTGTACGTGGTCGGCACGTCGACGTACGGCGCCCGAGGCGGCCTGTTCATGCCGGGTCTGCTGATGGGAGTGTTACAGTTCGGGTGGCTTGGGGTGAACGCGTGCATGGTCGCCGAAGTGCTGTGCAGGTGCTTTGGCGTGGGGATCGGCGAAGGGGGCGCAGTGCAAGTCCCGAACGCGACCCACGCCGTGATCGCCGTGGTGTTCGCCGCCGCGGCGGCCTTCATGGGACTGAAAGGAATTCAGTACGTCGCGCGGGTGGCCAGCTTCTTTCCCCTTATCCCGCTGGTGGTTCTCCTCCTGCTGTTCGTGCAGACCATGGGAGGCGTGGGCAAATTCACGCCCGACATGGTGACCCAGCCGGGTGCGAAAGCCGCCGCCGAAGCCGCCCCAACCGACCCCGCTGCCAAAGCCGAGGCGGCTGCGCCTCCGAGCAGGCCGCTCTCGACCGCCGCGGTGTTCTCGGTGTACTTGCTGCTGATCGGCGTGGTGGTCGGGTTCTTTGCCACCGCCGGCGCCGCGGGAGCGGACCTGGCAATGAACAGTCGCAACGCCCAGGACGTCCAGGCGGGGGGCCTCGTGGGGATCGCCTCGGCAACCCTTTTTGCCGGGGGGCTGGCCGTGCTGACCGTGGCGGGCGCCTACGGCGCCGGGCTGATCCCGGCTGCCAGCGACGCCAAGACTTACCTCGACCCCTTGCACCTCATGAAGGGAGGGATCTTCGGCGAAGGATTCGCCAACGTGATCTTGATCCTGCTGGCGATCTCCGCTTTCCCGGGCGGCTGCTTCTCGGCATACATCGCCGCCACAAGCTTCAAGACGACGATGCCCAAGGTCAATCCGTTCCTTTCCGTAGGCATCGGCACGCTGGTTTCGATCCTCCTGGCAGTCACCGGATGGGCCATGGAGGTGATCCCTTTCTTCACGATCATCGGCGCCTCGTTCGGCCCGGTGTGCGGCGCGATGGTGGCCGACTACCTGCTGTCGGAAGGGAAATGGGCCGGACCGCGGGCCGGGTTCAATCCGGCAGGCTGGATTTCCTGGGTGATCGGGTTCATCGTGGGAGTGTTCGAGTTCATCGCCCCCTGGATGCAGAAGTTGATCGAGCTGGTCCCGCAGATTGCCGCCTTGCTGCCGGACATCAGCTTCTACAAAGACGTCATCCCCTGCCCGCCCGTGGCCGCTTTCGTCGTCGGTTTCTTGCTCTATTACGTCCTGGCCAGGGCCGGGCTGAAAAGCGCGACGCTGGAAATGCCCCAGGTGGCCCAGCGGAACGCCTGAGTTGGGTCCGCACGCCTCCGGCGCGGCGGCTAAACAGATTCAACTCAAGCATGTTGTTTGAGCAGATGCAGTTCCCCGTCGGCCGATTCGGCGAGGATATCGCCGGGGAACGTGCGTTTGCTGAGAACGCCGGCGCTGGTCGGCGTGGCGAGAGCCATTTCGGCCAGAAGGTCCCACTCGGCAAAGCCCATCGATTGCAGCGGCCACTGCTGCCGCTGCCAGACGGCGACCAGAAGTTCGCGGACGATGTAGCGCGGCTGGCCGGCCAACGGGGCCAGCAGGATCCGGACGGGACCGCCCGGCGCGGCGACAACGCAGCGGTCGAGGAGTCCCTCCACCAGCCCGGCGACGACGCCCTGGACCTCGCCCGCCAGTTGACCGAGCCGCACGAGGGCCTCGACCACCGCGGGGTTGCACGCCTCGGCCAGGTGGGGCAGGACCTCGATGCGGATGCGGTTTCGGGCCAGCCGGGTATCGCGGTTGCTGGAATCGACGCGGTACGGCTGTTCGAGGTCGTCTAGATAAGCCAGGAGGTCCGCGCGGCGGAATCCCAGGAGCGGGCGGATCAGCGTGGCGGCGGGGCCGAGGGGGCGTGCCCGGGCCATCCCCGCCAGACCCGCCATCCCGGTGCCGCGGAGGATTCGATGAAGAATCGTCTCGGCCTGATCGTCGGCGGTATGGGCGGTGACGACGTAGCGGGCCCCGAGCCGGGCGGCGGCGTGTTGGAAGAAGGCATAGCGGGCCCGGCGGGCCGCCCCTTCCAGTCCCTCGCCCTGGCCGGTCGCCAAGCGCCGCCGATGCGGCCTCCCCACCTCGCACGCGATCTGTAGTCGGCGGCACAGCTCGACCACAAATGCCTCGTCGTGGTCCGATTCGTCCGCGCGGAGGTGGTGGTTGAAATGGGCGACCAAGAGCCTTCCCTCGCCGGCCGTTTTCAACCGGTGCATCGCCCGCAGCAGGGCGACGCTGTCCGGTCCGCCAGAGACCGCCAGCAGGACGGAAAGGTCCCACCAATTGGGCGGGGGCCACTGGTCGCCTAGTCGGGATTCGAGGGGATAGACCACCGGGATTCTCGTAACCATTGTATGGGACGACCAGCGCCGATCGCTCCTCCGGGAAAGTGCGTTTCATCCCTCTCCGGGGTAGGCTACGGGGGGCCGCGGAGCGTTCTGGCCGCTGTCCTAAACTGCGCAAGCAAAAAGGTTTATCTACGCATCGAATCCCCGATTCCCAGTTGCCATTCGACCGGACTCCGGTCATAATAGTCTCGACAGGATTTGCGTTTCCCTCGGACATTGTAACAAGGTGGGAAACGAGTGTCTTCGGTGGCGCTTCGAGGGCGTGGGCCGAAGGATTGTTGTACGTGGGATTGTGACCGAATCTGGATGAGGCGGTGCGTAAATTGGTGGCAAAAACCATCCGTGATTGGGGAGCCGATCGGGTGATCTACTGGTTCGCGGTCCTCTTGCGGTGCGTGTGGGGGATGCTGGCCGGCGGCCTTCGGATCGAGTGGCCGCGGCTGGTGCCCGTGCCGGTAGGGGGGGTCTGCGCGGCCGGGCGAGCCCTTCGTTCGGGTGTCGGCGACCTCAAGTCCGGTTGGATGACGTTTCACCCAGGGCTGGATGAGTCTGGCGGTCTTCGCTTGTTCTGGCCGCTGCCTTTCAGGTTCACGCCCCACGTCACGTCGCGCAGTCGAGGGGGTTGAGCCCCCGGAGCTGCCGTGCTCTCGAGCATCGCCACGCTGGCACTCTCCCGACGGATACGGCGAGGGCATCAGTTGTGGACCCGACCAATGTAGTCATCGTCGTCGTGCTGGCGTGCGTTCTTGCCTCCGGCGGCACGTTTCTCTGGATCCGGCTGCTCGATCGGCTCCGTCGCCGGGACGCCGAGTCCGAGGCGCGGCAGATCGTCCAGCGCGCCGAGGAGGAAACGGACCGGCGGCGGCGGGAAGTCGAGCTGGAGCTCAAGGAGCTTACCCTCCGTCAGAAGGAGGAAGGCGAGAAGGAATTGCGGGCCCTCCGCGAGGAGCTGCACGAGCGGGAACGCTCGCTCGACAAGCGCCAGGACGCCTTGGAGCAGGAAGCCGAGCAATTGCGCAAGCAGGAAAAGATCGTCGAAGCCACCCAACGCAAGCTGACCGAGCGGATCCAGGACGTCAACCGGCGGAAAGAGGAGCTCGCGAAGCTCCTGGACCTTCAGCGCCAGACCCTCCACGAGCTGAGCGGCCTGAACCGCGAGGAGGCGACCAAGCGGCTCCTGGAGATGCTCGACACCCAGTTGCAGCAGGAGGCGGGCGCGGTGATCCTCAAGCACGAGAAGCGGATCGCCGAGACTTGCGAGCAGAAGGCCCGCGAGGTGCTCTTGACCAGCTTGCAGCGGTACGCGGCCAGCCACACGGCCGAGACCACGACCAGCTCGGTCGACATCCCCAGCGACGAGATGAAGGGCCGGATCATCGGCCGCGAGGGGCGGAACATCCGGGCCTTTGAAAAGGCCACCGGCGTCGACGTGATCATCGACGATACGCCGGGCGTGGTGATCGTCAGCGCGTTCGACATGATCCGCCGCGAAGTGGCCCGGCTCGCCCTGAACAAGCTGATCGCCGACGGCCGCATCCACCCCTCGCGGATCGAGGAAATCGTCGCCGAAACGCAGAAAGAGCTGGAACGGCACGTCCAGAAGCTGGGCGAGGCGGCCTGCCAGGAGGTCGACGTCCACGGGCTGCACGAGCGGATCGTCAACCTGCTGGGGCGGCTCCACTTCCGCACCAGCTACAGCCAGAACGTGCTGCGCCATTCGATCGAAGTCGCCTTTCTCGCCGGGATGATTGCCGACGAGATCGGGCTCAATAGCACGCTCGCCCGCCGCTGCGGCCTGCTCCACGACATCGGCAAAGCGGCCGATCACGAAGCGGAAGGGGGCCATCCGAAGATCGGCGCCGACCTGCTCAAGCGCTACGGCGAGCCGCGGGAGGTCCTCCACGCCGCCGCCGGCCACCACGACGACCTCCGCGTCGAAACCCCGTTCACCGTGGTCGTCGCCGCCGCCGACGCCTGCAGCGCCTCGCGGCCGGGCGCGCGGCGGGAAACCCTCGAACGCTACGTCAAGCGGATGGAGGAGCTGGAAACCATCGCCGGCCAGTTCCCGGGCGTCGAGCAGGCGTTCGCCATCCAGGCCGGCCGGGAGTTGCGGGTCATGGTCAGCGCGAAGGACACCACCGACGAATCGGCAGCCAAGGTCTGCCGCGACATCGTCCGCGCCTTCGAGGAGCGGCTCACCTACCCCGGCGAGATCAAGGTCACCGTCCTCCGGGAGACCCGCTATACCGAGATGGCCCGATAACCGGAGCCCCCCTTGCCCTCTAGAAAGTCCCGCTCGTGCGGCTACTGTTGATCGGCGACATCGTGGGAAAACCGGGCCGGCAGCTCGTGGTCCGGGCCGTGCCGGGCCTCCGCATCGAGCACCAGTTGGACCTGATCGTGGCCAATGCCGAAAACGCCGCGGGAGGCTCCGGCCTGACCCCGGTCATCTACCACGAGCTCGTGGCCGGCGGCATCGATTGCGTCACCCTCGGAGACCACGTCTACCGCCGCCGGGAGATCTATGCGGTGTTGGACAGCGAGCCGCGAATCGTCCGCCCGGCCAACTATCCCCAAGCCGCCCCGGGGCGCGGCTGCGTCGTCTTGCGGGCCCGCAACAACGTCCAGGTCGCGGTCTTTAACCTGCTCGGGAGGGTGTTCATGCCCCCCGTCGATTGCTTCCTCCAGGCCGCCGATCGGGTCCTCGCCGAGCTCCCCCCGGAAATCAAAGTCATTCTCCTTGACTTCCACGGCGAGGCTACCAGCGACAAGCAACTGATCGGCCGGTATCTCGACGGCCGGGTGTCGGCGGTCTTGGGAACGCATACCCACGTGCCCACCGCTGACGAGCAGGTCCTTCCCGGCGGCACGGCCTTCCAGTCCGACGTGGGGATGACCGGACCCCACGAAAGTATCCTTGGCCGCCGCATCGACCGGGTCTTGGAAACGACCAAGACCTTCCGGCCCACGCATTTCGAGGTCGCCACCGGGGATTGCCGGCTCAACGGCACGATCGTCGACGTCGACCCGGAGACCGGCCGGGCGACCGCAATCCGCCGGCTCAGCGTGGACCAGGCCGAGGCGGAACGGCTGTGGGCTTCGGCCCGCAAGTCCCACGAGGGGTGATTCTTGCGGCCGTGTCCGCTGGTCCCAGCCTGGGCGGTTGCCACCCCCTATGGGCCTGGACAACAATGGATCAGGCGATCCCCCTGGTTTGCCGCGGAATTTGGCCCGCCGGCGGAGCGAATCGGCCTTGCGTTGGCGGGGACTTGCCGCTATCTTCCACCCTCCTTTCGTTTGATGAGCGTGACGGAGACGACCCGACCTTGGCGGATGCGGCTCGGCGGCCCGGCTCGGCTGGGAGCCGCCGCGCTGGGAGTGGGGCTGGTGGTGCCGCTGGTGGTGGCGTGCCTCCTGGAGCCGGACCCGCATGGGCGCGGGACGCACCAGCAGCTCGGGTTGCCGCCGTGCAGCATTGTCGTGCTGTTCGGGCGGCCGTGCCCGACGTGCGGAATGACGACGGCTTGGGCCAACGTTGTTCGGGGGCGCTGGACCGCGGCCTTTCGGGCCCACGTGGGCGGCACGCTGTTGTGCCTGCTCGACGCGGTCGCCGTGCCGTGGCTGCTAGTCTCGGCGATGCGAGGCCGGTGGCTCGGCGGGGCGGTTCCCGGCGTCGCAGGCCCTTGGATCGCCGTGGTCGTCGGCTTGGTCACGCTCGTCGAATGGCTCTGGCGGCTTTGCTCCGCGTGAGCCGCCGGGATCGTCCTTTTCCTTCTCATCGCGAGGAACCAACATGGACCGTCGTCCTTCGCGTTGCGGTCGTCTGGTCGCCTTGGGGACCATGACGGCAATTCTGCTTGCCTCCGGGGGCTGCACGAACGCCCTCTTTACGGCGATGTACCTGCTCAAAGGCAACAACGCCCCCGCGGAGTTCAAGCTGCCCAAAGAGAAGAGCGTGGTCGTCGTCTGCCGGCCGGTGGCGTCGCTGCAATACTGCAACGCGCGGGTCGACCAGGACCTGGCGCACGCCGTGTCCAACTTGCTCAAGCAGAATCTGCCGAAGATCAAGGTGGTCGATCCCCGCAAGGCCTCCGAGTGGATGGACGAGAACCCCTGGCAGGAGTTCCTCGAGGTGGGCAAGGGCCTGAAGGCCGACCTGGTCGTGGGCATCGACCTCGAGCAATTCCAGCTCTACCAGGGCCAGACGCTCTACCAGGGCCGGGCCATCACCGACATCAAGGTCTACGACTGCAAGACCGGCGAGATCCTCTTCCGCAAGCGCCCGCCGCAGACCGTCTATCCGCCCAACCGATCGGTGCAGACCGCGGAGAAGCAGGAAGCCGAGTTCCGCCAGGAGTTCGTCCACGTCCTGGCCGATCAGACCGCCCGGTACTTCTACGAGCACGATCCGTACCTCGACTTCGCCCTGGACTCGAAGACGATCGAGTAATCGCGGACTCTCCCCCGACAAAGGGGTGCGCCGCGTTGACGCCGCGGGCACGGAGACTTACCATAGAAGGGAGGTCGTCCCAAGTCCTCCTTCAACCCGAGCGGTGAATCTATGACGCTCCAGCAATCGTGGCCACGGGGTTGGTGGGCCCTCGGCGAGGTGTCTCTGCGGCGGAGTCTGCTGTGGGGTGTGCTCTCGATCCTCGTTGCGTTGGTCTGGGCGGAGGTTGCCCCAGGGCAGGCGGACGAAGATCGGCCCGCGCCCCAGAAAGCCCTCGCGGTCCCCGCAAGGCCGCCGGTGAAGGCGCCGGCCAAGGCGCCGCCACCGCCGCCTTCGCGGAAAGACTCCGATCAGCCCAAACCCGAGGAATTGACCGGCAGCGAGCTGCGGACCGCGGACGGCGTCGGGCTGTGCGCGACGTTCTATCCCAGCACGCAGGGCAAGAAGGCGGTCCCCGTCATTCTGCTCCACGGCTATCAAGAGGACCGGAGCGTGTTCCTCCCGCTGGCCGAGCTCCTCCAGAAACAAGGGCACGCCGTCCTGGTGCCCGATCTCCGCGGCCACGGCGACAGCAAGGAGCAGCGATTGGGCTTTTCCACGAGGACCATCGACGCCGCCAGGATGGGCAACGAGCAGTTCGGCCGGATGGTCACGCTCGACCTGGAAGCACTGAAGAAGTACCTCCTGGAGAAGAACAACAGCGGGAAGCTGAACCTCGAGAAGCTGTGCGTCGTCGGGTCGGGGATGGGCGCGCTGGTGGCGATGAATTGGGCCGTGCTCGACTGGAGCTGGCCGATCTATCCCGGCTTGAAGCAGGGGCAGTACGTCAAGGCGCTGGTGCTCCTCTCTCCGCCGAGGTCGTTCCGCGGCCTGAACGTGAAGCCGGCCCTCGAGGACCCCAAGGTCCGCGGCCTGCTGTCGATCTACCTCATCGCCGGCCGGGAGAACGCCAAGGTGTTTGAGGAGGTCCAGCGCCTCCACACGGCCCTGGAGCGTTTCCACCCCGAGCCCGCCAAAGAGCAGACGGACAGCAAGAAAGACCTCTTCATCAAGGGGCTGGAAACGAACCTCCAGGGGTCCAAGCTGCTGGGCAGCAGGGGCTTCATCACCGAAGGGCTGATCGCCAAGTTCATCGAGCTCCGCCTGGTCAAGCAGGATTTCCCCTGGCAGGAAAGCGGCAAGAAAGCCGCTCCGTCACGCTAAGGAGTATCTGTTGCGGAAGGGCGACAACTGGTAGGGTGGGTCGAGCGCAGCGAGCCCCACCATCGGCAATTTGGTTACTTCTCGGTGGGGCTCGCTGCGCTCGACCCACCCTACTCACCCCGCTGACCTCCTCCTGCCGGTCATTCGGACTCGGGCGTTCGTGCGTTTGGTACCGGAGGACATCGCGGGGGAATTCTCACGGCCGCGCCGATCGGCAGCGCCTCCGGACTGGGCAGCACGTCGCGGTTGGCCTCGAAGATCTCGCCGGCCCTCGCGGCGTCTCCCAAGTAACGCCGGGCCAGGCTGGCCAGCGTGTCGCCGTCGACGATCCTGTGGACCCGCACCGATTCCTCCAGCCGGCTCGCAGCAGGCCGGGGCGCGGCCATCGACACTCCCCACCGAGTCGTCGACGGGGCATCGGGACCGGGATACGACCGCGCGAGCGCCGGAACCGAGCCGTCCGCCGGGGCGGGGGTCAGAACGACGGCCGAGTCCAACGGGTTTTGAAACCGCGACGGGGCCGCCACAGAGGACTCAATCCTTGCGGCCGGCATTTCTGCTACAGCCGCGTCTTGCGGCGGGCTTTCGCCGGGCTGCTGGCGGACCGTGCGGTCCGCCTCCGCTGCCGGGGGATCGGCTGAGGGAGATGGCTGGCGGAACACCGCGCCCGCCGCAATTCCCCCCAGCAAGATCCCCCCGGCCAGAAGAATGCGTGCGCGCCGATGGACCCGGTCTTCGTCGCCCACGTAGCTTCCCCGAATGCCGTGCTCTTCCCGCTGTCGAAGTGAGGCTACTCCCGCATATCCTCGAACACTATCGGCGTGCGGCAGCCTGAAGATTGCGGTCCAGCGCCCGAGCCCGGCAAGAACCCCCGCCGCGCGGGTGCGGTCCTGCGGAAACTCAGGACGCCGGCGCGTTTGCCGGTTGAGATACCGAGGACTCCCTTGACGATCCCGAAGACCGTGCGGGAACGTCCGCAGGACCGGCGTCTCGCCGCTGCGAAAAATCCGGGCTAGGGGTGCCGCCCGAGGAGCAGCTCCAGGTAGCTCCGCCGCTCGCTTCCCGCAAGTCCCAGGTGCGCGGCCAGGGAGGCGATGCACGCCTTGGCCGGCTCGACGTCGTCGGGCTCCGCGAGCAGCTCGAGTTCGACGAAGGTGCCCAGGCGCTCGACCTCGTCCAGGGAGACCTCGACGCGCCGGCCCTGCCACGGCACCCGGGCCTTGCGGCGACGCTTGCGGACTTCGGCGATCGGCCGGAAGCCGAGGGCTTCGAGCAGTTCGCCCCAGGCCCGCCGCCCCTGCTCCCCCTCCGGCAAGGCGAGCTCGATCTCGCGTCGGGTCTTGGTCGTGGCGTCCATCTTGGGGCCCTTGTAGGTGAGGAAGCCGGCCGGGCCGACGCCGCGGATTCGCAGGGCTTCGTCGGTGCGGGCGAAATCCCGGGCGGGGTGGGCGTAGTAGCGGTCCACTTCCTCCCGC
>Ga0153916_10000438_pt1 | contig 27888 bp, 22 predicted proteins | sample Opewatmetagenome_FD_109642 | JGI IMG/M metagenome (GOLD analysis project Ga0153916, IMG submission 109642) | Freshwater wetland microbial communities from Ohio, USA - Open water 3 Core 3 Depth 4 metaG | ecosystem: Environmental > Aquatic > Freshwater > Wetlands | place: USA: Ohio, Lake Erie...
GTGGTCGGCCTTGCGGGCCCCGCGGAGGGTGACGTAGGAGAGGTGCTCGTCCAGCAGGTTCACGCCCAGCACCTCCAGCCAGTCGCCGATCCGCTTCATGTCCTCGAACCGCAGGTCCCAGCCCCCCGCCCCGTAGATCTCGCACAAGTAGCGCTTCCGCCCGAGCTGGTTGCAGAGGCTCGTGACTTCCTTGACCATCCGCACGTTGCCGAACTGGGCGTGGGTGTCCTCGCGGTACTGGTTCATCAGGCAGTCGATGCCGGGAATCTGCTGGTAGGCGCTCATCGCCATGTTGTCGGGCACGCCGACGCAGTCGGGCCATTCGTGGTCCCAGTAGTGGCCCGTGAAGGCGATGCCGTTCTTCTCGCACCAGTCGTAGTACGGCTTGCCCCAGTGCTCGATGAACTGCTCGAGGACGACCTGGAAATAGTCGTGGCGGACCTGCTTCCAGCGGCCCACCGGCCGGATCAGGCTGGGGAGGTGGTCCAGGAGGCTGTAGCCCCAGCGTTTCTGGAATTCGGCGGGGAGGTGGTCGGTCCAGGGGAGCCCGCCGGCCGGACGCACGTTCGGCTCGTCGGTGAACGAGCCCAGGACCCGCTTGCCAAACTGTTCGCCGATCTGACGCTTGTAGGCATCGAGAGTCACTTCGAGGAACTTCTCGGTGACGCCCGGGTACATCAGGTCGACGTACGAGCGGTCGCCGTGCCAGGGGGAGTTCCCCGCGCGGACCACGGAGGCCACCACGTAGCGGTTCTCGGGCAGCGACGCGCCGGAGCGGGCCTTCTCGGTGACGTTCTGGAACCCGTCCGGGGTGACGCGGTAGACGGCCACGACCTCGGGCCCCGGCTTGGCGATCTGCTTCTCTTCGCGGAACACCAATCCCCGGCCGCGCGACTCGGGCATCAGCTCCGGCACCCAGCCGCCGGCAAAGCCCGAGGGATACGAGTTCTCGTCGTAGATCCAGACGTTCATGTCGAGTTTTCCGGCCTCGTCCAGAGCGACCTTCCACAGCCGGAACCAGTCGTCGCTGAGGTAGGGCGTCATCAGCCCGGGCCGCGGATGGACGAACGCCTGCCGCACCTTCTGACCGGCCAGGTCCCGCAACGTCCCGCGGACCTGCTCCTCGGTGAGCATGTCGTTCCAGACCCAAAGCGGCGCCGAGGCATACTCCCGCGGCGGGTTGGCGAAGAGCTTCTTCAGCGCCGCGGATTCAGCCGCAAAGCTGCGAAGCGGCACGATCATCAAACCCGCGATCAAAAGCCGTTTCAGAAGTGAGATGTAACAGTCGTACATGGCGACTCTCCTGTTTGGCCGTTTTCGGGGTTGCCAGCGCCGTGCCAAGAGCGCGGTCCTAATTGTGGCTCGTATTCGCAAGTTTATCAAGACGGTTGAAAAGCACTCGTTCGTTATGCACTGTCCATGCGACGACAAGTGTCACCAGACCAAGCAGGAGAAGAAAACAGATCGCGGATCCCAAGGAATACCACACACAAGACCACGACCTAAGCATCCCCATCACGGGCGCCCCTAGTGATGTGACGACGTAGATAGCCCAGTCCAACTGATGCCCTCTGGGGCCAAAACTGGTGTAGATCGTATCGCGCTTCTGGAAGGAATCGCGTACTCTGCCGAGGATTGTTCTCCGCGGAGGGCCCGGAGACGCTGGTGTGTCGTCCGTTTCCTCGCGGAACCTTCGGTGCTGCCAGAAGCCCAAGTCCTTCTCGATCTCGTGAAGCCTGTGAAACTTGCACAAATAGAGCTGCCGATTGTGGTGGGCGTACAGCAGCCAAAGGGACATCAGTGCCGCAACTAGGAACGACCCGCCAGCGAACGCGCCGAACGTCACTTCCTGATTGAGCAGGAATCCCCAGAATACGAAAACCCCTGCAATGACAACCGCTCCGACGTTCCAAGAGTAGTTGTCGTAGTGGATAAATGCATCGTTTGTCGCAACGTACTCCCACACAAGGCTATCCTTGCTTGCCTCCGACGCCGCGACGTCTTTCCCTGGATTCTCGTGGGTCATTTCTTGAGCCCTTCCAATCTCGATGTCTGTTAGGTTGGCCCTTCAGTGGCATCCTATGGTATTCAGTGGCCGCGCGCGAACTGGTCGCGCAGGTAACGGGCCGCGGTGTCCCATTGCTCGGCGGCCGCGCGGAAATCGATCGTCATTGGCCGAAAACCGGCCGGCAGGCCCAAGCGCTCGGGGGCCTTGAGCTTGGGATGGAGCGGGATCTGGCCGCTGGGGCAGGCCGCCAGCTTCGCCTCCACCTCAGGAGAAAGGAGATCGTCGACCAGCCGCCGGGCTTCGTCCGGATGCGGCCCCCCTTTGATGATCGCCAGGGTGTTGGGGATCAGCAAGGTCCCCAGGCCGCCTTCCCCTTGGTCGGGATAAACGATCGCCACGGGCATCCCCTTGGCGATCTCCGCCAGGGCGTCGTCGGTATCGGTCAGGCCGAAGGCCAACCGGCCGCCGGCGACGTCCTCGGCCACCTGCTTGTTGCCCGAGCGGATTTGGATGTCGTTGGCCTTGAGCCGGGCAAAGAAAGCCTCGGCCTTCTGGTCTCCCCAGGCGGCGAACAGGCAGGCGGCGTGGGTAGCAGTGGTGCCGAAAAGCGGCTTGGCCATTCCCACGCGGCCGCGCCACCTCGGGTCGGCCAGGTCGTGAATCGAGCGCGGCGGGTCGCGCTGCGAAACCAGCTTCGTGTTGACCAGCAGGACCCTCGCTCTGGCAGCGAAGGCGTGCCAGGTCCCCTCGGGCGACCGGGCCCAAACGGGATAGTCCTTCGCGGCCGGCGGCTCGTACCGCTCCAGGAGCCCCGCTTGCTCCAGCCGGAGCGTGTGCAGGATCTCGTTGTTCCAGAAGACGTCGCAGCGAGGCCGCTGAGACTCGAAAAGTATGGCCTCGGCCAGGCCGACGGTCTTGGTCGATTCGACGTCGAACTTCGTCTCCGTGGCGATCCCGGTCCGGGCGGCAAACTCCTCGAGGATCGGCTCGGAGAACTCCGAATCCAACGCGGTGTAGACGATCACCATCGGGCCCGAGGCCGACCAGCACCCGGCCGTCAAGAGGCACGCCGCGGCAACGATTGCTCCCCATTGCGGCAATCCCGCCGCTGGCCCGGAAAAGATCATCGAATCTCTCTCCTACGGGCGGAAAGTGGCATGCGCCTCGGGGCGCAAGACGCAGTACAATAGGGTAGGACGTGCGGGATGAAGATGCAACGCCCCGCAGCGAGGTGGGAAGCAAGATGGCAGTCGAAGGCCGAGGGTACGGGGTTCAGGGTTCGGGGTTCAGGGTTCAGGGTTCAGGCCGGTTAGCGGCGGGGCTTGCCCCGCGCGGGCGCGGCCGGGGCTCGTGGCGCTGCCCACCCATCCCACCGCTTCTCATCCTTGTGCTCGTCTCCATGTCCCTCGCCCCGCTCGCCGGCCACGTCGCCGGGGCGCGCGCCGCCGAGTCACCGCGGTCCATCAACGAGGCGGCAGCCGCGGCCGCCGGGATCCGCAAAGTCCCCGGCAGGCACGTCACGCTCTTCACCGACCTCGCGCCCCGGCCCGAGGTCGACGCCCTCCCGGCCATGTTCGATCAGGCCTATCCCCAGTGGTGTGCCCGTTTTGGCCTCGATCCGGCGCGGCACGCCGGCTGGCAGGTGAGGGGATTCGTGATCAAGGACAAGCCCCGATTCCAGCGGCTCGGGCTGCTGCCGGCGGGGCTGCCGCCGTTCGAGCACGCCTATTCGGCAGGCCGCGAGTTCTGGGTCTACGACCAGGCGAGCGACTACTTTCGTGCCCACCTGATGCTCCACGAGGGGACGCACTGCTTCATGGAGAGCCTGTTGGGCGGGTGCGGTCCGCCGTGGTACATGGAGGGCATGGCCGAGCTTTTGGCAACCCATCGCTGGCAGGACAGCAAGCTGGAGCTCAACCACTTCCCGACCGCCCGCGAGGAAGTGCCGATGTGGGGGCGGATCAAGATCGTCAAGGACGGGTTTGCCGCCCGGCACGCGAAGACCCTCATGGGCGTGGTCAAGTACGGTCCCCAGGCCCACCGGCAGACGGAGCCGTACGCCTGGTGCTGGGCGGCCGCCGCGCTATTGGATCGGCATCCCCGCTACCAGCGGCGATTCCGCCAGATGGCCGGACTGGTCCGCGAGCCCGATTTCACCGAGCGATTCCTCCAGTTGATCGGCGACGATTGGGACGATCTGGCCGAAGAGTGGCAGGTCTTCGTGGCCGATCTGGAATACGGCTACGACGTGCGGCGGACGGCGATCGATTTCACCCCCGGCAAGCCGCTCCCGGCCGCCGGCACCGCGGTCGCCGTCGCCGCCGACCGCGGCTGGCAGAACAGCGGGGTGCGGCTGGAGGCGGGCGTGGGCTATCGCCTCCGCGCCTCGGGGCGGTACCAAGTGGCCGACCGCCCACAAACCTGGTGGTGCGAGCCGGGCGGCGTCTCGATCCGCTACTATCACGGGCGTCCGCTGGGGATCCTGTTGGCCGCGGTGCGGCCCGACCCTCCGCGGCCCCCAGGTCCTAGCCCGTTGATCGCCCCGATCGCCGTCGGCCTGGGCACCACCATCACGCCGAAGCAAGGCGGGACGCTCTTTGTGCGGATCAACGACTCGGGCGCCGAGCTGGGCGACAACGCCGGGACGCTTTCGGTCGAGGTGCGGCCGCAGGGGGAAATTGGGGGATGAGGGTTCAGGGTTCAGGGTTCAGGGTTCAGGGTTCAGGATGCTGAGGTCTACGTCCTTGTGAATGGAAAGCGCCTGCTGAACCCCTGACCTTCTGACTCTTGACCGTTGACTCTTGACCCCTGAACCCTGAACCCTGAACCCTGAACCCTTAACTCTCCGCTGGCTCTCCAGTTTGCCGAGCGATATAATCGGCGTTTGCGGCCGATCCTTCCCCGCCGTACGTGCCGAGCGGTGCCATGTCGAAGAGCCGAATCCTGATCGCCGACGACAATCCCCAGAACGTGGAACTGCTGGAAGTCTACCTCGGCGAGTTGGAGTGCGAGATTGCCGCGGCCGTGGACGGCCGCGACACGCTGGAGAAGGTGGCCCAGTTCCGGCCCGACCTGATCCTCCTGGACATCATGATGCCCAAGCTGAGCGGCTTCGAGGTCTGCAAGCTTGTCAAGGAGCGCCCGGAGACCCGCGACGTAATGATCCTCGTCGTGACGGCGCTGAACGAGCCTGGGGACGTCGAGCGGGCGGTGGCCGCGGGGTGCGACGACTTCATCAGCAAGCCGATCACCAAGATCGAGCTATTGAAACGGGTCGAGATCCTGCTCAAGCTCCGCCACGTGACCGACGAGCTGGAGCGCCTGCGGCGCTACATCGACAGCATGGAGGAGCACGACCAGCGCCAGCCGAAGGACGTGCCGCAGCGGAAGAAGAAGTAGCGCGGGCCCGCGGCGATCCGCAGGGGCTGCGGGGCCGGCGACCGCCGCCCTGTTGCCCGGCGCGCGCGGCCTGCCGGCCGTTATCGTTCGTCCTTGCTGGTGGCCTTGGCCGTTCTCGGCGCCTTGGCGGTTTCTTCGCCGGGTGAGGGGTTCTTGATCTCGACGGAGAGGACCTCGATGATCAGGTCGCCAGTCACGTCTTTCTCGGCCTTCTCGCCCGGTTGGCCCGGGCGTCTGGCGCCGCCCGACGAGCCCGGGTAGCTGCCGTAAGGCGCACGCCCCGGGGCCTCGTCCGAGTCGGCAGCCCGGGCTTGGGGACCGTAGTTCGGCATGTAGGGGCCGGGCGGACTCCCGCTGCCGGGCCGGGCGGCCTTGCCGGCATCCCGCTCTTCCCTCCGCGCAATCAGCACGTCGATCGACCGCTTGTGGTCCGTATCCTCCACGCTGCGGACGGACTCCAGCCAGTAGCCGACGTCGGCCGGGTGCTCGGCGGGGCCGCCGAGTTTCCGCTTGAAGTAGCTGAGGAGCTTTGCAGGCGTGCTCCGCCCCTGGATCCGCACGTAGTGAACGACCATCGCATCGAGCGGGACGCCGGTCAGTTTCCCGGGGTCCGCCAACGACTTCGGCCACTCAAAATGGTATTCCGAGAGGACGATGACCTCGGAGCCGGTGGGGATTTCGACGGGCCGGCCTTCGGAAAGGTCGACCGGTGTGCTGCCGATCCCCCTGCGGGGTTTGCCCGCGACGTGGAACTGGTCGCACATTGAGCGGACGAGGTCCTCCGAGGCGGCCATCCAGGCATACTCCGGTTTGTCGAGTTCCTTGGATTTGGGCTGCCCGGGGCCCTGTCCGGAATAGGGTTGGCCTGATCCATATCCACCCGCCGGGGGCTGGCCCCGGCCGTAGCCGCTGGCCCCTTCCGGGCCCCCTTGATAACCCGGTTGATTTCCCTGCGGTCTCCGGCGGGATCGGAAGATGCGCGTGGGCGTTTCCTTCGTGGTGAAGTCCTTGCGGGGCATGGCTTTAAGGACGACCAGGAAGCCCGGATCGCTGAACACGGCGGTGCCGAGCCCGGCATCCTCCAGGGCCTGCGGCCCGTCGCTATGGTAGTGCCGCAGCGTCTGGTAGAGCTTGGCGCGGACCGCGTCGGTCGGGATCGTGCTGGCCAGGAGGATCCGCGGGGCATCCTGCTGGAGCGAATCGATCTGATCGAATTCGGCAACCAGGGAGGTCGTGAACTGCGCGCCCCAGAGCTGCTGGGCAACACGGCAGGAAGTGTCCAGGTCGAGCCCCATCCCGAAGCGGCCCAGGCCGCCCCGGGGGCCCCTTGGGCCGTAACCCGTCCCCTGCGTCCCCGGCACCATGCCGGGGTACGTCATCGTCCCCCCTGTCGTGTCGGACTGCGCCCCATAGGGCGAGGGCTGCGGGCCGTAGGGCGAATCGGTGGGCGAACGGGAGGGACCGTCATCGTCATTCTCGGGAGAGGGACCGCCAGGCCGCATGCCCGAGCCAGGGGGTGGATAGCTCGAGGGATACCCGCCGCTACCGGGGTATCCGCTCCCGCGGCCCGAACCGGAGCCCGCTTGCGGGACCTGAGGTTGGAACCGGACTCCCAGCAGCATCGACAACGTGCCCGAGCTATAACTGACGAAATTCCGCTCGATCGTTGCCCGGGCTTCTTTGTCGGTCGCCGGACTGGCGTGGAGGAGGACCTGGGCCGACACGTTTTGCGGGTTGGAAGCCAGCAGCAACCGGCCCAAGAGCCCGCGATGTTCCGCTCGGGTCCGCGCGTCGACGTAGTACTTGGCCACTTTGGTGCGGAAGGACTCGGGGGCGAGTTGCTCGACCAGCGCGAGGGCCCTCATCTGGAGTTCCGTGGCGGTGAACCTTCCCTGGCCTCCATAGCCGCCTGAGCCGGGATACGTCCCCGAACCAGGGTAGCTCGATCCCGGATAACTCGACCCCGGATAGCTCGACCCCGGATAGCTCGACCCTGGATAGCTCGATCCCGGATAACTCGCCGAATCGCCGCTCGAGGGTGAGTACGGCGATCTTGAGCCGGCCCCCGATCCTTCGCCCGGACCTTTGGCGCGGACCTTTTCGGGAGCGACCAAGATGGCCAACAGGAGGTTCTCGCCTTCCGTCGTCAAATGGGTCAGCAGGGCCCTCAGAGCGGCCTCCGCAGCGAGGCGGTCACTGTCGCTGTTGAAAGTACCCGCCAGGACTTCCGTAATCGTTTTCCAGGCCGGCTTGCTGCCGTTCACGGCCAGCGCGTCGAGGATCGCCGCGATCACTTCGGGGGAGAGGGGCCTGGCGGGCTGGGCCGGGCCGGACGAGCCCGGTCCGTACATCCCCGGCCCCCCCGGGCTTGACCCGGGGTAGCTTCCGCCGGAAGAGGACCCGGGGTAGCTTCCGCCTGGAGAGGATCCCGGGTAGCCTCCCGAACTGGGGCCCGAAGAACCGCCCGAAGAGCCCGTCATCCCCGGATAGCCGCTTGGCGGGCCGCTCGCGCCCCCGCCTCTGTCGGCACCCTTGGATTGTTCGAGAGCCAGCAAACGCGTGAGCAACACCGCGGCCCTTTCGTTTCGACTGCCCGAGGTCATGCGGGCGAAGTGCTCGCCGAGGTACGTCACCGCAGCCGTCAGCCGGGGGTCACCGACGCGGCGGGCATTGTAGTAATCCTTTTTCCTCCAGAGGGTGACGTCGTCCGGAAGGTCTTCAACTTTCTGCCCGGCCTGGCCGGGCATGGTCGGCGGGGCCGACGAGTCCTCCTCGTCGCGGCTCACAGGGTAACCCGAAGAGCCGGGGTATCTGCCTGAGGCAGCGGCAGGGCGATCATTGTCATCGCTGCTACCCGGCGAGCGGCCAGCTCCTCCCGGCGCTTGGGCCGAAGCCTGGGCGAGGAAGATCAAGACCACCATCCCAGCCAACACGCCCCCCACCAAACGCCAGGGCCCGACGCATCTTCCCTCCCGATACGGGCATCTCATTGTCCCCAAAAGAGTGGCCTTCGCCCCGGTGGAACAGTGGGTCACAGGGTATCCCGTTCCGCGGGCCTTGTCGTAAGGCAGGGTCCCACTCATCAGAGTGCCTCCCGAAGACAGAGATCGCTTGGATAGGTGCCTCTTCCAACACATACTCAGTATGGCAAACTCCGCCAAGAATTGCCACAGCACGTAGCGTGGGGAAGCAGGATTTTCACTACCCGTTTGCTGGCATTCGGTCGCGCGATGGGGCCGCCGGGATAACTCGATCTAGGGGTCACCTCGGGCGGCACGGGGTCTGCGCCGAACGCGCCGGGCCGCGATCGCCCGGAGGCCGGCCGCGGGGGGCTCTTGTCTGCCCCGCGGCCTTCGATCATCATGGTTCCTAGAGCGTCCCACGAGGTGACACGTGTCGGGGCAAGTTTCCAACTGAAGGAGGTGCGAGTATGGCTTTCAAGGGGAGAGCCGCGGTGACGTTGATGGTCGTCTTGGTGTTGGCGCTGGCGACTCGGGGCTTGGCCGAAGGGGTGAAGGTCGGCGACCCGGCGCCCAAGTGGTCGGGCATCATCGGCGTGGACGACAAGAAGCACGGCCTCGACGAGTACGCCAAGGCCAAGCTGATCGCGCTGGTGTTCACCTGCAATCACTGCCCGATCGCCGTGCTCTACGAGGACCGGCTGGTCGAGCTGCAGAAAGACTACGGCCCCAAGGGAGTCCGGCTGGTTGCGGTCAACGTGAACAACATCCCGGAGGACCGGCTCGAGAAGATGAAGGAGCGGGCGAAGGCGAAGGAATTTAACTTTCCCTATCTGTACGATGAATCCCAGAAGATGGGCCACGACTACGGCGCCAAGGTCACGCCCCACGTGTTCCTGCTCGACAAGGACCGCAAGGTCGTCTACATCGGCGCGGTCGACGACAACAACAACCCGAAGCGCGTGAAGGTGAAATTCGTCCGCGACGCCCTCGATGCACTGCTGGAAGGCCAACAGCCCCCCAAGACGCAGACCGAGGCCCGCGGCTGCACGGTGAAGTACGACAAGTAGCCTGCTGGACGGGAAGGTTTCTCGGATGGAGCGCCCCGGGCGGCTCGCGGCGGCGTGTGCCGCGGCCCTATTCGGCGTGATCATTGTCGGGTGTGCCGGCCGGTCCGGCGACCGGCCGGCACCCGCTCGGGAGGTTTCGCTTTCCGACCTCGACCCGGCAAAGCTCGCCGATCTCGTCGGGCAGCACCGGGGAAACGTCGTGCTGGTGGATTTCTGGGCCAGCTGGTGCATCCCCTGCATCGAAATGTTTCCCCACACCGTCGAGCTGCACCGCAAGCTCGCCGACCGGGGACTGGCCGTGGTCTCGGTCAGCCTCGACGATCTTGCGGAGAAGCCCGAGGTGCTCAAGTTTCTCCAGGAGCAGGGGGCGACGCTGGACAACTACCTCGCCCGCGACGGCGGGTCGGACGCCACCTGGAAAGCGCTCGACATCCCCAGCGGCGTTCCCCACCTGAAACTCTACGACCGCGCCGGGAGACTCCGCCGCACCTTCCCCGGCGACGACACCAAGGTCCGCACCGAGGCGGTCGACCGCGCGGTCCGGCAGTTGCTTGCAGAATCGGGCTAGCAGTCGGATACGGTTGAGTGAGGCCGTTTGCGAATCCAGTAGGACCGGCGTCTCGCCGGTCCGGAGTAAATCTGCGCAGGCGGCCGCCGCGCGGCAACGCACCACCAGTCCTCTTGAAGCAAAGGAGGGGTGACGATGGGCAGGCAATCCAAGGTCGGCCAAGGCGGGGCAGCCGCCGGCAAGGGCGGGAGCCCTGCGCGGGTCTCGCGCCGGACCCTGATGAAGACTCTGGGCGCCGCGGGAGTCGGCGCGGCCTTCTTCTCCGGCGGCCCGGCCCGAGAGGCCAAGGCCCAGCACGGGCCCAGCCACGCCGACAAGCTCTCCGCCGAGCAGCTTGTCGCGATGTACACGGACATGCTGAAGATCCGCCTTTGGGAGTCGAAGGTCAAGGACCTGATCCTTTCCGGCGGATTCCGCGGCGTGGCCCACCTGTACGTCGGCGAGGAGGCGATCGCGGTGGGCGTCTGCGCCGCGCTGCGGCGGGACGACTACATCGCCAGCAACCACCGCGGCCACGGCCACCTGATCGCCAAGGGGGGCGACATGCGGCGGATGCTCGCCGAGATCACCCACAAGGCCACCGGCTACTGCAAGGGCTACGGCGGCTCCCTGCACATCACCGACGTCAGCCTGGGGATTCTCGGCATGAACGGGATCGTGGGCGCCGGCCATCTCATGGCCGCCGGCGCGGCCTACGGCATCAAGGTGAAGGGGACCGACCAGGTGGCCGTCAGCTTCGGCGGCGACGGCTCGATCCAGGGGAGCTTCTTCACCAGCGCCGCCAACAGCGCCGCCACCTGGAAGCTCCCCTGGATCGCCGTGATCGAGAACAACGGCTTCCAGATCTGGGTCCGCTCGTCGGACGTCTACGGGATCGTCGACCTGGCCCAGCGGGCCGCAGGGTACGGCATCGAGGGGCGCGTGGTCGATGGCAACGACGTCCTGGCCGTCTACAACGTGGCCCGCTACGCCGCGGACAAGGCCCGCGCCGGCGGCGGACCGACGGTCATCGAGTGCAAGACCTACCGCTGGTACGACCACTACGGGGCGGGCGGGGCGAAAATCGGCGTCGACGGGGCCTTCGGCCTCGGCTACCGCTCCGACCGCGAGCTGCGCAACTGGATGGCCAAGGACCCCATCCCCCGGTTCCGCAAATTCCTGGTCGCCGAGAAGGTCCTCAACGAGGATCGGGCCGACCAGATCGCCGCGGAGGTCAAGCAGGCGGTCGACGACGCCGCCGCGTTCGCCCAGGCCCAGCCCGTCCCCAAGCCCGAGGACGGACTGGTCAACGTGTTCGCCCAGGGCGCGGTTCCCCTGCGCAACGCCTAGCTGCATCCACCAGAAGCCAAGGAGACCCAGACCATGCCCAAGAGCAAGAGCTTTGCGATCCTCGAGGCGATCCAGGGGGAGATGCGGCGGGACAAGCTGCTCACGCTCCTCTACGAATACCAGACGCCCGCGGCCGGTTGGAGCGGCCGGTCCATCAACCTGGCGGCCGAGTTCGGCCGGCCCCGCGTGCAGTTCTGCTGCATCGACGAGCAGTGGATCGTGGGCGGGGCGATGGGAATGTCGATGATCGGCGTCCCGGCAATTGCCCACATCCCCAGCATGACCACCTTCATCCCCTACGAGTTGATGTTCAACCACGCCGGCAAGCTGCGGCACATGACCGGCGGCCAGGCGGCCTTTCCGATGGTCCTCTGGGCCGACATGGCGGGCCGATACCCGTTCCAGGCGGGCCAGCACGCCGACGCCGGCCTGGAATCGTCCTACGCCCGGCTGGCCGGCCTTAAAGTGGTGATCCCTTCCAATCCGTACGACGCCAAGGGGCTGATGACCTCGGCCATCCGCGACGTCGACCCGGTGATCTTTTGCGACTACTCGGTCCCGGCCTCCGGCCCCGAGGTGCCCGACGAGCCGTACACGGTGCCCATCGGCGAGCCGGCCGTCCGCACCGAGGGGACCGACATCACGATCGTCGGCTACGCCCCGCAGACGGCCGAGATCGCCCGGGCGGTGGAGATGCTCAAAAAGGACGGCGTGAGCGCGGAGTTCATCGATCCCCGTACGCTGGCGCCTCTGGAAGGCGTGATGCCGGCGATCCTCCAGTCGGTCCAGAAGACCGGCAAGCTGCTGACCTCCGACGACGGGTCTTACAGTTTCTCGAACTGCTCGGAGATCGTGGCCCGGGTCGCGGAAGCCGTGCCCGGGGCCAAGTTCAAGCGGCTCGCCTTTCCCGACGCCCCCGCGCCGGGCGCGCCGGAGATGCTCAGCTACATGCGGGTCGACGCGGCCAAGATCGCCGCCGCCGCCCGCAAGATGGTCAAAGGATGATTCTCGGAGAAGCAACGCAACTTCCGTTGAGCGGGTCCGCTTGCGGCCCGCGGTATCCCAGAGGAGCAACGCAATTCCCGTTTAGCGGGGCCGCTTGCGGCCCGCGGTATCCCAGAGGAGCAACGCAATTCCCGTTTAGCGGGGCCGCTTGCGGCCCGCGATCCAAACGCCATGGACGCGCAAGAGCATCCCGAAAGCCAGTTCCCACCGTGCGAGGAGCCGTGTCAGGGCGACGACGCGCGCGAGGAGCCTTTCCGCTGCAAGTACTGCGGGTCGGACACCGAGGAGGGAGTTGTCCAAGCGGCCTTTCGCTCGGCGCAGGGATGGCTCATCCTCGAGGACGTCCCGGCCCGGGTCTGCAAGCAATGCGGCGAGCAGTTCTACGACGAGGGGACGGCCGAAAGGATCGAGCGGATCACCACCAACCCGGCCGCGAAAGCCGCGCGGGAAATCCTGGTTCCGGTGTTCTCTCTGGCGGGGACAGATGGGGCGCGTGATTCTGGCTAGCTGATCCGGACCAGTGGCACGCGTTGTGGGGCGACCTGGAAACCGCAGGAATCCGCGGCTAGCCTGTCGGCTGGGCGGTCCGATCCTTGCCGGCCAAGAGCGCGACGATCTCCTGGCCCAGCTCCTCGACCGACTTGCCGGTGACCTCGATTCTCCGCCAGCCGTGCTCGCGGCAGAGCTGCTCGCAGTAGAGGAGTTCCTTGCGGAGGTACTCCACGGCGGTGTACGGTTCGGGGGGGATGCCTTCCTGCCTGGCACGGACGCGTCGCAGCTCGAGCAGCCGCTCGGGGGCCATGAAGAGGCCGAAGACCAGCTCGGGTGGCAGGGCGGCAAGGGCCGGAGGCAGCGGGAGCTCGAGCACCAGGGGGACGTTGGCGGCAAACCAGCCCCGGTAGGCGAGGTAGAGCGTCGTCGGGGTCTTCATCGTCCGCGAGGCCCCGACCAGGACGATCTCGGCGCGGCCCAACTCCTCCGTGTTCTGCCCGTCGTCGTGGCGGAAGGCGAACTCGACCGCCTCGATTTCCCTCGCCTTGGCCTCCACCAACTGCTTGAGCAGTCCCGGCTTCTCTTGGGGCGTAAGCTTCAGGTGGATGGCCAGGCGGTCCAGCAGGGGCCCCATCAGGTCCATCGAGTCGACCCCTTGCGAGCGCGACTCGTCGAGCATCAGCTCGCGGAGCTCGTCGGAGACCAGGGTATGGACGATAAGGCAATTTTGGGCCGCGGCTTCGCGGACCAGGGCGCGGACCTGCTCCGGGGCGCGGACCTGCTCGCGCCGGACCAGCCGCACCGCCGCGCCCTCGAACTGGGCCAGCGCCGCGCGGATCACCCGCTCGGCCGTCCTCCCCGTGGCGTCGGAAACCGCGAAGATCGTGAGCATGGTGATCTCGCTGGGAGCAATTTCTCAGTCCAGCCAATCGCGGTCGCGGAGCCGGGCGGGGGTGTACTCCTCGGTCACGTAGCTGATGCTCCTGCTGATCAGGGCTTCCACCTCGAGCTTGAAGCCGTTGTCCAGCAGCTTGGCGATCTCCCGCTGCCACTCTTTTCTCTGGGCGAACCAGGGATACTTGGCGATCTGCCGGGCCCGCTTGCGGTCGGTGTCGTTGAGGTTGATCTTCACGCTGTTGGCCAGCCCGCAGGCCTCGAAGTCCTTCGAGCGGAGGCCGAGGAAGCGGGCCTCGGGGATCGCCATCCGGTTCGACTCGTAGGCCAGGTTGATCGAGCCCTGCTTGATGACGCTGTAGATGTAATACCCCCAAGGGTCGTTGTCCAGCAGGCAAAAGACCGGCAGCCCGAGCTCGTGGTGCAGCCGGTGCAGCAGCCGCCGCACGCCCCGGGGCGGCTGGCCGTTGCCGTGGGTGAGGATGCAGTGGTGCTTCCGCCAGAACCGGTCCTCGTTGAACCGCTGCCAGACCGTCCCTTTTTCCACGTGCAGGACGAACTTGGCGTCGCAGCGCTTGAACTGGATCACCTCGGGCTCGACGATCGAGGGGATCCCGTAGCCGCCGGAGCCCATCCGCGTGCAGTCGATCTCGTCGCCGCGGTCGACCACCGCGATCTCGCCGACCATGTCGCCGCGCTTCTCCGCGTAAAGGTGCAGCTCTTCGCGCAGGGCGTTGATCGTCACTTCCATGTCCTCGATCATCGCGTCGCACTCGGACTGGTCGTCGAAGGTGTCTTCCTTGGCCCCTTCGATGGAGTGCTTCGACATGTAGAACAGGGCCCGGAGGCTGGCCGTCTTGCCCTCGTCGATCAGCTCCTTGCACTTGCTGGCGACGATCATGCTCTGCATGTAGGCCTTGGCCTGGTTCAGGTTGAACAGGTGCCGCCGGTTGGTGTTCTTGCCCATCTCGATGAACCGCTTCGCGCGGTTGTAGCGGACGTTGGACAGCGTCCGCGACGGGATGTCCATGTAGGGATCGCGCTTCGCGGCGGCCGCCTTCACCACGCCGTCGGCAAGCTGGACGATCTGGCCGAGCGTCTTCTTGTCCTGGCCGGCGAGTTGGCGCTTGGGGGAGGGAGTGGGTTTCTTAGCCATCGGGGTGGTAAGGGTTCAGGGTTCAGGGTTCAGGGTTCAGGGTTCAGGGTTCAGGGTTCAGGGTTCAGGTGGGAGGTTCGGCAACCTGTGGCCAGCGGCGCGAAGCATCGTCGAGTTGGCGTTCCAAGGTTCTTTCCAGTCCGTTGAGCATGCGGATGCACTCCTGGTACCGACCTCGAAGTGTCTCGTACGCTTCTTTCGAAATGTAGTTCTTCAGCCTGTTCGACGAACGCCGCACTTGGGAGCCGAGTTCAAACCTCTCCTCTGAGGGCCAGGTACGGGTAAGTTCGCAGACTTCGATATGAAGCTGGCAGAGCTTCTGATAGACCTTGAGGTCCTCGACTCGCATGAAACGAGCCATGGTCACCACCCCCAGGGATCAGCCTTCCCCCAGGCCCTAGCCTTCTTCATCTGAACCCTGAACCCTGAACCCTGAACCCTGAACCCTGAACCCTGAACCCTGAACCCTATTCACCTCTCTTGTTCCGCGACGTCTTCGGCCGCGGCGGGTGGCGGGGCCGGGGATGCCTCGGGATCGACGATGATCACGCTCTCGCCGAACTCCTCGAGGTCTTCCTCGACCGGCCGGCCGCGGTCGTCCAGGCGGACGTCGGCCTCGGCGGTCTTCCTCTTGGCCACCTGAACCAGTTGCTCGTAGAGCTTGTCGCGGTCCGCGCGGTTGATGTCGCTTACCGCCTCGGCGACCTCGCGGAGGTAACGCAGGAAGAGGTCGCGCCGCTCCCCCTCGTGCTCGACGCGGTTGCGGCGCCGCAGGTACATCGCCAATTTGCGGCCGACCGCCTGGAGGGCCAGCCGGATCTCCTTCTGGATCTCGGGATACCCGGCGATCGCCTCCTTGGATTCGCTCGTGAACGGGACCCAGACGCTGGCCATGTGGACCATGATCGTCACCGGGCCGGAGGGGAGCGAGCCGCGGGACTGGCTGAGGCCGTAGGACCGCCAGTTGGTCGAAGTCACCATCTGCGTGACCGCGCAGGCCCCGGCCTGGAACACCAGCGGCACGCGGTTGGCGTAACGGAGCACGGTCATCGTCTGGCCGTCGTGGAGGTTGACGGTCTGCATCGCTTCGTGGAGCCGGTCGATCTCGGCGTCCTTGAGCTTGCCGGGCGTCATCCGGCGGCGCAGCCCGGACTGCTGGATGATCTTGTCGGCGGCCTGCACCCCCACGCCGTCGAAGGCGCCGGTGAGGAATTGCCGCAGCGTGCGGGCATCGCTCTGGCCGAGGAGCTCGACCAGCCCTTCCCGGGAGACGCGGTTGGTTGCCGGCCCGCCGCCGTAAGCCAGCCCCACCTCGATCTGGAAGGGATTCCCGCGATAGACCGATGGGGGACGCGTCGCCGCGGCGTAGAATTGGCCGGGCACCAGCTGGTGCAGCCCCTTGAGAATCAGCTCCTCGCCGATGGGCGAGATGCAGTCGGTCGCCGGGGCCGGGATCTTCGTCGTCTGGATCGCCTGGTACAGCTCGTCGGCCTCGTGGCGGCCGATCTTCCTCGGGCTCGAGCGGAGCCTGACCTTCGCGGCGTCGCAGATCCGCCGCGCCACGTTGGGGCTCACCCGCGAAAACGAGCCGGTCAGAAACTGCATCATCGTCGACGCCTTGGCCGCCTTGAGCATGCTGACGAGCATCCCCAGCTCGACCCCGTACGGGTGCGGCTTGATCTCCTTCGGCTCCCGCGGCAGCGTCTCGGTGACTCGGGGATACGTTTTCTCGTTGCCCTCCGGGTCCGCGTAGTGGAGCGTGACGTGGGGGTTGGCCAGGGCGGTCAGCTCGAGATACTCGTCGACGCTCCCCCGGCCGCGCTGATAGCGGGCCTCCAGCTCGATGGTCACCAGCGTGCCGTGATCCGTCTCGACCCAGGCAACCCCCAGCTTCTCGACGGCCTGGCGGCCGCGGTCGCCGGCCGGGATCTCGTCCCCCTCGCCTCGGCCGTTGAGGATCTCGGGCTGGTTGTGCTTGGTGTCGATCTGGATGGCGTAGTAGTGGCCCGGCCTGTTGCGGCCGATCTTGGAGAGGATCCTTACCGGCTTGCCGGTGGTCAACAGCCCATACATCCCCGCCGCGCTGATGCCGATCCCCTGCTGTCCGCGGCTCATCCGCAGGCGATGGAACTTCGAGCCGTACAGCAACTTTCCGAAGATCAACGGGATCTGCTTCCTGAGAATCCCCGGCCCGTTGTCCTGCACGTCTACCTGGTAGCGGTTTTCGCCGGTGGGGCGGATGCGAACCCAGACCTCGGGGACGATCCCGGCTTCTTCGCAGGCGTCCAGGGCGTTGTCGACCGCCTCCTTGACGGTGGTCAGGAGGGCCTTGCGGGGATTATCGAAGCCCAACAGGTGGCGGTTCTTGGCAAAGAACTCGCTCACCGAGATGTCCCGCTGGCTGGCGGCCATCGACTGCGCGGTGGCCCGGCGACGGTGGATCGCTTGGGCCCCGTCGCCGCGACCGTTGGCCTCGGCCGGACCGTCGGCGGGTAGGGCGGAGCCCCCTTCGTCCCGGTGTCCGTCCCTGCGAGCCAATGACTGGGGTACGCTCTGGGGGAGCTTCGTCTTGTCCAATCCTGGGACTCCCTGTTTCGGCAATCGCAACGACGGCGGCCACCTCGGGTCCCGCGGTCCCATCCCGGCTTGACCACGAGCCCCCCTATAAACCGATAGAAGAATGACCCATTTGCCGGGGAAAAGGGCGAGCGGAGTCAGGTCCAATGCGCCTCTACGGCGGGGGTCCGCCGGCGTGGACTGGGAGAATTATAGCGGCTATTCCACTGCGTTCCCAGGCCGGATTGGACCCACCCTTCCCGTCCCGATCGGCCGCCGACCTCCGGCCCATAAACATTCACCCGCAGCACCGATACAAGCCGACGATTGTTCTGAAGGACCACACTCCTGGCGGAGCGACTGAGGCTCGCCGGTGTGCTGGTGGCCGACAAGGAACAAGGAGCCCCCTCATGGTGTCTAGAGGATTGCGTTGGACGCTGTTGGTTGCGGTTGCCTTCGGCCTGTGGGGCTTTTTCGGCGACTGCCCCGCGGCCTGGGCCATCGACCATGGGAACGGCGGCGGGGGGCTGTTCTACAACTACTACGTTCCGCCGGGAGCCGGCGGCGGGGTGCCGGCCCAAATGTACGTCTGCCCTCGCCCCACACCCCCGATGGTCGGTCACACGTACGTCACTTACCAGCCGCTGATGCCGCACGAGTTTCTGTACCGGCACCACCGCGTCTACTATCGCTCGAACCCGGGCGCCGGCGTCACGGTAACCAGGGTCCACTGGCGGTAGGACCCCGTACCCTCCGGCCGGGCGGACGTGCCGACCCCAGCGTCCCGGCTACCCATCCAGACCCCAATCGACAGGAACCCGCAGAGATGAAACGCCTTACTTTCCTGGCCCTGCTGGTCGCGGCGGTGATCGCGATCGGGCAGGACAACACGGCCTCGGCCTTCGAGCGGCCCCTCCTAGAGGGCAATGGCCGCCGAGCGCAAGCCGGTGGTTCTTGGCACGGCGCCTACTACCACGTCGCCTGGGGCTCGCCCGTGGCCCTGGTCGTGCCCCCGACGGCCAGATACCAGACCCATTGGGGCTGGGGCGTGGGAAACACCCGCGTCGCCCCCATCTATCACCAGTTCGAGCATGACTACCCCGGGCCGGCGGTGGGCGGGCAGGGATTCCTGCCCACGCCCCCGTGGCCCAGCGACACCGATCAATTCGGCGTCTACTACGTGCGAGGTCCGTGGTAGGCAGCAGCGTACGCGGTACGGACTAGTCCCGCTGATACGTCCAACCTCTTTCCTTTCAACCAGGGTAGCCCGACGCTGCTAGGGTCGAGTTACCCTGTTTTGCTTTCTTGCGGCACTTGCCTGCCACTCTCTCCAAGAAAGCCCCTTAACTCGAAGGAAGCTCCCGTCCCAGCCGGGGACCCTGTGGCACGCGATTTGTGTCGCGTTATTGATCCATGACAAATCACTATGATCGCGCTTCGACTCAGTTCGAGGGGCCACGCGCGTGAATAGACGTGTTGCAATATATTGCAATGCAGTGACTTACGAAATAATCACTAACGCTACACTTGGATTGGCATGCGGCGTGCGATTAGGGACTATCGAGAAGATGCGAAGCCCCGAGTTGCGAAGGAAAGAGCCATGTTCGCCGCCGCCCTGATGCTGATCGGAACCTTGATCTCGCTGTACATGACCGTGGATTTCCTGCGGCCGGTCCCCCACACGAGCCCCTTCTGAGGTGCAAGCCTGGTGCAGAAACAGTCTCCCCCAACCTGCCTGATCCCGGAGGCCCAATGATGGTCAGCCCCATGGTTCAATTGATGATCGGATTGATCCCGTTGCTGCTGTTGGTCACGAGCGTGGCCGTCCGTCCGGCGCCGGCGGCCCGCCAGGTCCCCGCAGGGGAAGAACCGTCCCGATAGCGGCTCTAAGAACGTTTCTCGAAAAGCCGTGAGCTTTCAGCGTTCAGCTTTCAGCTTCTAATCGGTATGCGATGGCGGTGATTCAGAAGCAATGACGGATCTCTTTACTGCGCCTTGAGTTGCTGCGAAGCTCCGCACCGGCAGAAAGCTGATGGCTGACTGCTGATAGCTGATAGCTCAAGCGGCATTGGTCGTTTCTCGGGACACGCTCTAAGGCGCCCCTTTCTCCTTCGACAGCCGCTTGGCAAGATCGACGTAGGTGAACTTGCCCGCGTTCTGCGCCGCCAGCTTGGCCAAGAAGCTCTTCGCCTCGGGCTGGGGACCCATGCCGAACTCGATCGCGTGGATCGTAATCCCCGCCGCTTTGCCGCTAAGCTCCTCGATCTCGGCATCGGAAAGCTGCGGCTTGTCGCCGTCGGTCAGCCAGAAGATCACGTCCGGGCGGAGGAGGATCGCCATACTCAGGGCGTCCCTGTGGTGGGTGCCCCCGTTGGCCGTGATGGTGTCGATGAAGCGGACCGCCCGACGCTTGGTCTGCTCCGTGGCAAACGCCAGCTTCCCCGAGACCCCCGTGGGATTGAACAACACGGGCCGCTCGTTGTAGAAGATGATCTGGAACTGGTGGATCGAATCGAGGGTCTGGAGGCTCTGGGCCAATTCCTGCTTGACCGCTCGCAGGGCCAGGTTCCCCGCCCCGCCCATGCTCCCCGAGCGATCCAGGAGATAGACAAACTTGTAGCCTTCCCCCACCAGCCCGAACATCCTCACCTGGGCCTTGCCCTCCGAGAACTTGTACACGGGGGTCCCCGAATCGGAGGGCTTCTCCGCCGGCGGGATCAGCGACTGGGCGTTGGGCCTTTTCGCGGGCTCCTCGCCCATTGCCGGAGGCGAAAGCGACAGGCGCAGGCCGAACAGAGTGACCATCGCCAGCCAGGCTGCCACGACGCCGACTACCCATGGCGGGAGCGGGCCAAGGTCAACCCGCCTTGGCGGCCAGCGTGTGGTCGGGCGAGCCATGCGTACTTCCGAAACTCGTGACTGCGGAAGATGTTGCCGCACTTCCGCCATTGTAACGCCCGTCCGCGCCCAAGTCAACCCTATAGGGGGGTAAAGTGCTCGGCCCGGCGCCGGCTCGCGGCAAGGTTGTCCCGCCTTCGCCCCAGGGCCGCATAAGGCTATAATCCAAACAGCAGCAACGTGTTTGGGAGTTACCGCCTGTGCACATTGTGAAATACCCCCATCCTGCGCTTCGCCACAAGTCCAAGCCCCTCCGCAGGGTGGATAGCGAGCTGAAGGGCATGATCCACCAGATGCTCGATCTGATGTACACGAACGAGGGAATCGGCCTGGCGGCCAACCAGGTCGGTTTGCCCTACCGGCTGATCGTGATGAACGTCCGCTCCGACCGCACGGCCCCACAGGAAGAGCACGTCTTCATCAACCCGGTGATCACCCAGCGGAAAGGGCAGGAAGAGAAAGAGGAGGGGTGCCTTAGTTTTCCCGACCTCTATGCCCCGGTGCGGCGGCCGGAAAAAATCGTCCTTGCCGCCTACAATCTCGCCGGCGAAGAGGTCAACTTGGAGATGGACGGCCTCTGCGCCCGGGTCGCCCAACACGAGTGCGACCACCTCGACGGGATCCTCTTCGTCGACCGCCTCACTCCGGCGAACCTGCTCAAGGTGAAGCAGGACCTCGAGGACATGGAGCTTGCTTTCTCGGGCGAGCGCCGGCGGGGCCTGATTCCCGAGGACCGCCTGATCGCCGCCCGGCTCAGCGAGCTCGAAGTAGCGCGAACCTGAGAAGCCGCGGCGGCCACCGGCTCGCTGCAATCTGCCCTGGACAACCGCCGGGTGCTCCCGGCGGTTCGCTCAAGTCAGTCTTCTCAGGCGGCAGCCCTTGCCTTCCCAAAGCCGGTCCTCGGGGCAGATCTGCAAGAGCACGCTTTCCGAGCCGGTGCCTGCCAGCGGGTAGCTTTCCAGCTTGCGCAGCGCCAGCCTGCGCAAGAGGCCGTAGTGCCGGGCCTCGCCGCGCTCCTCGACCCAGGCCGGGCCTTTCAGGACCAGCAGGCGGTCGAAGTGCTCCCAGTGGGGGCGGAACCACTGGAGCAACTGGCGCAAGGAGCCCACTGCGCGGGCCACCAGGGTGTTGAACTGCGAGGGGCCGAGCAGGTCCTCAGCGCGGCCTTGGATGACCGGCGCGGTCAGGCCCAGGTGCTCAACGATGTCGGCCACCGCCCGCGCCTTCTTGCCTACCGACTCGGCAAGCCAGACGAGCAAGTCGGGCCGGAGGATGGCCAGCAGCACGCCGGGCACGCCTCCCCCGGTTCCCACGTCGAGAATCTTCTCACCGGTTTCCAGATGCCGGGCGAAGACCAGGCTGTCGACCAAGTCCCGCCCCACGAGCTTCCGGTAGTCCGTGTGCCGCGTGAGGTTGATCTTCGTGTTCCACTTCCAAAGCAGCTCGCTATAGCGCCCCAGCAAGGCCACCTGGTCGCCGGGAAGCTCGATGCGGTGTTCGGCCAGGGCGGCGGCCAGGTCGTCGGCAACAGGCAAGTCGTCGGCAGCGAAGTCCACGGTCGTCGGCTCCGGCGTCTTGGAACGCGGACCCGTCATCGTATGCCACGACAAGGACAGTGACAACCGACGGTAGACCGGCGGGCAGGCTAGGCAAACTGAGATTCCGGAGTAGATGCCAAGAGGGTTGACTCGGGGTGCTAGAATGGAGAAGAGCGCCGGGTGAACCGGAGCCTAAGCTGTTACGTACGAGTAGAGTTGCGCTTGCGCCAGTGCTGGTTGAGGGGAGTTCTCCGGGGTCCGGGCGACGCGGTTTTGCGGATTGCTTGACGTGTATGGAAGTGGGGGTCATAATCGAATACCCGGGTCAGGGGGGCGCGCTGGGAGGGGTGTCAGGGGAAGAGCGTAGGCCGAAGTGAGACGGCCCCTGCGGTCTTGGCTTGCGGGTGGCGAGGGGCCGCTCTGTCGGGGCAGCCGGACACTCGTTTTTAAGCCGACTCCCAAGAACTGCCCGTCCGGGATCGTCCCGGTGACTTCGGTGCTCCAAACGCAAGGCCTTTTCGATGAGTCCTGCTTCCCCGCTGCCTCCACTCGGGTTGGGGGGGGATAATCTTACGTCAAGGGTCCCAACTTCCCTGTTGCGGCTCCCGTACCCGAAGGCGCAACGCCTCACGTGGACCGTTGCTACGCTGGTGGTGGTCTTGGCTGGCTCAGTTGGGTCGCCAACACACGCCGCGCCTGAGATGCCTCGCGCGACGCTCCAGCAGCCCTTTGTGGTCACGCAGTTCCGGGCCGGCACGGAGTTGGAGCGGCACGGCTCCACTTCGGGTGGTATGCTTCGCCTTAATATGGGGGATGGGGCGCGGGTCCTGATCGTTCTCCCCGACGGCACCACCCGCGTCCTTTCACGGGGATTTCACAGCGCCTCCGACCCGGACGTCTCCTTCGATGGCAGGCGGCTCCTCTTCGCCGGCAAGCGGACCGCCCAAGACCCCTGGAATATCTACGAGGCGGCGATCGATGGCTCGGACGTCAGGCAGATCACTCGGGGGCTGGGTGACTGCCGCAGCCCGGGCTATCAGTCGACGTACTACGAGATCACCGAGGACCAGCCGTGGCATCAGGTGACGTTCGTGCGGACCGACCCGGCGGTGGTCAACGAGTACGGCGGCCCCCCGGTGAGCAGCCTGTACTCGTGCAAGCTGGACGGGAGCTGGCTCCGGCGGCTGACCTACAACCTGTCGAGCGATTTTGACCCGAGCATCGCCTGGGACGGCCGGCTGCTGTACGCCAGTTGGCAACGGTCGGGCTTCGAGCACGGCCTGCTGGGGCGGGTCCGCCTGCTGGGCGTCAACACCGACGGCGCGGACTGCGCGGCCCTGGTGGGGGACAACGGCAAGCGGGTCCAGCACATGCCGTGTACCACTACCGGTGGGCTGGCGGTGTTCGTGGAAGCGGACCGGGTGCCGTGGGACGGGTCGGGCTCGCTCGCCTGCGTCCAGCTCCGCCGACCGCTCCACACCTACCGGCCCCTCACCCGCCAGTCGGACGGCCTGTTCCATTCCCCCTCGCCGCTGCCCGACGGGAGGATTCTCGTGTCGCGGCGGCCGGCCGACGGGAGCGCCACGCACGGCGTCTTTCGCTTCGACCCGATCTCCCGGCGACTGGAGCGGATCTACGACGATCCGCACTACCACGACGTCCAGGCCAGGCTGCTCGCGCCGCGCGCGGAGCCGGACGGGCGATCCAGCTCGATGGATCCGAGCGACCCCCGCGGCAAGGTCTATTGCCTGGACGTCTACACGTCGGACCTGAAGGGCCGTCACCGGATGGCCCTCGGCACGATCAAGAAGGTTCGCCTGATCGAGGGAATTCCACGACCCGCCCGCGCGGCTGGCGGCGATCCACCGGGCGAGCGGCCGGGCGGGCCGGCACCGGGCCCTGGCAGCCCCGGGTCTGCCGGCGGGACTGCCCAACTCGCCTCGCGGCGGATCCTCGGCGAGGTCCCGATCCAGGAAGACTTCGAGGACCGAGGCGGCAAGAAGGTGCTCTCGGCCGGGTCGTTCAACGTCGAGGTGCCGGCAAACACCCCGATTCAATTGCAGCTCCTCGACGAGCACGGCATGGCGATGCGGAGCTGCACGTGGGTCTGGGTGAGGAACCACCAGGCCCAGGGGTGCATCGGCTGCCACGAGGATGGAGAGCTGACCCCGACGAACTGGCAGGTCGCCGCGCTGTGGAAACCCTCGGTCCGGGTCTGCCCTCCGCCGGAGCACCGGGTGGCGGTCGATTTCCGGCGCCAGATCGTCCCCTTGGTCGCCGCCAAGTGCGTGGTCTGCCACGACAAGCTCGGCAGCCCGCCGAATCTCGCGTTCGGGCCCGGCACGACCGCGGGCGGCCAGGACGCGGCCGCCCGAAAGCTCTACGAAGCCCTGTTGGCCGCGGACAACGCGGGCCACGAGGCAAGCGCCTACGGAAAGTACGTTCACCCGGGGCGGGCGCGGACCAGCCCGCTGGTCTGGCACCTCTTCGGCCGCAACACTTCCTACCCTTGGGACGGAACCGCGGCCGGCCGGGCGGCAAAACCTATCCCGCCGGGCCGGACCGAGCCGCTGAGCGACGAAGACCGCCAACGGTTCATCCGGTGGATTGACCTGGGGGCCTCATGGGATCGCATTTCGCCGCAGGCAGCCCTGCCGGGCAATCCCGGCGACGGCACCGGCGCGGGGAGGTAACTCGATGCGACGAGTCTGGCTGCCGGCAGCGATCGTTCTCGCGGGAGTCTTGGCCGGCCCGACCGCCCCGGCCGCGGAACCCCAACTGCCCGTCTTCACCGACGTCACCGAGCAGGCGGGAATCAAGTTCAAGCACAGCTACGGCGACGTGGAGCTGAAGAACATCGTCCAGGGGACCGGCGCCGGCGGGATGCTCTTTGACTACGACGGCGACGGCTGGCTCGACATCTACCTGGTCTGCGGTCGATGGCAAAAAGACGTCAGCGGCAACCGGGGACGCCATCTCCGCGGCAAGCTCACCAACAAGCTGTACCGCAATAATCGCGATGGCACTTTTACGGACGTGACCGAGAAGGCGGGCGTGGCCGGCAAGCACTATGCCTGCGGGGCCTCGGCGGCCGATTACGACGGCGATGGGCACCTCGACCTGTACGTCCTCTGCTACGGCCCCAACGAGCTCTACCACAACAACGGCGACGGCACGTTCACCGACGTGTCGGAGAAGTCGGGCCTGGCCGATCCCCGCTGGAGCGTCGCCGCCGGCTGGTTCGACTACAACCACGACGGCAAGCTCGACGTCTACGTGGTGAACTACCTGACGTACGACCCGAAGTACATCCCCTTCTTCCCTCCCGACGGCTATCCCGGCCCCTTGAGCTACAGCACCCAGCCGCACGCGCTCTACCGCAACAACGGCGACGGCACGTTTACCGACGTGACCAAGGAGGCGGGCATGGACGGTGAGGGCCGCGGGATGAGCCTCGCCGTCGCCGACCTGGACGGCGACGGCCTCCTGGACGTCTACGTGACCAACGACGCCATGGCCAACGACTTTTACCGCAACCTCGGCAAGGGCAGGTTCGTCGAGGAAGGGCTCCTTTGCGGACTGGCATTCGGCGAGAATGGTCAGGGGGTTTCCTCCATGGGCCCGATCATTGGCGACGTGGACCGCGACGGGCGGCTGGACGTCTTCGTGCCGGCGCTCCGCTACGGCTCGCTCCACATCAACCGCGGCAAGTTCTTCGAGGACCGGACGGCCGCGGCGGGCTTGGCGGTCATCGTCGGGCAATACGCCGGCTGGGGAGCCGCCTTCCTCGACTACGACAACGACGGCTACCTCGACTTCTTCCAGGCCAACGGCGACGCGCACCACGAGTACCGCGAAGAGGCCGTGCTCTGCCGCAACGACGGCAAGGGGAAGTTCGTCGACGTGGCCAAGCAATCGGGGGACTATTTCCACCGCAAGTACGTGGGCCGGGGGGCCGCGTTCGGCGATTTCGACAACGACGGCGACGTCGACCTGCTGGTCGTCAACCTCAACGATTCGCCGCGGCTCCTGCGGAACGACGGCGGCAGCAAGCTCAACCACTGGCTCAGCGTGATCGCCAAGCTCCCCAACGGGAAGTCGGACGCGGTCGGGGCCCTGGTGACCGCGACCACCGGCTCCTTAAAGCAGATCCAGCACGTCGGTCTGGCCCAGGGGTACATGTCGCAGTCGGACCCCCGCCCTCACTTCGGTCTGGGGAAGGCGAAGCAGGCCGACAGCGTGGAGGTTCGCTGGCCGGACGGGCGGACGACGCTCCTGAAGGAGGTCCGCGCCGACCAGTTCCTCACGGTCGTCGAGCCGGCGAAGTAAGGGGGAAACCGGCACCATGCGATTGGGGAGCGTTGGCCATCTCGGATTCCTGGCGGTTGCCCTGGGGGCCGTCTTGCTCCCGGCCCTGCCGGCCCCGGGCGCCGACAAGGAGAGGCACCCGGTGTACGTCGGCGCCCGCATGTGCGCGACCTGCCACGACGGAAAACACCGGGGGGACCAGTTCAGCAAGTGGTACTTCACCAGGCACGCCAGGGCCTACACGAGCCTTGCCAAGCCGGAGTCCGAGCGGATTGCGGACCTCAGCGGCGTGCCGATGAGGCCGGAGGAATCGGCGCTCTGCCTGGGCTGTCATGCCACGGCCGCCGAGGCGGAAGACTGGGAGAAGGACGACACGTTCTTCCTCCGCGACGGGGTCCAGTGCGAGAAATGCCATGGGCCGGGGAGCGATCACGTCGAGGCCAACGGGGTGGGCGAGCGCGCAAAGCTGGAGACCCCCACCAAGGCCGACTGCCTCAAGTGCCACAAGGAGAAGGGCTCGCACACCCGCGTGCTCAGCCGCCCCCTGGTCGATATCGACAAGGGCTGGGACGAGATCGCCCATCCCACGCCAGACAGTGCCCCGGAGACGACGCTCAAGCCGCCGCCCCCGCCGAACGGCAAGGAGTCGAAGGCCAAGTACACGGGCGCGGCGGCGTGCGCCGGCTGCCACCGCGGGCCGGAGAAGGGCTACCAGTACACGAAGTGGCGGACGAGCAAGCACGCCGAGGCCTACGCGGTGCTCGGCACCGCGGAATCGCGGCGGATCGCCGCCGAGATGGGCGTCCAGGAGGACCCCCGCACGAGCCCGAGCTGCCTCAAATGCCATGCCACGGTGTATCACCGGCTTGCTGCGGGTTTGCAGGACCCTTCTGTGGTGTACGAGGGCGTGGGCTGCGAGGCATGCCACGGCGCCGGGAGCGAGTACTCGGCGGAGGCCGTGATGAAGGACAAGGCCGCCGCGGCCGCGGCCGGCCTGACGAAAGTGACGGCCGAGACCTGCCTGGATTGCCACGCCGACGCACACGGGAAGCCGTTCGACTACCAGGCGGCTCTGAAGCAGATTGCCCATCCCACGGAGCACGTGAAGTTTCCCCAGCCGCCGCGGTACAAGACGCCGATCAACCTGGCGGTCCGGCCCGACGGGAAAGAACTCTACGCCGCCTGCGAGGCCTCCTACAGCGTGATCGTGGTCGACCTGCTCACCCGGCGGAAAGCGGCCGAGATCCCCGTCGGCGGACTCCCCCAGGACGTCACCTTCAGCCCCGACGGGCGGCGGGCATACGTCAGCAACCGGCTCGACGACTCGGTGTCGGTGATCGACGTGGCCGAGAGGAGGGTCGTGGCCACGATCCCCGTCGGCGACGAGCCGCACGGGCTACTGACCGATCGCTCCGGCAAGGCTCTGTACGTGCTGAACACGTCCTCCGGCGACATCTCGGTGGTTGCCGCATCCATGCTAAAAAAAACCAAGCGGCTGGCGGCCAGCCGCAGTCCGTGGTCCCTGGCCCTTTCTCCGGACGGCTCGCGGATCGCCGTGACCAACAGCCTTTCCCGGTTCGTGAAGTACCGCGCGCCGCCGATGTCCGAGGTAACCGTCATCGACGCCGGCCGCGCCGTGGTGGAAGACCGTGCCGTGGTTCCGGCCACCAACCTGCTCCAGGGAGTGGCCTGGCATCCCAGCGGCAA
>Ga0153916_10000441_pt1 | contig 27834 bp, 24 predicted proteins | sample Opewatmetagenome_FD_109642 | JGI IMG/M metagenome (GOLD analysis project Ga0153916, IMG submission 109642) | Freshwater wetland microbial communities from Ohio, USA - Open water 3 Core 3 Depth 4 metaG | ecosystem: Environmental > Aquatic > Freshwater > Wetlands | place: USA: Ohio, Lake Erie...
GTAACACCCGGAGGCAGAGCCCTAAAATTTTATAGCTCGGTAAGGATCGATTTAAGGCGGGTCGATTCTATTAAGCAGGGCTCTGAAGTGACGGGTAACAGGGTCCGGGCTAGAATAGTAAAGAATAAAATGGCACCTCCCTTTAGATCGGCAGAATTTGACATAATGTTTAAGCGGGGTAAGTGTGGCATTAGTAAGGAAGGCGACATTATAGACTTAGGTGTGGCTCTGGGAGTAGTAAAAAAAGCGGGTACTTTTTTCACTTACGGCGACCTAAAGTTGGGCCAGGGACGGGAAAACGCCAAAGAATATTTGATGCAACATGAGGACCTGGCTTCTAAGATTGAACAAGAGATAAGGAATACGGCCGGTACTCTGCCGAGTCCAAACGTCGAAGTGAAAGAAGCTTCCGAATAATACCGACGACACTACTACAATCTCATAACCCAGAGCAGGTGAAGTTCAAGTGGGAACGATTTCGGCTCTGCGGTCCAATGATCGGAAAAAACAAATAGACGTCTTTATTGACGGCTTATTCTCCTTCACTATCGCCGATGAACTGGCAGTAACAAACCGACTTGAAGTTGGTCGGCGCCTCTCTATAGACCAGATTGAAAAGCTAAAGGAGGCAAACCTTTTTAAAAGTTGTTTAGACGCTGCCATACACTATCTCAGCTACCGCCCTCGCAGTGAAAATGAGGTGAGACAGCGGTTACGGCGCCGACGTTTCGATGGCAATATCATCGAAGAGGTCATTACAAGGTTAAAAGAACGTCAACTAATTGACGATTTAGCTTTTGCAGAGTACTGGCGGAATAATCGCTTGTCATTTAGTCCAAGAAGCAGAAGATTAATTAAACTTGAGCTCAGACAGAAGGGTGTGGCCGCAGAGACGGCTAATCAGGTTTTGAACAATTTGGATGATGAGAATTCTGTCTATGAGGCCGGCTTGAGGAAGGTGCGCCGATTTTCAGGTTCAGATTATGAAGATTTCCGCCAGGGCTTGTACGATTATCTACGGCGACGCGGCTTCGATTATGTGACTATTAAAACGGCGGTAGAGCGTTTATGGCAGGACAGAAAAAAAGTCATTTATAAGTAGTTTCTAATAGGACATTTGTTTGACACCAGCTTGGTGAAGGGTTACTATTAGGATAATAAAATTAGGACGTTTTTACATCATGTTTAAGTGGTGTTTTATGAAACGGAGGCAGTTAAATGGTTGGTCCATCAGCGTTATATTTTTGGATTGCAGTTGGGCTTGGTCTTATTTTATTTCTACTTTTAGGCTATTTTACCAGACAGATATTAGCCAATCAGCAGCTCCGTAAATCTCAAAGTGAAGCCAAGAAACTCTTAGAAGAGGCATCAGCAGCCCATGAAGATATGCTCCAGAAGGCCAGAGAAGAGGCTATCAAAGTAAGAGCTGCTGCCGAAGCCGACAGTCGAGAGCGACGTTTTGAGTTACAGAGACTCGAAAGGCGTTTCAGCCAGAAGGAAGAAAAGTTAGAGCGCAAGATAGAGGGATTAGACCACCGGGAACGTGGTTTAGCCAATCGAGAGAAGGAAATCGAAACTGTCAAAACTCAACTAGAGGAAATTCGGGCTAAACAGCTTCAGCGACTCGAACTAATCTCGGGCATTTCAAGTGAAGAAGCCAAGCAGGAATTGCTTCATGCCATAGAAGAAGAAATCCGTGAGGATGCCTCTCGACGTGTTCGCGAGTGGGAATTACGGATAAAGGATGAAATTGACGAGAAGGCCCGTGATATTCTGTCCACCTCGATCCAGAGATGTGCAACCGACGTGGTGTCAGAAACGACTGTTTCAGTAGTTGCTCTACCGAGCGATGAGATGAAAGGACGGCTCATTGGCCGCGAAGGTCGGAACATCCGTGCCTTAGAGCAAGCTACAGGCGTGGACCTGATCATTGATGATACCCCCGAAGCAGTGACAATATCAAGCTTTGATCCACTCAGGCGTGAGGTGGCTAGAGTGGCTTTGAACAACCTTATTCTAGATGGACGCATTCACCCGGCTCGAATAGAGGAAGTTGTGGAGAAGGCAAAGAATGAGGTTGATATTGCAGTTCGCAATGAGGGAGAGCGGGCAGTTCGCGAGGTTGGCCTAGTAGGACTTCATCCCGAGCTTATTAAATTAATCGGTAGACTGAAGTTTCGAAGCAGCTATGGTCAAAATGTATTGACTCATAGCCTGGAGGTTGCTTATATTTCAGGGATGCTAGCAGCTGAAATCGGTGCTGACGTAACTCTGGCTAAGAAAGCCGGGTTGCTTCATGATATCGGTAAGGCTGTAGACCATCAGGTAGAAGGGCCTCATGCTTCAATAGGTGCCGACCTGGTTAAGCAGTGGGATAAATCAGTTGAAGTGACTCAAGCTATATCTGAGCATCATGGTGAAGCAACCACTACCAGTACGCTCGGTTTTATAGTGGCTACTGCAGATGCTATAAGTGGCTCAAGATTGGGAGCGCGGCGTGAATCACTTGAGCAGTACCTGAAACGAATTGAAGCTCTTGAGAACGTGGCGAATAGTTTTCCTGGAGTTGAGAAAGCCTTTGCAATTCAAGCGGGACGAGAAGTGCGCATTTTGGTAAAGCCGGAGCAAGTAGATGACCTGGGGGCGATGCGTTTGGCGCGCGACATAGTTAAGAAAATAGAGGATACTCTGGCGTATCCGGGGCAAATAAAAGTAACAGTAATGCGGGAGACTAGGGCAGTAGATTATGCTAAGTAAATAATAGATGATAGAATCAACATAAGGAACTATATTGCGTGTATTAATGATAGGCGATGTAGTCGGTAGGCCTGGCAGGGGGGCAGTCCAGCGATTTCTGCCAGGCCTACGTCATGATTATGATCTGAACCTCGTTATAGCAAACGGCGAAAATGCCGCTGGCGGCATCGGAATAACGCCAGACACAGCTAAAGAGCTGTGTGATTGCGGTGTCGATGTGATAACTACCGGAAATCACGTGTGGGCTAAGAAGGAGATTATTACTCAACTTGATGGTGAGTTACCTATTCTGCGTCCCTTGAATTTCCCGCCGACTGCACCAGGTCGGGGTTTTCTGGAAATGAATGGTGCTTTAATAGTCAATCTAATAGGCCGTGTTTTTATTGGCCAGTACGATTGTCCCTTCAGGTCTATAGACTGTTTGCTTTCTGAAAGCCGGATAGAATCGAAGGTCATTATAGTTGATTTTCATGCCGAGGCTACCTCGGAGAAGGTGGCTATGGGCAGGTACCTGGATGGTAGAGTAAGCGCCATGCTTGGTACGCATACTCATGTAGCTACGGCCGATGCTTATATCTTACCTGAGGGCACTGCTTACGTTACCGACGTAGGCATGGTAGGACCTATTGATTCGGTCATAGGTGTCGATACTCAATCCGCAATCAGGAGCTTTCTAACCGGCATGCCTCACCGGTTCTTTGTAAGTGAAGGGCCCGTGACGTTTGATGCCATAATGATCGAGGTAGACGAGGTTACTGGAAGGGCTGTAAATATAAAACGGATACACCTGAAAGAATAAGGTGAAAGCTGACCTACATTTGCATACCACTGCATCCGACGGGCGTCTGGAACCCAGAGATATTGTCACTCTGGCGATGAATGTAGGGCTGGACGTTATCGCTATCACCGATCATGATACAATAGACGGAGTGGAGCCGGCACTGGATGCGGCGTCAACCTCTCATTCGTTGAAGGTAATCCCGGGTGTCGAGATTAATACAGATGTGGCTCGGGGCGAAGTTCATGTCTTAGGCTATTTCATTGATTATACCGATGAAAAGCTGGCTGCCACCCTGCAGAAATTGCGCGATTCGCGTCTTGGTCGAGCACAAAAGATGATTGCTAAGCTGAATGACCTGGGCATGAAGATAGACTGGCAACGCGTCAGTGAGTTAGCCCAGGGTGGTACGGTTGGCCGGCCTCACATTTCTCAGGCTTTATTTGAGAAAGGCTACGTCCGCTCGGAGAAGGAAGCTTTTGACAAATATATAGGACATAACGGCCCGGCCTATGTCGAACGTTACAAATTGCTTCCCGTTGAAGTAGTAAAGCTCATCTTAGATGCTCAAGGCTTGCCTGTGCTGGCACATCCGGCAGATATCGGTGACCTGGATGAGCTTGTTCCGAAATTGAAGGCAGCCGGCTTAGTTGGGCTGGAAGTTTATTATGGTAATTACGGTTCTGATATTATTGACCGACTAGTCAAGATTGCCAGACGATATGATCTTATTACCACGGGCGGCACGGATTACCATGCTTTCAGAGATGGTTTAGAGGCTAATATTGGGAGCAGGCTTACTCCATCTCGCTCTGTAGAGCAGTTGTTTGCCATGGCCAGCAAACGCAGTCTGGAACTAATAAACCGACACTAACTTAAATTCAGATAGACTAGACACAAGGAGGGACTGGTAAACATGCAAGCGTTTCGAGAGATTTTCTGGGATATTTCTTTTGGGCCCGCTATCTTGTACACACTCGGTGTTGTGGCTGTGGGGATTTTTATATATGCGATATACAATCGCACGCGCTTGTGGAGAGTCGGCAAACCGGAGAAGAGGTGGGACAATTTAGGTAAGAGGATTTGGGATTTTATAGTTGTCGGATTTATTGATGGTCTGTTCCACAGGCGCTTCTTCCGTGAAGCTTACCCTGGAATTATGCATTTTCTTCTCTTCGCCGGCGGTAGCATTCTGCTGATCGGTACAGGCCTCGATGTTATCGACCACTATATATACCATTTTGTATACGGTAATGTTTATCTTGGCCTTGGCTTTGCTATGGACATGGGTGGGGTATTCATGCTTGTTGGCGCTATCATGGCGGTTATCCGCCGTTATATCATGAAGCCTGAGAGATTAAACACGGTGCTGGATAATGGTGTCGTTCTAACTCTGATATTCGTCGTTGTCATAACCGGTTACTTTATCGAAGGTTTTCGCATGCTCACAGCTACTCCTGACGGTTTGACCCAACCCGAGTTTTATAGCCATCCGGAGTGGTCTCAATGGTCTTTCGGTGGCTATTTCATAGCCGGACTTTTCGCTGGATTGTCTGAAACCGTCAGGTTGTCTACATATATAGGTCTGTGGTGGTTTCATGCGGCACTAGCGCTGGGAGCCATTTTCTACGTGTGTTTTGCGTTCGATAATCTGACTCATATCATTGTGTCACCGATAAACGTGTTTTTCCAGTCGTCTCGACCTAAAGGTGCACTGTCACCGTTTAATATCGAAGAAGCAGAAACCTTCGGGGTGGCTAAGATACAGGACTTTACCTGGAAACAGCTACTGGACCTGGATGCCTGTACCAATTGTGGACGTTGCCAGGACAGATGTCCGGCATATCTTACCGGTAAGCCACTGTCGCCGAGGAAGGTGATACAGGACCTAAAGGCTCATTTGCTGGAAAGACGTAGCGCTTTATTGGCTCCCAAGGCTGTGGCCGTTAATCCCAATCCTACCGACGGTGGTGACGTTAATGCGGTGGCCGGTGAGGTTATACTTGAGGACGAATTGTGGTCGTGCACTACCTGCCGCGCCTGCCAGGAAATATGCCCGGTCTATATTGAACACATTGATAAGATGATTGATATGCGCCGCAACCTAGTTTTGGAAAAAGCATCTATACCCGAGACCGGCGAAGCTGCGTTGCGATGTATAGAGACCAGAGGCCACAGTTGCAGGGGAACTACCCTCACCCGGACTGACTGGACCAGCGGGCTGGATATAAAGTCTATGTCTGAAGACAGCAATGTTGACTTTATTTATTACGTTGGATGCGCCTCATCTTTGGAAGATAGAAGTATGAAGATAGCCATTGCCGTGGGCAAGATATTGAAAGCGGCCGGCGCTAGGTTTGCCATCCTGGGAACCGAGGAAACCTGCTGCGGTGAACCGGCGAGAAGGCTAGGTAATGAATACCTTTTCCAGATGCAGGCAGCCAAGAACATTGAGACATTCAAGAGATACAACGTAAAGAAGATAGTTACCAGCTGCCCGCACTGTTTTAACACTATAAAGAACGAATATACACAGTTTGGTGGTGAATTTGAGGTCATCCATCATACACAGTTTATAGCCGATTTGATTAAGCAAGGTAAGATTCGAACAGCTTCGATGAGCCCAGGCCGGCTGACGTATCATGATTCCTGCTATCTTGGTCGGCACAATAATATTTATGATACTCCCAGACAGGTTTTAGCTGGTATTTCGCCGTCAAAATTACTGGAGATGAAACGGGCAAGGCGTAACGGGTTCTGCTGTGGTGGCGGTGGAGGGCGCTACTGGATGGAAGAGCGCATCGGCAAGAGGATTAGCGAGGAGCGCCTGGAGGACGCCATTAATATCAAGGCTGGGGTACTGGCCTCAGCTTGTCCTTATTGTCTGCAGATGTTTGAAGATGCTATCAAGGCAAAAGGAGTAGAGGAGTCGCTTAAGGCTCAAGATATTGCCGAGCTCGTTGCCACACAACTGGTTCAGCAGGCTTAATTGGCCTAGGCTGTATATAAGGAAGCTGAAACACGCTGTCCTAGTAAGCGTCTTGGTGCAGTTATACTTTAGTTAACGCTTGGCCGAAGCAGCACTAACCTGTTGTGGGTACTCCAGCATCTTTTTAAGCCGATCTGGGTGGCTGCTCTTCATCTTGGCTTCTTCAGTTGTAACTATTTTCTTTTTTACAAGTTCAACCAATGCCTGGTCAAGCGTCTGCATACCTTCTGCAGAACTGAGCTGAATTACGCTGTGTAATTCGAAGGTTTTACCTTCGCGGATAAGGTTTTTAACTGCGGAATTACCAGTCATAATCTCGAAGGCGGCTATTCTTCCTCGGCCGGTAACTCGTGGCAATAGAGTCTGAGATAGGACGGCTACTATTACCTGTGAGAATTGCAGCCTGATTTGGGGTTGCTGGTTAGGTGGGAATATATCAATTACGCGATCCACGGTCTGCGGCGCATCGGTGGTATGTAATGTTCCCATCACCAGATGCCCGGTCTCAGCAGCCCTCATTGCCGTCTGGACAGTATCAAAATCTCTAAGCTCGCCCACCACAATGACGTCCGGGTCATGGCGCAGTGCGTGAATGAGGGCGATATCAAATGCCTTAGTATCATCACCGAGATCTCGTTGAGCGATTAAGCACTTGAGGTTAGGGTGTAGATATTCAATTGGGTCCTCAATGGTGATTACATTGCGGGCCAGATGCTCATTAAGGTAGTTAATCATGGCAGCCATAGTGGTGGATTTTCCGCTGCCAGTTGGGCCGGTAACCAGGATAAGTCCCCTAGGTTTCATAATAAGGTCCTTAGTAATTGGCGGCAGTGCTAGTTCATCTATGGTAAAGACCTTAAATGGCACCAGTCGGAAGGCAAGACTTATTGTTCCCCTTTGCCGCATCACGCTGACTCGGAATCGAGCTAATCCCGGGACGCTGTAAGCGAAGTCAAGCTCCTTTTCCAGATGGAAGCGGTTTCTCTGCTCGGGAGTGGTAATATAATCAAAGGCAGTCTCAATGTCTTCCATGGTAGCCTGAGGCTGATTGAGCGGTAGAAGCTCACCGTCAACACGTAATACCGGGGGACTGGGTACTCTAAGATGCAGGTCTGAGGCTCTTTTTTCTACCATTACCTTAAGGAGTTCAATTATGTCCATAATCCATCCTCCTTGGCATTTACCTCTCTATAATGGCGACGACTGGTAGATGGTCCGAGGCAGTACTTGATGTTACCCAGCCATCTGTTACTCTGAGGTCGGGTGATACTAAGATATAGTCAATTTTTTTCCATGGGTTATTTGAAGGAAAAGTGAACTCTGATTTCCGGCTTGCGGCGGAATCTTTAAGACGGGAATAACGAAGCTTGTATATTTCCGGGTCCTGTTGTTGCGCACTGAAGTCGCCCAGGATTACCGTAGTGTCAAGCCCGCCCCAGAAGTCAATGATGGTCTGAGCTTGAAGCTGGCGGATGTCGGAATTCGCTGGGGCTGGGTCGAACTTTGTGTTCATAACCTTCATTTGCTTGTCGTTGCCCAAGTCTATCAAGGCTACGATAAAGCCGCGTTTTATTAGTGAATCAGCTGGTGGCAGGTTCTCCTTGGTGTAGGCTAGCATCGGGTAACGGCTGAGTATAGCATTACCCGAGAATGAGTCTGTTGTGGGCTCAAAAACAAATGGCATATGCAACCGATAAGATAGCCAGGATAGCATATCTAATCGGCCATTCACTACCGAGCCTCTGGATACTTCTTGTACAGCCACGATATCGGGTGTGTTGGCTTCGATAACTTTAGCTATCTCATCTATATCGAGTTTGCCTTTAGGGCTAAAGCCATTATTCAGGTCGTAGGTCATTACAGTTAATGGGAATCCTTCAGAAGCGGATGCTGTTGGCGTACGCCAGGTGACTATTTGAGCTAGAGGTAACAGCAAGAGAATCAGGGCGAATGCCGACACCGACCACAGCTTTGGGTCAACCTTTATCTTTTGTTCGCTCAGTACTAGGGCACCTATAGCGCAGGCGGCGACTATGCCACCGGCTATTGGTTCTAAAATGGTGCGGTTATAGGGGAGACTAATATTATAAACAGCGTAGTAGGCAAATATGAGCAGAATAAACACAACTGTGCCGATACCATTGGCAATCCAGATACCAGCCCACTTCGTTTTACCTGTGCTTGAGGCGACGCCAACCAAGACCATGGCCATAATCGACGATAATAGTATCTGCCCGATCATAAATAACAGTGCGATCAGTGCTGCAGGCTGTTGATAGGCAAATACCAGAGATGCCGTTAGGATAACACCGGCAATGATGGCCCAGAGCCACAACATCCGCCAGTGTTTATTAATAATGATAGCGGCGGCAGCTAAACCGGCTAATTGGGCCAATAACGTTAGTCCAAATACTATCGGCAACGTCCAGCCAGTAAGCGCTGTTATTCGCGGTATATTCTGAAAGACTACCAGTTCCAGAAATAGGAATGGTCCGATTGCCAGCCAGGCAAATGAACGTACCAGGGAAATTCTGTGGGCTGACATGGCTGATGATTTAGGTGATTCACTGTAGATTGCCGGTGAGATACCAACCAGTAACACAAGTTGTAGAATGAACAGAAGCAATGTAATTAATACCGGCCACAAATTTGCCTGCCAGACAATGTCATAGGTACCAAAAGCACCGTTAATGGCCGTGTCCAGTGCCAGCCCACCCAGCAGCCCCAGTATATAGAAGGAGACAGAGGCGCGGCCACGAAAGCGCACATCGTCAAAGTACGTTGGCAGAAAGATGATGAAAAATATAGTTCCTATGATGGCTAAACCCAGATTAAGGATCGGTGCATCCCAGGCTACTTGCATGAATAATCTGGTCAAGCCGAGACCGGCAACGCTAACGATAATAATACGGCGATTACCTGCCAGCCAGCTCAATGGACCAGCCAGGAAACCGATAATAAAGATGGCCAGTCCGACCGATAGAAGCTGAATCAAGCTCAAACCCATACCGGTGCCCAGTATCCAGTAAATACCGGGTATCAATGCCCGCAGCACTTGCATGCCGAATAAGACCGTTATGGCTGTTAACGTCAACTCAGTAAATAGAGGTCGAGTTGCGAACCACTCGATAAACACGATTAATCTGTCTTTTTTAGCTGTTACTTTAGCTTTGCGTGGCATTCAGTTTCCTTTTGCTGATCTAGCTTATTAACATAAGCAGTTTTCGACTTTATAGTAGCTATGCCTACAAACCATTTGACTCGGTGCACTATCATACGGCTACGAACGCCAAGCTGTCAAGATTCATGTCCAGTACATTAGTACAATACGGCATCGCCCATAATTCGGAAAATGTTACATATTTGTAATCATTTAACGCCCGATTTGAGACGGGCTCGGTGGGTCTTGCGCATCTGGAACCGAGTACGAATATTGGTTCCCGATGTGGTGCTCGTCAGGTTTTACGGCTTGAAAAAGCTCTCTATTGTTTGAAGGCTCCATTCCGGCTTAAGGGTCAACACGTTGTGTCCAACATTCTCTGCCTTTACATGAACAGTCTGCGGAGTGAGTTTTGGAAGATTATATTTTTCCTGAAACTCATGGCCAAGGATGCTGCATTCGGTGCTAATCAGCATTAGGTCCCCGTGGTATTCGGAAATTCCGTTTGTGAAATCATAGGTAAAGGAATCGGGATTATCTATTACCGGCGCGTAAATACTATTGTATGCCTCATATCCTAACCGTTTGAATGTATTAGGCGGTAATCCCTGACCTTCACAATTGTAGGGAGGACCCGGTCTGTTCTGATTGGCCAGTTTGGTCTCCACATAATCCATTCCTTCCTGACCATCATCTTTTCTGATGAATGGGTACGCAACCATATAACGACCTATCATCCAAAACGATAGTACCTCTTTAAAATTTTTAACCCACTCCTTCACGGGAGCACCGGGATAAAGAAATGCGGGCTCGATAACGACTGCTTGAGATACGTTTTCTGGATGTTTTGACAAATAGCCAACCACAAGCGCTCCGCCCCAGGAATGGCCGATGAGTTTAACCTTTTTACCATTGGAAAAATGTTTGACTATGGAATCCAGGTCCTCAAGATTTTGTTCAATCGTGAGATCTTTCTTGTCCACCCGCGGAGACAGCCCCGCCCCCCTTTGGTCATAAAGGATAACGCGGTAATCTTTCGATAAATCCTTTAAAGCGTACATATAATCGTAACCTTAGCCTGGCCCGCCATGCACCACAATGATGGCTGTTGATTCCGGTTTGCCAAAGATTTCCGTATGGAACCTGTAACCATTAATTTCCGTATAAGGAAGTGAGTCATCGAATGCAACTGTTCTGGGTACGTGAACTGGCGAGACCAAGGCTAACAGAAGAACCACCGCCAGCGAAGGAAACAAAACATACATCCATATTTTTGTCTTTTTCCCTTTAGTTCCTCTGGTCGTTGCCATAGCTTATCTCTCCTGATTCAGTCTAACAGGGCAACGATTGAAAAGTAATAAAATTAGCACCGAAAAAGTTACATAGTTATGACATCGACATATGTATCGTCTGCAGACCAGACATCAGGAAGATGCGTTACGAGGTGGCTCCCGAGGTAGGATTCTAACCTACGGCGGCCACCGAGTGCCTTGACATCCTCTGGCTAATGAATAGGTGGTTCTAAGTCCTTCGGGCAGAGTGCCAAATTAAGACTCTTCCCCCAACAAATGGCTCCTCATTTTATCGTACCCGGGTGGGTGCTGTGAGTCATATCGCGTAAACGACGGAATCGGATATCTAAAGACACCGGTTTCATAACCTAGCTTCATACCCTGGATTGTCTTCTCTATTTTACTAGTTGGTATAGAAAAGGCGCACTCATGGTCCTGAGGGTGGGGAACGATTCGTTCGCCTGTACCTATCAGGGCGAATTGCGCCTCATCTGTTTGTACGGTTCGAGTGATATAGGTTGTGCATCCCGCTCCCTGCGACAATACAGCATCAAGACCCCTTTCACCTGTTCCAAAGAGATAGCCTGAGAGTATTAGCCATATTTGAGCGGGATTGCCGTAGACTAGGATAACATGTGGCTCAAAGGTAGCGCGGCCCACCGGTGCTATGAGCACATACTTGTACTTGCCATATTCAAATTTGGGCATGTCTTGAATAGTAGCCGCTGCCCGTTCTTTATTCATTCCCCACAATCCAAGGGACTCCTGATAGCTCCCGTCAACGACGTCTGGCAACAGAGGCAAAAATCCCATACTCATGCCTGCCACATAGCAGCTTGAATATTTGTCAACAGCCATAGTCCAACCATAGCGCCGTGCCATGGTAATTGCGTGGCACAGCGAGATATTTATTCCTAAGTCTCGTATAGGGAACCTTGTTTTCTCAGGAAGCTCCTCTTCCGATGCACACATTCGAATGGCAAGTGGAAATGTCTGTGGGCGTATATATTTATTCAACTCTGTATCAATTTGTTTTAAGTCGACCAAATCATACCTCCTTCAATTAAAGGCTAATCTTCTAAGGCTACACGGAACCGACAGACTTTATCCCCTTTGGTCAGCAATTTTGTAAATCCTTTGGTTTTGAATTTCGGATTCAGTTTCGCCGCCATGCCTTTGAGCGATGCCCCGAGCAGAACTTCGCACAATTCCGGTTCCCTGGACCATATCTTCGCCACCGGGCAGGTTTTGAGTTCTTTCTCAAAGGCCTTCGGTGTGTGTTCCACATACCCGTCCCAGTAATTGGCATAAGTATCGTCGATCAAGTCGTGGACCTTAGGCAGGGCCATACAGTCGTGAAAATCTTCGAGCCTGGTTCCGCTCAGGGCCATCCACATGTCAGCGCCCTTCTGGCCCTGCTTGTAATACGCTTCCTTCAGACGCTCAACGAATTTTTCCCCGCCAACCTCTTTGCCGACTCGATACAGAGTGATCATCTGCCTGGCCAGGGCTTCAGTCCAGTTCTTATAACGTTTGCCCAGCACGTCGTCGCCAACCGGATAATTTTCATAATCGGGTGTTTCTTTCATAGAATGTCCTCCTTAAGTTTATATGGCGCTCCGCAAGCTTTCGCAGTTTAGCATAAACGCAATATGATTTGTCAAAATGCGGAATATTCCGTTTTGGATTCGGACTGGGTTATAATGGTACAAATCTTATTACAGGAGGTGAGTTGTGGTAAAGGGTCTAAAGGTAGCCATGATTATCTGGGCGGCGATAGCGATTTTGGTAGGCCTAGCGTACATCTTTCTCCCCAGCCAATTAAGTGAAATGGGTGGTTTTGAGAAGGCGCCTGCCTGGGCGGACTACGTTCTGGCATTGCTTGGCGTCTGCTTCGTTGCCACTGGTGCCTTTGTCATAGTCGCGGCAGTAAAGGGCCCGCTGAAACACATCAAATGGGTACAGTTTGCCATAGTAGTGACTATTCTGATTTCAGTCGTGGCCGCGTCCGCAATCATGCGGGGTATAGTTACCTTCAGCCAGGAGGGGCCGCTGCTCATAGTTAATGCTGTCTTCGCTGTGGCTTTCCTCGCCCTTTATCCCTGGCGTGCGAAACCCAGCAGTTAGTAAGTGTCCTTTTACAAACCGCAGGCTTGACTGTATCACATTCATGGGGCTCAAACTCAGGCAAGGCAAAGTTGGCTCTAGAGGTAGTATATACGTAGATTGAAGCACTATACGCCGGCTGCAGCCAAGATATCCGGGACGACCTCCTCTTTACCTATAGCCATTATATGAACGCCATCACACATGGCTTCTTTCTTTAAGGTGGCGACCATCCTGCCGGCTATCTCTATACCTTTACTAAGTGCCGTCCCTTTGGGTGCATTCGCCAGCTCATCTATTAGGTTCTGCGGTACAAAAATGCCGGGCACATTGTCAGTCATATACTTCGCCATTTTCGCTGATGATAATAAGACAATACCTGCCAGGACTTTTACAGGAAATCGGCGGGCGAACTGCATAAACCTGGCGAATTTATCTAAGTCATAGACTGCCTGCGTCTGAAAAAATTCAGCCCCGGCCTCAACCTTTTTTTCGAATTTGATAAGCTGTGGTTCGATTGGATTGGCCTCCGGGGTAACGATGGCACCAGCGCAGAATTTCACCGTCCCGTCTAATTCGTTCCCGCCGAGGTCTTTCCCTGACTCCATTGTTCTTATTGTTCTGAGTAGCTGGACCGAGTCCAGGTCGAATACCCCCTTGGCTTCTTTATGATCACCAACCGGGACGGCATCGCCTGTTAGACACAGAACGTTCCTGACACCCCTGATATAGGCGAACAGCAGTTCAGCCTGGAGTGCCATACGGTTGCGGTCCCGGCAGGTCATTTGTAGTATGGGCTCGCCACCTCGTTCTTCTATAGCTAAGCATCCACCAATGGAGGGGAAGCGCATAACTGAGCTCTGGTGGTCGGTAACATTAATGCCATCAACCTTGTCTTTTAGGATATCGATATGGTGAAGCATTTTTTCAATGTTTGTCCCTTTCGGAGGGCCTATCTCACTGGTTATTACGAACTTGCCGGAGTCGAGCAGCGATTTAAATTTTGAGGGCATACTTCACCTCTCCTTGTCTACATAACTTTTAAGACCCTGGGCCTGGGCATGACCTGGTAGTTCTTGGGCGGTTGATATTTTCGCATGGCATCGAGCCTGTTTTGTTCCTTTAGCCGGTTATAAATGAGAGTCCAAGCGCAATCTTTTTCTTTGTCCACTTCGCACTTGCCGTTATTGGTGCCGCCGCATGGCCCATTTAGCAGCCCCTTATGGCAGGCTGTGATGGGACATATATCGGCCATCTCTCCAAGTACACATTGTCCGCACTGTGCGCAAACTTCATGGAATGAGCCCTGTCCGTCGTCTATTCCGATGAACAGGGTATCCAGTGCCGGAATTACAGGTATGTTGACATACTGACTCATCCTATGCACTCCCAGGGCGCAGGCCATGACCAGGACGACTTGTGCGCTTTTAAGAGAGATGTTGTTTTCTTTCGCCAGTGCCTCTGTCATGTCATCGCAGGCAACTGGAATAACCAAGGAACCCGTAACCAGCTTGCCCTGAGATACCAACTTCTCTTTAATATCAGCTACTTCCTCAACCCCGCCAGTGCGCGTTAATGTGGCACAGGTGCCACATCCGGCAATGAATATACGGTTAAAATCCTGAAGTTGTTGAGTGATCTCATCAAAAGTTTTTTGCTTTGTAATCGATTTCATGACATCCCCCTATGTTTCTAGGTCACACCTTAGACATCGCTTCGCCTCGTATATGGCTTTCTCTTCTGATAATCCTAATTCGGTTTCCTTGAAGCTTCGCTTTCTATCTTCGATGGGAAGCAGCGGCATCTCTGGCCTGAACGCTGCCTCCCAAGTTCTCTCTTCTTCTGTGACGGGTTTCTCTGCTTCAATGACACCAGGTTGTTTTGTGTCGTACATCTGTACCCGCGCCTTATCGCCTCTGAGATATTTATCGATAGCCAGAGCCGCTCGTCTGCCGCCAGCAATGGCATCAATAATCATGCCCGGCCCGAATACAAAATCACCACCCGCGAAGATACCGGGGACGTTTGTGCTCAGGCTATTGGAATCGACCGCTAATCTTTCCCAGCGGCTGCGCTCCAGAGCGCTATCTGGCGATAAAAAGGAGAGGTCGGCTGCCTGGCCGACAGCGGCAATTACGGTGTCTGCTTCTGAGAAGAACTCTGATTCCGGCATGGGAACAGGTCTCCGGCGGCCGCTTTCATCCGGCTCGCCTAACTTCATCTGAATACATTGCAGCCCGGTTACTTTACCTTTCTCGCTCACTATTCGTGTCGGGCCCACCAGGAAATGCACGTTGATACCTTCAAATACAGCCTCGTCGAATTCCACCTCAGTGACCGGCATCTCCTCGCGAGAACGACGATAGTAGACGTTGACCTCTTCTGCACCCAGACGGAGCGCAGTGCGAGAGGTATCGAGTGCCACATTACCCCCACCGATAATGGCTACGTTGCGCCCCACTTTGATTTTCTTGCCCAATTTAGCATTGTGTAAAAATCGCAAGCCGTAATAGAAACCGGCCAGGTCTTCACTCTCCCCCGGTATGCCAATGACCTGACTTTTTTGAGCACCGGCCGCGATAAAGACAGCGTCGTAGCCATTTGCACGCAGGTTTTCTATGGTGAACTTTGTGTCCAGCGGTGTGTTGTACTTTATCTCTACTCCGCGCTTGACGATGTAGCCGATTTCGTTATCAATAACCTCTCGCGGCAGCCGGAAGTCAGGTATGGCCACTGCCGGCATACCGCCACCTATCCCCATAGCTTCAAAAACGGTAACTCCGTACCCTGCCTGAGCCAGAAAGTAGGCACACGACAACCCACATGGACCCGCGCCGACTACCGCTACTTTTTGGTTTTTGGTCCGGGGAAACGGTGCCGGCTCGGGCAACTCATTGAGGTGCGCAAAATACCAGTCTGCAGCAAACCGTTTAAGCGCTCGGATAGCCACCGATTCCTCAAGTTCTCCCCTGCGGCACCTACCTTCGCAAGGATGATGGCAAATACGGCCGCAGATGGCCGGGAAAGGATTCCTCTCCCTGATAGTTTCGACCGCCTGAAGATTTTCACCGGCTGCGATATGGGCAACGTATTTTGGTATATTGATGCCCACCGGACAGGTATGCTGACAGGGCGAAATCATTAGCGCATCGCAGACAGCTGCAGGACATTTCTTCTCCTTGATGTGAGCATCATATTCATCCCTGAAGTAATTTAGTGTTGTAAGCACCGGGTTAGGACATGTCTGTCCCAGTCCGCAGAGCGAACATTCCTTAACCGTTTTAGCGACCGAAAGCAGTGTGTCAATGTCAGTATCACGACCTTTGCCCTGAGTAATTCTGGTTAGTATTTCCAGCATCTGCTTGGTTCCCAGGCGACAGGGGATGCACTTGCCACACGATTCCATTTGAGTAAAGCTCAAAAAATAGCGTGCTACCTCTACCATACATGTGGTCTCATCCATGACCACCATGCCTCCTGACCCCATGATAGAACCCAGTCTGGCAAGATTCTCATATTCAACAGCCGTATCAAGAAACTGTGCTGGGATACATCCTCCCGAGGGGCCGCCTGTTTGCACGGCTTTAAATCTCTTGCCTCGCGGTATACCACCACCTATATCGAAAATGATGGTGGAAAGGGGCGTACCCATTGGCACTTCCACCAGACCGCTATTGGCCACCTTTCCGGTCAATGCAAAAACCACCGTCCCTTTACTATTATCGGTACCGATACCGGCATACCAGTCCGCTCCGTTGGAAATGATTAACGGAACCGAAGCCAGACTCTTGACGTTATTGATAATGGTTGGTTTTCCATCTAGCCCTGCCTGGGCGGGAAACGGTGGGCGGGGACGGGGCATGCCGCGCCGGCTCTCGATAGATGCTATCAATGCGGTTTCCTCACCACAGACAAAAGCGCCAGCGCCCTCCTTAACCTGTATCCTGAAATCAAAGCCTGAGTTGAAAATATTATCGCCCAGATAGCCTTTCTTCATCGTCTCGGTCAGGGCATTTCTAATTCTCTGGACTGCCAGCGGGTACTCAGCCCGCACATAGATGTACCCCTCCGTAGCCCCGATGGCATAACCGGCAATAGTCAAGCCTTCGATAACCGCATATGGGTCCGCTTCGAGTATGGAGCGGTCCATAAACGCTCCCGGATCGCCTTCATCGGCATTGCAGATAATGTATTTTTGACTGCCCTGAGCGCTGCGGCAGAATTCCCACTTCCTCCAAGTGGGGAATCCTGCCCCACCGCGCCCCCTCAAGCCGGCCCGCTTCACCTCGTCGATGACCATGTCCGGCCTCATTTGCAGTAAGGCTTTTTTCAGGGCGTTAAAGCCTCCGCTTTTTATATAGTGGTCGATTTTTTCGGGATTAATGTGTCCGCAGTTATGTAGGATTACGCGCTGCTGTTTTTTGTAGAAATTGATATCAGCATATCGCGGGATACTTTGGCCTGTCCCCGGGTCATGATAGAGCAGCCGCTCAACCAGCTTACCATGGCGAAGATGGGATCTTACAATCTCCGGCGCATCGTTTGCTGCAACCTGAATGTAAAAAATATTATCAGGCTCAATAACCACACTAGGTCCCAGAGCGCAAAGGCCATGTCCGTGACAGCCACTGATTTCTACGGTAGCATTTATTTGCTTTTGTCGAATTATCTCTGCCTTGAGCGCCTCGTAGACAGCGCCGGACCCCATAGAAAGACAGGGTGTCTCCTGGCACACGAAAATAGTGCGTTGATATTGCGTGTTATTTCGCATTCCTTCTGTCACCGAATAATTGTGCTACCTTCCTGGGATTCATCTGGCCATAAGTTGCGGAACTGATGACTATGTTTGGCGCCAGCGCACAAACCCCTATACAGGCAACCGTCTCTAACGTATACTCCATATCAGGGGTTGTCTCGCCCTCTTCAATGCCCAGATTTTGCTTAACCAGTTTCAATATCGTCTTCCCGCCTCGTACATGGCAGGCCGTTCCCCGGCAAACCCTGACAATCCTTTTCCCCCGCGGATGGGTATAAAGCTGCTCATAAAAAGAGATGATACCCTGCACCTGGCTGGGGAATAACTTAAGGGCTCTGGCTAGAATCGGGATCGATTGGGGCGGGATATAGCCGAACTCATTCTGGATTTTTTGTACCAAAGGGATGAGTGGCCATCTCTGTTGGCTATACTCACGAATTATTTCTTCAAGCCGGTCAAGATTAACTTCTGCGTTCGTCGTCGACTTATTCATGGGCGTCCATCCTCTCTATTCGGACATAACATGCTTTTGATGCAGGCGTCTTTGATTGTGGGTCAAGAGATATTTCAAACAATGTATTTACCGGTATCTCAGGAAATGTTGATGGCATAAACAGGATTCCCTTAGGTAGGCTGTTCGATATACTGACCGGTGCCATAATTTCACCCGCGCGTGAAATTATCTTTACCTTATCGCCATTTTGGAGGGCAAATTTTTTAGCATCAGCTTCACCTACTTGCAGGAATCCAGACGGAGATAATTTTCTCAACCTTGGCGCTCTTAGTGATCTGGTACCAGTTCCGGTGTGAGGTAACGAGGACCCTGTAAGCAGAATAAACGGATATCCTTTAGGTTTGACTTTGAAGGGAACCTGGTATTTAACAGGTGAAAAGCAGGCAAAGCCTCGCAGCAGCTGCACTCCTTGCAGCCGTCCCGCATCCGTCACACCCTCATAACTCTGATAGCGTCTGGTAGAATCGCTATAACCCTCATATCCAGGGATGGCTTCTTCGATCTCTCCAATAATGTCGTCGAGACGTGAGTATGAAAATGGGGTATTCATTTTGTCTGCAAGCGTGCAGGTTATTTCCCAGTCAGGGCGGCTATCACCAACGGGCTTGATTGCCTGCCTGATTTTATTTATCTTTCCCTCGAAATTTGTGTAAGAGCCATCCTTCTCAGCGAAGCTAGCTACAGGGAGAACTACAGCTGCCATTTTTGCAGTTTCAGTCAGGAATAAATCTTGCACCACCAGGAATTGGAGTGTAGCCAGGGCATCTCTTACCACTCGTGTTCCTGGAAAGCTCACTATAGGGTCTTCGCCCACAACATAAAGGCACTTAATCTTTCCAAGTTTTGCCTGCTCAATAATCTCAACTGCGGTTAACCCTGGTCGAGTCGGCAGGTTTGCACCCCAGAGCGCTTCAAACTTACCTCTAGCCTTGATATCTGTTACATTACGAAATCCAGGTAGAAACCCGGGCAGCATTCCCATATCTACGGCACCCCGGCTGTTGCATTCCTTCTGCAGTCCAATCATACCTCCGCCCTTACGCCCTGTATTGCCGGTTAACATTGATAGATTGGCCAGTGCCTTTACAGAATCGGTTCCTGTGCAATACTGGGTAATGCCGTTGCCGTAAACGATCGATGCTTGTCTTGCTTTAGCGTAGAGCCGGGCAGCAGCCACAATCTGCTCAGACGGCACCTTGGTGATATTTTCAGCATATTCCGGAGAATATGGTTCTAACGCCTCGGTAAGTGAGCTGAAGTTATCAGTTCGCCTGCTAACGAATTCTTTGTCTAATAAGTTCTCCTGAATTATCACCTTGGCTAAGGCGTTTAATAGTGCTATGTCAGTCGCCGGCCTCAGCTGCAAGTGAAGGTCGGCAAATAGTGAGAGCTTCGTTCGGCGCGGGTCTATTAGAATCAGCCGCGACCCTTTTTTAACGGCACGCTTTATAGCATAGCCGACGGAGGGGGCAGAACAGGTGGGATCTGCACCGATAACCATAATGACGTCGGATTTTTCGAGGACATCCAGAAAGTGTGAAGACAGGGGAAAGCCGAGTGAAACACTGAGTCCTGCCAAGGTGGCAGCATTGTATAGACGGTTTCCGTCGTCAACATTGTTCGTGCCAATCACACATCTGGCAAATCGCTGCAATAAATAACTTTCCTCATTGGTACACCTGGCTGAACCTAGAATAGCAATACTATCTGGCCCGTATTCGTTCTTTATTCTCAGGAATTCCGCAGCTACGACTTTCAGTGCTTCATCCCAGGACGTTTCCTCCATATTTCCGTTCATTCTGACCAGTGGCCTGGTGAGTCTGTCCGGGCTGTGAATAAAATCATATCCATAGCTGCCTCGCACGCAAAGCAGGCTGTAATTACCGGTGTCTCCCCATCGAGGGGTCGCCTGTACCAGGCGATCGCTCTTCACATGCAAATTCACGCTGCAGCCACAGCCACAATAGGGGCATGTTGTCTCGACGATATTTCCTGTTGTTCTTCTATTGGCCCATCCCTTTTCCATCAAGGCACCGGTCGGGCATAGTGCTACACAGGTGCCGCAGAAGGTGCACTCGGAATTTTCCAGTGGTAAGTTGCCTACGGTTGTTGGCTTGGTTTTAAAACCGCGCTGAAAGTAGTCGAGCACGCCTTCAACAACCAGTTCTTGGCAGGCTCTTATGCACTTGGCGCACAAGATGCACTTACTCAAGTCTCGTTCGATAAATGGATTGACCTCCTGGATAGCAGCTGATTGGGGTATACGTTGAAATTCCGTTAAAGAAACGCCCATCTCCCCGGCTACTTGCCGAAGTTGGCAACGGTTACCTTTGTCGCATACCGGGCAAGAGTCAGGATGGCTGGACAGCATCAACTGAACTAAGGTTTTTCGGTGTGCTACAACCCTCGGCGAAGAGGTTTTGATTATCATTCCCGGAGCTAATGGCGTAACACAGGAGGCCATTAAGGCACCGGTCTTTTCATCCTCAACAATACAAAGACGGCAAGCACCAATGGGGGACAGGTGTTCGTCATGACACAGCGTCGTAATATGCACACCTGATTCGCGAGCGAGGTCGAGAATACTCATGCCGGCATAGCCGCTTACCTCACGGCCATCCAGCGTAATCGTTATCGGCTGCACCTAACCACTGCCTCTAGAGTAACTGCCCTGTGATTCGTTTTGCTTACTTATCAGATTCCGGTGGGATGGAAATACGTTCTCCTTTGCTAGCTGCCCTGATGGCGGCCAGAAGTTGGGAACTAGCACTCTTCTTGGGAATGAAACCGAAAGCGCCGGCTGTGGTGCTGGCACGTATATTCTCTTCGTCAGCATATTGTGTCAGCATCAAAATTCTGGCTCGCTCCCCTTCTTCTTTCGTTATTTCCCGAGTTGCTTGAAGCCCATCCATACCTGGCATGGCGATGTCCATTAGAACGATATCAGGCACGAGTTCATGGACTTTCTTTATAGCTTCGCTTCCGTCAACTGCTTCTCCCACCACCTGAATATCGGGTTGGAGCCCTAATAAAACACGAATACCCTCGCGAACGACCACGTGGTCATCTACCACCAGCACTTTAATCCTTCTGGTCACCTTATCCAATATTTTCATAACGTGTGGCATAATCTTCCCAAGCTCGACAGGCTTCTGGAAGTAGTCCTCAGCCTCGAGCCGCATTCCTTCATCCCACCTCCATCCCTTGATTAATTGCTGTTCCGGGGTGGCATCGACTATCACAAGAGGCAGGTCCTTGAGACTTAAGCTCTGCTTAACCCACTGGTGTAGATGATATGCATCTCCACGGTGCTCCAGGGTACCTAAAATTACTAGGTCGGGTTTTTCGCGGCGCACCATCTCCTGCGCTTCCGACATGGTCTTGGCTGTAAGCGCATGGTAACTGTGGCTTTCCAATACCTTCTTCACTTCTTTTAGGAATTCCGGATCGTCATCCACCACCAGAATTTTTGCATTCTTCTCGTCCATGGTTCTTCCTCCTTTTTACCGACTAGAGCTATAGTGGAAATTGGCGCCTTATGCTTATGGTTATAGTATAAGCACCCATTGATGAAAGGCACAGAGGTGAATACCCCAAAAAGGTTAGGGAAACACCTCAGTTTTTTGAAGAAAACAGCTAGGATTGATATAAAAATTGCGTGCTAATATGGGGTGTTCTCTGTAGATATGTGGGAAGTTAGGAGCGATGGCAATCTATCAGATGGTGATTATGCCCTTCCGCAAGGCATATTTGATCAGGTCAGCTCGGCTATGAATAGCCAGCTTAGCCATAAGGTTGGTCTTATGCCTGTCAACGGTCTTTGGGCTTAGAACAAGCATAGTAGCGATTTCCTGGGCGGTATGACCTTCTGCCAGTAATTTCAAAATCTCTCGTTCCCTATTTGTCAGCTGTTTGTAGGGATCTTGTTCTTTTAATTTTCCAATTCCCTCCTGATATCCTTCGACAAATACTCGGGCTACTGATGGTGATAGATAAGAGTCTCCCCTGTATACGTAGCGAATGGCAGATGCCAGTTCGGACGACGCCGCTGTCTTGCTAATAAAACCGCGGGCACCGGCCTCGATGACTGGATACACAAACTCGCGGTCATCATATTGCGTAAGTGCGATCACCTTTGTTCCGGGGAAGTCCTTGCAAATACGGCGCGTCGCTTCTAAACCGTCCATCAGAGGCATAGCGATGTCCATAAGGACGATATCCGGCATCAGCTTTTTAACTTTCTCCAAAGCTTCTCTGCCGTTTACTGCTTCGCCGACCAGTTCAATATCCGACATCAGTCCGAGCAGAGCATAGATGCCATGCCGCACGATGGTGTGGTCATCGACTACCAAGACTTTTATCTTCGGCATTTGTCGTGCTCCACCGCATCGGTATTCTGGCTGTAGCCATAGTTCCCTTGCCCGGCTCTGATTGGATGACACAGCTGCCGCCCATCAATTTCACTCTTTCTTTTATGCTGAATAAGCCGGCTCCACGTCCGCTTGTTTCGATGCCTTGTATCTGTGAGACATCGAAGCCAATGCCATTGTCGCTAATACAGACTACTAACTCATCGCCATTTACAGTGAGTGAAATTGAAGCACTGGTTGCCTTGGAATGCTGCTGTATATTTCCAATAGCTCCTTGCATGGCACGGAAGAGACCTGTCTCTATATCCCTGGGCAATGTCCTTCCCAGGTCGTCGAACTGGAAGGAAACGCTTATTCCCATGGGAGCCAGAGTGGACTCCGCATGCTGGCGAACTGCTGGAATAAGTCCCAATGAATCAAGAATAGTTGGGCGGAGATTAACAATTAACCGATGGATTTCATTGCCGACATGAATAGCCAGCTCATGGGCCTTCTTCAATGTTTCCTTGATCCTGGCATCCTGGATTCCAGCCATGTCCACCATTTCTATGACCGCCTGCAGGTTGAAGGCTAATCCGGAAAGTGCCTGGCTCGTCTCATCGTGAAGTTCTCGGGAAAGACGTTTGCGCTCATCTTCCTGAGCCATTACGGCAAATCGCGCCAGCTGTCTGTACCGTTCCCTTCCCTTTCGCAGCTCTTCGTAAAGCTTTGCCTGTTCTATAGCTAGACCGAGCAGGTCTCCCGTCGCATGTAAGAGGTGAATATCTTTCTCTGTGAAATGGCAGGGTAGGCGGCTGGCCACATTCATGACACCAAGAACTTTGTCCTTAGACAAAAGAGGAACACTGACAAATGCCTTCAAGCCTTCTTTGCTGATGAGGTCAGGATGGGCAGCACCAGGCTCTCTGGAGATATCCTCCACTATAATTGACCTCGCATTTTCGGCAACTTTTCCGGCGACCCCCTCACCAAGTTTAATATGCATTTCCTTGGCATATTCGTCAGATATGCCATGATATACACGATAGGATAGGGTTTTTTCATCCTCATCCAGAAGCATGATCCCGCCGATGGCACTATCCAGAATAGCCAGAGCGATATTCAGACCTACGCGGAGTATCGCTTCCAGGTCGACGAGGCCACTGATGGCGGCGGCAACGCGACTCAAGGCAACCAGATCGTCTGGCCTGCCTGCAGCTGTACTTGATGATGTTGTACCAGGAGTTATGTTGACTGTACCTTCTGGTACAGTTTCCCCTTTTGCTGCGTTCATTCCACGTACCCCCCTTCCAGATTACTAGCTTACCAAACTGCTTGTGAATCTAAGCTTACCGAAAAACGGCGGTTGCTGTCAATGAATAAACTTAGACTTTGTGGCTGGCTCCCGAGGTAGGATTCGAACCTACGACCAAGTATTACGAGCTCAACCGGCAGGCCATCTATAAGATACTTTGGCTGGGGCGGCTTGGCGGGTCTCAGAACCTTCTACACTAGTTTGAGGAGTAGTACAATTATATGGAACAGTAAAAGATATGGGGGGTGAGATAATGGTTAAGCAACGAAATAAGGATTATGCAAGAGATTATATATTTACTTATGCCTTCAGCTGGGTTTTTGCAGCCTTCCTATTTTTCCGACTCAGTGGGGGTGATTGGGGATTCTGGTTATTCTGCAGTATATGCTCATTGTTATTTTCCTTTTTCTTTCTATGGGCACCTATAAGCAATATCCTTACATCAAATGCTCTAAAAGTTATAAGGATTATCTCCATGGGAATGTTGTTTATTTCTTTAGCACTATTTGTGGCAGAGTATGTACGTTTATTGGGGGGGGAATCGCTCGAGATTATCGCTAATAAGTCCTGGCGTTTGCCAATAGCTATAGTTGGATTGCTTTGGGTTTGCTCCTCGGTAGTAAGTGTAGCCATTCAAGTTATATATCCAATAGCGAAAGCACAAGCCGAAGTAGGCGGAGGAAGTAAACGTGAAGTCTGGTTGAAATCACTAGCGCTTATTGCAGTGGCTTTTGGTTTCCTAACTATTATTCTAATGCCTTTAGTTAACATAAAGTATGTGATAATTATATTGGCCATCGGCATGGTACTCCTATCATCAGGTGTATTCGTAGGAATAAAAAAGTAGGCTTATACAAGCTCGGGCATCAGGCCATCTATGGGATACTGCAGTACAGGACACTGTAGGAGTAGATAGATAGCAATCCCATATCAATAATGTCTTCAATCAAAAAATGGATATCTCTCATATTTATGTGTTGTCCAGTCAATGTCAACAGCATCATCTAATTTTTTTAATTCCTGTGCAAGGTTTTTGACGGTCTCTACAGCTCTCTTAGCATCATCCCCCCATAGGAAATCGGTCTCCTTCATGTCATCAATTTGTATTTTCCTCGACTTGGAGTGAACAAGTTTATTCCGTAGAGTTATCAGCCATGATAGTTCTTGAAGTACTCTAGACCCTGCATTTAATTGTATTCCTGTAGTAATCCTAGGTATTATAATCCACTTTGAGAATAAATCTAACTTATCGAGATAAGTCTTCAAGTAGTTCTTGGATAAACGACTAATAGCATAATGGTTAATATATGCTTCTAGAGATGTTGCACAAAAAATAATCACAATTGAAGCAAGTCGTCCGATTCTATCATTCTTTTCTGCTACCTTATTGGTAAAATCGTCCGACGATTTGTCTGATTTACTCGTGTTTTCCTGTAGTTTGTTAAGTACTTTCTCCAGTTTTACAATCTCTTTGTAGGTATCTACAGCAACGTGGAAGAAATCTTCGTAATAATTGAATTCTATGCTCATTGTTATGGGATTCTATTCTTCGCATTAGTTGATGTCAATAAATATGTCCAGTCTTGGTAGTTAAAACTTGTACGCGAACTCCCTTTCTTTCCTCACCCGCCCATGGAGGAAGCAACCTAGATTTCAGAAGGGGGTCTTCCCTTGTCTGCCTCACCCTACTGATGTACCATTGTGCATGTATATATCCGCATGAGGCTTTAATATGAAGGTATTTGATGGGGAATGGATAAAAGAGCTTAAGGCGAAATATGAATCAGAGTCCGAGTATCTGCAACCTTTCATATTTGTTCTTGCTCTCGACCCACGCTTTTCGCTTGAAAGAACCAAAATAGAAAGGTGGTTTGATGCTTTGCCTGAAGATTCCAAGTCAGATATGCTCAAAAGATTAAGGTCTGACACTAGCCAACAGCATTTCGGAGCTTACTATGAACTAGTTACAGGTCAATTCTTTAAAAGCCTCGGATACCTGGTAGATGTACATCCGTGTATTAGAGGTAGTAACCCAGATTTACTGATTTGGAGCAAGAACCTTAATAAGCCTATTGTCGTTGAGGTTGCCACAGTCTTTGATGACCCTGATTGGCAAAAGGAAGAGAAAAAACTTAATTTAATCCTTAAGGAACTGTCAGAAATCAAACACTTTTTCCTTCTGGGTCTCCATGTAGAGTTGGCCCCGATACCAGAAAAGATAGACTATGCCTCATTAAAGCAATTTATTGTCTCATGGTTTGACAGTTTCGACCCAAATGTAACAGAGACGTCTCAGGAGACGAAATACGAAATCAATGGCCTTAAACTGTCCTTGCTTTTGTTTCCGAAGAAACCGGAATTCAGGGTAGAGAAAGGGTCTATCATTGGTGGTCATGGATTACCGGCTAGGTGGGTAGGACATGACCAACTACAGAATGCTCTCAGGAAGAAAATAGCTAAATACACGTTCGTAAAAGAAGAGCGTTATCCTTATATAGTTGCTTTGAGCCTACATGAAACATTTTCGAGGAATAAGAACATTGTAGACATACTCTTCGGCAAAACGCAGTGGGTCGTTAGACTTGATAAAACGGGAGGGGTAGCAGCTGAGCATGGTCAAAGGGGAGAAGACGGCCTCTGCAAACCTAACCGAAGCACCCGGTTGAGCGGTGTCATCGCTGTCAAGACTACTGGAGCGCCCGATTCCGGAGGAAAGATAAGACGCACTCATCAAGTTGCCCTAATCCGTAACCCGCACGCATCTGTACAGTTGAGCGATGATTTCTTAAACGGCTATCCACAATTTAAAAAAACTATGGACAATGGCAGTTCACGGACCTATGACTGGGTAGACGAACAGTCCAACCTCTTCTTTGATTACTAGCAAACAGGTTGGCTCCCGAGGTAGGACTCGAACCTACGGCCAAGCGGTTAACAGCCGCCCGCTCTACCACTGAGCTACTCGGGAATCCATTGACGGTCTGTACTCAGACCGGATAGACTAGATATTATAACATCGAGTACTGAGACATGCATCTCCCACCTCCGAGATCCTTCGTCGCTTCTCTCCTCAGGATGACAGAGAGGGAAGCTGAGATTGTCACGCTTCGCTCGCAATGACAAATGGAATGTAGATGCGACAATAGCTAGCTTTTTAGCTTTATTTCAGCCAGACTGCTATAAACGGCTCCGCCGGGTAGAAGCTGGCTTCTCATCAGATTAAGGCTGGATACGGTGAACTTATAATCTACCTCGACCTGCGCCTTGCCGAGCATTTCGCCAAACCGTATGTTGTCCTCGCGTGAACAGTTTTCCCTGATGCGGGCCAGCGTCAGGTGCGGGGTGAAAGGACGGGCCTCCTTGGCGAAACCCAGCGGCACCAGTCCATCGTCTAAACGCTGCTGCCAGCCGATGAGCTTATCTATCTCGCCCTTTATGCCCACCCATACCACGCGAGGCCGCCTCATATTGGGAAAGGCACCTACTTCGGTGAGCTGCAGCTGAAATGGTCTGATTCCACGGCTGGCCTGCTCCATGACTCCGGTTATCTCGGATATCTTCTGGGAGGATACGTTGCCCAGGAATTTCAGGGTAAGGTGAATGCCCTCGGGCGCCACGCATTTGACAAAGTTGTACTGCGGCAACGTCAGCTCGGCTTGAAGCTGCTGCAATCCCTTTTTAACCGCTTCGGGCAATTCAACGGCGATGAAGGACCGGATTGTCTGTTCACTCATTTCTACTGGCACCTTTTATTCTTTTCTACTTGTAATTCGGAGATTGCCACGTCGTCCCGATACAATCGGGACTCCTCGCAATGA
>Ga0153916_10000442_pt1 | contig 27734 bp, 23 predicted proteins | sample Opewatmetagenome_FD_109642 | JGI IMG/M metagenome (GOLD analysis project Ga0153916, IMG submission 109642) | Freshwater wetland microbial communities from Ohio, USA - Open water 3 Core 3 Depth 4 metaG | ecosystem: Environmental > Aquatic > Freshwater > Wetlands | place: USA: Ohio, Lake Erie...
CCGCCGCGAGGATGCACCCGATCCAGGGCTGAGCCCTTACAAGGGTTTGGAATATTTCGACGAGGCGGATGCGGGTCTGTTCGTCGGGCGGGAAGCCTTGAGTGCTAAATTGGCAGAGCGTGTACTATCTCTGACTTCGAGAAAGGCGCAAAAGGATAAGAGATTCTTTGCCATCGTCGGAGCCTCCGGTAGCGGTAAGTCCTCGCTGGTGCGGGCAGGGCTGGTGCCTGCATTGCGCTGGGATAAACGCTCTGCCAACTGGCAAATCCACGTCTTTACCCCCGGCGCTCACCCACTCGAAAGCCTGGCCACTACCCTCACCCAGGATATGTCCGTTGCTTCTACCACGTCGATGATCGATGATCTTCAGCACGATCCGCGCAGCCTGGGTCTTTATATCAAGCGCGAGCTGAAAACCACGAATGCACCTCAGCTCCTGCTGGTCATCGACCAGTTCGAAGAGTTATTCACTCTCTGTCATTCCGAAGAAGAGCGTTCCGCATTTATCGATAATCTGCTCACAGCTTCATCCGAAGATGATGGTATGGCCATGATCGTCATCACGCTGCGTGCAGATTTCTATGCCCACTGCGCCAGCTACCCACTGCTACGTGATGCCCTTGCCAGGCAGCAGGAATATATCGGCGCCATGAGCGATGAAGAAATGCGCCGCGCAATTGAGGAACCCGCCCGACGTGGTCGCTGGGAATTTGAAGAAGGGCTGGTGGACCTGATCCTGCACGACGTGGGCCATGAGCCCGGGGCTTTACCTCTGCTCTCGCATGCCCTGCTCGAGACCTGGCAGCGGCGGCATGGGCGCACACTTACTTTGAGTGGCTATACTTCCGCTGGAGGCGTGCGTGGAGCTATCGCTGAAACAGCCGAGTCGGTGTTCACCGATCAATTCACCCACGCACAGCAGATAATCGCCCGCCGTATCTTTCTGCGCCTGACAGAGCTTGGTGACGAGACAGCCACCGGTGATACTCGCCGTAGGGCTTCATTCAACGAACTGATCCTGAAACCGGAAGAAAGGGACGCCACCCAGGCAGTGTTGAATGCCCTGGTAGATGCCCGTCTGATCACTACCAGCGAAGATTCTGTCCAGGTGGCCCATGAAGCTTTGATCCGTGAGTGGCCCACCCTACGCGGCTGGCTGGAGGATAACCGTGAAGGTCTGCGCTTGCAGCGCCAGCTCACCGAGGCCGCTCAGGATTGGCAGGCAGCCGAGCGTGAGCCAGATATCTTGTTCCGAGGGGCTCGTCTTGCGCAGGCACGCGAGTGGACACTGGCTCACAATGACGATTTGAATGTCCTGGAAAGAGAGTTCCTGGATGCATCTGTCGCTTCCAGTGAAAGGGAAGCTGCTGAACGTGAAGCCCAGCGCCAGCGCGAGCTGGAGGCGGCTCAAAAGCTAGTCGAAGCAGAGAGTCGCCGGGCAGAAGAAGAAGGCCTTTCTGCCAGAAGGCTGCATAGGAGATCCATCTATCTCGGCCTGGCATTAGGTATTACCCTTGTTTTGGTGGCAGTTGCGATTGTCTTAGCAGGTCAGGCTTCTCGAAACGCTGAGCAGGCAGGTATTCAGCAATCGACAGCGGAAGCTGCCAGTGGAAGGGCAATCAATGAAGCGAATACACGCGCCACGGCGGAGGCAAAGGCGGTCACCCATCAATCATTGGCTGAGGCGGCCAGCACGCAGGCTATAGAACAGGCAAACATACGCGCTACGGCTGAGGCACAGGCTGTGGCAGCGGCAGCTCTCAATCGCAGCTTGAGTCTGGCCAGCTCGGCTCAGCTGGCCAATCAATCTGGAGAGGGGGATACAGCTCTCGCACTGGCCATGGAAGCGGTAAACCTCGCCCAACCACCACCAGAAGCATTGGTTGCCCTCCGTAAGGTTGCCGTGAGCCCTGGCACCAGGTTCATTCTAAAAGGACAAACGAAATCAGTGAGTGCCATTGCAATTAGTCCTGATAATCAACGCGCATTTTCAGGCAGCTGTGCTAATCTGAGTACCGAGGGAAAGTGTCTGTCTGGTGAACTGATCCTGTGGGATTTGGATGCTCGTAAGGAACTGCGCCGTTGGTCCGCTCACAATGGCTGGGTGAGCGCCGTGGCTTTTAGCCCGGATGGGCAAATTTTAATATCAGGTGGTGAGGATGGTTCAGTGATCCTATGGGACACCCGCACCGGTGACGAAATCCGCCAGCTTACAGGTCATACCAAAAATATTATCGGTCTGGTAGTGACCACAGGGCTCGATCCAGATAACCCATCCCTGTTCTCTGGATCAGCGGATGGCACTTTAATCTTATATGATTTAAAAACAGGCGACGTTTTACGTACATTTGATAAGTACGACAGCACCCTCACCAGCCTGGCGGTTGCTTCTAAAGGCAACAGCGCAGTCACTGGATATCAGGATGGCAGCATGATCCTGTGGGACCTGAATAATCTCCATCCAATCCGGAATATTAATGTGGATGGAGTGTATATTTTTGGGTTGGCAATCAACGCTGACGGTAGCCTTATTTTCTCCACTGCAGGATTATCATTTCGCATGATTGACAGTCAATCTGGTTCAGTGATCAATGAAGCGGTGTCCGGTGGTGTCCCGAATCGATTGGTTCTTTACCCGGACGGAAAATCCGCACTTGTGCTGTTCGCATATGTACTGACTCAGTGGGACATCACGAATTGGCGTGAACAGCAAATGCTGTTCACCGATATCGGTGAATGGGCCTCTCCTCTGGCTATCAGCCCGGATGGCCGCCTTGCTGCCACTGGTTATTCGAATGGAACCCTGCATTTTTGGAATCTGGTCAACGCACTCGACTATCAAACCTTCAACACCGGCTTATCCTTCCCCGATTCGATTGCAGTCAGCCCGGATGGTCAGAGCTTACTCCTGGGAAATTCGAAGACCAGCGCCCAAAGTCTCGTTTTTTGGGACATTGCAAGTTCCCGAAAGGTTATGGCGTTGGATGATATCGTTACTGATCCTGATTCAATCGCCTTCAGCTCGGATGGTCATTTCGCTGCTGCAGTAGGCGGAACTCAAGATATAGGGCAGACTGATTTTTGGATTTGGAGCTTGCCAGGATTCGAGGTTGCCTGCCATATATATGACCCTCAAATGGGTTTTAGAAGCCTGGCAATCAGCCCGGATAACCGCTTCGTTCTGACCGGCTCTCAACAAGATTTTGATAATTCTCTAATCCTGTGGGATGTTCAAAACTGCCAGGAAGTGCGTCGCTTTGATGCAGACCCTGGAGAGGATGTAACCGGCATTGCGTTCAGTTCAGACGGGAATCTGGTAGTCACCGGTACAGCATATTTTAAAAGAATAATCCTTTGGGATGTAAAAACGGGCCATGCAGTAAAGAGCTACGTCTTCGAGAATGCGATCGGTATGATGCCAATATTCGATGTTGCTTTTGGACCGGATGATCGTACTATTTTAGCCCCTTTTGCGACTGATCTGAACCTTTTGGATGTGGAGTCCGGGGCGATTATACGCCGGTACAACGGACATTCCGCAATTGTCTGGAGCGTGGATATTAGCCCGGATGGGAAGTATATTCTTTCTGGAGCCAATAATGGTGAGGTGATCCTTTGGGATTTCTCCACAGGTGAGGAGCTGGCGCGCTTACAAGTCTCCACCCAGCCGGTTGTGAGCGCAAAGTTCAGCCCAGATGAAACGTATGCTTATTTCATCACCGGCGATGGATTACTGGTCCAATGGAAGATTCCGGTTCAACAAACCCTGCCTGAGCTGCTTGAATGGATCAACGCCAATCGGTATGTTAGACCGCTCACCTGTGATGAAAGACTTCACTACCGGGTTGAGCCGCTGTGCGAACAGGAAAGCCATTAATCATGAAACCAAAAATAGACAAAACCAAATTCGGCTCGATTACCATCAACGGCGAAAAGTATGATTATGATCTCCTGATCCGTCTGAATGGTAAAGTGGAAAAACGCAAGAAAAAGCTCTCCAAGGAGATCTATGGCACTTCGCATATCATCTCACTCGCTGAAGCAGAATATGTATATGAAGAAGGGGCAGAAACCATCCTTATCGGATCAGGTCAATCAGGCCTGGTAAAGCTCTCCGACGAGGCAGCCGCATTCTTCCAGCAGAAAAACTGCATTGTTGAGCTGCTGCCTACTCCCGAAGCCATCGATTTATGGAATAAAGCCAAAAGCTCAACCATAGGGTTGTTCCATATCACCTGCTGACCTCCATCGCGCAGGGTTGACTTTTCCCATACTTCCCCTTATGATAAGCCTGGAACTTATCCCATGCGACGTATCTCTTTTTATTGGTGCCTGATTTTCATCCTCAGCATTCTGCTTTCAGCCTGTAACATATCAACCGCCACCCCTAGTGTGATCGCAGTTGAGCTGCCTTCAATAACATCCACCCACACTCTCTCCCCCACGGTGACGCAGACAGCTACCCCTACAACCTCGCCCACGCCTACGGCAACCTCCACCGTGACGCGCACCCCCACCCAAACGCCGACCCCAACTCAATCACTCACCCCCACCATCACGCCCTCACCCACCTTCACCTTCCCGACCGTCACCGTGCTGATGCAAGCCAACTGCCGTTATGGGCCGGGCAAGGCATATCTCTATGCCTGGGGGATGTACGCCGGCGATACCGGAACGGTCTGGGGTCGCAACGACTCTGGCACCTGGCTGTGGATCCAGCCGGATAATATTAAGTACCAATGTTGGATCGCTGCCTCGGTGGTCGAGATCCATGGGGATATCTTCACCTTGCGTGTCGCGCCTGTCCGTCTCCCGCACTCCACATTGTATGGTCCACCCCAGGGTGTCACCGCCGCGCGTGATGGCGATTCGGTGACCGTATCCTGGCAGCCAGTCAATATGACCGAAGATGATAATCGCGGTTACATGATCGAAGCCAACCTCTGTCAAAATGGTAATCTGGTGTGGATGGCAGTCGCCACCCTGGATACTTCCTATACTTTTACCGATGAGACTACCTGCTCGGAAGCCTCCAATGCTCTATTATACACGGTGGAGAAACACGGTTACACCGACCCGGTACCGATACCATGGCCGTGAGTAAATCTATACTATAATCCACAAAATATCACTCGCTATTTTGCCAGATATTGCATTGATCCATTCCCGGAATTCCTGTTCGACCAATAGTTTGACCTAAGATTTTTACAGGGGTCTGTATTTATAGAAATGATATGGGACAAGGATAAAAATGGAGAGATTAGATGAACCAAGCCCATCCATATGTCATCGAGACGCACAACCTGAGCAAGACCTATAAAAATATTAAGGCACTGAACGCATTGGATTTAAAGGTCCACCAGAACTCGATCTTCGGATTCCTGGGTCCTAATGGGGCCGGGAAAACCACCACCATCAAGCTTATGCTCGGACTAACCCGCCCCACCACCGGTACGGCTACCATTTTTGGGCTGGACAGCGTCACCCACAGCGTAGACATCCGTTCCCGCATCGGTTACCTGCCCCAAGAACCTCATTTCTACGAATACATGTCTGCCCGCCAGACCCTGCGCTTCACCGCTGAGTTTTTCTTCAAGGGACCTAAAAAAGCTATTGAAGATCGGGTGGATGAGATGCTCGAGCTGGTCGACCTGCAGGAGAAAGCCGACCGCCCGATTAAGACCTTCTCGGGTGGAGAAAGGCAAAGGTTGGGGATTGCCCAGGCACAGGTGAATTATCCAGACCTGCTCATTCTCGATGAGCCAGCTGCCAGTCTTGATCCGCTTGGGCGTCGGGATGTGTTGGAAGTGATATCCAAGCTGCGTAAATATGCCACCATCTTTTACTCCACCCACATCCTGGATGATGTCCAGCGCGTGAGCGATACGGTGGTCATCCTGAATAAGGGTGAGCTGGTGGCTCAGGGACCGATCGAAGAGTTATTGGCGGGTAGTGAGGGCGTGATTTATATCATTCACTTGAGGGGCGAAGTAGACGCGGCGCTCAAGAAAGTCCAATCTCTTTCCTGGGTAAGTGGGATTAAGGTCAATCAGCACGATAACGAGAGTATTTGGCAGATAAGTGTGACCGATCCTGAAGCAGCTGAGACCCAGCTGCTCAAGCTGCTGGTTAATGACCCGCTGGTGGTGACAGAATTCCGGCGCAAACAATATGAGCTGGAAGATGTCTTCATGCAAGTTGTGGAAGGAGGCCAGGATGTCCGGAAATGAAGCGTTTGAAATGGTGAGCGGGCACGGTTGGGACCGTGGGCTGGATAATTTGCTGCGGAGTAGCCTGGCGCGTTGGTTCAAGACCAGAATGTGGTGGATCCAATGCCTGATCTGGGGAGGCATTGTTGGAATCCTTCTAAGTGCCATGCTGTTTAACAGTCAGCCCCCTGGTTTCCTGGATTTATTAATGATATTTGCTGTATTTGTTGGCCTCTTTCCCGCGGTGGGAGTGACCATCATCATGCAAGATGCCCTGGTGGGAGAAAAAAGGGAAGGCACAGCCGCCTGGGTGCTATCCAAACCAGTCACGCGCCAGGCGTTCGTCCTCTCCAAGGTAATCTCGAACAGCGTGGGGGTACTGGTTACCATGATTGTGGTGCCATGTGTTCTGGCATACGCACTAATTACCCTCACTATCAAACCTACCCTGGACCCTCTGGGTTTCATCGCAGCCATGGGAGTGATATTTATCAGCCACTTTTTCTTCCTGTCCCTAACCCTGATGCTGGGTGCATTTTTCTCCAACCGTGGACCAGTCATTGGTATTCCGTTGGCAATCTTATTCTTACAGCAGAATATTATTGAATTGGTGCCCTCCTTGCGTTTTGTGTTGCCTTGGAACCTGGTTATACCGATTGGAAATTCGCAACCGCTGGTATTATCGTTAATGATGCGGACCCAGGTGCAATCGGATCACCTGATCATGCTTGGGGTCGTCGTGACCGAGAGCATCCTGTTCATTTTGATCGCCCTTTGGCGCTTCAATCAAGAGGAGTTTTAGAACTTGGACAAACCTCTCTGGTTTCCGATACTGGTGCGGTCTGCCTGTCATTAATTGTTGTGAATATCAGTCATGAAAAATAAATCCAATCAGATAATAGTACACGTAGTTAGTAATATACATTGTATGCTAAGTATTTTGACCTAAATACTTGGGAGGTATTATGTCAGACATTCCAGATCTAGCCATTGGCGCACTGGCTCCCAATTTCAGCCTTCCCGCTAGCACCGAAACAGAAATTGCGTTGTCAAATTTCCGCTCCAAAAATAACGTATATGTATTCTTCGTGCGCGAATTCAATTGAATGCAGTGCCGGAGTCATGCCGCCCAGTTGGGGCGGATGTACAATGATTTCTTGGCTGCCGACTGTGAGATCCTTCTGATCCTGGGGGCACCGGTGGAAAAGGCGAAACGTTATGCGGATAGCCTGCATCTACCATTCCCCGTCCTGGCAGACCCAGACCGCAAAGTCTATCACCAATATGGGTTAGAGAAAGCCGTGCTATTCATACAGCGCACCGCCTCCGTGGTTATTGACCGCACGGGAGTGATACGCTATTTGAAGACCACCACCAGCCCTATGGTCTGGCTGCAGGAAAGTCGGGAGCTGCTGAGTTTTGTAAAGTCCATGCCAAAAGAGGGTTGATTAGTTTGATCTTTTCGCTCCTGAGGTGGATTAGATTCTTGCGTCTAGACCTGTTTAACTTCTCTACAATCTTGATTATCCTTTAATAAAAATGCTCGATGCGGCGGGTATTGTGCAACCCTCTTGGGTTACGCGTTACCAGCTAAGTGAGATTGCTAGGTCTCTCCGTTATCTTGCAGAAGGACGTGCCAAGGAAATGTCGATATAACTTTGGAGCGAACAACAAATAACTACCTCTATTCATTCATAGAGGAAGAGGGTAAATCATGGAAGTTCTGCTGATAAAACTTTCAGTACTATGGGTAGATCTGATATTAATATATCTATTAGGGGATGTGCTGCGAATATATAGTGGCGATTTTCAAGCGAGAGAAATCGGTATGCTTGGAAGTGGGTCTGAACCGGAAGCATGAAACGCAGCCTATAATATTGCATCTAAAATAAAAAAGGAAGCTCAAATGAAGGCGATTCTATTTACAAAATATGGTCCACCGGAAGTACTTCAACTCAGTGAGATAGATAAGCCTACTCCCAATGAGAATCAAGTACTGGTAAAAGTAATTGCCGCCTCAGTAAATATCGCTGACTGGCATACCATGCATGGCGGCCCGGTCCGTTTTATGGGCGTGGGGCTGCGTAAGCCAAAGGACCAAAGATTTGGCACTGACATCGCCGGGCGGGTGGAATCCATTGGTAGCAGCGTTACCAAGTTTCAGCCAGGGGATGAGGTATTTGGGACTTGCGCGGGTGGTTTTGCCGAGTATGCAGCTGCCCGTGAAATCAGGTTGGTATTGAAACCAGCCAATAGCTCATTTGAGGAAGCTGCCGCTATCCCTGTGGCGGCAATCACCGCTCTGCAGGGTCTGCGCGATAAGGGACATATCCAGCCCGGACAAAAGGTTTTAATTGACGGGGCGTCTGGTGGTGTGGGTACATTTGCGGTGCAGATCGCCAAGTCGTTCGGGGCCGAAGTCACTGCTGTTTCTAGCACCGGGAAATTGGAGATGCTGCGCTCGATCGGTGCAGACCATGTGATTGATTACACCCAAGGTGATTTCACCCGATGTGGGCAGCTCTATGATCTGATTCTGCAGGTTAACGGATATCATCCAGTTTTAGATTATAGGCGTGCATTAAGCCCCGAGGGAATTTATATGATGGCCGGGAGTTCCAGAGATCATTTATTCCAAGGTCTGTTTCAAGGCATGCTCCTGGGGCCATTGATTTCAAGGCAGGGGAAACAGAAAATGGGTTTCATGGGTATCGCGAAAATTAACCAGGAGGATTTGGTTTTTTTGAAGGAGCTTCTCGAAGCCAGAAAAATAGTACCTGTGATCGATAGACGCTACCCCTTAAGCGAGACTGCTGAGGCTCTCCGTTATCTTGGAGAAGGTCACGCCCGAGGAAAAGTAATCATAACTATGGACCAGAACAACCAAACCTGACTAGGGTGTTACAGGAATTCTTATGAAAGCAATAGTATGGACAAAATACGGACCACCGGATGTGCTTCAGCTCAAAGACGTAGCAAAACCGGCCCCCAAGGACGATGAAGTACTGGTAAAAGTACACGCGACTACTGTATTAGCAGGGGATTGTGAGCTTCGGAGATTCAAATTCCCTATCTTGTATCGGCTCCCCTTGCGAATATTTTTAGGTTTCAGAAAACCACAAAGAATAACGGTTTTAGGGCAAGAGTTAGCCGGGGAAATTGAAGCAATAGGTAAGCAAGTAACACACTTCAAAAATGGCGACCGGGTACTCGCGGCCACCTTGCTGCGTTTAGGCACTTATGCCGAGTACGTATGTCTGCCTGAAACGTATCCGGTATTATTACCGGCTAACATGACCTATGAGGAAGCCGCCACAATCCCCACAGGGGGAATTTATGGATTGCATCTCCTTAGAAAAGCAAATATTCAATCCGGACGAAAGCTTTTGATTATTGGCGCGGGTGGAAGTATAGGCACGTATGCGGTACAGATCGCCAAGTCATTTGGAGCAGATGTGACATGTGTAGACAGCACGGAGAAACTAGACATGCTGCGCTCGATTGGTGCAGACCACGTAATTGATTACACTCAGGGTGATTACACGAGGACCGGTGAGACCTATGATGCAATTATTGACGTGGTAGGCAAGAGTTCGTTTTCAGGATGTGTAGGATCGCTGAAGCAATATGGCCGTTATGTATTGGGGAATCCAGGCATTTCAGGGATGATCAGAGGACAATGGACATCAATGACGACAGATAAGAAAGTCATATTCGAGTCAGCAAGTCATAGAGCTGAAGATTATACTTTCCTCATAGAGCTGATTGAGGCGGGGAAGGTACAACCGGTCATAGATAGACGCTATCCGTTGGAACAGACTGCCGAGGCGTACCGCTACGTTGATACAGGACAAAAAAAGGGAAATGTAGTCATAACGGTGGGACATAGTGACGAAACCTGACAAAGCGCTGCTTCCGACTTGGCTTCATTGGATTTCATTGCTGCAGGTGAATTTAATCGATAGCAGTATCTAGCGCTTCACCAGCAACTTCCCGGCATCACCACCCAGATAAAACCTTTTTCCCGCGCCAGATCGATGCTCTGGTGTATGAACTGTACAGACTGGTGGAGTGGAAATAACCTGGAGGCATTTAATCGAAAGGGGATTCAAGAAATTCTGGCTTCTGATTATCCTCAATTATGCTTATTTACCTGATGGGTCTGTGACTTTACCGTTCCTACCGATTCTGGTCGGCATATTTCCACCACAGGTAGGTTGCGAGCATGCCAGCTGCACTGGTAATCAAAACCATCCAATAGCTTAGCGGTGTCAGGTCGCTTACTCCCTGTGAATATAGGATGGGCATAGCCCAGGGGAAGTATTCAGCCCAGCCCAGCACCATCAACAAGTTAGCCGTAATCAGCGTGAGAACCGCCACACCCATGGGCAACAGGTAACCGCGCCCCACACTGGCGAAGAATGCAAAAGGCAGAACAACCGCGATTACCAGGCAGACCGTGATTGCCGTGACGAGACTGCCATGAAGAATAACACTGGCTGAGCCTCCGGGGAGCCGGATGATCGCACCCACAACCAGGCTGAGAATGAAAATGACTATTGCCATTGCCGCCGACCAGGCTGTCACCACGATAAACTTCGCCAGGAGTATGCTTGAGCGTCGAACTGGCACGGCAAGCATATCTTTCAGGGTGCCATCAGCAAATTCACGGCCAAATACCCAGCTAACCGCCATGACGAAAAAAAAGAATCCGCCGGCGGATATGATCTGTGCAAACAATACCAGGTAGGACGGCCAATCTGTGGCAGTATAGGCAATCAGATTGGCTTTTGCACTGACCAAACCAAGTTTTCTAAAAAGCTCGGGGTTCTTAGCTACAAAAATTAAAAAAGCCATACCTAAAGGCATGAATAAAGACCCAAGACCGATCCATAGAGGCATCCTGGAACGGATTACTTTTCGAAACTCAATCCAGATCATATCGGTTATCTTCTCCATTTTGCTGCCCTCCATCCATTCCAACCAACCTGAGAAAATACTGCTCCAGCTCCTCTTCTTCAACTATTAATTGAGTGGGTGGTATTCCGGCATTCACCAGAAGGCGGTTGATGTCATCCGGGTGTTCGATAGAGGATGCATTTTTGAGCTCTACGGACCCGTCGTGGAGGATTTCAGCAGGCTGATCGGCAGCGATCAACACCCGGTGGGCTGCCTCGACGTCCCGCGCCCGCAGCAATAATCGCCGCCTTCGATTCTGCTCCAGCTCATCAGTACTCAATTCTTGCAACAGATGCCCTTGGTGAATAATCCCTATCCGCCCAGCAAGACGCGAGACCTCAGCTAAGATGTGGCTTGACATGAAGACCGTCCCGCCATTGCTTATCAGCTCAAGCAGCAGCGCACGGATCTCGACGATCCCAGCCGGGTCCAGGCCGTTAGCTGGCTCATCCAGGATGAGCAGCTTAGGGTTATGGATCAGTGCTTTAGCTAATCCTAGCCGCTGCGCATTGCCATGAGAAAGCGTGCCTGTGCGACGGTGCGCGTACGTGCCCAAGCCCAGGCGTTCGATAATTTGCCCAACCGCCTTGGACGGGGTGCCAGGATGCAAGCGTCGGGCGACCTCCAGGTTCTCGTACACTGTGAGTTCTGGATAGGCATGTGGATCCTCTACCATATATCCCACCGATTCCCAGGGTTCCCGGTTGCCAATCCGCACCCTGGTTTGAAGCACCTTGGCATACCCGCTGGTAGGCTTGATCATCCCCAGCAGCATGCGGATGGTAGTTGTTTTTCCTGCACCATTCAAACCGAGAAAAGCGTAAATTTCTCCTTCAGCCACCCGCAGCGAAAGGTGCTCGACGGCTCTTACATCACCGTACCGTTTCCCGAGATCCTCTGTTTCAATCGGCAAATTCATATTGGGTTCCCTTCTTCAAAACCAGTTGCAAGTCTGATTTGTTTTTTAAAGCTTAATATCACGCTCACCCCTCAATACTGATCAATGCTGGCAATCCTTCTTAGCAATTCTAACCGCTACCTGCTCCCGTACCCAATTGTGAACCTCCTCATGCATCATTGTAAGCTCTACGATGCTTAGTTATTCCACTTACCCTTTCTCGCCTTGAACTTATATTAGCATGATTTCAGGAATATTATGATCCTAACCCTGCGTCCTAATCTTCGTAAATCGTTCAATCCCATGTGTCATAGGTCAGGCAACCCCTGATGCGCTTTCATTGGCTCAGAACTGAAAGCTGATTGTTCATCTCTTTCAAGTAATCACCATCCCGTTTTTTTCATCTTCCAGCTTTTCTTCTCCCCCATTCTCATCTAAAATATTAGCATGGTAAATTCCCTGTTACCTTTTCGGGAGGTGCTACGACATAGGATTGTAATCACAGCTGAGGACGTTCGCCGTCCGAAACATCGCGAGCGTTTGTATAGTGTCTTCATGTTTTCACTGCTTGCGAGCGATGCAAAACCGTTCATGTGCAGGATACGCATGCTTAAACTCACCACCCTCTCTCTAGTCTTGACCCTCCTCAGCCCTCATCCAAACGGCACCGCGACCAGCTCTGCCGCGGACGATATTGAGCTGGCTCGCCGCGCCGCCCATGACCCTGATGCCTTCACCGAGCTGTACCATCGCTACCTGCCCGGTATCTATCGCTACCACTTGGCGCGCACCGGTCACGTGCAGGAGGCTGAAGACCTCACCGCTCAGACCTTCCTCAAGGCCTTCGAATCCATCTCCAGCTTTCGCGGGCAGGGCAGATTTGCTTCCTGGCTGTTTGGTATAGCTAGCCACAAGCTGGCTGACCACTATCGCCGTAGTCGTATAGAGCTGCCCCTGGAAGACGCCGAGCATCTTCATAGTCCCGTCCCCCTGCCTGAGGAAGCTGCCTTGCAGCACCTGGAATTAGCCCGTGTGGCACGCGTGCTTCGCCTGATCAGCCCCGAGCGTGCCGAGGCACTGGTGCTGTGTCTTTTTGGTGGGTTGAGTCTGGCTGAGGCTGCCCAGTCGGTGGGTAAGAGTGAGGCCGCTGTGAAGATGTTGATCCACCGCGGCTTATGCGACCTGCAAGAACGGTTAGCCATTCACCTGGAGGTGGCGTGATGAACGAGAATCAGAGCCACCCTTCGACCAAAGAGCTTTCCGAGCTTACCGCCTACCTGACCGTACGCGAGCACCAGGTGCAATCCGCACCCAGTGAGCCTGGCTTCCCTTCAGGTCTGGCAGGTGAGCTGCTCAAGCTGGCTGAAAGCACTGAGCCTGACCCCGCTTTCGCTGCCCGGTTGGAGCTGCAGCTCCGCCAGGCAGTCAAGACAGGTGTCAAAGTGTCCCGACCAGGTTGGCTGTCTGCGCTGTGGCAATCATTCAGTCTACCCGAAAGGAAAACTACCATGAAACGCCTGTTTCCAATTGCCCTCATCGGCATTGTCTTGTTCGCTATCCTATGGATTTCGATCCCTATCCTCTTCCCAACACCCACCCAAACCCAGGTGGTGCTGGCTACTCCACCTACTAAAACACCCGTGCCCACACTGCTCTCGCCCCTCACCCCCACCGTGGTGCCACCCACCTCCCAACCTCCGGTGGCGATCAACTTCACCCCTCAGCCCATTCCCAACCAGCCGCCCTCTCTGCCTTCCCTGGTGAATGCCCTCGGTTCAGGGTACGGTGGGTCTGGCGCGGGTAACCTGTCTCCAGGGTTACCCCTCAGCCTGGCTACAGACCTGCCTGAAGGTCCGGTAGAGGTCACCGCTTATTACCGCCTGGAAAACACCCCGCTTACCCTCAACCAGGCTAGCCAGATTGCTGCCCAATGGAGATTGGATGCGCAGTTCTATGAGCCTGCCTGGATGCAGTCAATCTCCCCCGACCAGACGGAGCGTAGTTACATCGCTGTGGATGGGATGCAGGACCTATCCATGTGGAATGGCGAGCTGTCTTTTACCGACCTAGCCATTTTCCCCATCTTTGGCGGTCACCAATACCCACAAACGGGTTTACCGCCAGCTGAACAAGCCGCCACGACTGCCACCCAATACCTGACCGAGCGTGGGTACCTGAACTACCCGTACCAGGTCGACTTGAGCGGTTACGATTATGGACTGGTAAATTTCTATCGCCTTCTGGACGACTTGCCTATCAGCTATCATGCTGCCTCGGTTAAGATCGACCCACAGGGTCAGGTAGGCTCAGCTTGGGTCAGCCGGGAAGATTACCAACCCGTTGGAACCTACCCGGTATTGACCGCCCAATCCGCCTGGGACTTACTCTCCGCTGGGCAGCCCAGCGATCAGTTATCCATCTCATACTACCCGGCAAAAGATGGCAACCCCCAGTATTGGGGGCGCATCTACCCGTTGGGTCAGACTGCCCAGCTGTTTGGGGCTCCCACCTACCTGGTGTCGACTGATCCTGGAGCTGAGCCCTATGTTCAGCTGAATAACCTGGTGCTGGCAGGCAATGTGTCAGGACTGCTTGAATACCTCCAGACCAACCAGGGTTACATCCATGCCTGGGGTGAGGTACAGGAAGTAAATGGCACTCGCCAGCTGCAGGTGGCTGGCTGGGAACCGTTCGATGAATTCAATGGCTACTTCAATGGCACTGTACGCCGCACTGCTGAAGGTGACTTCCTTGAGCTGGATGATGGTAAGCTGCTTGCCCTGCCCGATCTGCCCGCTGATGTGCCTTCTGATATCCCCCTTTACGCCGATGGCGGCTTGGTGGACAGTACCCTGGAATGGTTCATCTTGCAGGTGCACCCTGCCGATGAAGGGCAAACGCCGCCCGACCTCGGCCAGGCACAAGCTGTAATAGACAAGGTGGAGCTGGTTTACCTCGCTCCTGGTCTGAGTTACCTGCCATCTGGAATTGCGTTTGACCCGGCTTACCGCATGCTCGTGCCAGCCTGGAGCTTCTCAGGGCATCTAACCACTCCTGATGGTGTCGACCTGATCTTCAAGGCGCTCGTCCAGGCAGTTGCCAATCCTTGAACACCAAATAGACTGGGCGGGGTTAATCCCGCCCAGTTATCGTTTACTTACCCAAGTTCCTTTTTTCCCCCGTAATTATAAGAAACAAAATCATTGATGGGTGCCGATATCTGGGATCAGGGATACTCTGAGGGCCAAAGTATACCGATGGATCAAGTGATTGACCTGGCAACTCATGCCCTCAGTGGGTAAATGGTAATAACGCCTCAATAAAACGTAGAATCGTATCCAATCCTGAGATTAATATTAAATTACCAACCCATACTCCCTGAAAGTGATTGGCCAGAAAAGTAGATTTTTAAAGGTTTTCTGCAAGCTACGAACTCGATATACCCGCCGCTAGCCCCATAAAATATAGGATATTTTTATCGTCATATCACCTTTATTTCATGTGTTTGTGTTAAATTTAATCCAACATTGTCATATTAGTCCAGTTTTGATGGCTAACTTCGATGACCTGTTTACTTAGTCTAACCTCGACACAAAGGAGAAAAAATGTCTAATTACGTATTACTTTACACTGGCGGCGGTATGCCTGCAACGGATAGCGAGCGGAAAAGAATAACTGACGAGTGGAACGCCTGGTACAAAAAAATTGATAAAGCAGTAGTTGACCAAGGAAATCCATTTTCACCCATGGCTAAATATATCTCGGGGGATGGAAAGATTTATGACGGCCCCATCGGTTCAATGATTACGGGCTATACAATCATCAAAGCGATGTCTTTGGATGCAGCCATACAATTGGCAAAAAGCTGCCCAGCATTGAAAAGCGGTGCCAAAATCTCAGTTTATGAGACGATTAATGCCATGGCTTAAAAACTGACGCAAACTTCGCTAAATATGGGGTCACTAACAAAATTCACCTCCTGTTTACACAGCCAGGAGGTGTTGATGTCATCCGGTGAAAAACAACCTTACTAGCCTGGATTCTATAGTGATAAAGGTGATGATTTCAACCTGGATCGATTATTGTCGATATTAAGCTGAGGGGTATCATCCTATTCCGAAAGACCAGCTTTCTATCATGGTTGAATTTTGGCTACAAAATTGGTGACAGCTTGTATGAACATTTGCGGTTGTTCCTCCTGCGGGATATGCCCGGCATTGGCAATCACCGCCAGGCTGGAATTGGGGAGCTCACCTGCCAACCGGATGCTTTCTGACGTAGGCACAATCCGGTCGTCGTCACCGGTAATTACCAATATTGGTAGGGTGAATTCGTCCAGGCGCTCTGTTAGACCCGTCTGATGGTTGGCGAGGGTAAACTCCCACAGCGCTCGATCCCAATTCTCGACTTGAAAAGGTTTTCGATAAAACTCCAGCATCTCTGGGGGGAGCAATGCAGGATTATGCCAGGCTAATTTTATCAATTGTGGACCTCGCGCAAGGATTTGGCGAGCAATTAACGGCCCCAGGTGGCGCATCTGTGGGGTGGCAAGCAGGGATTGTAACCATCTTAATGATCCTCCACCACGATAAACCGCTGGGTCGACCAGGATCAATGCTGATATCCGTTCGGGATGCGCCAGCGCGACCTGCATCGATACAGTGCCACCCGCTGAGTTGCCAACCAGGATAGCCTGTTGCACTCCAAAGTGGTCCAACAGACCGATCACCAAGTCCACCTGCGCTTCAGCGCTATAAGGATTCTGACCCTGCCAGGTAAGTGGGTGTTCAGAGAGGCCGAACCCAGGTCGGTCAAAGGCAATGATTGTGCCAAGCTGGCTGAGGGGTTCCATGACAGCATGCCATGAGTACAAGCTGGCTGCGAGCCCGTGCAGGAGCACAAACACAGGTTCACCCTGTCCCGCCTTTTTAACGTGGATGTCCAGTCCATTGATCTCAATGAACTCAGAATCGTCATCCGCCAGTACTCTCGGTGGGAAGGTCCCCTTGAGCGGTGGTACCGGGATAAGGAATGGCCCACCCAGAACAACAGCTAACCCGCCCGCTAGAATGAACAGTCCGTTGTGCCTTAATTGCCGTCTCATGTATTACGCTCTAGATTTTGGATTGACTTTGGAGCGGAAGTTGCTCTGGGCAGGAAGATCACCAGAATCAGTGCTAGAGCCACCAATCCGAAGGTGATCCAAGTAGGGATGACCACCGCCTGAACGTCAGCGTGCTTGATTGAAATCCCAGCTAGTGCCCATAGGATCACCAACCCGTAGGCGATATCCCGACGATTGATATTCATCAGCACAGCAATCACCAGAACTGCTGCCAGAACAATCCCCATCCAGATTTCTGGGGCAATCCCGAACCGATCCCACTTCACGTAATCCAACAGGTCAGTGATGTTGGCAACCGTTGCAACTGTGATCCAGCCCAGATAGATGCTGAAAGGCAGTCGCGCTGCCCACTTCTCCGCCATAGACACCGCACTTCGACTGATTTCCAGGCGCACGTACGTGACAATAAGCGAGCCAAGCAAGACCAGCATGGCGATAACTGTTAATGGGAACTGTTCGTAGTGCCATAAGAATATCCAGGCGATGTTCGCCAGCCCCCCGAGCGAAACCCACCAGCCAGTGGCTCGCAAGCGAGGGTTTTCCCGTTGAGAAGGCAGGGCCTGGAAAATCGCAAAGGCGATCAACCCAAGGTAGATGAGCCCCCAGATGGAAAATACATATCCCGCTGGGACGAAATAAACGTTGAAACGATCTGATATCTGCCCGGTATTCTGCCCGTTGATGGGCAGGGCATTTGCCAGCGCATTGACCACAATAGTAGCCAGGATGGTCAAGACTACAGAAATTTGACGCAGTTTATCTTTCATAATATTCTCTCACTTTCATTTGAGTGATGCGGCTCATTGATACCTGATGAGCCAATCCTGGATGATGCCACCCTCATCCCCAAGATAGTGTTCGATAGCAAGGCGGTATGTGCCATAGAATTGCCTGGCTGCAGAGGATGCAATCCCATGGTTTTTGAGCAAACCATTCAGCCAGGCGATGGAACAATCTATAAGATTGATGTCCCCCAGAGTCAGGGCGGAAGCGATCAGCTGAGTGAGATTCGCATTGGCAATCTCCAAATGAGCTGGCTCGACCAATCCAGCTTGCATGGTATAGGCTACATACTCAACAATGTTAGCTTCGTTCTGAATGAAACTTGCCAGGGTTTGGGAAATAACGGATGAAACCGGCCGTGCATTAGGCATTGAAGGAGGTGCAATAACTAGCAGCTCCACAATCTTGGGTACCATCGCTACATTGGTACCCAGGTAGTAACCAGAGATTTTCTGGGTGGCCGTGCGAACAAGGTTGAAGATCCCCCCTCCAAAAGCCAAAGGTACATGCTGAGTTACCAGGTATTCAGACATCTCCCGGAGCGCGGCAGCACTATTGAGCGTCTGAGCCGCAGATAACAGTAGTGAGGGTTTTGTGGATTGAAGCATAACATCCAGATTTAATAGGGGTACATTAGCCCCCAGATAAAGCACATTCCAACCATTGCGACGTAGCAAATAAGCGATCATAAGCAGGATAAAATCATGCTCTTCGCCAGGTGGGCAAGCCGCCAGGATGCACCCCGGTCGTGTAGGTGCAGTGGTGGCTGCCAGAAGGGTATTGAGGCGACGGATGGCAATTGCGGAGGTGAAGTGTTCTTGCTGAACGCTAACCGACCCATCATACCAACCTTCACCAATCTGCGCCATTCCTCTTTGCAGTACATCCATGCAGACCGTTTCAGGGGCAGCGATTGCAAAGGCTTGCTCGAGTGCCAGGTTAGCGCCATGGTCGTCGAATGCTAAACACGCAGCGATCCATTGATCACGCAGCTCATCGATCATGGCTTCTCCCATGCTAGAAAACTGCGCGGGTGCTTGGATTTGTGGTGTTATGGTTTGATCTCCTTCGATGCGCGTTTTCCACATCTCAACCGCACTGCTGATACTCAAGCCTTCATTTTGCCGTTGTACCAACCATTTGAGCACCTCAATATCCTGCCTGGAGTAAAGACGGTGACCGCCTGGTGAGCGCTGCGGCTTGACCAGACCATACCGTCGCTCCCATGCCCGTAATGTTGCTGGACTAAGACCTACTTCCTTGATCACAGCCTTGAGGTTATAAATGGGGGTATTGTCAGTCATCCGTATTCCTTTCTACAATGGGCAGTGATATGGTTTGAACAACATCGCTGACCTTGTGAAAAGCATTCCTCGAATTGACACTGGCGCTAGGGTTCCCGCAAATATGATCCAGGCTAATACGGTCTTTGCTGCCAGGCTCAAGATAATATAAACCCGTTCGCCAAAGAGATAATCCTTCCAGGGCCCGACTTTCTTATACTGGAGTACCATATTCACCGCGAAGATGTTGAAGAAGACGAACAATGTTGGGATGATGGCGTACACGAACGCAGGCGGTTTACCGCCCTCACCTGTAAGCGATCCAATGAAATAGATCACAATTACGATCCACGGGATAATTCCCGCCACAGAACCATATATGAAAGCTGTCCAATCGGTCTTCTGTGTGTTCTGATTGTGAAGTTCCATCATGATCCCAAACAGGTTCATCATCGCATTGATACCAAAGATGAGAATTATAGCGCCGAGGTCATAGATACCTACCAACATACCGATGAGAACGATCATCACTGAAGACGAAAGCGCATACTCATAAAACCGCACCGGATTCATGCCTTTCTTCAAGTTAGATACGTATAGTTTGTAACCGACCGTTGCCAGGAAAAAGTGGGCCACGGCTGAAATCAGCAAGAAAACCGCCACAGCGGGTCCAAAACGCAACTCAGAGGTCAATTTAAGATCGGGTACCAGAGCCATTTTCGTCAAGTCGAACTTCAAAAAGCTGGTGTATATAGGATATGCCTTATCATTGCTTAGCGCGATCATCAGGATGCCCTGCACTAGATGTAAAAAACCCATTCCTAGGTTGAAACGCCGTAAGCCCATAAATTTCTTTTCCTCGTTCATTTTTATCTCCATTGATAATGATTTCCCTATATATGGATTTCAGTCTAGATCTAAGGATTAATTGTTGATTTTGTCCAGTAATTGTCCATATTTTGTATATATAATAATAATATATTGTATGGGTTTAATCAAGGGAGAATTGGTGAGTATTTGATTAATATCGCGGGCGGGTACGCCTGCGCAAAGCGGGTATTAGTGTATAGCCCCCATTTTGATGGTCTATTGTGATACCGGCTTTATGTCCACCCTGGCCAATCGTACAAGAAATTTACAACATTAGCTTTAAATAAACCAGGGGCTTAAAACCCGGCACTCATTCTAACTCTGGCAGCTCATCCAAAATCCGCCTTGCCACCAGGCGTGCAGAAACCATGGCGGTTGGGATGCCTGTGCCTGGATGGGTGCTGGCTCCCACAAAGTATAAATTGTGGTAGCGAGGGTGCCGGTTGGCTGGGCGGAAATATGCCAGCTGGGTCAAGTTATGTGATAAGCCATGCGTGGAGCCTTTAACTAGGTTATAGCGTTTGTGCCACGAAAGCGGTGTGAGTGTCGTCTCAAACTTGATATGAGCTTCAAGGTCGGTTATTCCCAAGGTTTGGAGACGACGAAATATGTGCCTCCGCGCCAGGTCCGTAAAGTTTTCCCAATCCTGCTCCCCATTCTCAGATAAATGCCCCACAGGGACAATGGCAATCAGCGTATCCTGACCAAGTGGAGCCATTGAAGGGTCCAGCCGGGTTGGGGCATGGATATAAAGACTGGGATTATCAGGCAGATCGAGATCCCGGATTATGGATTTAAAATTCTGGCGATAATCATCTGCCAGGAACAGGGTATGTGGACTCAGGGATTCGTAGGTTTTATCTACTCCCCAAAAGAAGCTGATCACCGAACAGGAAAAGTGTTTACGTGAAATTCTTTCGGTCCGACCATCCTTGGGCAGGAGATCATTATAGACATAAGGTAAGTCTGCATTCGCCAATATGATATCCGGCGTAATGTGCTCGTTGTGTTCAAGAATAAGCCCCGATGCGTGGCTCCGATTGACAATGATCCGCTTCACTGTGGTATCAAATGCAAATTCCACGCCTGCAGCACGCGCAAGTGACATAAGCGCTTCCACGATGCTGTACATTCCGCCTTTGGGATACCAAACTCCGTGCTCTTGCTCGGTGTATGGCATCAAAGAAAATGTGGCGGGCGCTTCAAACGGGCTTAACCCCATGTATACGTCCTGGAAGGAGAAAGCCGCCTTTAAACGTGGATTATCAAAATAGGCTGACATGTGAGCATAATGATTCACCAGCGGTTTAACCTGATAGAGGAGGGGAATATTTTTCAATGCGAAAAAGTCGGAAAACCGGCGAAAATCACGGTTCACCAATCTTTCCATCCCCAGCTGATAATGTCGCTTTCCCTCCGCGTGGTAACGCAAAAAACCTTGAAATGCACCAGGCTCGATCGATTCCAGCTGATCCTTGAGAGATTGCATGTCTGAAGTTAGCGCCAGCTGGCTGCCATCGTCAAAGACCAGGCGGTATGATGGGTCCACCTGCTGTAGATTCAGCAGATGATTGATGGGAGTGCCCAGAGCAGTAAATTCAGCCTCATAGACACGCGGCATGACAAAGAGGGTTGGACCGACATCAAAATGGTGACCTTCACGCTCGATCCAATCACAACGCCCACCCGGATTAGGATTCATCTCTAACACAGTGACTTGCAATCCATGCGATGCCAGGTGAATGGCCGCACATATCCCACCGATCCCGGCGCCTATGACGGCTACAGATTTCGATTTCATCTTTCCTCGCTGGGATCAGAAAAAGTCATAGGTCTACCTGGCTTATCGTTCACCCAGGGCCAATTTACCAAAGAGGTGAATACCCGCCAAGCCATCCATAGACCAGCCCTGAGGCTTTTCCGTTCGGGATATTCAGGACGAAGGCAATAATGGTCGCGTTCAATTGCCCTCAGCATCCATTCGAAGCGGGCTAGGTAGGCAAAGCCTGCCAGACGGCAGCGCATGTTTTTCACCTGGGTCATATACACTCTGCCAGCTATAAAATATCGGTGTGCCAGTTGTGTTCTTTCGAAGACCCACTTTCGGAACGATCGGCTGCGCAAATTATCCAATGAAATATGCTCTGCTTCAAGAACTTCACCAGGAATATTAAAATAACCCAAGGCGATATCATCCATCATATCTCTGAGCATGTGCACCACATGCGCACCACACACTGCATGATAACGAGTTGCATTGCAAGGAAGGGCGTCCTGATGACCGATAAAATAAAACATGTACTCTGTGACAGCTTTTGAAAGCATTAATGAGTACTGGGATAGCTCTGCATGTGAGATTACGCGACCCCGGCGTTCCATATCGAATGACATTACAGCCATCATATTGTGCAGATAAAATTGCAGTCCACTGTCCTTTTCATTGTCATTACCGACTAAATCCACCAACATCTGCTCCTCAAGGTTCGAAGCACTGGGCGCGTTCCCCTTATAGCATGCCTCCAAAAGCTCAAGCTGGCGATTCATTAACGCCCTCTTTTCCTGCTGGGTACCCGAACTGGAGTCAAGCTGATCATCCACCCATCGGAAGTAAGCATATGCACGGTAAGCATCCTGCATGCGGTCGCGATCCATGAGGAAACGGATTGTGTAATACGTCTGCTTGCTGGCCGCTTTGGTAATAGAGGCAGGTAAATCATCCTCCACCCTTTGTCTGGGTATGGTAGTGTGAGATATGATATTGGTCATATTGAGAGCCGATTTTCTGATACTGGTCTAAAAGTATACTCCATTATTATTCCAGAAAATTAATATTGCCTACTCAGAAAATCTGAGTAGATTTAGAAAATTTGATCGCCCTGCTGAAAAATGTGTTACCAATTATGACATGTTGGTGATAACAAAGAGGTCCGTCAACCGCAACGTCTGGGAGTACATCTTGTGACACATGGGTAACGTAGAGTTTTTTGCATGGCTGGTTCACCGGATGAAAATTGAATATTCCCCAATCAAACTTGCTGCTTTTCCCCCGTAAGCCATATGCTGAATCACATCTCCCCCCCTCGATCCCAGCTTTAACTAAGGTTTGTCGAGCAATGATGCGTAGAGTTCCAATAAACGTTGTTCTACCACCCGCCAGTTGAACTCAGCTTCTGCAGACTGGCGTCCGGCTTCACCCAATTTGTGTCGTAATGCTGGATCACTCAATTTCATGATTGCTTCGTATATGGTCTGAGGAGTAACCTCATCCAGCAGTAAACCACAGCCAGTCTTTCTTACGATTCGACCTAAATCTCCGATATTATTGGCAATGACTGGTCGCCCAGCTGCCATGGCATTGGAGAGTGTGTTAGGTGCGTTGAATTTCGCACCCGGATAATCAGGTTTAAGGCAATAGTAGACAACGTCGCTTAGGCAGGTGTAAAGCGGAACCTGATCAGCCGGCAGCCACCCGAAATAACGTATATTTGCCATTCCATTGACGGCTTCTTCGACTGCCCGGCGTTGGTGGCCATCACCCCATAGCAATAAGGTTGTGGTTGGTAAGCTGCGCATGGCCTCGATCAGGGGTAAGAGAAGCCGGTTGCGTGTGAAACCGCCAATATAGCTGATCACAAAAGACTCTGGTGCCAAACCGAGCTCCTGACGGGCACACGCCAGCTGGTCTTGGGTGACGCTCTCAAAACCTGCCAGGTTCTGCACATTGGGGATATGGATCGCTTGTGTAAATCCCGCCGAAGTTAGCTTATCCACGAAAACTGAGCTGGCGGCAATGGTTGCATCCACCTGGTGCAGCAGCCAACGCTCCATAGTGTTTAGCAGGGGTACGAAAATCCCAGGCAGGTAAAGCGACATCATGGTCGGGTAATCCTCGTGAGCATCGAAAACGAGCTTGCACTTCAGGTGCCTTTTGATCCTCACCCCTGCATACAACGTATCCAGATCATGACAGTGTACCAGGTCTGGCATGAGGGGCAACGCCTTTTGGACCGCAGCCGACCAAAAACGTGGGGTGTACAAAATCTGCCTTGGCCCAGCACCATAAACGGTGCGTATACTATGGATACGGAGGATGCGCACACCGCTGGGCAATGTTTCTTCAATGGGCAATTCCCCGATGCGATCCCAACAAATGATGGTCAAGGTATAACCAGCTCCTACCAGGCTGGTAGCCTCCTTGATCACCCGCAGGTCTGGTCGGAAAGCATTGGAGAGCAGCATGACAATATCCGGCATGGAGGTTATCTTCTCCGTGATCCAGCAAGCTGGTAGTAAATGGCTTCCATGCGCCGCATTTCCACTTCAAGGTTAGCGTTATCTGCCACGACTTGGTTTGCTCTTCGTCCAAATTCAATTGCCTGACCGGGATGTGCCAATAATTGGTTAATTGCCTCTGCCAGTGGAATTGCCTGGCGGACGGGTACAAGCCAACCATTCTCACCGCTGGTGATGAATTCGCGCACTGCCGGAAGGTCTGAACATACTACCGGCTTCCCGCAGGCCATGGCTTCCAAGACAGAGACTGGAGTTCCTCCGTCCGAACTGGGTACGGAAACCACAACATCACTGAGACAATACCGTTCAGCCATTTCAATCCGGCTGCTGGTCGGTGGAAGCCAGCGGACAAATGCCTCAAAACCCAGTTCCTTTATCAATTCATCCAATTGCTTTTTGTAATCTGGATTAGTATTGTAGTCCGCAAAAATGAAGTATGCATCCGGAAACTGCTGGTGGACGAATGGGATAGCCCGCATGATGATATCCAGATTATAGATCGGGTGGACCGCACGGATGCTGAGTACCAATCGTGCATTGACAGGTACGGATAAATGCTGGCGTAGTTCTCGGCTTTCCTGGTGAGTGGGTACATACGGGTTAAATATATCCAATTCGACTCCAACGTGGACAGGCTTCAGCGATTCGGCTCGAGCGCCTAGCTGGATTACTTGTTCACCAATCGCCTGCGAGATGGTTGTAATCAAATCCGCACGCCTCAAGGTAAATCTGGCTAAGAGCCGGGCTATTGATGAATGCTGGGCTTGAATTAATACATCACTCCCCCAGGGTGTGACAATACACGGGTGAAAGCCACTGGCTGCCATCAGCCAGCCTGCTGAGTTGACCCGATGAGCATGTAAAATGTCTGGATTCCATTGACGTAAAAATCGCCGCAGCCAGACCGTCCAGATTGGGAAGCGAATGATGGGTGCATAAAAGATCTTCGAGAGGTCGATGATCGGCACGTCTGTCCAGGGCTCCTTGAGAGGCACGTCTGCCAATAGACATACAGTATGCCCACACTTTACAAACCAGTTCACCCAACGCCGGGTGTGGACGATATTGGGGTTGGATATGTAGCACAAACGCAGTTTGTGCTGCGATGCGAGGTTATTATCCTGAGGAATATTGGGATTTGCGTGTTGGGGAACGCCTATATTGCCAAGTAATTCTTTTCCCGAACGGAATTCATACAGCATCGGACTAACCTGCCCGGGTTATTTTCTTTGGCAGTAATGCCAGCAAATAATCACGCAAGCTACGATCTTTTGCAAGCACAATGATGTAATAGATCGCGGCTGCCACGAGGGTGAGTATGACCAACCAGAGTGCACTAGGGGTCAACGTTTTCGTTACGGCAAACAACAGCAGGGTGGGTAGGCTGGCATATAAGCCAAATTGTAGGATACTGCGGAAAGCAGAAGCCCAAGGAACATCAGTCAGTTTAAGCAACCATAGTGCCAAACCCCCATAGACCAGCACCCCTGTTACACTCCAAATGATCAAGGTTAAGTAGATGTTATGCGTCAGACCACCAATTGCTAAGGATGCAAAACGTGTAAGCAGGATGATGGAATTGACGATCAAGGACAATTCCTGGCGCTCGAGCGTGGCAAACAGGTTACCAAGCGGGGTTGATATAAACAGGACGAACATCCACGGGCTCAGGATTTGGGTATATCGCCCGGCTTCCACCCAGTTAGCTCCAAAGACGATCCCAAAGAGTTGTGGTCCAGCAATTCCCAAAATCAGGGCAGGAAATAAACCAATGGCGGTCAGGCGGTGAAACACCAATTCTACTGATTTTGACAGGTTGACCGGGTTGGTACGCAGCTCTGCTGAGCGCTGGTAAAAAACCTGGGCGATGGAATTTCCAATCAGTGTTAGGGGTAGCAAGATCAAGCGGTTGGATAATGAATAATATCCCACCACGGTTTCGGAGAAAAAATACAGCAGCATGAGCGAAGGCAGCTGCCATGAGAGGTTGTTGATAAAGCTACCCCACGAGTCAACCAGAGGGAATTTACGATAACGCTTGAGATTGACAAGCATACGTGATCTCTGGATAAATCGATAAAAAAGCGCACCACTATCTTTTAATACCTGGGCACCGAGGACGCAGGCATAGATGAATGTGCCTGCTATATAGGAATAAACCAGGCTGGCTGCTGTTGCATGCCCAAGGGATGCCAACAGCATGGGGAGGGCACTGGTGGTGAGGGAAGCTGATACTCTGGCAATTGAGAGGCGACCGAAGTGCTTTGTGCGGGTATTCCAATAATTAAAAGCTTGAAAGAAGCCCTGGATTAGTAAGCCAATGGGGATCAGCCATAGAAACGTGTATAGGTTTGGAGCTTTTAAGAGATTGACCAGGGGGCGACCTAGTATGAGCAATACCAGAGCTGCCAGAGCGCTGATACCCAGGGCAATGAGTATACACAGCCCTACCAGATTCGCGGCATCTTCATCATCATCTGGCAGAACGATCGCAAATTCATAGCGTAAGCAAATCACAACGGTAAAAATTGTAATGAGGGAGGTAAAAACATTAAGCAGACCAAAGGCTTCGGGGGCAAACAACCGGGTGATAATCGGGGCAGTGAGGATGGTTATCGCTTGCGCCAGGGTGGTGCCACTCACAAGCTTCAGCACACTGGTAAAAAAACTGCTCCGATTTGGTGAGGGTGGGGCAGTCATTTGTGCTTCGTCTTCTTGATTTGAGTAGGCGTCACCTGGACTTCAAACCACATGCTCGCAATTATATACTATTTCAAATATCCACTATCCTACCCCACTGTTCTATATCGGTTATGACTGCAATTACCTCAACAGAAGCAGAAAATTTGACTTTTATCAGTGGTAAGATTGATTGACTTGAGAATATATCTATGGCGGAGGGTTTTATGGATGAAAAAATGCAGGCCACTGCATTGGCAAGCCTGAATGACGAGCAAAACGGTGCTTATCTTTATGATGCATTAGCACTCACTGAGAAAGATACCCGCCTGGCAGAGGTCTATCGGCGCATGGCAGCCGTGGAACGCAAGCATGCCGCTGAATGGGTGGAGCGCCTGAAAGCAGGCGGGGTGGCGATGCCGCCGTTTGTACCCAATTGGCGCAGCCGCACTTTGGCTTGGGTTGCCAAACGCCTGGGTGTGGCTGCGGTTTTACCCACTGTCATAGGAAATGAACGCAAAGATTCCCACAAATATGCTCACATTCCAGGTGGTGCGGGGATGGCAGCGGATGAATCCTCCCATAACCGTTTGTTGAGCCGCGTAGCTGCCACCATGCAGGGTGGGATGGAAGGC
>Ga0153916_10000443_pt1 | contig 27723 bp, 20 predicted proteins | sample Opewatmetagenome_FD_109642 | JGI IMG/M metagenome (GOLD analysis project Ga0153916, IMG submission 109642) | Freshwater wetland microbial communities from Ohio, USA - Open water 3 Core 3 Depth 4 metaG | ecosystem: Environmental > Aquatic > Freshwater > Wetlands | place: USA: Ohio, Lake Erie...
CCCGCGACTGGCTTCAGCTCCTCCCGCCAAGAAGCTGGCCTCCGACGAGATCGGGGCGGGGCCGGAAAAGCACGACGTACGCTACCACGTTGAGCGCAACCACCAGCAGTCCCAGCGTGACGCGCAAGTCCATGGTGTAGTGGACAGGATAGAGCAGGGGGACGAGGTAGTTCTCGATGAAGCCGCCCTGGTAGCCGGACTCGCCGGCCAGCCGCCGAAAGTGGTTCTCTAGCGGCGTCAGCGGGCAGGTCCAGCCGATGAACTCGATCAGCGCACCATAGAGCACGACGGGCGCGTGCGCCCATATGAGCGAACGCCAGCGCCAGGCAAGAAACCCGCCCAGCACCACGAACATGACGAACCCGAAATGGACGACGACGAGCGTGTCAGCGGCTGGGCGGGCTAACAACGGAAGGGCTCAACTTTCGGCAGGCGCCGGGGCAACCGGCAGACACCTGCGGCGCTCTGAGGGGCGGTATGTCTGTCGACGCCATGTGATCGGAGCGTAGGGCCGCATCTCGCGCGTTGTCAAGCGACCGCGGGCGGGATTGGCAGCGCACGCACAATATTCGCGTCGTGTCGCACGAAGTCAGGTCGGCACTTCGAGCGGCCGCGCCACTAGGCCGCCGAGGCCGAACAGGAACACGCCCCCGCACCTTCCTTGAGGCTCGTCGGTGACTGGGACTATGCTGCTGGGCGAAATGAACTTGATAACACCGAAGCCACCTGACCAGATGAGTCGAGAGGAACTCCTCAATTTCGTCAGTTCGCACCAGGAGGAGGGCATCCGAATCGGCTTTTCGGGCAAGGACCTCGCCCGGCGGCTGGCGCGGAAAGTGCAACCGCGAACCTCTCGCCGTTTGGCCAAGTACTCTTGCGGCAGCGAGGAGGAGCAAGCTCGAAACCAAGTTGTTGAAGGCGAGAATCTGCAGGCGATGGTGACGCTGTACCGAGAGCGCGCCCAAGTCGACCTAATACTGACAGATCCCCCTTACAACACTGGCCGAGACTTTCGCTACAACGACCGCTGGGATGAAGACCCGAACGACCCCGACCTTGGGGAAGTTGTGAGCGAAGAGGATGGGGCGCGCCACACGAAGTGGATGAAGTTCATGTGGCCACGCCTCAGAGTCATGCGCGACATGCTCAAGCCCACTGGAGTTCTAGCCATTTGCATCGACCAGCGCGAGCTCTTCCGCCTGGGCCAGATGCTGGACGAGCTGTTCGGCGAAGCGAACCGCATCGCCGTAATCAACTGGCAAAAGAGCTACACCACCAGGGCTGACAACAAGCACGTCTCGACGGCTACTGAGTACATCCTCATCTACGCGCGCAACCAGGACGACGCACGTACCAAGCCGTTGCCCAGAACGGAGGCCTCCAATGCTCGCTACGGGAATCCCGATGGAGACCCGCGCGTCTGGAAGTCCGGCCATGCAGGAGGACCGAATCCTGAGACGCATCCGACGATGGTCTACGCGATCCAACACCCCTTCACAGGTGAGCTGCTCTATCCAAACGAGCGGAACTGCTGGCGCTACGAACAGCGGACGATGAAGAAATGGCTGGAAGAGTGGGGATCGCCTTACGTGAGCAAAGACATCGGCGACGGCAAGACAAAGGCGCTGTTGCTCAAGATCGACGCGGCTCAGGCTCGAAGGAAGGCGCTCAAGAGGCTCCGGCAGGGGACGTGGCCGCGCTTGTTCTTCGGCAAGAATGGGGAAGGTAAGCCTCAGCTCAAGTTATACCTGGAGGAGATCAAGCAGGGCATCGTTCCGATGACCTACTGGGCAGACGACGACTACGCTCAGCCGCTCGACATTGGCTCAGTATCATGGGATCACGAGGAGTCGGGCTACTCGCAGCTGGGAATCGAGGAGCTGACCGCGATCGTTGGCCCCGGCCACAACTTCCAGACAGTCAAGCCGCTCAAACTTTTCACCAAGGTCGTTCAGATATGGTGCCCTCCCAACGGACTCATCATGGATCCGTTTGCCGGGTCCGGAACGACCGGCCATGCTGTTCTGAAGCTTAATTCGGAGACCGCGGCAAGCCGACGCTTCATCCTCATCGAGCAGGGTCGCCCAGCCCGAGGCGACCCATACGCGAGATCGCTCTTGGCGGCCCGCCTCGCTCGCGTGATCACTGGGAGCTGGGCTAACCGCAAGGGATCTCCGCTGGGCGGCGGGTTCCGCTTTAGCCAGCTCCAGAAGAAGGTCGATGCGAAGGCCCTCCTCGAGATGGAACGAGATGAAATGACGGATGCAGTCATCGCATCTCATTACGACGTCAACCGCCGCGGCGGGCCAGGGTTGATCATGATGACGACCGAAGGCTACAGCTATCTTGTGGCCCGCAACTCGTCCAACGAAGGCTTCTATCTAGTGTGGGATGGTTCGGCCGAACCCCCCGTCTTCAATGAGAATGTTTACCGAACCGTTGTAGATGAGGCGATCAAGGCTGGCCTAAAGCCCCTCTATCATGTCTATGCACGTTTCAACCTTTTTCAGTCTGATGATGTGCGCTTCTACCAGATTCCCGACCAGATCCTCGTGGACTTCGGACTCGACATCAACGATGCCTTCAACAACGAGGCTGACGACGGGTGATCGAGCTATTCGACTTCCAGCACCGCGCAGTTTCGGAGATCGCTGATCGTTTCGCCTATTACTGGGCCAACCGACCCGGCAAGATCGTTGGCGCTAAGACTAGGTTCATCCCCTTCTACCAAGCTCTCGCATCGATCACCGCGTCGGGCAAGACGGTTATTGTGGCCGAGGCGGTCTCGCAACTGCTGCCCCTGCTGCCGATTCGACCGGTTGTCATTTGGCTCTCGAAGGGGCGAGTCGTCGTCGATCAAACCTTCACAAATCTCCAGGATGGCGGCAAGTACCGACACCTCTTGTCGGGATACCAAATTCGTTTGTTGGGTGAGTATGACCACGGCGACGTTGAAGATGAAGACCTTGCCCTCGTGTACATCGCCACTGTCGGCACATTCAACCAAAAGGACAAGGACGCCGGAAAGCTCAAGCTGTTCAAGAGTGAAATCGACAATGCTGATCGTTCTACATGGGATGCGTTAAAGGCTCGAATGACCGCGGCGGGCATCCGTCGTCCCCTTCTCGTAGTTTACGACGAGGCGCACAACCTCACCGATCAGCAGACTGATCTCCTGATGGAACTGGAGCCGGACGCCCTTTTGCTCGCCAGCGCTACGCCCAAGTTGCCGCAGGCGATCGTCCGAATCATCGACGACCTGAAGGAGGATCTTCACTGGTCTGACGCTAACCTCACGACCTATGTTGCCAGCAAAGATGTCGTGGATGCCGGCCTCGTTAAGCGCCAGATCCTACTCGGCGGCTACCAGGCGCAGATGGAGGAAACGATTGACGACCTTCTCGTTGATATGGCGACCGCCGACAAGGCTGTGGCACATCTCGGACTCTCCATCACGCCGAAGGCAATCTATGTGTGCCGTACCAATATTGTTGAGGGCAACGCCAACCAACGGGACGATCCGAATCGGCCTTTTGCGCAGAGGCAAGCGCCCCCAATTCTCATCTGGAAGCACCTCGTCAACGAGAAGAGGGTTGACCCCGCGACGATCGCCGTCTACACAAGCGCCCTGAGGTTCGACAAGGACCATCCTCCGCCAGCGGAGTTCGTCCACTTCAAAGGCGGCGACAGCGATTACGCGAACTTCACTGCGGGCGGCTACCGCCACATCATCTTCAACCTCGGCTTGCAAGAGGGCTGGGACGATCCCGAGTGCTACTTCGCATACATTGACAAGTCGATGCAGTCGAGCATTCAAATAGAGCAGGTCATTGGGCGCGTTCTTCGTCAGCCCGGCGCGCAGCACTACGAGTCTGAGGCGCTCAACACCGCCAGTTTCTATGTTCGGGTTGATGCCAAGACCGTATTCACAGACATCGTAAGAGCCGTTGCTTCGCGGCTGGCCTCTGACGTTCCCGAGATCGAGATTTCAAGCTATGCCACGAAGAAGAAGCGGCCGCGGCCGTACCCCCCAAAGCAAGCGAAGAGTATCCCGCATGTCTACCGCGACCCCACGGCCGCGAAAGACCCCATCGATGACGTCATTCGACGCCTCGTCGACTTTCGCCGCGATCGCGACAACGTCCGGGGCGGTGGCGCCAAGGCCTTGGTTCAGCAGCGGGTTGGCGAAGCAGGAAGCACTGAAGTGGAATGGATTGAAAGGGAGCACGGGAACCCCGTATCCGCTCGCTGGATCTTCCAGACAGCGGTCCGGCGCCAATTTCCTCTTGCCCTTGAGGTGACCCGATCGGATGATCCAAAGTTCGATGCACGAGTTGAGCTGCAGAGCCCTGCTGAAAAGGTAATTCGAAGCGCCGCAGACGAAGTCGTTCGGATCTACCTTGAGCGGGTCGTCCTCAAGCAGCGCGTGCAGAATCCATACGTCGTTGGTGAGATCCTCGTGGATCCGACCGACGCTCACCCCTTCTCATACGCGCTGCATGACGCTTACAGCGGGCTCAACAAGTCGCTCGAGTTGCCCTTCGCCAATGAGCTCGACCGATCGAAGCTGACTTGGTGTCGCAATCCTTCTCGCAGCGGATACGGGATTCCGCTGCTAACTCCCGGGCAGAGCAAGTCGTTCTACCCGGACTTCCTCGTGTGGAAGGGCAACGATGTCTTCGCGCTCGACACCACGGGGGAGCACATACTCGAGTCGAAGCTCGGCCGGAAACTGCTCGCCATCGATCCACATCGGAAGAGCAAGACGAAACTGCTGGTCCGGCTAGTCTCGCGAGGCCATTGGAACGACCATCCTCAGCGTGAATCGGCGGAAGGTTTCACCGTGTGGTCCCTCGGCCATGCGAATTCGCTCCTGCCGATCCACGTCCGAACGATTACTGACGCCATCAAGACTGCACTCCGGAACTGAGGGCTGACGGGGCTTGTCGCCCCAGTCGCCTAGTGGTTTCTTCGAGGGGGCGCGATGTTCTTTTCGCAGGCTTGGTAGCAACCCTGACCTGCACAAATCGCGCGAACCCCATCGCCCTTTCACGCGCGGTCGTTTGCCCAGTTAAGGGACGGCGGTGTGCTGTGCCCGAGCTCGGGTCGCAATACCGAACTCGGTCACAACACTATGTGTGCGTCGTGGTGGCTCCGCCGAGGTTCGCCAGCACGTTACTGCTGGACGAGCCCGATCTGCGTGCCTTCGGGATCGGCGATACGCGCGATCGTCAACTCCCGACCAGGCACATCGAACGGCTCCAACACCACGCTGCCGCCCAACGCCTTTGCTTTGTCGAGTGATGCGCGGAGATCGAGCACCTGCACGTAGACCGTCACGCCGGGCTCCCCCGGGACCAGGACGCCGATCGGGCCTGGCTCGGGCCCACCGATGCCCGACGCGATCAGCGCGACCCCGGGACTGCTGTCGTCGATCTTCCAGTTGAAGAGCTCGGCATAGAACTTCTGTAGTTTCGCCGTGTCACGCCCGCGGATCTCGAACACCACCACCGGTCTCGCCCAGTCAGCCATCCTGGCCTCCTCGCACCGAACGCAACGTATGCCCGTCAGGCAATGCTAGCAGAGACGACGCCCTGGCCCCCGGCTCGCGCTCCCAGCCCTCGGGGGTCAGGTCGGCAGGGAGATCGCTTTGGTGCGCTCCCCACGCGAGGCTCCGCCACGATCGCCACTTAGTGGCAGTGGTGCAGCCGCGTCGGTTCCACTAGACGACCGGCACGCTGGACTCTCCCCGACGCCCTCCGGCTCGTCACGGGATCACAATGGGCGAAGACGCACTCTCGCCCCCACACGTCACCGTCACCGTCCCGTCACCTGGCTCCGTGCGGGCGCCGATCGTCCACGTCCAGGACGCCGTGCCGTTCGCGCCGGCCGTCTTCGAGTCGAGGCCGTCCGCCATGCTGTTGGTCCCGCTCGGCGTCAGGTAGGTGATCGAACAGAACGCGCCCGGTGACGTCCGCACCGCAACGCTCGCGCTGCCGCCTGGTGCGGCTCCCACCACCGAGATGAATTCCGGTCGCGTCGTCGGCGTTGGCGTCGGGCTTGGCGTCGATGTCGGGGTCGATGTCGGGGTCGGCGTTGTCGAAGGCGGGCAGCACCAGTCGCGTATACCGGACGAGAAACTGATTCCGATGAGCACCGCTCCCACTAACCCGACGAACACCCGCCGACGCAGTGAGTCGAGTGGAGGAATCGCGATCCCGAACAGGGCGAACCCGCCCCCGACAACGGCGGCAACGATCAGGAGCACTCCGGCGACGAAGATGGTCTCGTTCACGCCCTTCGGACGAATCCCCCTGGGTCCGATCTGGCAAGGCCTGGCTCATCGCTCCCGCGCGCAGCCCCGGCGCTCGACCGCGCGAGTATACGCCGTGCATCCGCGATTCGTACAGTGGCTCGGAACCTGTTGAATAGCGGCCGTTGCAGTGCTAGGATCGCCCCTGGCTTCGGAGGCCTCGACCGGCCTCGCGAGCCCGGGAGTGGCCGGCGGGCGCGGAGGCGGCGCGGATGATGGGCTCAACGGGACTGAGAGCACGACTGCCTGCCTGGGCGCTCGGCGCCGCGATCCTCCTCCTCGGGCTGACCGCGGCGGCGTGCGACTGCACCACCAACGGTCACACGCCGACCTCTACGGCCTCCGTCCGCGCCACGGAAACGGCCACCGCGCCGGTATCGAACGGCGTCGGGAGCCCGGCGCCGCCCATCGCGACCGACACGCCCGACCCGGAGATCAACACCGAAGATTCAGCGGTGCCGGATGGCTCTCCCATCGTCGGCTCGCAGGCAGCTGTTGTCCTTCCGAACGCCGATGTGACGCCGGGAGACGTGTTCGAAGTTGGGGTCGAGAACATCTGCGTCGCGGGGTACTCGTCGCGGGTCCGGAGCGTCAGCGCCTCGACCAAGAACGCTGTCTACGCCGAGTACGGCATCGTCACGCACACCACGGGCCAGTACGAGGTCGATCATCTCATTCCGCTGGAGCTGGGCGGGTCGAATGACATCAAGAACCTCTGGCCGGAGCCGGCCGAGCCGCGCCCCGGCTTCCATGAGAAGGACCGCCTAGAGAACAAGCTGCACGCGCTCGTGTGCGCCGGCACCCTTGACCTCGGCACGGCTCAGCACGCGATCGCCAGCGACTGGTACGCGGCGTACGTCCAATACGTGGTGGGCGGCCAGCCGCCTCCACCGCCTTCGGATACGCCGACCCCTACTTCGGTGGCGCCGCCATCGAGTTCGACGACCTTGCGCTTCATTTCAGTCCAGGGTGCTGCACCGGGCGGCGAAGCCAGCGTGACGGTCCAGAACTCGGCGGGCATGTCCTGTTCGATCGCCTATGTCACGCCCGCGGGGACGACGAGCACGGCGCAAGGCCTAGAAGCAAAGAACACCGACGCCGACGGCCTCGCCTCGTGGACCTGGCGGATCGGCGGCGGCACGAACCCGGGCGTCGGTACCGTCACGGTGACCTGCGGGGGTGAGAGCGCGAGCGCCACGATCACCATCGGCTAGGAACCCGCCGCCGGGCACGAGCCACGCTTGCACGATCACCTCATGGTGGCGGTGATTCCAACCCGAGTCTAGCGGTGAAGTCGGCATTGAGGTGTTGCACGAGCGATGCCGCGAGCTGGTACAACGAGAACATCATTTGTTGCAACTCTTCGAGGCTCAGCGTGATCCGCTCGCCCAACTTCCAAGAGCGTCCGGACTCAAGAAGCTGCAAAGTGATAGTGCCGGCGGGAACCACCTGCGGGAGCGTGCCCGTTAAGACGTCCCCGTTGTGGGCCAGCGCGAACCGGCGCCAGGTTATCCCGTCTAACAAGCGTTTGTCCTGCGTGCTCACAATGCCCGCACGGTGTACGAGGCAGTTGCGGACATCGTAGAGCCCGCGGAACCATGTGATTCCGGTAGCTATGCCTTCGTTTTCGGTTCCGCCAAGTCGGCGCAGTTCGACGGCCACGGATCGGTTCCTGCGCACCGTTCGTACCGAAGTTTCTATCTCAAGTGCATCGGCCGCAGCGATCTCACCTCCACGTTCCGCGACCGCAGTCACAATCGCATCCATCACGGCGAGATCCAGCACAAACCGATCGTAATGAGCGAGCGCATATACGAGCGCGTAACGAGAAACCTCATCGCCGAATTGCGTCTTTGCCAAGCGCGGAACTTCCGGATTGTCCGTTCGGAAGTCGAGCGAGAACGATGGCACGCCTGGTTCGTCCGACAGATGGGGTAATGCCGCGCCTGCGTGTCGCGCAAGTAAGCTTGCATAGTGCAATGCATCCATCGTTTGTCCATAGGCGGCGTCGAGCGACCGGCTGACATTCCATTCTCGGCGCACGTCAACCACCTTTGCGTATCACCGCAGCTCGCGGCTGCTCATCATGGAATCGCCCCGATCGCATCACATCGTCCCGCCGATGTCAATGACAATTGGCTGTTCCGCTGAGTTCGCCGAGAGACCACGCAGCGCTCGCAGGGTTCCTGACCGATCTGCGAGGCGATGGCGAACTCGACTACATCGAAGGGCTGCAGGAAAGGCATTGGGAGGGACCGAGCGGCCGGACACTACGACAAGATCGTGCGGGTCCGTTCCAGACGTGGCACTACGGCCCTCGCTGCGCTTCCTGCCGATGGCTGATGAGAATGTCAGGCTCGCTCGCGCACCCTAGGAGGTTCCGGTCGCGTGGATTCTTCCTCTTGGACTGGACTCCACGCCGGATAACGTACGCCCGCGAGGCGATTGATCACAAAGCCCTGGGCGGTGAGCAGCACCACGGCCAGCATTAGCACGCCCAGCTGCCACGGCTTGCGCAGGATGCCGAGCGCAATGATCAGCGTGGTCGCGCCGGCGGGGGGGTGCGGTGCGCGCAGCAGCACCATCAGCCCGCTGGTAAGGCCGAGCGATAGCCCGGCGGCCAGTACGCGCGACCAGGTCACACCTACGGCAATCGCGGGCCCGGCGCCCTGAAGGCCGAAGGCAGCGAGGCTCAGATACCCGGCTGCTGCCCCGATAGCATGGCCGATGATCACGTTGCGCGGCGCGGCCGGCGGTGCCGTTGGCGTGTAGAAGAGCAGGAACGCCGTCGGGCCCAGGGACGGGAAGACAAACGGTGCATCGGTCACGAGCGCCGCCAACGCCATGATGCCGATGCTCAGGCAACCGTTCATGAAGCTGAACAGCGCAAGCACCGGGATGGAGCTGTAGTGCCGCAGCAGGTAGCTGAGTTGGAACCGACGAAACAATCCGCTGAGGATGTCGGACATCTCTCCGCCGATCGGGTGCTCCCGGTCGATGCGCTGGCGGTCAGCCACGGCGAACCCTCCAGTTCCAGCTCGCGTCGCGCGAATGCCTCAACGACGGATCCTCGGGCGGCGCCCAAGCAGGCGTAGCGCGAGCAGTCCGCCCAGGAAGACGACGCCAGAGATGAGGGCGATCGTCCACACATCGGCGCCGTCGCCGGACAGATACAGGTCGAGCGCGACCGTCAACAGCCAGAGCTGCACGCCGAGCAACAGCACGCCGACGGCGAGCGCCGCGATCACCACGGCCTGACGGCCGGGTGGCGGCGTTCGGTCCTCGGCGGCGTCGGCCCAGCCGCGCGCCGGACCCAGCTCGTCCGTCGGCGGCCGCGTCATGGCACCTCCTCAAGCGCGAACAGTTCGTCGCCCCGCCGCTCCAGCGCGATGCGAGGCAGCCTGCGCCGGGGCGGCCCCTGGACCGGCTCGCCAGTCACGATGTCAAACGCGCCCTCATGGCACGGACAGAACAGGCGCCGCTGCTCCCGCTGGTAGTACACGGCGCACGAGAGATGCGTGCATTTCTGGCTGTACGCGACGTATCCCTGCTCCGGAAGGTAGACGAGCACGGCCTGGTCCTGAGATCCGGGGTAGTTGAAGTACAGCGGTTCGCCGGGCCTGACATCGCTGACCTTCGCGATCGCCCTCGGTGAGCCGCGGCGCCGGTCGTCGATGCGGCCGAGGATCGCCAGTGCGACCGTGCCGGCAAACAGGGCGCCGGAGGCGAAGACGGCGAAGCGGAGCAGCTCGCGGCGGCTGACGTGCTCATCGGCATCCCAGTGATATGGAAACTCTTGTCGCCAGCGGCTCGCTGGCGGCGCGCCGCGCTGCGTCATAGCACCCATGCCTCCTTCCGTGGCTCGCCCCGGCTGACGCCTACCTCGCGCAGGAGCGCCAGCACGTCGAGCTTCGGCGTCTTCTCGGGGAGCACGTGGTAGACGCGCGTATGCACCTCCTGTGCGCCGAAGGCCGTGTGATGCACCGGGCGGCCCTGCCGCTCGTGCTCGAACTCCTCGAAGGTGCCGTACCAGACGGCGTCCGTGGGGCACGCTTGCGCGCACCACGTCTCCAGCCCCTGCACTGTGCGGTCGTAACACAGGTTGCACTTCTTCATCAGGCGCGCCTCAACATCGAACTTGGGAACGCCGAACGGGCAGGCGTAGACGCAGTTGCGGCAGGCGATGCAGCGCGTCGGGTCCGCCTGTTGTACGACTCCTTCGGGCGTGATGAGGATCGCCAGTGCGGGGCAGACCTGCGCGCAGGGCGCCACGGGGTCGTCGCAGTGCATGCAGACCGTCGGCTGCGTGGCGACGCTCACGCCGCGATCGATGAAGTCGACCATGATCATGCTCTCGCCCTTGTGCGTGTCGCACTCGCGGCATGCCGCCTCGCAGGCGCGGCAGCCGATACACCTCGACGGGTCGATGAACAGCGTCTTGATCGCCAAGCGTCCTCCTTCCGCTCGCGCCTCAGTGCGGTGCCGGCTGCTGCCTCACCTCGCCGGTTGCGTAAGGAAACATGGCCGGAGCCGTCTCCGGCGTGAAGTTAATGCGGGCGGTGGCACCGGGCGGCCCCGGCGCGCTGTCGAGCTTCTCCACCGTCGCCGCGCACACCTTGTACTCCGGGATCTTCACAGTGGGGTCGACGGCCGGGTTCGTGAGCTGATTGACCGCCTCCGCGTGCCCATAGTGAAACGGGATGAATAGTGTATCGGGCCGGATCGTCGGCACGACGAGCGCCTTCAGCTCCATCGCGCCACGCGGCGAGCGCACGCGGACGCGCTCCTGGTCGCGTATCCCGAGGCGCTCCGCCACGCTCGGGTGCATCTCGACCCAGGGCTCCGGCGCCTGTGAGTGCAGAAACCCGAGGCGGCGCGTCTGGTTGCCGCTCAGGTAGTGATAGACTACACGCCCGCTCGTCAGCCGGAACGGATAGGCGTCGTTCGGCTCCTCCGCGGGTGGCGTGTAGGCGATCGGGAACATGCGCGCGCGGCCGTCGGGGTGCCCGAAGGTCTCGGTGAACAGCCGCGGCGTGCCCGGATGGTCTTCCGATGGGCAGGGCCAGAAGACGCCGCCCTGCGCGTCGATCTTCTCCCAGGAGATGCCGTAGTAGTCAGCGACGCCGCCCTTCGACGCCAAGCGGAGTTCTTCGAAGATCTCACGCACGCCGGTGAAGGGGAAGTACTCGCCGCGACCGAGGCGGCGCGCCAGGTCGCACATGATCTCCCAGTCACGTCGGGCCTCGCCCGGCGGCTCGGCCGCTTTCCGGATGCGGATGACGCGGCCCTCGAGGTTCGTCGTCGTGCCCTCGTCCTCACACCAGACAGTGCCGGGCAGCACCACGTCGGCGAACTCGGCGGTCTCCGACATAAAGAAGTCGATCACGACGAGAGGGTCGAGGTTCTGCAGCGCTCGCTGCACGACCGCGTTGTCTGGGAGCGAGACCATGAGGTTCGAGCACATGATCATGCAGCTCTTGATGTCGCCGGCCGCCATCAGGTGCACCATCTCCGTCGCTGCTGCGCCCTCGCTTGGCAGCTCGCTCTCGGGGATACCCCAGACGTCGGCGATGTACTGCCGCTCCTCGGCGACGTCGATGTGACGGTAGCCGGGCAGCTGGTTGGCCTTCTGACCGACTTCGCGGCCGCCCTGGCCGTTGCCCTGGCCGGTGAGCATCATCGTGCCGGCGCCCGGCTTCCCCACGTGTCCCATCGCGAGCGCGAGGTTGGTCGCCGCGAGGCAGTTGTTCACGCCGTGTGAGCTGTGCTCGATGCCCTTGCCGTGCAAGATGAGCGGCGCCCGCGCCCGGCCGTAGAGCTCTGCGGCGGCGATGATCCGCTCGGCCGGCACGCCGGCGATGCGCTCGGCCTCTTCCGGCGTGTAGGGCTCGACGGCGACACGCACCGCGTCCCATCCGTTCGTGCGCGCTCCGACGTACACCTCATCGACCTTGCCGGCGTGGATCAGATGACGGAGCATCGCGTTGAAGACGGCGATGTCCGTGCCCGGCCGCACCGGCAGCCAGAGGTCGGCGGTGCGCGCGATCGGTGTCTCACGCGGGTCCATGACGATCAGGCGGGCGCCGGCGTCGCGGGCGCGCCAGATCCACTGCATCGCGATGGGAAAACATTCGGCGATGTTCGTGCCCGCCACGAAGACGCAGTCGGACAGTGCGATATCGGGCATCGGCAGCGGGCCGCGGTCGATGCCGAAGGCGCGCGCGTAGGCGACCGCCGAAGAGGACATGCAGAGCCGACCGTTGTAGTCGATGTGCCGCGTCCGCAGTCCGACGCGCGCGAACTTGCCGGCGAGGTAGCACTTCTCGTTCGTCATCGACGAGCCGCTATAGACGGCCACCGCGTCGCGCCCGTGCTCCTGCTGGATCTCGCGCCAGCGCGCCACGACGTAGTCGAGCGCCTCATCCCAGCTCACCCGCTCGAGGGGCGAGGCCTTGCCGCGCTTGCGCATCATCGGGTACTTCAGGCGGTCGGGATGGTTGGCCTGCTGATACGCGACGATGCCCTTGGGGCAGAGCGAGCCACGGTTGTGCGGGAAGTCGCGCGCCTCGACGCCAATCACCTGACCACGCGCGACCTTCAGGTGCATGGCGCACTGCACGCCGCAGAAGCAGCAGTGCGTCGGCACGAGGTCCTCCGGCACGCGGTCAGCCTCCTGCCATTCGGCGGCCGGCACGCCCGCTGACTGGAAATCGTAGTTCACGTCGCGCCGCAGGAAGATGTCGCGGTTGACACTCATCGCGGACTCCTAGAGGAAGCGCGCTTCCATGAGACGGTAATACGCCTGGCCGCGCAGGATGCGTTTACAGGTCGGGCAGTAGTCCTGCAAGCTGCCGTACTCCTCCATGTCGTAACGCTGACCGAGTTCCTCGAGCGTCGCCTTCAGGTCCGTGACAAACTGCGCCGACGGCAGCGGCAGTCCGCAGCGGCGGCAGCTTGCCCCAGGCGCGCCAGCGCGCTCGGGGTCTTCGTTCACGGTCTGGTAGAGCGTGACGCCGATGGTCGCGGGCCGCTCGATGATGTGGAAGAACTTGCCGAATGGGAGCGATAGTAGCCAGCCGACGACGATAACCTCGTGGGTCACAGAAACGAACGAGTAGTACCGCCCCTTCCACAGCAACTCCGAGGCCGTCAATGCCAGGCCTGTGACGGCGATGGCGAACAGCAGCACCAGCGGCATGAGGTCGAAGCCGAAGCGCTGCGTCGTGAGGAAGCCGGCGTCCGTCGTGCGGCGCCAGAAGGCGATCGCCAGGCCGACCAGGAGCAGCGCCGCCGTGAAGTCGAGCGCGTGGAAGATCAGGAAGCTGATCGCGGTATGGAGCGGGAACCGGAACAGCTGGAAGCCGAAGAACCAGATACGATAGTGATGGTCGCCGGAGAGCGTGAAGCGGAACCAGCCGAAGGTCAGTGGCAGCGTGATCGCCAGTGAAGAAACTACACCCCAGAAGATCGCCATGTGCATGGCCCAGCGAAGCGCGCTGCGGCGGAAGATGAATGTCTGCGCGAGGATGTCGGTCCACCACGCAACGGGGATCAACGTCGTATAGCGGCGGAAGTTGCGCCACGAGAGAAAGTCGCGCCAGCCCGCGCGGAAGTAGCGCCACGTCGGTGGCCGCGTGATCCACAGCGTGTATCGATAGACAAGCCCGGCGACCGCGAACACGGTGCCAACGGCATAGCCGATCAGTGCGGCGTCGAAGTCGCGCAAGCCGCGCGAGCCGACGTAGATCAGGATTAGCAGCAACGCGGCGGAGGCTGCGGCCAGAGCCGCAGCCGGCAGTTCTCGCCCGGTGCTTCGCGGCTGTTGCATAGCTCGCCTCGCTGCTGAATAGCCGTAGCTGGCATGCTCACCAGGCCGTCCAGGCGCTCTCAAGACACGTTTGCACCACGCGTGCCCCGGCGCAAGTGCCTGGACTCAGACCTGAGGGCGCCCGATCGACATATGCTGTTCGGTGGGATCTACTCGCGTCCAGATCCAGCCCGCGTCCTTGGTCTGCAGGAATCTGGCGTAGCTTCGGCATGGAACGTGCCGCTCATGAAACGGACGGAGAAGGGTGCCTCAGATGCCGAAGAAGCGGCAGTGGCAGGTGGCGCCACGTCGAGCGCGCTATCGGTCGTGCGCGGCAAGCGACGAGAAAGCGGCGATGCACCCAGCGATGCACCATGATGTCATCGTGTCGGCGGCCCGTGCAGGAAGCCGTGTGCTCCTTGGCGACCGAGCTCGCATTCACGTCCGTCGGCCAATCCAGGGACGGAGCGTCAGGCGCTGAGGTTCAGCGGCTTGCTCTCCGCCCTGCGACAGGTGTCGCCGGCGCATTCGCGAAAGTCGTCCAATCGCTGGTGCAGAGTCGGCGTTCAGAGCAGAATTCGCCGTCTTGATGATGTTGTTCAACTCGTCGGGATCGTTGCACTTTGGCTACCTCGACGTTGGCATCGCTCGCGGATGTTGTACGTCGCGCCTCAAACGCGCAAGACGACCGGGCGAGACCAATGCTCTAATCGTATCGCGGGGGCTGGATCTCCTCGCCAACGTCCCACTGAGCTCGGTTTCCAACCTCGCGGCGGGTCAATGGCCACCTATGGAGTTCATGCCGCCACCGATCCTGCCAATAGAAGCGCAACTCGAAGCCCATCTCGTCCTGATCAACTTCAGCGTCGTTTGCCACGCTTCGGCTGATATCAAAAGTCGACGTGAATTGCGTGATTTCAAGAAGAGCGGCCGAGGTTTGACGCCATGGCATTGCAAAGCGTGGCCCCCGAATGCGCCAGCCGATTTCTGCGACGTCTTCACCCGAAAAGTGCCGTACCGAGAACTGCGGAGCAAATCCAGTCTCGGTCGAAGTCAGCGAGAATAGTCTTACGGCGAACCGCGGCCTGTCCCGCTCATCATTGTAACGGCGCTCGCCAGCGAGTAAACGAGCACGCTGCTCGGCGGGACTCATGGACTGGTTGCTAGAGCCGATTCTGAGCCAGGCGCGAGAGAAGGCATGATACAGCTCCCCCGGCCCAGCCTTCGAGACTCGGGCGGCGGCAACAGTTCGATCGTTCACCTCCGTGGTCAGTACGCGCACGGGCAGCAACGGATCGGTGTGGCGTCGTATGTCGTTACTGAAGTTGTCGAGCGTGTTGGCGCCGAGTGTGACTCCAACGATGGCGCCGTCCGATGCTATTCCAAACAAGACCGTGCCGCCGTCGGCGTGTGCGAAAGCATTGAGCGCCTCGATGGCATCGTTGGTCTCGGCGAAACTGCTTTTGAACTCGATCGTTTGTCCCTCTCCTTGTCGGATGGCGTCGCGCACCTCGGCATCAGTGAACGAGACAGTGGAGCCGCTGGAACCAAGATACTCTTCTGGTACGCCACAACCGCGTAGGAATTCGATGGGCAAAGGTCCAGAACGCACAAGCGTCCTCATATCAACGATGCTCTCTCCCAAATGCCGGACGGATTCCAAACCGCGGGCACCTTGTAGATTCGCACCGCCCAGATTTGTGTTCTCCATGATGGCATGGTCAAGATTGACCCCCCGGAGGTCACAATCGGACAGATCGGCTTGGTAGAGCTTGGCCCCCTCCAGGTCAGCCTGTGGAAGTTGCGCTCCGTGCAGGATCGCGTGCCAAAGACTCGCGCCGTTCATCTTCGCGCGTCGCAACGTGGAGTCGTGGAGCGTAGTATTGTCGAGCTTCGCTCCTCGGAGATCGGCATCGTCTAGGGAAGTCATGATGAGATCGGCATCGAGGAAGTCGCACCCTGCCAAACAAGCTCTGTCGAGTTTCGCTTGCGAGAGGTTCGATTTCTCTAAGAGTGATTCCGAAAGGTCAGCTCCTGTGAGGTCACTCTGCGTCAAATCGAGTCTCGCGAGCAGCAGATTGGACAGAACGGCCCCGCTGAGGTCGAAGGTACTTCCTCGATTCGCGTCTCGCCATGCCCTGACGGCCTCCGGCCCGGCACGCACAACGTTAAGGTGCTCGAGGTGTGCCATTCGCCCAGTTTATCCCCCCTGCGGTTGGCCGACGAGACGCGCGCTACAGTGCTGTCTTTTCACGATGTCCTCATCGTGTGGCGCTGCCTCCGTCGGGGACTCGTGAGGTTGGCAGGAAGCACTCGTGCAACGGCGTCAATGCCATGAGACAATACCGCAAGTGCACGATCCAACGCCGAGCTACTCGTCGCGTGACTTCGCGCGTCTATTCAGATCCTCATCTGGCTGGGGCATTCTTGCCGGCTCTGCTGTTTCCTCACCTGAGCCGACGGGTGCCCCAATGGTTGATCAGTGCCTCCGCGCGATAATCGAGGCAGTAGGGCTGGAACTCACGAGGCGAGATAGGCGCATGGGGTCTGTCTATCGATCCACGCTCCGGAAGGTCAATCTGCCAACGATTAGCGCGAATCTCAAGTTGGAGGTTGCTCTATCGCACTGCGACGCGCATCGCCCAACAACTTCGCGAGACATCGTTCACGCGCTATTCGCAGACCTGCCGCCAAACGCTAACCACCAGGCCATCGCTCAATTGCATCGCGGCAACTGGGCAAAATGGGTCATCACCACAAACTTCGACGGCGCCATTGAAGCAACAGGTGCGTTCGCTGGAAGATGCCTGCCAATATCTCTCGGAATCAAAGACCACGCCGTGCTCAAGCTACACGGCGACGCCGATTCGGGCGATGACATCGTTGCCACGATGAACCGTCTGGTTGAGCGACGGAACTTCGCGCTGATCGGCGGCATGTTTGCAGCCTTGCAGGGCTTGGGGATGAACCGACTATTGTTGGTGGGCTACAGCGGACGGGGTGACATCGATGTCCTACCGGAACTTCGAGCTGCTCAGGCGCGCGGCTTGCAGATCTGGTGGTCAGTGCTGAAGGGAAAGCACGCTCCCTCCGACATTCCGGTGGCGGGAGTCATCGAGCACGATCTATTCGATGATCGAGACAACGTTCTCCTTCAACTCGCTGGCATTAATTCGGCGCTACTCGGACGCGATGAGCACGCGACGCTAGAACGGGCGGTCGAGCGACTGAGGCCCCTGGTTGAGCAGTTCACGGAGGATGAGCTGATCCGGATTCCCGTCGCACTGCTGCTGGAGGCGAACTTCGGTTGGCAGCCGGCCAAACTCCTCTTTGCAGCTGAGCGGCTCTTACAACAGGAGAACAACGAGCAATGGAGTTTTGCCTGCGAGAGAATGTCCGCTTACGCAAGCGCTGTGCGCCATTTGCGGGTAACCGCCGAGGGGGCAACGGGATCTGAACGTGCTGCGACAATCGCTCGCGAGGGCTTCCTGCTTCAGGAAGCTGGACGAACTGCAGCTGCTCGGAGACGATTCGACGAAGCCAGGAGAGAGGTTGCTCTCTCAAGCTCAACGACAACAACTTTCCGCCAATCCGACTTTATCTGGCGGGGATGGCTTGAGTCGGAGATCGAGCGCGCTTGTGCAATGTGGAACGCAAACAGCCGACGCGCGGTTCTGATACCTCTTCGAGATCGGTGCGCCCAGATGCAGGCCGCCGCCGAACACAACGACCCCGCAGTGGCCGCGATACTCCACCTACGCCTCGCGCAAGTCAATTTCGTCATCGCGAGGTCCAGATCCGAACGGGCCAAGGCCCTGCGCCAGGTGGCGCTTGCGCTCACTGAGAGCATCGACGTGCAGCACGCCGACGGAGAGGCAGTCGCTAGGCGTTTTCTCTCCGCGGTGGGGGGGAGACAGGGCAAAGCACTTCTCCGATCCATCGATGCATCAGCAGAGCGGACAACTCAGCGTCCGGCACGTGAAGTGTTCAAGCGCATCCCCAACACAGTTCAGGCGTGGTTGCCTCCGGTTCTTCTGCCGTGGAAGCTCCAGCTACCATTCATCGGACTCATCAAGATGACGACCTCAGCGCTCCTCGACTTGAGACTCCGATTGCGCCTGGTGATGTGGCGCATCGAGCTTGGAGTCGGGCGACGGCCGTAGATGACCTTGCGGCGATGCGATATCGCGGCGGCGGTGCTATACGACGGACGCTGTCGGGAGGCGCGAGTTTGGCACAGCCGCACGATCAGGTGATGGTGGCGTAGACCGGTGGCAACGGAGAGCCAGATCGCCGAACGCTCAGCTGCGTCGGCGCTGAAACACCCGAAAGGAGATGTCGCGCACGCCTGCGTTGCCGCAGTCAAGTCGAAGCGATGCCGGTTGGTCGTAGTCGTCCGGTGGCTCGAAAGGTGAGCTCACAAATGAAAAGTCCAGGACCGTAGGCAAGCGCGGTTCGAGGACGAATGGCAGTCTTAGACCAGGCTTCGCCGTTATCGCGCCGGCGCACGTGGACGAGCGATCCCCGTGCGTCCCTTACGAGTTCGAAGACGTGCTCAGCCACGCTGCGCCTCCTTCCCCGTGACCCGCTCCCAGCGACGGACCGCCACGTCCACGTAACGTGGATCGAGTTCGACGCCGACGCAGCGCCTGCCTAACTGCTCGGCCGCAACGAGCGTGGAGCCTGAGCCCAGAAACGGGTCGAGCACGATCTCGTCCGTGCGGCTGCTGTTGCGGAGCATCGGCACAATGAGTTCGACCGGCTTGGCGGTGGGGTGCTCGGGCGACGCCCGAGGCCGTGGCACCTCAAACACCGACGTAGCGGTGTTATCGCCGTACCACCCCCGCGCGCCGCGCCCACGGCGCCCCTGTGCGGCCTTGTAGCCGAACAACACGCCCTCGTGGCGCAGCTGATAGTCACTGTGGCCCGGGACGAGCGAGTCCTTCACCCAGACAAGGCTCTGGTGGAACCGCCAGCCTCGAGCGACGAAGTTGCTCATGAACGTCATCGACAGCGGTCCGGTCGGATGCGCGATGTAGATCGCCGCGCCGTCAGCAAGGACCGGATCGATCGCCGCGAAGGCGCCGGCAAGCAGCGCGTCGAGCCCCTCGGCGTCATCGTTGCTGATCGTCAGCGCGTCCTTCGTTCCGCCGCGGTATGAGACGCCGTACGGGGGGTCGCTCCACACGCAAGAGGCACGTGCGCCATCCATCACCTGAGCGACCACTTCGGGATGCGTGGAATCGCCGCAGACGACGCGGTGTCGGTCGAGAAGCCAGAGGTCGCCGGGCTTCGTCAGCGGCTCTGCAGGCAATGAGGGGATGTCGTCCGGGTCCGCGAGCGGCTCGTGCTCTAGACGGTCGAGGAGCTGCTGCAGCTCGCGTTCGTCGAAGCCGAGCAGGTCGAGGTTGCTCCCTTCTGCGCGCAGCCGGTCCAGCAGCGCGGCCAGGTCGTCCTGCTCCCACTCGCCCCACTGCTGGTTGTCACGCAGGGCCCGTTCGCGGGCGAGCTGGTCGGAGACGTCCTCGATGATCGCCGGTACCGACGTCATGCCGAGGTGCTGCGCGGCGCGGTAGCGCATGTTGCCTGCGTAGATGGAGCCGTCGACCTGGGCGAGGATCGGGCGTCGCCACAGGAACTCCGGGTCCGCCTCGATCGATCGGCAGAGGTTGCCGAAACGTTCGTCGCTGATGGTGCGCGGGTTCCAGTCGGCCGGCCGCAGGGCAGAGAGGGGCACCGCCCCAACGCTGCTAGCGTTCGCCGTCTTGCGGGTCATCGACCTAACCCCTTGCTTGTGGCAACCCGTCGTACTAGGATCGCTGCCACCACGCGAGGAAGTGTCTGTGCGTGGGCGCGAAGGCGATAGTGGGAACGTTGATCGAAGCCGCCGCGGCGTACTGGTACGCCGTGCTCCTCCTGCCGGCCGCAGGCGTCGGTTTCGTTGCGCTGAACATCTGGGCAGCGAGGTTCGAGGCACGCAGGCGACGCGAGCCCTGGTGGCGACGCTGAGCGCCCACACTCCAACACGACGGCGTAATCGCACGAATCGTTTCGCGTAAACGTGCGGGCGCGCGGGCCCACAACCCGGCTCACACGGGCATTGCGCGCCGATCCAGAGAGACCCAGAGCTCGTCTCATACCGTCCAACCTCGTCCGCCCTTGTCCCCCGTCGTACAGGGGCGTCCTCTTACCGCTACTCATCCGGCATCTCCTTGAGCCGCTGCACGAAGTCCTCCAGGTCGGCCACCACGACTCGCCTGGACGAGCCAATCCGGACGGAGGCGAGCGCGCCTTGCCGGAGCAGTTCGTACGCCGTCGACCTGCTCACCCCCAACCGTCGTCCCGCCTCCCTGACCGTGACGAGCAGTTCACGTCCTGTGTTCTGGTTCATTGAGCTGGGGCTCGTCTTCATCGCGGCACGGCCTTGACTCCGAACCGCTCTTCCAGCCCTTCCTGCTCCTTGCGGTGCATCGGGCACACGGGGGTTCCAAGTGGCGTGAAGGATTTCGCCTCACGCCACTTGCAGATCGCGCAGACCACACCCGGAGCAGGTTGCGGGGGTTCCTCTCCGCCAGGGGCCGTCACCCGCACGTCACCCGCACCGTTGGAGGCCTGCTCTGAATCTGGTTGCGGGGGTGGCGGGTATTGCGGGTATGGATTCTCACTCTCTCCACACACACTGGTGTCATCCGACGACCTGTCCATTTGTTGCAGCAGGTCGGAATCGATACCCGCGATACCCGCATCACCCGCAACCGAATCTGAAAGAGGGCCGTTTTCCTGCGGGTATGGTGCGGGGGTGGCGTCGTTTTCGGCCTCGATACCCGCGGGAGGCGCGGCGAGCTCCACGCACCAGAGCGCGGTCTTGCTGTGCCCGTCCTCGCCGGCGCGGCGGATGAAAAGGTTCTCGAACCGGGTGTCCCGGCGTTCCGCGATCGCCTTCCCGAGTTTCGTTCGCACCTTCTTGTTGTCCGCGCCGTCCTTTAGCCCATCGAAGAATCCCAGGAGCGTTTCCTCGGCGATCGACTGGAGATCCGCCACCTTCACGCCAGTGTTGCCGTGTGCGTCCAACCATGCCGACGTGAAGGCGCGCCACTCCTCGCTATCGGCATCGCCGCGGCGGTAGAGGTCCGGTCGGTTCTCGAGGAATCCGTTGATGCCCGCTGTCTCCAAGATCCCGCCCAGCACGCCGCACCACGACTCATAGGACCCCATCGGCGATCCACTCCATTGCGGACGTCCCTGCGCGATCCAGTTCTGCGCAAGGACGAGGCACGCCCACACCACCTCATGTCGGTGACGCCTCAGCCAGCCGGGCAGATCGGGGTGCCGAAACACCCGTCCCTCCCACGGCCGATCGATCTTGGCGTCGAGGCGCACCGACACCGCGCGTCGCGTGATCTCGTCACTGAATTGGAGGTTGTTCCCCGTAACGAGGAACAACGACCGGATCGGGAGCGTCACCGCCTGCGAGCGGCCGAGGATGCGATCGGTCCAGACGTTCGCCGTGAGCAATGCAGCGAACGAACCTGAGTCCAACCGCCGGCGCACGTTGTCGAAGAGGAGGACACCGTCGCCTTCCATGAGCTTCGTCGTCACGCGCTTACGGAACTCCTCTTCATTCTTCGTGTCGGCCATGACGGCGATCTCGTGGCCGGTCGTGACCAGGCTGATACACGTCGCCAACAGACCTTTTCCGTTGCCGGCCTTGGGTGCATCCAGGGCGTATAGGGGCACCGGCCCTGAGATCAGGTCGCGAACCATCGGCGTGATTAGTGCCGCCAGGAGGTTGGCGAGAGACGCGCGCTCGTCCGCCCAGGGGAAGTCGCCAAGCAGGTCGTCACCCAGGCGTAGGCGGGCGGCGCGCAAGTCGCTGGCATCAGGCCGTGCGGGTACCGCAGGTACAGGCTCGCCAATAGGGGCGTAGTACAGCCCGGTGCCGGGCTGGTAGCCCGTCGCCGTCTCCAGCGTGCCGTCGGCGGAAAAGATCGGCGCACCCACGATCCCGCGCAGAGGCGGGAGCGGGTTCTCCAGCGCCTCCATGTCCTCGACGACGTCTCGTGGCGGCCGCGCCGGGTGCTGACCGGTCTGCGTGACTTTGACGAAGTCCCCACAGCGGTCAAGTCGGCCCGCGAGGCCAGCCGTAGTGAGATGCTTGATACTGGCAGACCCGTCGTCATGCGTGTCGATCTCGGCGACGCCGTTCCCATGGCGAAAGAAGCGCACGGGATCGTTGGCGGCCAACAAGGCGCGCCACGAGTCTTCCGCGATGTCGCGCCGGTACCTGTTCGTCACCAAGATGCACGGACGGTTGCCGTTGCTCTCAATCGCGGGATCGGGGATGTCTCCCGCGCCGCGCCCAATCTCCAGTCCGAGCGCACGCTTGAAGTCGTGCCAGCCCCTGCCCTCGCCCTCTGGGTGAAAGCAGTGGCCGGCGTACGGGCCGTCGGGAAGACTCTGGCCGACCCCACACTCGAACGGACGTCCATCGTCGTGAAACGGACACTGGCGGACGTGGTACCAGGTGACGCCGTTGGCGTCCGGAGGCTGCTCGCGGTACTCGATTCCGCGCGACGCAAGCAGGTCGACCAGGCGATCGCTCCGCGCGACCAGCCGAAGCGTGGGCGGCTTAATCCCCGCCGCGGTCGAACCCGCGACCGCTTCGAGCTGCTCTCGGCTGACAGTCGAGACAGACGCGGGAATGGACTCCAGGCGAGATCGGCGGTGAGGGCGTTCGGGCAGGTCCTCTCCCTTCACCTTCTTCGTGCCGACCAGCCCTACAATCCGCGCTGCGTTGTACACCGTCAGATCAACGTGGGCCTGGTCCGTGTCCAACTCCCGAGCGAGCGAGACCAGCGTCCGACGCACCAGATCCGTCGCTTCCTCGTCGTTGGGCAAGTCGATCCTGTACAGCAGGTAGTAACCGTTCCCTGACATCACGACGATGGGCTCCGGCCATCCCGCGGCACGGAGCGACGCCGCCACCCCTACCGCCACGGAGCGCGCTGCCGCCAGTTCGTCGTCGGTGCTGCTGATGCCGCTGGGCCGCGTCGCATCGACGTCGATGAACAGCCAGCGTCGGCGCACGATGTCCTGGTTCGAGGTCGTCGCTTCAGCCCGCTCCACGATGCGGTTGGCTGCCCGTGCCAGGAGTGCTGGGTTCACGGGGTTGAGCGTTATGTAAACGTTGACGCGACCATCCCACGACGCGCACGCAGCCAACGCGGCCTCGGCGTCGTCGAAATAGCCTGCAGCGGTCAGCTTGTACTTACCGTGCTTGGGGATGCGGATCTCGAAGACATCGCCCTGCTCATGGAGCAGTAACAAGAAGCGCCGCACGACGTGCGGCGAGTTGGTCGGACGCCGCTCCGCGGTCATGCGGCATCCCTCCACGCGACGATGTAGTCGCCCGCGCGGAGCGGGAATGGAGGCCGGTTAGCTTCAGATGCCTGGTGGACTTGTGGGAGATGGGTTCTCCCCCGTCTCCACCACTAATCACCGCCCTTCCGATTCTGAAGTGAGGCCCGGAGGGGCGTTCTCGTAATGGGTGACAGCCCGACTGACAGCCACAGGAGAGAAGGGGAGCAACGCGCGTGTTGAACAAGCAAGAAGCCGTAGAGATACTTCGTGTTGTTGCCGGGAGCCTGCGCACCAATCCGCCATCGTTCGTCGTCGGCGAGATCTCTGGCACGAAGGTTGTCTCACAAGGGGGAACTGGGCTACACGTCAACGTGGAAGTCAGTGGCCCAACGAGGGGTCCAGTGACAGGGTTCGAGTCCAAGGTCGTTGTCGGTGGCGACGCGCCGGGCCCCGGCGCAGACTCAATTGCACAGAGCACACATGCAGCCGAGTTGTTGGAGATGATCGCGGCTGAGCTGGGCCGTGATGAGCCGCGCCCGAATCAGCTTCAACAGCTCGTCAAGCAGATCCCTGAGAAGGTGGTCGGCGCGGCGATCACGGCGCTTGCGCAGGTCGTGATTCGGCTCGCGATTCCCAATTAGTAGCAACCCTGCCAGCGCCAAACATCCGATCCATGACGTCGGCGGCCTGGCCGTGCATCGTCGGTAGGACGTGCGCGTAGATGCGGAGCGTGGTGCTGATATCGGCATGGCCGAGCATCTCTGACGCCACCTTCACGGGCACGTTCTTGGCCATCAACAGCGTCGTCGTACCCTTGCCCCGTGGCCGTGCCGGAGCGGCGCCCTATAATGGCGGCGCGCCCCGGAGCTCCAGACATGCCGCCTACTGTCACTCCCTTCCTCGTCATGGCCAAGCCGTCAGGGCCTGCCTGCAACCTCGATTGCCGTTACTGCTACTACCTCCGCAAGACGAGCCTCTTCCCCGCCGGCGAGCACTTCCGCATGACGGAGGAGATGCTGGAGACCTACGTCCGGTCGTTCATCGAGGAGAGCCCGGGTCCGTTCGTGCACTTCGTCTGGCACGGTGGCGAGCCGACTTTGCTCGGCGTCGATTTCTACCGCACAGCGCTCCGGCTCCAACAGCGCTACCTGCCGGCCGGCTGGACGTGCATGAACAACCTCCAGACCAACGGCGTGCTGCTCGACGACGAGTGGTGTTCGTTCCTGGCAGAGCATCAGTTCCACGTTGGCATCAGCATCGACGGCCCCGCGCGGCTCCACGACACTTGCCGGCCCGACAAGGCCGGACGGCCCACGCACCAGCAGGTCACGCGTGCGCTGCGGTTGCTCCAGCGACACGGCATCCATCCCGACGTTCTTTGCACGTTGAACGCCGTAACCGCCCCGCATCCCGTCGAGGTGTATCGCTTCTTCCTCGATCAGGGCGTCCGCTGGCTGCAGTTTCTCCCTGTCGTGCAGCGGACGGCGGACGGCGGTGCGTCTGACTGGTCGGTGACGCCGGAGGCGATGGGCGCGTTCCTCTGTACCGTGTTCGACGAGTGGGTCCGCCACGACGTGGGGCGAATCGCCGTGCAGACCTTCGAGGAGTGCGTGCGCGTCTGGATGGGCGAGTCAGCGGGCCTCTGCATCATGGCGGAGACCTGCGGCCGGGTGCTCGCGATGGAACACGACGGGAGCGTGTACTCCTGCGACCATTTCGTCGAGCCCGAGCACCGGCTTGGTGACCTGTCGGCCGGCACGCTCGCGGCGCTCGTCGACTCGCCCGCGCAGATCACCTTCGGGCGAGCGAAACACGACGGACTGCCGCGCTACTGCCGCGAGTGTCCCGTCCTGTTCGTCTGCAACGGCGGCTGTCCCAAGGACCGCTTCGTGTCGGCTCCCGACGGCGAGGCGGACCTCAACTACCTCTGTTCCGGCTACCGAGACTTCTACGAGCACGTCGCGCCTTACATGGCGCGGATGGTGACGCTCGCCCGGCGCGGGACGCACGCGTCGGCCATCATGGCCGAGCTCAAGCTGAGGGAGGCCGATGACGAAGCGCCGTGGCGTCGGGCGTCTCGCAACGATCCGTGCCCCTGCGGGAGCGGCAGGAAATACAAGCAGTGCTGCCTGGGAGCTCGTCGGCTCCGCTGATCTCCGTGATAGGATCGCTGGCGGCACCGGGAGCGGCCCGGTGGGACAGACGACGGAGCGCGCTTGGACGCCGACGACCTCCTGCCACACCTCGCTGAGGCGCGAAGCGACGATCCCCTCCGGCCGTCGACGGTCATCGCGCCGTCGCATGCGGCGGCGCTGCAGCTCAGGCGACGCCTCGCCGAGTTCTCGCCGTTTGCGGCGGTGCGCTTCGAGCCGTTGCCTCGCATCGCGGAGCTGATCGGCGCGGGCCCGCTCGCCGCGGCGGGGCGCGCGCCGCTCGCCCGGCCAATCGGCGACTACGTCGCCGGTCAAGTCGCGCGCGCGTCGTCCGGGAGGCTCGCTGGCATTGCCGGGCTGCCCGGCTACGCGCGCGTGCTGCGCCAGATTTTTCGCCGCCTGCGGCGGGGCGGCATCCGCGGGCCGGCGGACGCCGCTGGCCAATGGCCAGGCCACTTCCCGGAGGCGCTCCGCCTCTACGGGATCTTCCGCGAGCGCACGGCCCGGTTCTACGACGACGAGGACCTGCTCGATGCCGCATCCGCCGCTGTGCGGTCGGGCTCCTCCGCAACCCTCTTGGAGCTCGGCGACGTGTACGTCCTCCCGCCTGCGGCGCGTTCGGCGGGCGCCGACGCGCTCGTGTCGGCGCTGGCGGAGGTCAGGCACGCGGTCGTGCTCGACGAGCCGGACCGGACGATGGCTACGCGCTTCGTCCTGGCGCCGGACCCGGCGAGCGAGGCGCGCGAGGCGGTGCGCGAGGTGATCCGGGCGCTCGAGGACGGCGTCGGTCTGCACGAGATCGCGATCCTGCACGGCGCGGATCCCGGCTACCGGCGCATGCTGCGCGAGTCGCTGGTGGCGGCGGGGATCTCCGCGACCCTGCTTCCCGGCACGCCGCTCATCGAGACGGTCGCGGGCCGGGGCGTCCTCGGACTCGTGGAGCTGCCGGGGCAAGAATACGCGCGCGCCGCGACGATGGACGTGCTCGCGCTGGCGCCGCTGCGCGCCACGCTCCCGGCCATGAACGGCGAGCCGGTCGCCGCGCGCGTCACCGCCTGGGACCGACTCTCGCGCGACGCGGGCGTCACGCGCGGCCTCGAGCGCTGGACCGCCGGGCTCGATGCGCTCGCGGCGGATCGCGAGGCCGCGCTCGGCAGCGATGCCGCGCGGGAGAACGAAGCGGTGCGCGGCGCGATTGAGTTCGAGCGCGAGCAGGCGGCCAATCTGCGCCAGGTGATCGAAGCGCTGGCGGCGCGTCTGGATCCGCTGCGCGAAGCCCGCGCCGCGGAGCGTTTCATCGAAGCGTACACCCGTGTCGTGCGCGAGTACCTCGACCCGCGTGCGCCCGGGCTCGAGGACGTCCTGCACGAGGTCGACCAGCTTGGCACGGTCGTCTCGGTGGGCGGGACGTTCACGCTGGGAGAGTTCGCCGGCGCCCTCCGCGCCAACCTGGAGGCGGCCTTCACGCGCGAGCGCCGGCTCGGCGACGGCGTGCTCGTCGCCGACTATCGCGGGGCGGCGGGCATGCGCTTTCGTCGGGTCGTGCTCTGCGGCGCCCGCGAAGACTGTTTCCCTGCCGGTTCGGGCGATGACGCGCTCGTCGAGGACCGCGTCTGGTCGGAGCTACGCAAGGCTCATCCTTATGTCGAGGACGCGTCGCTGCGCATCGAACTCGCACGCGAGGCCGCACACCACGCGATAGCGTCCGCGCGCGGGGGCACGCTGGTATGGTGCGCGCCGCTCTACGAACCATCCGGCACGCGGGAGTACTACCCATCGCCGCTCATGGTGGCCGCCGCGTCGGCCCACGACGCGGCCGTCCGCACCGGCACGCACCTCCGGCGCCATGCGGCCGCCCCATGGCTGCGGCGCGGCTCCTCGCCGCTGGCGCTGCGGCTCGCCGGCCCGGTTGTCGAGCCCGCCGAGCTGCGCCTGCGCGAGGCGATCGCCGCGCGCCGTGACGGACGCCCCGTCGCGGCGCAGCACCCGCGCTTCCGTGCCGTCGAGATGACACGCGCGCGAGCTGCCGCCCGGTTCACCGAGTGGGACGGCAATCTGGCTACGCTCGCCGGCGACGGCTGGCTCGTCCC
>Ga0153916_10000444_pt1 | contig 27634 bp, 25 predicted proteins | sample Opewatmetagenome_FD_109642 | JGI IMG/M metagenome (GOLD analysis project Ga0153916, IMG submission 109642) | Freshwater wetland microbial communities from Ohio, USA - Open water 3 Core 3 Depth 4 metaG | ecosystem: Environmental > Aquatic > Freshwater > Wetlands | place: USA: Ohio, Lake Erie...
AAAGTAATAGAGATGTTGTTTCTTACCACTCTTGAGGACACGCGTCGTGGCATGGAGGAAATAAGTTTGCCCCTTCGAGTTTTTAAAGCTGTATGCCATGGATGTGCTCCTTTCTTCTCATCTGGATTAAGTGAGACAAATTTCCAAAGCAAAGTAGCTTGGATGAATTAATCATACATCAATTATCCAAAAAAGTGGGATTAAATGAGTATGAGTATTTTTGGTAATTTTTATACAAGCCATGAGCCTTCTGCACTGGTCCAATACCTTGTCACGAAGGTTGATCCAATTGAACAGGTGATAGCCGTATGACCGGAAATTAAACCCCTAATAGGATGGCGCCTAATACGAATGGAAGCAGGGTTAATAATGCCAGGAAGGGGTTATGCCCACTGCGCTGATTTTTACTATCCCAATTGAACAAATAGATTGCCATTGCAAACGCAATCACCCCACTGGAAAGTAAGACCAGCAGTGCCCAACGGGGATCAAAGGTAGGTGCCATTCCAAAGGCTAAGCCCCGCCAGGCATTCATAGCATAACTGGTAGGCAAGAGTAGAGAAATCCGGTATAAACTGGTTGGTAACATATTGGAAGGGATCATCAGGCCACCCAGGATCATGGAGGGTAGGAAGATTGTCTGGCTGAATAACACGATGGCGCGCGAATTGGGTGAAACGACTCCGATCAACATTCCTAGGCTGGCCATGGTGAAGGCAGTCAGGAGCAATATCAACACGAAATATCCCCAATTTGCCGGGATACCCGCTTTGAAGAACGGCCCAGCAGTAAAAGTGATGATGATCGAAACCAGGATAATGTGCACAAAACTGCTCAACACCGGAATGGTGACGATTGACAGGGCAGGGACACCATTGATCTTGAAACTGCGGAATATCCCAGCTTCGCGCGATTCAACCACTGGGTTGGGCAATCCCAACAATGTACAAGCCATCATTGCCACAAGTATCATTGCCGGGATCATGGTGGGGGCAAAGGTTGGATTAAGCCCGGTCATAAGCAAGCCCATTAATACATAGAAACCCAGCGGAAAGAGATAATTCATCAGGAGCAGGGATTTATCGCGTAAACCAGTGCGAAAATCATACATGAAATGGTGGAAAAAGGCGGTCATGACTTACCTCCATTCGGAAGGTCAGGTTGGGTAATCTCAAGAAAGCGGTCTTCAAGCGAAGGGCGTTCCACGCGCAGATCGACCAATCGGTCATCCTGCGTCTTTAGAGAATCCAGAATGGCTGGCACAGTTTCCCCGGCCTCATGACTGTAATAAATCACATATTCATCCTTGATGATTTGCTGTGATACTGCTGGGAAAACACCTGCATTCTGCAACAAACTGCCAGCCTCCGATGAGACTGAAATCTTGACCAGCCCATTGCCGGTGGCTGTCAGCTGGGTAGGGCTACCCGTGGCGGCAATCTTACCTTTTAACAAGATGGCAACCCGGTCAGTCATTTTTTCAGCTTCAGCCATATCATGCGTGGCAAGAATGATGGTCGTCCCCTTAGCTCGCATCTCACGCATTACCTCGTGAAGCTCAACCCGTGAGCCAACATCCAGACCAGCAGTCGGCTCATCCAGCAATACTACCGGCGGGTCATGAGCGATGGCTAAAGCCAACGCCAGCCTGCGTTGTAGCCCGGTGGATAGGGCGGAAAATTGAGAATGTTTCTTGTCACCTAGGCCCAGACGTTCGAGTAAATCATCCCTGGGGGTCACCTGGTGATAGGCACAGAAAAACTCCATCGCCTCGTGCGGGGTCATGCTCCCGGGAAGGCTGGAAGATTGCAGCTGAACCCCGATCATGTTATGCAAGCTTTTTGGTTGCCGGGTTGGATCAACCTCAAAAATTCTTAACGACCCACTACTGGGCTGCCTTAATCCCTCCAGGCTTTCCATGGTGGTGGTTTTACCCGCCCCATTGGGTCCGAGCAGGCCAAATATTTCGCCATGGTGAACTTCAAAACTGATCCCATCCACCGCAACCGTGTCACCATAGACCTTGCGAAAATCCTTCACCAGAACAACGTCATCTTTCATCCTACTCCTCCATGTCCCATCGATTGATGTTAATAAACATTTTTCCAATAGATAAGATGAATCATAACGAATAATCAAGGCTCATAAAACGAGAGAGAGAATACATCGCTCACAGAAATCGCTCGCTTGAGATAACAATGATTAACGGTTTTCATTGATAGAGCGTATTTTCTTGGGCAATAAGCATATATTATCATTGATACTAACGGTTTAAAAGATTAAAAATAATCTATAATTTGGATGATATTACTAATATTATATCAATTCAATTCAAAAACTCCGCTAAATCAAAATGCCCTCACCTTTGTCTCACCAGCATTTGCCAAGTAGATGATTTGCACAGTAATGTTCATCATGCAATCACCAGAATAATGACTTCTCACAGAGGAGAATGTAATTAAACTTGACAGTTAAAGCTACCACCCCCCAAAATCGTGTTTTGGAGGGTGGTATATATTCTATGTCACCAGTTTTTACCTGGTGAGTTAACCTCGGAACCCATTTCCCCCTTACCTACAACAGGTGCTTCCGCACCCAAAAACGTCACGTGCCATCGACCAAATTTCCCCCATAGCGTCTTGGCTAATGAGTCATGCGGGTCAAGGTCTTGTCAATGTCAGCCATCTGCTGAGCTGACTTTTTAGCAAGCCATTCCTTATGCACTGTCTGTGCATGTTCCATGGCATACTTTTTTACTTCGTCTAGAGAATTCCCCTTTACCACGTAGCTACAATTTGTTCCTAATTCCTTACATTCAAATTTTAACATACGCTATCTCCAAATCATCTTGTTGAGAATAGATACTTTATTCTATATTAGAACCTATATTAGTATAGGCAGGTTCATTCATGACTATATTACTCCTATTTATCCCATTTGTCAAATAAGGAAACAATTAACGCGTATCGATAACCAAATATTTCCCTGCCCTACAAAACAACCACCCCCGTGATAACTAATCGGGGGGTGGTTATCAAATTAGCTGTATGAAACAGCGGTTTTCGAAAAATCATCCGCAAAATATTACCTGTGTGAGTAATTAGTGCTGAAAGCGGGATGCCGGGGTCGCCTTCGGGGAGGACTGCATTGCGTCAAAGCCAGCTAATTTCCGCTGCTCCAACGACCGCCCTAAAAGGCGCTCGATTGTGCGTATCATCGGCAGGTCATCCTGTGTGACGAGCGTAAGGGCAGTACCCTGCCTGGCCATACGACCTGTCCGCCCAATACGATGGGTATAAGCATCAGCCGTGTCTGGCATGTCAAAGTTGATCACATGCGAAATCTGAGAAACATCGATCCCGCGTGCGGCAATATCCGTAGCTACTAAGACCTTGATCCTCCCGGTGCGGAAGCTATTCATCGCCTCCTGACGCCGGTTCTGAGATAGATTCCCCTGCAACGAGGCAGCGGGTAATCCGGCCTTGATTAAGTGTTCGGCGAGCTTTTTTGCGCGGTGTTTCGTCCGGGTAAAGACCAGGATCTGCCCATTACCTGACTTGCGGAGTAATGCCAGCAACAGCTCAGTCTTATGGGTTTGATCTACTGGATACAGCGCATGTCCGATTGTCTCGACCGGACGGGTTACTCCCAGATCAACCTTTACCGGATGATTCAGGAGCTCATTTGCCAATGAACGGATCTCGTCTGGCATAGTAGCCGAGAATAGAAGCGTCTGGCGCTGGGTAGGCAAGGCGGCAAGTATGCGGCGGATATCCGGTAAAAATCCCATATCGAACATCCGGTCAGCTTCATCGATTACCAGGATCTCGACCCGGCTCAGATTAACCACTTTCTGCCCCATCAGATCCAACAAGCGACCTGGACAGGCAACCACAATCTCTGCTCCAGCTCGCAACCCCTTTATCTGAGGTTGGGCGTTAACGCCCCCATAGATGGTCATGCTACGGAAGCCCGTCTGGCGTCCGAGCATCCCGATATTGGTGTGGGTCTGTTCTGTCAGCTCACGGGTTGGAGAAAGGATAAGCACGCGCAGCTTGCCACGCGGCCCAGCAAGCAGGTGCTCCAGGATGGGTAGAACAAAGGCGGCGGTCTTCCCGGTTCCGGTTTGAGCTAAGCCCAGTACATCCCGTCCTTCTAAGATAGGCGGGATGGTATGGAGTTGAATAGAAGTAGGCGTGGAATAACCAGCGGCAGATATCCCCGCATTGATCTGCGGGTGAAAAGCAAACGAAGAAAAATTCACAAAAGGTCCTTTTGGCATAAGATTGAGCCAAGGCGAACCCCAGCCCGTGCGCCTCCATTTTGGATAAAGTTTATCTATTTCAGAAGCGAACGCCGGATTATACCACATATAGATCCTATACGCGCCTGGCAATAAGTTTGTGCTCATATTGGATAAGAGCCCGCCTATCCAATAACTTGACTACGAAAATAAAAGCCTGTACCCGTCAAGAAAGGCGAATACAGGCTTGAAGTTAGTATGTTTGATCAAAAGGGCTCAAATGTGTTTATGTTCCATTACCCTTGTGAGGATATCTTCACCGCGTTGACCTAGCGGTTATCGATCACGGTGAGCAGGCTGCCATCAGCCACCTTGGTCACTACCGAGCCATCTACTGTGACGGTGAACAGATGGTTGCCGACACTCGGTAGGTTGACGCTATTGGACTGCACCAGAAGAGTCTGGTCATCCAGCCAACCTAAGACGGTGTACCAACTGCCTGGCTCACCAGTGAGGATCAATTTCGACATACCACCTGAGCTATCTGCAACCGCCAACCAGCTCTGCTCAGCATCTGGATTCCGTTTTGCCAGGGAAAAAGCCACCCGATCACCTGCTGGGCTAAAGCGGGCACTACCCATTGCCTGGTAGCCATTGACGTCGGATGGAGCCTGGATTGTGGTTGACGTACCAGCCCGTAAGTCACGGATGGTGATTACGTTCTGTGTGCAATGGTCGGTTACAAAGCGATAGTCACCCGAAATGGCATCCAGGCAGGTTTGTGGGCCATTGGAGGGTGATTGTGGAATGACTTCAGTGACCTGCTTCGTGTCGATATCGATCTTGTAAAGGTTGGAAGCACCACCAAATAAGATGTAGCCTCCTAATCCAACCGGTTCCTTGCTGAAATATAGCGATTGTCCATCTGCAGACCAGAGCTCGGCCACCAGCTGTACTGGAAAGTCAGCCGTTAAATCGATGGTCAGCAAGGTCTCGAGGTTCGAGCCATCGGGGTTTGCAATCATCAGTGAGGAGCTATTCCCGGGGTATAGCTCTGTGCCCCAGGCTAAAAGGGGTTGTTTTCCCTCACCCCCGCGCCAAATCGCCAGCCCGTAGGTTGGGTTTTGGATAAAGCTAAGATCGTGTGAGCCACTGGCGTCGATGGCAACTACCTTGGATTTGTTGGAATTATCAACCACATAAGCCGTGCCTAAAATCGGGCCACCGGTAGGCAGAAAGCCATTGAAGGCCGGGTTATAGGTCGGACCAAGGGGGATGTTCGGGTTGACCAACTGGATGGTGCCATCGCTGGTCAAAACCACAAAACCGAGGGTGGCCAGCTGCTGGGCAGCATCGACCACGTTCGTGCCATCCTGGTTGGTGTGGATTTCAAACTGCTGCCCATTAGCTTCGAGCTTGATATTAAATCCATCCACAACCATATCGGTGCACATGACACCCGGGATGACGACGCCCAGGCAACCGGTGGGCCAGGTGACGGCTTCAGTGCTGACGATTTTTATCTGATCCACGGTGATATTGTATTTTTTCGACACCGCCTGAACGGCTGCCATCTGAGACGACGTCAGGTCGACCGGGATATGGGTGGGTGTTGAAGGGACTTCTGTGGGTACAGTGTTCGGCCCTGGATATATTCCAATCGTGGTGGGGGTTGCAGATGTCGAGCCGGGAGGTGGGTAAACCACCGTCGCTGTGGGTTGAGCGCAAGCGGTTAAAAAGCTCAGGGTTAAAATTAATGCGAAGATAGATTTTTTGTTCATTTGATTTCCTTTAATTCCTTTCTCTATCAAAACGCACATTATACCAAAATTGTTCCAATAAAGGTAAAGTAGGTCTTTTTTATTAACAGTAAGCTGATGATCTAAGTTGACGCAGGCTTACGACTCTAGATGCGTGAGATCGTTGCTACAATTTCATAAATCACATCGAGATACATATTTGAAAAATATACCTGCAGGACCGCTTAACGGCTCGCTACCTACAAATTCTGCAATATTTATTTTGGAAATGGTCCGATTTTGTACCAGAAAGGATTTCTCAGGGTTAAGTTAATCAACATGAGAGGAAAAGCTAAGCAACCGCCCCACCGCAGTCGATTCAACTATATTGCTGTTCAAACGGTTGTGGATAAAATATTGACTGTCGGGTCTAGTATAGAAAGAAAAGGAGCCGAAAATGGAGCGTAAGAAGTTTACCCAATTAATGGTTGTACTGACGGTTTTACTATCCTTCCTGGCAGGCTGCGGTGCTCCTGCTGCAACATCGACAATATCTTTCATACCGACCATAGCTCCACCGACCATTGCTCCACCGACAGTGACTCAAGCAGCTACCGCCACTGCGACTGCGCTGCCAGCTCCATCGGTTACTCCCACCTCGACGCCTCCAGAACACCGCATTGCCATCCGCACGGTGAATGGAATTGGCGAGTTCTATGATCGCCTGAGCGGAGAGAAGTTCATCCCACGGGGTAATAATTACATCCGCCTGGCACCCCAACAGGGGTTCTCTGGCGAGACGTTTTTCTATCACTCAACGTTCAACACCAATCTGTACGACCCAGTCCAGGTAGAAGAGGCGCTCAGCCAGATGCAAGAGCAGGGCTACAACGTCGTGCGGGTCTTCATGCAGGGGAGCTGTAAGGACTACTGCCTGGGTGACCCGGCAGGAGGCTCGTTGGAGGGATACATCTCTAACGTGGCAGATTTCCTCCGGAAAGCAAAATCACACGGGATTTACGTAATCCTGACGATAGATGCAGAACCGGGCACTTCCTATTATTTCAAATTACTGGATAGCACCTGGAGTGAGGATTTCGGCGGTACCAATAAAAACATCCTGACCGGTGGGGGCATCCTGGTCGGCAAGGAGTTCTGGCAGGATCTCATCGAGGAATTGCTGAGTCAAAATGCTCCACTGGATGCAATCTTCGCTTACGAGCTGCGTAACGAGCTGTTCTTCGAAAATAATGCAACACCATTAAGCTACACCAGTGGGACATTCAAAACAGTGAATGGGAAAACCTATGACATGGCTTCTACCGAAGATCGCCAAAGCATGATGGACGAGAATCTTCTGTATTGGATCGACCAGATCCGTAATGCAATTCTGGAACGCGACCCCACCGCATTGGTCACGGTGGGATTCTTCGTACCCCAGGGACCCAACCCAACGCGTATTGGTGATATTCGACTGATCGAGACCCGACCGGTGATCTGGGATTCGAGCCTGGATTTCATCGATCTGCATCCTTACCCGGGATTTGGATTCAGCCTGTCACAGTATGTGGATAACTTTGGTACGGCAGGCATGGAGGCTAAGCCGATCATTATCGGTGAGTTCGGTGCCGCCCGTACTTCCTACCCATCTGAGGCCATGACAGCACGTGCCCTGCATGATTGGCAGGTGGAATCTTGCCAGTATGGATTCGACGGTTGGCTGCTGTGGACATGGGATACGGGTGAACAGCTGGACTTTTATAATGGACTAACAGGCATAGGACAGATCGATCAGGTGCTGGCACCATCCAATCGCCCCGACCCCTGCCGGGCAGGCATTTTTGACTTCTTCGAGTATAACCTGGCACTGGGGATGCCTGCGGAAGCCTCACGCTCGCTGCCAAACCAGCCGCCCTCTGGAGCAGTGGACGGCACCACCAGTCTATGGTGGGGAGCGGGTGACTTTGCACCGCAGTGGATAATGATCGACCTGGGTACCCCGCAGGCGATAGGCACGATCCGCCTGGTGATCACCCAATCACCAGCCGGAGATACGATTCACCAGGTTTGGGTGGGATCATCCATCGATGAGCTTTATTTATTCCACACCTTCGAAGGTTATACTGTGGATGGTCAGGTGCTCGAGTTCAAACCTGAAAGCCCGGCTGAAAACATCAGGTATATCCGCGTGAATACCAGGCAGAGTCCTTCCTGGGTGGGTTGGCAGGAAATTGAGCTGCTAGCCCCATGATAAGCATAAAAATACCCATCATAAACACCATCAACCACTGTAGGATATAGGCGTGGGCGTCTGGATTTGATGTTATTATTTACCCAATCTCTACATTGTATGATACGTTGTCAGCAGTCCGACGGTGAATAAAAAGTATCGATTGAGAAATAAGACCAATTTTTATATAAGTAAAGATTTAAAGTAGTAGTTTCGATTTATATGATGAAGCGAATATTTTTTCCTTACGGAAGGGATTTTCGATGACAAAATCAGGATATTGCCTGATCGCTGGCGGAGTGATCAGTGCCTTTATATCAATAGTCCATATTTTTTTCGCTTTCATGCCGCAGCTTTATAAATATGTTGACCCTGGTCAAGGATCAGGAGTTGCGCAATTGACCGAGCAAGGCTCAAGCCTGATCACCATCGCGTCCATCATCCTGGCTTTAATTTTTGCCATATGGGCGATCTATGCCTTTTCTGGTGCAGGTCTACTAACCCGGCTGCCTTTGCTGCGCACATTTCTTATTGTTATCGCTGTGATATACATTTTGCGATCACTATTTTTGCCCTCGGAGATCAACCTGGTTTTGTATCAAGGATATCCGTTCCGATTTGTGGTCTTCTCAGCCGTCTCCCTTGTGGCTGGATTGCTTTACCTGATCGGGGTTTGGAAACCAAAGGCATCTCTATCATCCAACAAGAAATCCTAGACTTTTGGGTGGGTGGGATGGCAGGAAATCGAAGCGTAAGCACTCTAGACTAACCCGCATGAATGATAGGCAACAACACCAGCAAGAAGTTCGAGCTTTTCTCCAAAAGCTGTTCTCAAACCGCGATTGGGAATTCACACGTCCTATGGGAACTGGGAAAGAGACCTATTTCGCACATGGAAATGGAAGCATCTACTTTGTTAAGTTAAACGCGCCAGTAGCTATATATCAAGCAATGTCGTCGATTGGTCTCACACCACCCGTGATTGGAATAGGATGTTTAGAAGATGGCACATCCTTGCTCGTCCAGCCATATGTCACAGGCAGAAAGCCCTCTCGTAAGGATTTTCGCGATTATCTGGAGCAAATTGCCAAGATCATCGATAGAACACATCATAGCCCCGAATTAAAGCGCCTTCTGCCCGAAACTCCCTCCGATCTTTACAGTGTGCTTGCCTCCGAATCGCTATCTCGGGTTCAGCTTAGATGGGAACAGTGCAAGGCGCAGGTACCAGTCATAGCGGCGTTGGTGGATGAACACCTTGTTTATCTGGCGCAGCAAACTCAAGGCTTACGCGGCGCAGGTCTGGTGGCGTCACAAAATGATATCTGTAATGCCAATTGGCTCATTGCATCAGATGGACTAATCTATTTAATCGACCTGGATTCCATGTCATTAGACGACCCAGCCGCTGACATTGGTGCAATACTGTGGTGGTATTATCCACCTGGATTAAGACGTCGGTTCTTAGAAATCGTCGGATATGCCAATGAAGAGCAATTTGAAACGCGTATGCATGTGCGAATGGCAATTCACTGTTTGAGCATCACACTTCCAAGAACACATAGTTTTGATAGATTTGATCCAGATAACTTCGCTGAGTCGCTCACAGATTTCAGGGCCATCCTTGCGGGGAGTGAAAATCCACAGGGATATGATTGATTCTCGTTAATGGTATATCTTATATAAAGCAGTTCAACCTCATGTCAATCAGCGATAGAATATACTTACAGGAAAAATGAATATGAACGAAAAAGAAAAAACCCTAGTAGAGCTAAGAGATATATTCAACCGCTGGCAAGAATTGCTTGCCAGCCTGAGTGCAGAACAGATCACCGCCCCGCTCCTTCCGTCCACTTGGAGCGTGAAAGATGTTGTCGCCCACATGTGGGCCTGGCAACAGGCCTCGATCGCACGGACAGAGGCCGCTCTGAACGATAAAAAGCCAAATTATCCCGAATGGTGGGATATTATGGGTCCTGACCCGGAAGAAGACGTTGATCGGACCAATGCATATCTGTATAAAATCAACCGGGATAAATCCTGGCCGCGTGTGTTTGCAGATTGGAAAGCTCAATTCTCGCGTTATTTGGAATTGACCAGCCAGATTCCCGAAATAGACTTGATCGAGCCAGGAAGGTATGCCTGGATGGGAAGGTATGCCCTCTCGGCAAGCTTGATGGGTTCTTTGGACCACCATAGGGAGCATTTTGATCCGGTGAGTACCTGGTTGCATGAACAGGGGAACCTGAAGACCGGCAGAAGAGGTGCAGTTCCAGGCCCATCTTAGAATCAATTATTAAGCACACTTGGAGTGAGGGTTCAAGTTATAGGAAGGTAGATGGTTTGCGCTGAAGATGCCATAAGCATCTATAAACATCTGTCGACTAATGGCATTCAGGTTTGGTTGACCGGTGGATGGGGTATCGATGCTTTGCTGGGTGAGCATACCCGCCCGCACAAAGACCTTGACGTGATCATGCTACTTGACGATGTTGTTCACCTGCGCGAGCTCTTGGACCGCGATGGTTATACCCTGAAAGAGCTATGGTCCGAAAACCTTTGGGCATTCGATACACACGGTATCAAGACAGCAACTGCCTTCGTCCTGCGGGATTCAGATGGGCATGAGCTTGATGTGCATGCACTGCGTTTTGATGAACTGGGTAATGGGATCCCCACCTGGGAGAATGCCGGAGGAATTACCTTCACGAAGCAAGACCTTGCTGGTGTGGGCATGATCGCTGGGTTTACCGTCCAATGCATGTCTCCTGAAAATCAGATGCTTTGCCACACGGGTTATGATCTACCGGATTATCAAAAGCGTGATTTGGAGCAGCTGCGTGAGAAGTTCGATATCGAGATCCCTGAGGAGCATTCTCACCCCACTGGTTCAAGTGGAAGGTCATAGGATCAAAGCCTTATGGAGACGATTGGCTTGATTGCCGCCATGACCCGGGAAAGCGCTGCACTTCTACGTTATGTTAGCCGTTGGCAGAATATCATGATAGGACCGTTGCGCGGCAATTGCTTTGAACTTTCCGGCAAGACTTGCCTGCTGATCACCTCCGGTATGGGGGTCCGGCGTGCCAGTGAGGGCGCCCGAATCCTGGTTGAGCTGAGCCCCACGTCGAAAGCTCCAGAGGCGCTCATTTCATTTGGCATCGCTGGTGCGGTCGATGCAGACCTGGCCATCGGGGATGTGGTCCTGGCAGAAGCCGTCTATAAGCTGGATCAGGAGACCCTTGGTCCACTCTCACCACTCGCGCCCTGGTCTGATACCGCCCGCGAGGCTGTTACCCAGGCGCTTGCCAAACGTGGTAAGCGCCTTTATGCTGGAACGGCGATCACGACAGGAGGTTCCCAGGTCACGCGTCCCCTGCTTGGAGCAATGAAGCACCCGGTACTTGAAATGGAAACCGCTGGTATCGCACAGGTAGCCGCTGAAAAAGGGATTCCGCTCCTGTCCATACGCGCCATCAGCGACGGGCCGCGGGAACCGATCCCATTCGACCTGGGTGATGTAATGGATGAAGACGCCAACATGCGCCCAGGCAAGCTGCTCGGGGCGATCATTCGCAACCCCAGGATCATTTTTCAATCCAGGCGGATGGTGAGGAATTCCAGGATCGCCGCAGATCATGCGGCAATTGCCCTCATGGCGGCTTTGAGTCAGGCATTGTTTGGATAGCTACGCAGACAAAAACGTGGCGAATCCGCCGGGGGATGTCTAGCGATCTCGGAAGACTTAGTTACCAGTCTGGGGAGATTTGCCAGTCTTGTAATTAATTCTCGGGATCGTATCGCCTCTTTTTTGCAACACCAATCGAAGCACATTGGTGTTATCTAATCGAAACACTTGCCTGATGATATTGGTGCTAAAATTTAATATAGCAATGTTTATTTATTAGACGAACTGCACCAATCTTTCGATAATCAATTTCGCATAAATTTGAAGGACCAATTGCTGGGGGTTGATCAATTCCATGCGCGTTGATATGCTATGGAGGAGGGCAAAATGCGTATAAGTATATTTTGCATAGTGCTTTTTTCAGCAATGTTTTTCTTATGCGCGTGTGGGTCAAGCCAACCCCCTGTTACCACTGTCATCGTAACCAGTATTGCTAAAGAGACCCAAATCGTTGATGTGACCCGTGTTGTCGAAGTAACCCGCATCGTTCAAGAGACCCGCATCGCCACAGTCGAAATAACTCGTATGATTCAGGAGGTAATCACTGAGACGCCGGTTCCGCCATCCGGGTCGCTGGTTGAAGTAATACAATGGATTGCACTCCAGCTTCCTCGCGCCCAACATACGGCCACATTTCTATCAGATGGGAGGGTCTTGCTGGTTGGTGGAAGTGTCGCCCCCAATATACAACTTGCAGATGTCGAGATATATAACCCGGCAACCGGGATAACCACCCTGGTAGCCCCACTCCATACTCCTCGTCTCGGACATACTGCCACATTGCTCTCAGACGGTCGTGTGTTGGTCGTCGGTGGCTATAATCATACCCAACTGTGGTTGGATGATGCAGAAATATATGACCCCTATGCAGATATATGGACGGTGGTACCCATGCTTACCACTCATGGTGGTGGTCATACTGCAACCTTGATGGCAGACGGCCGTGTGCTGGTCGTCGGGGGAGTAGTTGGCAGTGGTAAGCTCAACGATCAGGTAGAAATCTTTGACCCACATACCAATTCCTGGTATGCTGCTATGCCATTGGAGTCAGAACGCGCCAGCCATACCTCCCAGCTTCTGGAAGATGGCCGAGTCTTGGTGGCAGGAGGTGGGAGTGCCACGGGTTTTCCTGCTGGAGGTGACGCAATCATCTATGATCCCAAGGTGAATGACTGGCTGACCACTGGAGCCATGGTCAAACCGCGTATTTTTGGTGAATCTGTGCGGCTTTTAGATGGCAGGGTGCTGGTAGTGGGTGGTGTGAATTTGGAAGATACTTTATCAGACAGTCCGAATCAAAAAAAGTCGGCTAGTGCAGAAATTTTCGATCCAATTTCGGACACATGGACGGCTACCGGTGAGCTTTCACAGGCACGTTATGGTCATGTCATTAAGCTACTCCTGGATGGGCGGGTGCTAGTCAGTGGGGGCGCTCGCGACGGAGATTGCTGCTGGACTAATGACTCTTTTGTTCGTGAGATCGAGGTCTATGACCCTGAGTCAGGCGCTTGGATTCCCGCCGGAGATCTGCTACAGCCAGCGATCTATTCTGCGGGTATCCTCTTGCCAGATGGTCGTGTGTGGATTACCGGGGGTCAATCCGGCGAGTCCGGCATAAGTTTCTGGTCAGATACCTGGCTGATTACGTCTGTGTTCCCCTCATACTAAATATCGCAGCGAACAAAAGTGTGCGCCTGAACAGCTGATTCACGGTAAGACAGGCAGGTTAAATTGGTGCTACAATTTAATAAATCACAGTCCCATTAAAATTAATCACAAGCCATAACATTACTAGCATGCTATGGTATCAGCAAGTATTCATACATGCAATTTTACGATATTGCCGGAATCGGTATAATTAACAGTTAGCCGCCCATCGTGTGTCGAAACCTATAAGTTCTGAGACACACGCATCGCATCGTTATTGCCAGAAACTTGAGTTCTCTCCTTTCAAACTACGGCGCAAAGCTGATCAGGCACGCCTGTGGAGGAGTGGTCCGATGGGAACCAGTGATAGAGATGTAATCCTGCGGGTAGAAAATTTGAGCAAACGCTATGGTTCCTTGATCGCGGTTGACAATATTTCCTTTGTAATCTATCGAGGCGAAGTGTTGGGTTTTCTAGGTCCCAACGGTGCCGGTAAATCCACCACCATTGACCTCATTACCACGTTGCAGCAGCCATCCAAAGGGCACATTTCCTACCCCGGGTTGACAAACACGGATCAACCTCATTCAGTACGGCAGCGCATCGGCATTGTACCTCAGGAATTGGCGATTTATGGCAACCTGTCGGTGCGGGACAACTTGATCTACATCGGTAAGATGTATGGTCTGCAGGGGAAACAGCTTCAAGTGCGCATCAATTCCTTGTTGACAGAATTCGGCCTGGCGGATAAGGCGAAAGCCCGCGCCAGAACCCTATCCGGTGGGTTGAAGCGACGCCTCAACTTTGCCCTGGCCGATATCCATGAGCCTGATCTGATCGTGCTCGACGAACCGACCGTCGGTTTGGATCCAAATGCACGCCTCCTGGTCTGGCAGATCATCAATGGGTTTCGTCAGGCAGGGAAGACGGTCCTCCTGACTACACATTACATGGAGGAAGCAGAAACCCTCTGTGAGCGCATTATTCTCATTGACCGTGGGCGAATTGTCGCCCAGGGTACACCAGCCGAACTTAAGGCTGCCCTTAGTGACGAGGTGGTGCTGGATTATCAAGTAGCCGGCCTGGTTTCGCCAAAATTGGTAGAGGAACTAAAGCAGCGACCAGGCGTCAAGCAAGCTAGCACGGAAGGCAACTCCCTTAGGGTGGTACTTTGCCGGGAGGAAGCAGAGCCGACCAAAGGATGGCTGGCCGGATCAGGGTTGGCCATAACTGACTTGCACACTGAGGACATTTCGCTCGAAGACGTTTTTGTCCATTTCACCGGGCGATATCTGCTAGAGGAAGAAAGGACTCTCTCTGATTGACGGCAGCCGCGAATGTGGATACTCAAGGAGAAATGGTCAAATGAAAGCCCTGACGATTGCGAAATATGAAACCCTGAGTGATTTGAACAGCTGGGTCGCGCTTGTCTTTCTCATCATCTTCCCGTTTTTATTTACGGGTGTGATTGTCCTGGTGCTTCCCAAAGGAGATCAAAGCAGGCTTATCTTCCTGGTCACAGGGACAATGAACACGTATATGCTTATGTATGCGGCGATGAATGCCACATTGACCCTCATTGAACGGCGACAGAGCGGTGTGTTGCGGCGTATTTTCATCTTGCCGGTCAGTAAGCTCGAATTCCTGGCCGGGAAGGCGCTCGGTATTCTGGGTCAGGTAACCGTGCAGGTGGTGATCATGGTCGGATTGCTCCTGTTCTTTGGAATGGAAGTGCACGGCTCCTGGCTGGCTTTCATCGTGGTGATGGTGCTGTTGATGCTATTCGCCATCGCCTTGGGTATATTAGTTTCCACATTGGCCCGTTCGCTTACCGTCGCCTTGCTCATCATGATGGCAGTGATCAATCCTTTGATCCTGTTATCCGGGACGTGGCTGCCGGCGTCGTACTTGCAAGAAAACCTTGGCCAGATCATACAATTGAATCCGCTCTACCAGGCGCTTAATGCGCTAAGTGAGATCGCGGTGAGTGGTGCGGGTCTGTTCGATGTGGTGATAGAACTGGGAGTTGTGGTGATCTATATCCTTGTGCTGGGTGGACTAGCAGTTTATTTGTATGAAAAGAGGGTGACACCTTAAGTGGACTGCTGCCCCCAGGGTGCCGCGCCCAACAACCCAGGATCATCTTCCGATTCAGACACATGAGACAAAATACTGGGATCACTGCTGATAACATCGAGATTGTTTTCATGGAGGCGTTAAGCCAAGTAATTATTGGAGGATCCGGTGGTTAATACTTGTGGAAGAAAGCGCTGCTTTGTTCCGCTTTATAACGATAAGTCGGACTGTTGAGATTATTGCTACAATCAACTCACGTTTTTTTCTTACCTGTTCCAATTCAAATAAGGAGATAAATCAATGAATACCCAGCCTGATAATCAACAACCCGTATATCTGGTCAGACAAGTATCACCAGAAACAGAAGGTGCGGCTACAACCTCCCTTTGGCTTGAGATAATATTTGGAATCTTTTCTCTATTAGGTATCGGACATGTCTATTCAGGACGTACATTATTGGGCATTGCAATGATGGTTGGGTGGTGGATATATATTGCCTTTGCCGGATTTATTTCAGTAGTAACGCTGGGGTTCGGAGCGTGTCTGTTCGTCCCGATATATTTCGCAGTTCCAATAATTTCTGGGATTCAAGCACGTACGTATACGCAAAAGGTTGGTGGAAAAGGTAATTGGCTATCCGTCGCTTTAGTCGGGGGTGGTGGTTGCCTGATTGTTATTATTGCTATCGTGGCAGCAGTAGCCCTGGGTATTTTTGCAGCCCTGATTTCTCAATATAAAACACGCTAGGTTAATTATTTGAGGTGATGGAGAGTTCACCCATCATTGAAATTCGTGGAAGAACACGGGTATGGACCTGATGCACTCTCTCGCGGTAAGGCTGGGTGATGAGATTGGTGCTACAATTTAATCGAGCACCGAGCGAGCTACTTGACAGGCTGCAAGTAATAATTGGACTTAAGATTTCGTAAAAATTCGAAGGATCAATTGTTGGGGGTAATATAAAATCCATACGCATCGATATGCTGTAAAGGAGGGCAAAATGCGGTTAAGTTTTTTTTGCATGTTGCTTTTGTCAGCGATGTTCTCCTTATCCGCTTGCGGGTTAGATCAACCCCCAATAACCACTGTCATTGTCCCCAGTATTATTAAGGAAACCCAAATTGTTGAAACGACCCGCATAGTCGAAGCAACCCGCATCGTTAAAGAAATACTGGTCACTACAGTTGAAGTAACTCGTCTTGTTCAGGAGGCAATCCCTGTGACCCCTGCCCCACCCCCACCATCCGAGAGGACGGTTGAGGTAACACAGGGAGCCGCACTCATGCTGCCTCGCGCCCAACATACTGCCACTGTGTTATATGATGGCAGGGTCCTGCTGGTTGGTGGCATATCTGACACGAATCAACTAGTGGCAGAGACCGAAATCTACGATCCTGCAACGGGTATTACTATCCAGGCAGCTCCACTCCATACCCCACGCTACGGTCATACTGCCACGCTACTCTACGACGGTCGTGTATTGGTTACAGGTGGTCGTAAGCTCATCGAACAATGGTTGGATGACGCCGAAGTGTATGATCCTTATGCAAATGCCTGGACTGTAATGCCCATGATTTCCGCCCATGGTATCTATCATACTGCTACCCTGATGAGTGACGGTCGTGTGCTGATCGTCGGCGGAGCAGTTGAGGACGATCAATTTACAGATCGGGTCGAGATCTTCAACCCACAAACTGATACCTGGAATGGTGCCATGACATTAGTGTCTGACCGAGCCACCCATACTGCCCAGCTTTTGAGTGATGGACGTGTGTTGGTGATTGGTGGCGCAAATACCACTGGAGTTCAGGCCGGCGGCGATGCACTGATCTATGATCCACAAACAAATATCTGGACAGCCATATCACCGATGGTTAAGCCACGGCTTTTTGCTGAATCGGTGGAGCTTTCAAACAGCTGGGTGTTGGTGGCGGGTGGGATTAACCTGGAAGATATGTTCCAAGGGGTTCAGAATCAAAGAGTGTCGACCAGCACTGAAATTTACGATCCTGTCCTGGATACTTGGACAGCGATGGGAGCACTCACACAGCCGCGTTATGATCAATTCATGACGAAACTCCCGGATGGACGGGTATTGGCCGTTGGGGGTATGCGAGATTGGGAGTGCTGTTGGACAATCGACTCTTTTTTACGTGGAATCGAGATCTATGACCCTGCGATAGGCGTGTGGTACCCGGTTGGAGAGCTCCCACAGCCGGCTGTTTATACCGCAGGCGTTTTTTTGCCAGACGGCAGGGTGTGGCTTACCGGGGGCGGTATAAGCGACGATAATAAATTCATTTTCTCTCCAAACACATGGTTCATTACTCCTGGTTATGGGCAGCCATAAAAATCGCAGGCTAACAGCTGCCATTGCCTCGAATTCAGCCGGGGCGAGATAACCCAGCGCGGACAGAAAAAACATCTACAAGTTGTCATAGACGTAGAAAATATAATCTTGAGGGCCTGTTTTGAATCCCAAATCGTTTAGTAATCTGAGAAGTTGTGCGCGATGATCTGTACCATGATTAACTACATGGAGAAGCACTTGCCAAAGTATAAGATCTTTGTCTTCTCCATCTGCGAATGGTTTTTCGAATAACATATCATCCCGTAATTTTGCCAGATAATCGCGCATATTTTGCTCAACGATGTCCCAGTGTGTACGAATGATTTCCCGGTCGTCAAAGTTAGCTGGATTAAGCGATTCTGGGATTTCGACGCCTCGCAATCCGCTAAACCATGTATCATCAACGCTCATGAGATGAACGATTTGGTTTCGGACAGATCCGTGAGAATAGCCCACATTTTTGGTGAACAGTTCATGGGATAGTGAAGTGATGTATATATCCCATATTTTGCGATTTTCAGTGAAGTGATAGTCGTAGAAATGGCGAAAGGCATTTGCATTCATGTCGTAACTTACTCCTCAGTAAGTGACCATAAGCATTTTCGTACCAGTGTTCGAATAAAGTCCAGAAATCCGCCTGCACTACAAAGTGCTACCTTATCTGTCTTACGATATAGCGCGCATCTTCCCCCACACCCCCCAACAGCGACGAGGTCAGTCCCGTCTGGAAGTGCAAGCCGATGAAGTACAAACCTGGTGCTTCAGGCACCACCCCGCGCTGATGTCGCGGGCGACCTGTCTCATCAAAGACCGGCAAGTTGATCCAATGGTAGTCAGGGCGGAAACCGGTCGCCCAAACGACCCCCTCCGCCGGTAGTGACCGTCCATCCTCAGTCTGCGGTTTACCATCCCGAGCAGCCATCAGGCGTGGGGTGAATTCAACCCCAGCCCCAGCGACTTCTTCACGTGGGATGCGGACGAGTGGGTTGCCGTGGGTAAGCACGTTTGCTTTCATCCGCCTGCCAAGCGGGGTATAGATGGTCATCACCCGGCGCAGGAACCACCAGTAAGGCTTACCGCCTAAAATTTTGCCCAGCTTATTAGCCGGGATGCTCCCCACATCGCGCCCCGCCAGCCAAACCTTTCTACCGGCTTTGGCTAGCTCGAGGGCAATCTCCGCCCCTGAATTCCCCGCCCCCACAACCGCAACGTTCTGCACCGGGACGTCCATCGGGCGGCGATAGTTTGCTGAATGCATCTGGAAAATTCCAGGGGTGAGCTCCTGGGCGATGGTGGGTGAATAAGGTGTGTGGAATGCTCCTGTGGCGACGATCACGTTGCGTGCGTGATAGCTGATCTCGCCTGCAGACAACCGGTAGCCGCTTTCATTGCGATGCAGACCATCCACCTTCACGCCGTACCGTATCGGCAAGGAGAAATGCCTGGCATAGTTCTCCAGGAAATCAGCAGCTTCATCCTTGGTGGGGAAGTAGAAATCTGGCTTGGGAAATTTCATCCCCGGCAGATAGTTATTCTGGCTGGGGGTGAACAGTCGCAGGCTGTCCCAGCGGTTGCGCCAGGTGGTGCCGGTGCGGGAGTTTTCATCCAGGATGATAAAGTGTTCACCACGCTGGCTGAGATAATAACCGGTGGCCAGACCTGCCTGACCACCGCCGATCACAATGGTGTTAAGGGTTTCTTCACTTGACATTTCTCTATACCTCTAATATAATATAGTGTAACTCTAATTAGTATAGGTATACTACAACATATGACAGATGTCAATAGTGATACAAAAACCACCCACCGCCAAAGGCAAGCGCAAGTCACCCGAAATATGATTGTCGCCGCGGCTCAGGCGTTATTCCTGGAGCAGGGTTACATCTGCACCACCATTGATGTCATTGCCGAGCGGGCCGGGGTGGCAACCAGCACGGTTTATGCCATCTTCGGCTCGAAGCGCGGCATCCTGCGGGCGATCCGCGATACATGGCACGAACGCACCCACATCCGGGAGGTGCTCACCAGCAGCCTGCCGTCATCCAACCCGAACGAGCGGTTGGATCAGCTGGCTGAAGCTACCCGCCGCCAGTGGGAGATGGGCGCAGAAGTGACTGCCATCTATACTGGGGCGGCCGCGGCTGACCCCAGGGCGGCTGCTGAGTTGACCCAAGCTTTAGCTGGTCGACGCGAAGGCCTGCAGAGCTTCGCTAAAAGCCTGGAGCCTCACCTGCGCCCAGGTCTGGATGCAACCCATGCGGCCTCCATCCTTCAAGCATTGTGCCTGCCCGAGGTGTTTGATGAGCTTGTCAGGCACTCGGGCTGGTCAGCGGATGAATACCAGGCATGGTTGGCGCAAGCATTACAGCGTGAAATGCTGGAAACCTAGGAGTATCTTATGATCAATATCAAACGGGTTTACGACCCTGCGTCGGCGGAGGACGGGCAGAGGTTTTTAATTGACCGTCTATGGCCACGAGGAGTGAAAAAAGAAAACCTAAAAATTGTGGCATGGTTCAAGGATGTGGCACCCAGCAATGAGCTCCGTCATTGGTATGGGCATGACCCTGACAAATGGTGTGAGTTTAACCAACGCTACTTTGCCGAGCTGGATGGCGAGCCTGAAGCCTGGCAGCCTCTGCTGGAAGCGGCGCGCAAAGGAAATATTACCCTGCTCTTCAGCACCAGAGAATTAGAACGCAACAACGCCGTCACGCTGAGAGCCTATCTTGAAAAACGCCTGAAATCTGGAGGTTAATATGGTGGGAGAAACCCGTCCAAAGGTGGTGATCGTTGGAGCAGGTTTTGGTGGGTTGTGGGCAGCCCGGGCATTTGCAAGTGCTCCCGTGGATGTGTGGGTGTTGGATAGAAATAATTACCACTCCTTCCTCCCCCTACTCTATCAAGTGGCAGCTGCCGAGCTCGAACCTGAGGATATCATTTATCCGGTGCGGAGCATCCTGCACAAGTATCCAAATATAAGCTTCCGGCTGGCAGAAGTGAGCGGGATCGACGCAGCTCCTCGAATCGTACATACCCGCGATCAAGACATCTCCTACGATTACCTCATCCTGTCCGTTGGTAGCAAGCCTCACTTCTATGGTGTGGACGGCGCAGCCGAACACGCTTTCCCTTTAAAAACCATGGACGATGCAGTGCGTCTGCGAAACCATATTTTATGCCTGTTTGAAGGCGCCTTAGTGGAGCCTGATCCAAAAATTCGCCAGCAGATGTTGACCTTCACCATTGTGGGAGGTGGACCCACTGGCGTCGAGTATGCTGGTGCCCTGGCAGAGCTGGTGCGGATGCCCCTGGCGAGGGATTATCCGGATTTAGATATGAGCCAGGTGCATATCCTGCTGCTGGAAGCCACCAACCAACTGCTCAGTGGCATGCCTGAGCGTTTGCACACCTACACTCTAAAGCGCTTCCAACGCATGGGTATCGATGTACAGCTTAACTCACCTGTCAGCCAGGTCACCTCACAAGCGGTGACTTTAAAAGATGGCAGGGGGATCCCAACTGAAACCGTGGTTTGGACAGCCGGCGTGAGTGGTGAATCACTGCCGCATAATTGGGATTTTCCAACCTGTAAGAACGGGCAGGTGGATGTCCTGCCCACTCTGCAAGTGCCAGATCACCCTGAAATCTATGTGATTGGCGATCTGGCGCATGTCGAACAGGATGGTCACCCACTACTGATGATTGCTACCGTCGCTACCCAGCAGGGAAGTTGGGCTGCCCGAAATGTGCTTAGGCAAATTACTGGTGCAGAGCCCCGACCGTTTCGGTACCATGACCCGGGAATGATGGCGGTCACTGGCCGGAATGCTGCCGCGGTCCGCCTGGGTAGATATGCGTTTACTGGCTTTCCTGCCTGGGTTATTTGGTTGAGTGTGCACCTGTACAGGCTGATCGGTTTCCGCAACCGCCTGCTAGTTTTTATCAATTGGGCCTGGGATTATATCTTTTTTGACCGGGTAGTGCGCCTGATCCTGCCACTGCCGGAGAACGAGCCATTGAAGAAGGGTTGTTGAGAATGGCCCATGCTCCGATCACCACCCTATTCCTCGATATTGGGGGCGTTCTGCTCACCAACGGTTGGGACCGTTTGGCGCGCCAGCAAGCAGCCGATGCATTTCATCTGGATTTCACCGATGTGGAAGAACGCCACCATCTAACCTATGATACTTATGAGGAAGGTAAATTAAGCCTGGACGAGTACCTGCAGCGGGTGATTTTTTGCCAGGTGCGCCCCTTCTCGGTGGACGAATTCAAGTCCTTCATGCTTTCACGCTCGCAGCCCAGACCTGAGATGCTGGATTTGATCCAATCTTTGAAAACCCAATATTCATTAAAAACCATCGCAGTCAGTAATGAGGGCCGTGAGGTGAATGCTTATCGCATTCGCACATTTAATCTAAATAATCTGATCGACACTTTTGTGTCTTCCTGTTTCGTCCATTTTCGTAAACCAGACCTGGATATATATCGGATAGCTTTAGATATATCTCAATCTGCCCCGGATGAGGTGGCATATATTGATGATCGACCCTTATTTGTTGAAGTTGCTAACAGTCTTGGTATTCATGGCATCTTGCACATCGATTTTCCGGCCACGTGCTCAAAATTAGCTCAGTTGGGGCTAATTTCCAAAAATAGCGGTTGACCCACCCAAAGGAGAAAAATGACTGAAGGAAAATGCCGGATTGGCATGGTAGGCTTGGGAGTGATGGGGCGCAACTTGTTGCTCAATATGGCAGAGCACGGGTTTCGCGTGGCAGGCTATGATAAGGACCCCCAAAAAGTGGCATTATTACGCTCGGAAGCGGCTGGGCTGTCCGTGCAACCGGCTGAGGATATGGGTAGCTTTGTGGCTATGTTACAGACACCGCGCGCCGTGATGTTACTCGTCCCTGCCGGGCCAATTGTGGATAACGTCATCCATGACTTGCTGCCTCACCTTATGCCGGGTGATCTAATCATCGACGCCGGTAACTCCCATTTCACCGACACAGATTTACGCGAGAGCACCCTGGAAGCTAAAGGGCTGGATTTCTTTGGTATGGGCGTCTCGGGTGGAGAAGCAGGTGCCAGGCATGGCCCGAGCATGATGCCGGGTGGTCCTGAGCAAGCATACCAGCACGTCCGAGATATTTTGGAGGCTAGCGCGGCTCAGGTGGATGGTGAACCCTGTGTAACCTATCTTGGACCACGCTCAGCGGGTCATTACGTCAAGATGGTGCATAACGGCATCGAGTACGGCATTATGGAGCTGATCGCGGAGACCTATGATCTCTTGCGACGTGGTTTGGGTTTGACCGATGACGAGCTCGGTGAAGTCTTTTCAAGCTGGAACCAGGTGGAGCTGAACGGATACCTGGTGGAAATCACGGCAGAAATATTCCATAAGGTGGATGATATCACCGGCAAACGGCTGGTGGACGTGGTGCTGGATGCTGCCCACCAATTGGGCACTGGCATGTGGACTTCACAGGATGCGCTCACGCTACATGTTCCGACGCCAACCATTGATAGCGCGGTAGTCACCCGCAACCTGTCTGGGCTGGAAGATCAACGAACAGCTATAAGCCAGAAATATGGGAGGCAAATCCAGCGCTTTTCCAGCAGCCGAGACCAGATCATCGAACAAACCAGGCGTGGTTTATACGCTGCTATTATCCTGACCTATGCACAAGGATTTGCACAATTACAAGCGGCTTCCGAGGCTTATGCATATAACCTGGATTTGTCCGCAGTTGCCCGCATCTGGCGGGGAGGTTGTATCATTCGCTCCAGACTACTGGAACCCATCCGTGACGCTTACCACGAAAAGCCTGATTTGTTGCATCTGCTGCTGGATCAGGCTCTCGGAGAGGCCGTATCTGAACGACTGGCCGACCTGCGCGGCATAGTACAGACTGCGGTTGGATTAGGCTTGCCAGCGCCGGCATATATGGCGTCGCTGGCTTATATCGACAGCCTGAGCTCCACACATCTGCCGGCCAATCTCATCCAAGCCCAACGTGATTTCTTCGGCGCCCATACTTACGAGCGCGTTGATCAACGTGGGGTATTCCACACCCAATGGTCTAAGGATCAGGAATAATTAGATGAACGAACCCAAGCTGCCTCCTGTTGAAATGGTCATCTTCGGTGCCGCCGGAGACCTGACGTGGCGCAAGTTGGTGCCAGCCCTGTACAATCTCTTTTTGGATAACCTGATGCCGGAGAAATTTGCCATACTAGGTGTGGATGTTAAATCAATCGGACTGGATGAACTGCGCAAGCGCCTCCTGGATGGGGTAAACCAGTTTTCCCGGCGTGGTAAGGTCAAAACTGACCAGTGGAAAGCATTTATCAGTCATCTGATAAGCTATGTGGCAGGTGATTTTACTCATGCGGATACCTTTGAAGACCTGGGCAGGATCTTAAATGCCCAGGACAAATCCTGGGGAGAGCATGCTGAAAGGGTGTATTACCTTGCTACCCCACCAACCATTGTCGAAACCATTGTTCATAACCTGGGATTGGCTCATCTGGTCAGTGATCGTAAACGCGCCCGCCTGGTGTTCGAAAAACCTTTCGGGCATGACCCAGACTCCGCCCGCCAGCTGAACCACACGCTGCTCAAGACCCTCGAAGAATCCCAGATTTATCGCATCGACCATTACCTCGGCAAGGAGACGGTGCAGAACATCCTGGCGTTCCGCTTTGCCAACGCCCTGTTCGAGCCAATTTGGGACCGCCGTTATATCGACCACGTCCAGATCACCGTGGCTGAACAGGTGGGTGTGGAGCATCGAGGTGGTTATTATGATCATTCGGGGGCATTACGCGACATGATCCAGAACCACTTGCTGCAAATCCTGTCCCTGATCGCTATGGAGCCGCCTGCGGCTTTCAACGCGGATGAGATCCGCGCCCGCAAGGTGGACGTGCTACGCGCCATTCGCCCTATCCCCACCGATCACCTGCACCAATTCGCCTCACGCGGACAGTATGGACCCGGCTGGATGGAAGGAGAACGCGTGGCAGGCTATCGCAGTGAGCCGGATGTTGACCCAGCATCGAAAACTGAAACCTTTGCTGCCCTCAAGCTCTTCATCGACAATTGGCGCTGGCAGGATATCCCATTCTATTTACGCACGGGTAAACGCCTATCTCAAAAAGTTTCTCAAGCCATCATTCAATTCCGACCCGTCCCGCACCAATCCTTCCCGGCCTCAGCCAACCAGGACTGGTTGCCCAACCGCCTGGAGATCGAGATCCAACCCGACGAAGGGATAGACTTGCACTTCCAGGCCAAGCAGCCCGGGGTTGATCTGCGCCTCAGCTCACAGGTCATGCGCTTTCGCTATGCGGAAGCCTTTCATACCACGCCTCCCGAAGCCTATGAAACTTTGTTGCTGGACGCCATGCGTGGTGATGCGACCCTGTTTATGCGCGCCGATCAAGTAGAAAGTGCCTGGGGAGTGATCGCACCTGTACTGGAGGTGTGGGACAGTGTTGCCCCATCTGATTTCCCCAACTACCCCAGCGGCGCCTGGGGACCAGAAAGTGCTGAAGCTCTCATTGCCCAGGATGGCGCCAGTGGCTGCAGCCTGTGTTCCTCGACCAGCCAAAATCAGGAGGATGATATGATCCGTATCTATAATGATCTGGAAGCCCTCAGCCAGGCAGCAGCTGAGCTGTTCACTGTCCAATCACGCCAGGCCAGCTTGATTTGCGGACGGTTCAGTGTCGCCTTATCAGGTGGAGAAACCCCCCGCCGTCTGTATGAAATTTTGGCAGCCCCACCTTACCGGGAGCGTATCCATTGGGACGAGGTATATATATTCTGGAGCGATGAGCGCTGTGTGCCTGAAGATGACCCGCGCAATAATGCCAGGATGGCTCGCCAGATGCTGCTCGATCGCGTACCCATTCCACCGGACCATATCCATCCCATTCGCTGCGATCAAACCCCGCAACATGCCGCGATCCAATACGAAAAGGAGCTGAAGGATTTTTTCAGTACTCAAAATCCCAATTTTCACCTTATCCTTTTGGGTTTAGGCGAGAATGGACACATTGCCTCACTTTTTCCACACACACCCGTACTTAATGAAAAGGCAAAATGGGTTTCTGACGTATATGTGAAACAGCTGGGTATGCACCGGATCACATTTACCGCTCCATTCATCAACCAGGCCAGCCAGGTTGTTTTCCTGGTCTCCGGTGCTGATAAAGCCCAGGTCTTGGAAAATGTGCTCGAAGGTCCCTACCAGCCCCGCAACCTACCCGCGCAGCTCATTCGTCCTGCCGGAATCCATCCCATCTGGCTGGTGGATAAGGCTGCCAGTCACAAGCTGACCATGAGTGAGGAAGAGCCCAACTAAACACCAGGAGAAATCATGTAATCTTTGAGCTGGCAGCAAACCCATGCATGGCGGTTGTCGCAGCATTGCCTTACTCAGCGCATGCCACGGCAGGATTTTATCAATGCTGTGAGGCGTGCGGGTGGTATCCATGCGCAAGTGATGTCGGCCGCCGAGCTGGCAATCGGGGCTCGCGCGGATGGTCTCTCTCCTCAGGATGTGCAATCCGCCCGCTGGAAGGACCGCAGATTGATCAAAACCTGGGCGATGCGCGCTGAGTTGCACCTGATCCCTGCCAAGAGACTTCCCGCTTTACGTGGCTGCCCGCCGCCTCTCTTGGATACGCAATTGACCATACTACTTTAATTATTTTAGCATCAGCCAGCCGGTTCTCGAGGATTATCCTGCCACAGGTCCGGAGATCCTCAGCAATGGTTCTATAACACGCAAACTAATTTCTGCTGATATTCTCTCGAATCGGAGTGATCGCCTGTATAATTATACAGACGTAATTCGCCTGGAGTAGCCATGTCAGAAAATCTGCTGGTTACGAAATATTATCTCCCATCACCAGCCCCCAACCATGCCCCCAGACCAAGGCTTTACCAATTATTGGACGACGGGCTGCATTTAGGCCGGCGGCTAACGCTCGTCTCTGCACCAGCAGGCTACGGGAAGACAACTCTACTCTCTGAATGGATTAATGATCGAAAACTAAGAACCGCATGGATCTCGCTCGATGAGGGGGATAATGACCCAATCCGTTTCTTTTCTTATCTGGTCGCTGCTATTCGGTCAATCAAGCCAGACCTCGGGGAGCTATCGCCTTTTCAAATCTCACCTGGGAATCCTTTTGAGCCGACTCTGGTATCCCTGATAAATGGTTTGGCGAACCTCCCAGGTCCTTTTCTGATCGTGCTCGATGACTACCATACAATTCACGTCCAGTCCATCCACGATTCCCTGAACTTCTTAATCGAAAACCTGCCTCCACACGTTCAGGTCATCATTGCCTCTCGAGCCGATCCACCCCTAGCCATTGCCCGCTTGCGCGCCCACAGCCAGTTGAACGAATTACGATTGAGCGACTTGCGCTTCATCCCGGAAGAGACTGCTGTTTTTCTAAACCAGGTGATAGGCTTATCACTTTCACCAGAGGATATCTCTGGACTGGATAGCCGAACCGAGGGTTGGGCAGCAGGATTGCAGATGGCGGCACTCGCCCTTTATGCACAGACATCGGCTCAAGATAAAAACGTATCAGGATTTATCCGCTCCTTCACCGGTAGTAACCGTTACAT